>Ga0114919_10002790_pt1 | contig 14114 bp, 15 predicted proteins | sample BlataG_FD_88682 | JGI IMG/M metagenome (GOLD analysis project Ga0114919, IMG submission 88682) | Deep subsurface microbial communities from Black Sea to uncover new lineages of life (NeLLi) - Black_00105 metaG | ecosystem: Environmental > Aquatic > Marine > Oceanic > Sediment | place: Atlantic... | reverse complement strand
TTCTGTTATAAGCTTTGGTAAGCCATGTTTTAGTCTCATAAAGTGAACCTCGTGAGTAATAACTGAAATGTTTGGCTTCTTTGTAGTGATACCTGCCAAAGCCTTCACTTAAATTAGCTGCAACTGAGTCAACGGCCCTAACCAACTGCTTACCAACAGTATCTTTTTCAAAATAATTCCATCCGATTACTATATCCCATACATCTTCGGCAATGTTCATGGAAAGTTGATAAACCTTTAATTCTTCAATATCCATTACATTATAATTTTAACCTACATTAAATATTCTACTACTACTGAATGACCATCGTATGACTATAGTATGACAACTGTGTGACTATTGTATGACTAGTGTACGACTATTGTATGACAATCGTATGACCATTGTATGACCAAACAAGACAAAAGATAAAAGGAAAAAGGCAAAAGTAATAACTACCTAATAACTATCTAATTACCAGAAAAAAAACCACCAAATGCTTAAACAAGTACCGGATTTCACTTAATCGCCCCTGCAACCCTGTGCTCCAATAAAAACAAATCAGCTAAAACAATTGCTGTTACAGCCTCAACAATCACCGGAACCCGTAAAGCAATACATGTATCGTGCCTGCCTTCAATCTCCAAATCCACCATCTCCCCTGTTTTCAGGTTGATGGTATGCTGTTTCTGAGGAATACTGGATGTTGGTTTGACAACCACACGGAAAACAATATCGTTACCATTTGTAATTCCTCCATTTATCCCACCTGAATGGTTCGTTGCCGTTTTTCCATCTTTCGAAATGAGCGGATCATTGTGTTCACTTCCCTTCATCGCGGCAGCTGCAAAACCGGCTCCAAATTCAATCCCCTTTATTGCCGGGATTGAAAAAACAAGATGGCTAATAATGGATTCAACCGAGTCAAAAAAAGGCTCTCCAAGTCCAACCGGCACTTTTGTAGTTATACACTCAACAATACCGCCTATGGAATCTTTTTGTTTTGTAGCCTGGTCTATGGCTTTCTCAATATTGGCGCTCCCACCTGCCTCCACCAACCTGGCATTTATTTGAACAGGTTGGATAACTTTTTTTGCAATCACACCGGCAGCCACTAAAGCCAATGTTAAGCGTCCCGAAAAATGACCTCCTCCCCGGTAATCATTGTACCCGTCAAATTTTCTCATGGCAACAAAGTCAGCATGCCCCGGACGGGGTACTTCTTTAAACCCGGAATAGTCATATGAACGCACATTGGTATTTTTAAAAAGAATGGCTATTGGCGCTCCGGTAGTTTTATTATTAAAAACACCACTGACAATATCAGGAATATCTTCCTCTTGCCTTAAAGTGGTACCCTTAGCACCGCTTTTACGCCTTGAAAAGTCTTGAGTGAAATCATCCGTCAACAAAGAAATACCTGGTGGACAACCATCAATAACAATACCAATTGAAAAACCATGCGACTCTCCAAAAATGCTAATTCTGAAAATACGACCGTAGCTATTCATAAACAATCCCTCCAATAGTCAGAAAATCCTGAAAAAAGTCAGGATACGATTTTGTAATACATTCATAATCTATTACTGTAATACTCCCTTTTGCGTTCAGGGCAATAGTTGCAGCAGCCATCGCGATCCTGTGGTCATTGTTGGAATAAATTGACCCACCACTTACTTCTCCACCACAAATAATCATTTGATCTCCGTCCAGTTGAATCCCAACTCCTAATTTTTTAAATTCATTCTCCAGTACCGAAGCCCTGTCACTTTCCTTCTCCCGAAGCCGGTTCGCCCCTTTAATATAAGTTTTACCTCTACAATGAGCAGCAAGGGCAACCAGGGGTGGAAAAAGATCAGGACAATCTGTAGCATCAAACTCAAAAGACTCCAGATTTTTATGAGTTACTTCCACAAGCTCGCCGGACGTCTTCACCACAGCTCCGGTTTTTTCAAGAGCTTTGAGAATAGCTTGATCGGCTTGTTTGGAGTCCGGCTTTAATCCCGACACTTTAACACTGCCTGCTAATGCTCCTGCAACAAGCATAAAGGCTGCACCACTCCAATCACCTTCGATTTCATATTCTCCGGCATTATATTTTTGATTACCCTGTATTTTAAATAACTCATAATTTCGATGATTGACAGCAATCCCAAAATCAAACAAAACCTGAATGGTTAAATCAATATAAGGTTTGCTTTTCAGGTTTAATACCTTTACTTCAGAATCTTGTTTTGCTATAGGCAAAGCCATTAACAAACCGGTCAGGAACTGGGAGCTGATTGATCCGTCGACCGTGGTTTTACCTCCTTTTAAAGGACCCTTAACCCGAACAGGTACGAAACCCTTATTTGTTTCGCATTTTACGCCAAGATCCCTAAGGGGTTTTTCGAGCATAAAAAGAGGTCGTTTTTCCAGAGACCCAACGCCTGTCAGAAATAGCTCGGAATGATGCAGGGCAGCTACCGATGAGAACAACCTTATTCCCAGGCCTGATTCCCCGCAATTTAAAACCTCACCCCGGGGAGCGAATCCCCCATTAATAACAACCTCATTTTTATTCCGGGTAACGGTTGCCCCCAATTGTTCTGATATTCCTAACGCAGCAAGAGAATCATCACAATACGACGGGTATTTCAACCGTGTTGTCCCGTCCGAGAGTAATCCCGCTGCAATAGCTCTTAGCATCACGCTTTTTGACGCGGGCGCCCGAATCTCTCCTTCAATGGATGAAGGCCAAACCGTTTTATTCATTTTATTAATTCTGGCTTAGGGTATTTCGAAATTTAAAAAATATCTCTCAAGATCACCAAACGGGATAGAATGAACTACTGCATTTCCAATGTTCTCAGGTATTACAAAATAAATCATCGTTCCATACTTTTTTTTATCCTTTCGCATAGTTTCCAATACATTTTCCTTATCCGGACTGATTTTGGTTATAAGATGAAGATTATCCAATAATCTTTCCAATCGTTTGGCGCTCTCTAAAGGCATTAGTCCCTTATGAGCAGAAAAATTAGCTGCCATAATCATTCCTAAACTTATCGCTTCACCATGTGAAAGATTGTATATATTTTCTATGGCATGCCCAAAAGTATGGCCAAAGTTCAATAATCTTCTCTCTCCCTTTTCCTGCTCATCCTTTTCTACAATTTCCGCCTTGATTTTAACTGAAGCGGATATAAGTCCGGAAATAATATGAATATCCCGTTGCAGGATTTTCCGGATATTCTTCTCAAGAATTTCAAACATAACCCGATCCCGGATCACAGCATGCTTTACAATCTCCGCCAAACCGGATAAATACTCTCTTTCAGGAAGGGACTTCAACATAGTATAATCACAAAGAACAAAAGCAGGCTGACGGACAATTCCTATCATATTCTTGAATCCCTGGTAGTTAACCCCGTTTTTACCACCAATGCTGGCATCCACCTGGGATAGCAAGCTGGTTGATACAAATCCAAAATCAATGCCTCTCATGTACGTTGAAGCAACAAAGCCAACAATATCGCAAATAACTCCCCCTCCTATTCCCAGGATGAAACAGGATCTGTCCACTTCGAGTTCAATCAACTTATCATATATATACTTTACCGTATCAAGATTTTTATTTTTCTCCCCAAAGCCAATCTCTATAACCGGAAATGGCGGAAAATCCCCGGAATAACATTTCGCCACATTGGTGTCGGTAATAATCACAACTTTGTTATGCGGCAAATGCCGGTTAATATTTAAAAAACGTTCACCAAGCAATACTTGTGAACGACCGGATGGTGTTGTGATATTTAATACTTCCATAATACTTCAGTTCATAACCTTATTTTGCCTGTTAATTGATTCCTGATGGATTGCCCTGAAAATTTTGGCAACAAATTCCTGACTCAATCCCATTCTGGTTCCCATTTTAATTCTCTTTTCCAGGATTTCGTTCCACCTCTGGGGCTGTAGAATGGTAATATTGCTTTTCTTTTTATTTTCTCCGATTATTTCGGAAATCTTCATCCTTTTTTCAAAAATCTTCATCATTTCATCATCAAAGTAGTCAATTTGTTTCCGTAATTCAGTCAGTGTATCGATCAGGCGATGATTGGTTATCCTGGTTTCTCTTAAAACCAGGCTATTTAATAATTCTCCCAGTTCTTCAGGTGTGATTTGCTGATCCTTATCACTAAGAGCATTTTCCGGATCAATATGAGATTCAATGAATAAGCCATCAAAATTTAAATCCATCGCCTTTTGGGAAACACCGTATAATAATTCCCGGCTTCCGCATATATGACTTGGATCAGTGAGGAGAGGTATATCAGGGATACTTCGCTTCAACTCAATGGGGATTTCCCATTGTGGAATATTGCGAAAAAGAGATACACCATAACTAGAGAATCCCCTGTGGACGGCTACTATTTGTTTTATTCCGGCTTTATTGAACCTTTCTATAGCGCCAATCCATAATTCGATATCCGGATTTATCGGATTCTTTATAAAAACAGGAATATCCAAACCCTTTATGGCATTTGCCAGTTCCTGAACGGCAAAAGGGTTTGCAGTTGTCCTTGCTCCGATCCATAACATATCAATGCCGTTATCAATAGCCTCCTTCACGTGTAATGCGTTTGCTACTTCAGTAATTGTATATAAACCGGTTTCTTCTCTTACTTTTTTCAACCATGGAAGCGCAACCGAACCTAATCCCTCAAAAGAATCAGGCCTTGTTCTTGGTTTCCAGATACCCGCTCTAAAAACCGAGACATTATGTTTTACCAGTCTCCTGGCTGTTTCTAAAACCTGTGTTTCCGTTTCGGCGCTGCACGGCCCGGAAACAATAAAAGGTCTTTTAAACTCTATCCCTGGTAAGGCGATTTTTTCAAGTTTCAAATTTAATACCATGGTTGTATTTCTTTATTTTATCTCATTTTCATTTACTTACCCTATCAATGGATTCATTGATTTTTTGTTCGTTTGAGCAAAGTGAAATTCTGATATATTTCTCACCGTTAGCTCCGAAGATCGCCCCCGGGGTAATAAATAGTTTGAATTCATTCAGTAAATAATCAGAAAATTCAATGGAATTCATATTCCCGGGAACTTTCGCCCAAATAAACATACCTGCCTGGTCTTTGTCATACATACAATCCAGTTTATTCAATAATTTCCAAACAAGTTGTTTTCTTTTCAAATATATCGAATTAAGCTTTTTAAACCAGGAAGGAGGATTCTTCAAAGCTTCTACGGCAGCGAATTGGATCGGAAGAAACATGCCTGATTGGATATTGCTTATAATTTTTAAAATATCCTGAATAAAGTCAGTCTTGCCGGCTACCATACCCATTCGCCAGCCCGCCATATTATAAGCTTTACTGAGTGAATTGAGTTCGAGCGCTACCTCCTTTGAACCTTCAACTTCAAATATACTCAAAGGATCATCATTTAGAATAAAACTATATGGATTATCATTACAAATCAGAATTCGATGCTTCTTTCCAAACTCGATCAGCCGGAAAAATAATTCTCTGGTACCTCTTGCCCCTGTTGGCATATGCGGGTAATTTACCCACATGATTTTCACTTTACCCAGATCAGTCCTTTCGAGTGTATCGAAGTCAGGAAACCAATTTTTGTCTTCAGTAAGATCATAGGAAAGAGGTTTCGCACCAACCAGGGTAGTCACCGACCTGTATGCAGGATAGCCGGGATCAGGGACTAACACCTTATCCCCCTGATTTAAAAAAACCATTGATATATAGAAAATGCCTTCCTTTGAACCCATCAATGGAAGGATTTCCTTTTCCGGATCCAGGTTAACATTATAGTATTGCCGGTACCATTGACTAAAAGCGGACCTGAGCTGGTGAATACCACGATATCCCTGATAACCATGAGTATTGTCTTTCCCGCTACTTTCTATCAGTTTTTTTACTGTTTCACCGGGAGGAGGCAGATCCGGATTACCAATTCCAAGGTTTATTACAGAAAATCCACGCTTGTTTAGTTCGTCAATTTCCTTAAGTTTTTTGGAAAAATAATATTCCTTTATCTCGTTGATTCGATCGGCTTTTTTGATCATTCTAATATTTTTTTTCCTTTTGTATATTCCCCTAATATTCCAAAATCACCTGTAAATGGTTTAATGGCATCAAGTGATTGCCGGTACAGTTTGTGATCTTTAAATTCCATATCCACATAAAACTGGTATTCCCAATCTTTCCCAATAATAGGAAGGGATTGAACTTTGGTTAAATTCATTTCATAATAGGAAAGAATGGATAAAATTTTTGACAGGCTTCCTATTTCATGCTCAAGTGAAAAATAGATGGATGATTTATTGGAATTTTTGCTTTCTTCCAGATGATTGTTATCCGAAACAATCAGGAAACGGGTATAGTTCATCTTGTTCGTTTCAATTCCTGAAAACAGTATCTCTAATCCGTATTTTTCTGCAGCCAGAAAACTTGAGATTGCACCCGTAGCTTTTAATTTTTTTTCTTTTATTTCTCTGGCGCTCAATGCTGTATCAATACTTTCAATAAGCCTGATGTGTGGATATTGGTCAAAAAATGCCTGGCATTGAAGAATAGCCATGGGGTGGGAAAAAACCTCCTTTATATCCTCAATGGATTGGCCGGGCAGGGCAACCAGGTTTTGCTTAATACGCAGGAATATCTCACCTATGATTTTTTTATTCGAGTCTCTTAATATTGCATAATTCGGAAGGATACTACCCGCCAGGGAATTTTCAATAGCCATAATACCATAATCCGCCTGCCGCATTTTTAACGATTTAAAAATATCTTTAAAGGTATTTCGTGGTAAAATTTCTATTTTTTCCGACTCAAAATAATGCATGGCGGCTATTTCGTGGAAGGCTCCATATCCTCCCTGAATAGCTATCCTTTTTATTCCGTTATTCTTAATTTCCATTTTACTTTCCAATTATTTGTTCTTTTATTTAAGTATCATGTTTTATGATCCCGTACCAAAAATTATCAGGATCGCTTTTATCTTTGCAGATCCCGAAGAGCTACGATTTCGGGATTAATTACTCCCTTCGGTCATGAGATCGCTGCGCTAAGTTCCAATTACGATTCAATCATTACTCCGCTCGATCTCATCGAGTGTTAACAAAAAAAAAGTCCCTTTATGAGGGACTTATAACTTATATTATATTATATACTCTCCCCCGTTAGATAAGTAATCTAAAATAAAAAGGTGTGAAATAATAAGAGGAGAAATAGTTCATTTCAAAAATTTATTCGCGCAAACGTAAATATAATTTATGAAAACACAAAATTCTACGTTTATTAATTTAATATTTAGTCAGGGTTTGTTAATGGATATCGGTGTTAAAACTTAAAGCATTATTCGTGTCAATTCGTGTAATTAGCGAATCGGTTTCAATCCTTGTTCTGATGGATATCGGTCTTAAAGATCCACGAATTACACGAATTATACGAATTAATTCGTGTTCCAATCATTATTTTAATGGATATCGGTTATAATAATAATTTGTGTGAATTCGCGTAATTAGTGGATATGTTTCAATCCTTGTTCTGATGGATAACGGTCTTAAAGTCGCCGGCTAATGTAAACACCTGCATTTAAACATATTACTTCTAATTTACAAGCAACTTTTTCCCTATGTTTCAATATGTCAAAGAACCTGTTTCCCGGTAAAAACACATCCCGTCCGAAAGCATTTCGTAAAGAATTACAGTTACTTAGCATGTGTTTTTGTACTTGATCAGATAAATTCATAACCAGAACTTATTTTATACAAATATTCCTGTAGGTGCAAGTTACACATCTTGCTTTATATTTCGTTGCTTTCGGGAAAAAATTTTCACTGATAATTTTTACTACTTCCGTAGCAACTTCCCTGACATACTTCTTATCAGAATCCTCGATATTCACTTCAATAAGTTTGTTCCTACTTCGTAAATATACAAGAAAGCCCTTGTTAACTTCCTTTATAAAATTATCCTCAATTAAAACGGCATAACAAAACAGTTGCGTTTTGTACGTGCTATATATCTTTCCCTCGTACTTTGCAAATTTATAATCGAGCGGGGCCATCGACCCATCTTCCAGGACTATCACTTCGTCAACCTTTCCCCTTAATAAAACATTTGTAAGGTATTGATCCTGGAATTTATTAACAGCACCTATTTTTGTCCTCAAGTAGTCCTTATTCTTTATAATCTTTAACTCGTGAATGTTTCTTCCCTTGTTCACCTTATAATGTCTTTCCTCGTATTGCGGAATTCCCAGAACATATTCAAAATATGTAAACCGCGGGCAGAACAAATATTCAATTATATGTGAAGGTGTGACCGACATCAGAAAAACAAGGCTTTTACCTGGTCTGTGATAAGCTTTTTATCGAATGCCTGACCCAGCAACACGGTTTGTTTCAATTCGTTTTTGCTCATGGGGAAAATATATACCGAATCCTTATCAGGGTCAATTAACTCTTCAATTTGCGATTGTAAAGTATCCTTTTCATTATTTTCAAGGGTTCCGAGAAAAACAGAATATTGTACCCTGTACAGGCCTGCCAGTTTGCAGGCTTTAGCCACCTTATTGCGCGGCTTATCCTTTTCAATATCATACATTACCCATGCGATCATGATTGTTTGATTAACTGGTTTGCAAAATGATGAGCATCCAACTGCATGGCATTTGCGCGTGTTTGGTTACGTCCTTTATACCTGGTCTTTTCTTCTTCAAAGAATTTAAAAAAACGTTCAACCAAAAGGTTCTTTCCGTCGGTATTAAGAGAATAACCATTAGTAATCTTTTCGCTATGACTGTCGTTAACTTTTTTAGCCGAAAACAGCTTGAAAACAACTTCTTCTGCTATGATACGGTAAGGCTCAATGAAATCGAATACAAGTCTTTTTGTATTGTAATCATCTCTATGCATAAAGCCTAAAAAAGGGTCGAGACCGGCTATGGTTAGTGATTTTTCCACGCGGCTGTACAATATGCCGTAAGCGTAATTTAAAAAAGCGTTGAACGGGTCTTTTGCAGGCCTGAAACTCCTGCCGCTGAAACGATATCTTTCAGTCAACAGTTCGCTCAAAGTTTGAAAATACAACCGGCCGGCAGTCCCTTCCCACCCTCTCAGGCTGTCATCCACCGATGAAACATCCTTTGCTTTAACCGATTTTATTTTATCCTTCATTGAATCTATCTTATCAATCTTTTCCTGAATGCCGGCAGCTTTTGATGCGCGGTTTTTTTTCAGACCTTTCAGTAATTCAATTTGATTATCTGTTTTGGCAGTAAGCCATTTAATTATCCATTTCAATCCTTCCTCATTCAGGCTGGCCTCAAGCTGTTTCTTGCGTATCCTGGAAGTGCTTCCAGGTTTGCTGTGCCAAAATCGTCCAACCGGCATGCCATCGTATTCCAAAACAATAATATCGATGTTGTTTTTCATAGCCAGGATAATGGCATCGGTACTGATAGCAGCACCTTTGCTCAAAAGAATGGATGTAACCTTTTGACTGGCAAAGTGATGTTTTTCTTCCTTACCATCTTTTTTCAGACGAACTTCAAACAGTTCATCTTTTATATGAACATAAGTTCCGTAAGTGTTGATGACTAATTGCATAATTTTTACAATTTAATGGCTGGTAAAGCATTTGGGTTCTCACTAAATGTATATCCAATATATTTAAGAGGAAAATCAGGATAGGCTTCAGTGAACATCTTGTATTTTGATTGTTTGATATTTACAGCATTGAATTTCACTTCATAAGCTTTACCTTTATTGAAAGTTTCTGTTAATATAAAATCCACTTCATTTTGGCCGGCTGTTTTCCAAAATTTTATATCGTCATTTCTATATAGTTCTGATAATCTTAAGAAAGTATAGTTTTCAAGAACCTGACCTTTGTCAATCCTGATTTCGACTTCAGAAAAATTATTTATTAAAAAGTTCCTTAATCCCAAATCGTTAAAATATAGTTTTGGCATTTTTATAATTTCCTTTTTCAGATTTTTATAAAAAGGTTTTATTAAGCTTATATGAAAACATTTTTGCAAAACATACAAATACTTCTCAATCGTTGTAATATCAATACCAAGTATTTTGGATAAACTATATTTATTAACAAGATTGCCTGTTTGCGAGGCCAGCAATATCATTAATTTATAAAAAGCGGTTTCGTTTTCAACTTTTGAATCAAAAATATCACGTTTAATATATGAACTCTTTATTTCTTCCAATATATTAGTCTTTTCGGATATTGAATCCGACAGAACAACATCGGGATAACCACCATACCGAAGGTATTCATCAAAAAGTTGCATTAATTCATTATAATGAAGTGAAATATATTCTTCCGAACTTCTGATTTGTTTCAGTTCATCTTTTAAAAATGCTTTATCTTTAAAAATTAAAAATTCCTCAAAGTTTAATGTTTTCAGGGTGAAAAGCCTTTTTCTGCCAGCCAGTGAATCTTTAAATTTTTTATCAATATAAAACGAACTGCTTCCGGTAGCAATAATTTTCAGATTCGGTTGGTAGGTATCGTACAAATATTTTAAAAAATTTGAAGGATTGGCGGCATATTGGACTTCGTCAACAAGTAAATAAAAGGGTTCATCTATTCCCTGTAATAAAGGATTTTTCGGACGTTGAATGAATTGAAAAATATTTTCAGGATCACTATTTATTTTCCGGAGTATTTCTTCCTTTTCAAAACTTACGAACCAAACGTTTTTATTTACCGATTTTAATAATTTAAATAATTGATTAAGAATTGTGGTCTTTCCGGTTTGACGTGCACCCGTAATGATTGTGAGTTGTTTTTTCTTCAAATGATCTACAATGCTATCGTATATTAATCTTTGTTTGTACATATTTATGATATTAACCCTTATGATTACAAAATTAATAAAATAAACAGATATTTTTATGGAATATACCCTATAAATATCAGATATTTTTATGACCTTTACCTGAAAAATATCCGGGTTAATTTCGTATTATTGTTCCAAACCCTCTTGAAACTGCCTTTCCCAGCCCGATATAATCAGGGAGAATGGCATTACAAACAAAACTTCCGTTAAAGGCAATCATAGATTGATCCTTGAATTTTGTTTTTCGTTCTTCGAGCCTGGTTTTAAGCAATATTTCCTGTTTTGTCCAATAACCAATGCCTTTATAAAAGCTTAGTATATTTCCCGTTAATATCTTCCTCAACATTTTTTCTTTCTTCTGACTATCGCTTTTAATATAATCCCTGTAATTTTTTTCATTTAAAGCCATCCAGAGGGTTACAAAGCTATATTCAAAAAGTTCATTGGTGTCGTTTAGTTCAAATATCTTATTTGTTATGTTTTTCGAAAGGATTGGGTAATGCTCTCCCTCTAAATCAATTTGTTTAATTTTCAGGAAAAGTTCAATAAGCAATTTTGCACCTTCTGCCAATCCCACAAGATAAGGTGTATGCTCAACAACCTTGTATTGAACCAATGGATAGGAATATCGTAAAGAACCGTCTTCGAAATGATTATGCAACAGTGGTGAATGTTCTTTGAAAAAATTCCCGAAGTAGCCGCGTAGTTTATGGGCATCGCGGGTTTTAAGTTCTATTTCAGGGAATTTGATGATGGTTTGGTGAAGTTGCATAACATTATCTCAAATATTTTTATTAATCCATAGTCTTAAAAGAGGATCGGAAATAAAATAACCCCTGGTTTTATCCCGGAATAATATACCCATACCTTCCAGGTTTTTAGTGGCACGTGCAACATTTATTCTTTTCGTTTTTAATCTTTTGTAAATATTTTGACCGTTTTCAGCAATGGCCCTGAGAGTATAGACATACTCCCTATTATTTGAAATATCTTCCCACACCTTTTCCAGGTAATCTTTTTCAGCCAACAACATCATGTTTGTCAATTCATCTAACTCAGGAAAATGTCCGTATAGTGTTTTGAATAAAATGACCTGCTGAAAAGCAAGCTGGGTATAATAAGGATGGCCCTGACAAAATCCGACAATTTTTTCAGGATATTCATCGGGCAAATTGATTTTTAATCGTTTAAACCCTGTTTTCAGATAAGCAACAAGAGGCTTCTTTTCCATGTATTCCAGGTGTATAATTCTCGCCAACCTGTAAAAAGGTGCTTTGGATGAAACAAACATTTTTTGCATGACCGATTCAAAACTACCCGAAAAAATATATGTGCTATTGCTCTGTTTTTGAATTTTAGAGCGAAAGAGCTTAATCAGGTCCCCCTTTGGGTCAAATTTTTTTATATCGCCAAATTCATCATAAGCACATATCATATTTGCATTGTGCTTTTTACTGAAAGTGTCAACAAAATCAATGCTTTCAGCCATCAATTCCCATTCATTTTTTAAGCTGTCGGTAAAACCGATAATAAACTGAAAATCGTCTAATACTGCTTTTAGTTTCAGGTTTTGGATCATTGCTGTTGCGCTGTTTTTTGCAGCAATGAATTGTTTGTGCAGTTTGTGGTTTTTCAATACTTCTTCAGTTATTGCTGATGAAAGCAGATCGAGTGTGGGATTGGTAAATACATCCACAAAAGCCGTATAATAGTTTTGCTTTTTCAGGCGGCTAAGCGCCTCGAGCAATAATGAAGTTTTACCAAACCTACGCGGAGCCACCAGCACCACACTTTGCCCCATTTTCAAATATTCCATTATTAAGGTAAGTTCTTTTTCTCTGCCGATAAAGTCTTTTCCGGTTACAGGTTTTCCTACTTGTTGCATAGTACATTATTTTGTATGATACAAAGATATGTATTATTTTTTATATACGCTATAGTGTATGATACATGTTTTTGTATAATACTGTTTTATTATTTGTATTTAAGATAAGAATCCGAAAAACCATATTCTGATGTTTTTGTATTGAAGAAGTGACAATTTTATTTTTTCTGCTTTTACAGGTTATTTCATAAACTTAATACAATGCCGGATTTTACATAACCTGTGTTTTGCCTGAAATTGTTCTCTGTATAATTATAATTCCTGCTTTGGTTTTCAAATTCGGAAACGTAAAAACTAAATTTCTTTTCCCTATCGAAATCAATGCGGTCACTATCATATGGCACAGGTACATTAATAACATAATTGTAAAATTTTGATTTAATTTTTCCAAATGCTTCTCTTTTTTCAAAGAAACTCAAATTTTTATTGTTGTAGATGTCTTCAAATTGCTCCCAAACCAGCTTTGCCTTTTTGTTTAATTGAATAAACACCGATTCTGTTTTTCGTTCTTTTTTAATTAATTCAAATTTTTTATTTCCGAAAAATCCAGATTCAACATTGCATTAAGTTGTTTTGGAGTAGTCTGATCCGATTGTTTTCTTACTTCCTGGAAATATCTTTCAATTAATTGCAAATAGTCTTTTTCTTCAATCTGATTGAATTCTTTTAAAACATTTTTCGTTTTTATTAACAGATCAGAACCATAAATAAATCCTGATACTTTTGTTAATTCTTTTATTTCAAAAACATGAACTTCTGAGATTTCATTTTTTTCGTTATGACGATTAGCCCGTCCTGCTGCCTGGATTATTGAATCCAAAGGAGCCATCTGCCTGAATACCGTATCAACCGATATATCTACCCCTGCTTCTACTAATTGTGTAGAAACAATTACTTTTTGCTTTTTTGACTTTCGTATTATTCGTTCAATTATCTTTTTACGTTCATAAGGTGTAATAAGGGTTGAGAGAAAATAAGGCTCAATATTTTCATCAAGGTTATCAGCAAGATATTCAAAACATTCCCGTGCAGAATCCTTAGTATTTAGGATTATTAATGTGTCTTTATCATTTTCTGAAATATAATTCAATATTTGAATTTTGAGATCATCAAAACTATATGATTCGTTGTTGCAAATCAATTTTGTACGGTTGAATACTTTGAAATATTTTCTATACTCGGGAACAATTTCAATAATATCCTCGTCCGGTGTGAAAATAAAAGGTTGTGTTGCAGAGATTAGAATAAAATAAACACTATTATCCGACTAAATTATTTTTTCTCTAATTTTTCGTCTGTATCACCCATGAAATGGGTATTACTTTTATAATTTCAAAAGAGACCTCCCCCTGTTTTTGCACCAAATAAACTTAGCTG
>Ga0114919_10002789_pt1 | contig 14117 bp, 12 predicted proteins | sample BlataG_FD_88682 | JGI IMG/M metagenome (GOLD analysis project Ga0114919, IMG submission 88682) | Deep subsurface microbial communities from Black Sea to uncover new lineages of life (NeLLi) - Black_00105 metaG | ecosystem: Environmental > Aquatic > Marine > Oceanic > Sediment | place: Atlantic... | reverse complement strand
AGTTGAAATCGTGCAGTTTCAATCCCGAGATGAGCCGCGTGGCGTAATTGAAAAAGCGCGAAGGTATCCGCTTGGACAGCGGATCGTGCCTGACCTTTTTCCAGCCGCTCACCAGGTCCAGCCCGTCCGATTCAAGTTTCTCGATCAGCGCCGGAATTTCGGCGGGGTCGTCCTGCAGGTCGGCGTCGATTGTTACGACGTAGGGACCTCTGACCCTGTGGAAGGCCGCATCGAGAGCCGCCGACTTGCCGAAATTACGCCGGAAGTTGATCACCCTGACTGCACCGTCCCGGGCCTGCAGCTTTCTCAACTTCTCTGTACTGCCGTCGGTCGAACCGTCGTTTACAAAGATGATCTCGTGGTCGGGAATCGAGCTCAGTGCTTCTTTCAATTCCTGGTGGAGGGGCTCCAGCGACTCAGCCTCGTTGAAGAGAGGAATGACTACGCTCAATCGTATTTGGGATCGATCCATCGAACACTTCCCGTCTGACTATACGCCGCACAAACAAACCGGCAGACTGACGCCGAGATGGCGTAAAAGGACCTTTTGCTGGCGGAAACTATTGTAGCGGGTCCAAGTCCTTGTTCTCCTCCTCAATCGGCTCGACCTGTGAAGGCTGTATCTCACGCCCGAACAGGAAGGCGAACCCTCCGATAATGCTCGTGCCCACCCCTACCAGGTAAGCCAGAGACTCCATGGCTACCACCTCCGGCCCCGCCATGCCCAGCGGAGCCAGGAGCAGCACGCCGGTCCCCTCGCGGACTCCCAGACCTCCAATCGATACCGGAAGACCTGCAGCGACCGCTACAAGGGGAATGACGACGAACAGATCACCCGGTTCAACCTCCAACCCCAGCGCATGGGCACACCACCAGTGGGTCCAGATCCGCACACCCTGAGCGGCCAGCGCCACAAGAAGCATCGACATGACCAGTCCGGGACGGCCACCCCTGCCCATTGCTTCCAGCATACCCTTCACCCTATCCCCGAACTTCGGAGAAGCCCTCCTGATAAACGGGTCCGACAACCGCTCCACCAGACGTGGCGCGAGGATGATGCCGAGGCCCACAAGAGTGCCCCCTCCCGTCGCCAGAAGAAGGAACCAGCGAAAGGTGGCAGGCAACTCTCCGAAACGGACCACTACTGCCAGAAAGCCCAGAAGCAAAAGAGCCGAAACCCCTATTAACCGTTCCAGCAGGGTGCCGGCCAGCACCACACGTCCAGACCCGCTCCCCCGGTACACACCGTACACTCTATAGGTGTCTCCCCCGACGCTGCCCAGGAAGAAGTTGTTCAGAAAGAGGCCGGCAAAATAGAGACGGACGGCACGCTCGACCCCGACGGCAATTCCAACTTCCTGCAACAACCGGCGCCAGATCAGAGCGACGACCATGTGGCTGGCGGCCAGCAGCCCGACAGCCATCAGGACGGGAGTGGGGCTGAAACCCTTCAGCAGGATCCAGCTCTGCTGCAGATCGAGTTGCCTGGCGAGCACAAGGATTACGGTAATGGTTACAAAGACCTTGATCAGTTTCACTCTCGTCCCGCTACTCACGTCCGATCCTCCCCATACCTGCTGACGGATCGGGATGCGTCCCATCCCTTCACACGCCCCAGAAGTTGCGATGTGCTGCGGACTCTCTTCAGGTAGGCGGCCACCACGATGCTCCCCCGGTATGTGCCCCACCCGCTCCGCTCGGGCTGAACCGAGGGTCCGGGTTGGACCCGAGACCACGGCCGGCGGAACAGGCCGGAGCACCACCCGTGAACAACGGCTGCTGCCACCGCGGGCTTGCCCAGCACCAGCCAGCGCAGCAGGGCCGCTGCATCGAGAAATGCGCGTACCATAAGTACACCCGCCAGTCTGGCCCGCGGCAGGTTGCGCCGCAGCGTCCAGAGATTGTTCCTGTAGTTCAGATAGGTTTTGCGCGCACCGGCGGGTAGGGTGGATGGACCCATGTGGTACACGACGGCCCACGGAACGGCTTCGATTCTCCCCCCGCTACGCCGCCACCTCCAGCAGAGGTCGATCTCCTCGAAATGGGCGAAGAAGCTCTCCTCGAACCCTCCCAGCCCGAGGAATGTTTCGGTGGGCCCCGCCAGACAGCAGCCGGAAGCCCAGGCCAGCGGGCCCGCCTTCCGGTACTGTCCATGGTCGGGCTCGACATGTTCAAAGAGACGGCCCAGTGCGAAAGGAAAGCCCCAGCGGTCCATCAATCCCCCCGCACCTCCGGCATAGTCGAAAAGTTGGGGCTCCCCCGACCGGCGCAGAGCGGCCTGAAGAAAGGGAATATCGTCCTGTGGGGCAAGTTCCAGCTTCGTAATGAGAGCCTCTATCGCACCGGGGGCGGCAACCGCATCGTCGTTTAGAAATATACACCAGCGCCCTCGCGCATTGTGAAGACCCAGGTTGGCACCTCCGGCATATCCCAGGTTCTCCGTGGCACGCACGACCTTGATGGCGGGAAAGATAGCCAGGGCCTGGTCGACCGATCCGTCGGTGGAGGCGTTGTCCACTACGATAATTTCAAGGTCCCTTGTTGATCGATGAAGGCTGTGCAGGCACGCCAGCAGGGGGCGGCTGCCCCGCAGGTGGGGGATAACAACACTGCATTCCGGATCGGCCGACATCTCGATAGGGACCTACCGCCAGAATATCGAGCCGATCTGCTGCAGCCCTTCCGCGATCCTCCCCTCCCGCAACTCCTCAAGCCACTGCCGGGCATTCTGATCCCCCGGCTGCTGTAAGAGCCATTTCTCCATCACTCTGGCCGCCTGATCGAACTTGCCCGATACGGCGTACGAATAGGTGAGCCTTATGTAAGCGGCTACTCTGTCGCGATCCAGTGGGATCTCGTCGAGCACCTCTTCCAGGATCTGCTGAGCCAGAGCGGTGTCACCGTTGGCAAGCGCCACACGCCCGCGGTGGGCCCTGTAGCGCGGTGCAGTGAGGTCTATCCGCTCCTTACCCCACTCCAGTAACTCCCACGCGCGCTCCGCCTGGCCGTACTGCACCATCGCGTTGGCGGTCTCCCTGAAGACGACGCTATAGTTCTGCAGCAGTTCGGAGGCGTTACGATCCTTGTAGATGCGCTTATCGTTGATACCCCGGTATTGGAAGACCTCCTTCAGGTTGTGGACGGCCCTCTCGACGTTGACCATCCTGGGAGTGGGGACGACCCTGAACGCAAAACCCTCCAGCATGATGTTCCGCTCGAAGCCGGCGTGGTTGTCTATCGGAACCGTGATTGCGAAGTAGACAGGCTTCCGCCACTGGTTGGCATTGATGATGTGGGCGATTAACCGGTCCTGGGTACGCAGGATCTGCCCCCGCCGGAGCTGCCATCCGATACCGGCCACCTGTATGGTCGTATCCCCCGGAACCTGTATCAGGCCCTGCACCTGATCGATCTGTCGGTCGTTATAGAGGATCGGGACTTTCGGCTCGCGGTCGCGGAGTTCCTTGATATACCAGGTGGTGTTGAGGAGGCTGAGGTTGGCGACACGAACATCTCGCCGGATACCCTCGACCACCTGCAGGTACCAGAGCGGATAGGTGTCGTTATCGCCGTTGGTCAGCAGGATCGCATCCTCCTCGCACGACTGGAGGATGTTATAACCGTAATCCCACGAAATATAGTCCCCGGTCCGGTCGTGGCTGTGGTAGAAGCGAACGGTCTGTATCCCTACGAGCGCAAGTCCGAGAAGCATCACCGTCAGGACCGTCAAGCCCATCCGGCGCTTCGTCACGACCGAGGATGCCCCCTCTTCACCACGATGCAGCCATCCGCCCAAGAAACCGGCCAGGCCCGCCATCCCCACACCGATCCAGATGGCGGTGGCGAAATAGCATCCCATGAAAATGTAGTCGCGGTCGCGCGGTTGCGGGTCGGGCATATTCAGGTAGACAACCAGCCCGAATCCCATGATCACCCAAAGAGCGGTATTGGCGAAGAAGGTGCGCCTGTCACGCCACAGGTTCACCATTGCACCGAAGAGGGCGAGAACGTAGAAGGGGATCCAGAACTGGCTGCGGAAGTAACGCAGGAAGTGGTAGTCGATCTGGTACGACCATCCCGCCCTGCGCTCAAACATAGCCAGCAGCATCGACTCGGTGCCGTACTGCCTGCGCTTCAGGAACTGCATGAAGGAATCCCAGGTCTCAGGATTGTTCATATCAATGACCGGGTTGAGACCGGAGCGGATGAGGAGGAGAGCATAAAGGCTGTAGCTGACTGGGAAGAGGACCAGCACACCGATCCACAGGTCCACCCGCTTCAGAACCGGGCGGTCTAAATACCAGAGTAGTACGAGGATCGATGGGATGGTGAGCAGGGCCAGCAGGTGGTTCCCGGCACCAACCCCCAGCACATAGGCGATGAGCAGAAGCAGCGAGGCCCGGCGGGAGTCTCCGGCGCCGCGTAGGTGGCGCAGAGCCAGCCATAGGCAGAATGCGGTCACCATGATCGAGAGGCCGTAAACCTCGGCCTCGACCGCATTGAACCAGGCGGAATAGCTGAAAGCATAGGCCAGAGCGCCTGTGGCCGCGGCCACGGCATGTACCATGGGGCTCAAGCCCCCCGACTCGTGGCCGGAATCCCCCCACAGGTGGAGGATTTCGAGGATGATGCCGTAGAGCAGAAGCGCGGTCAGAGCCGATGCCAGCACGGATATGAAGTTGACTTCCGCAGCGACACCGAAAGGTGTCGGGACCATGCAGAAGAGACGACCGAGCAGTACGAAGGTGGGAGCCCCTGGCGGATGCGGAACTCCGAGAGTATAGGCGGTGCTTATGAATTCACCCACGTCCCAGAACGCCACCGTGGGCGCCATGGTCAGTGTGTAGATAATCAGGGACGCCCCTCCTACAAGCCAGGCCCCTGCAACGCGTGGATCACGGGAAAACTTCATAGCCACTTAGTAACTCAAGCTATAACCGAGAAGTCAAGGAATGAAGAGGGTAAGATTCCCGCTCAGCTGGATTCTCCAGACGGTCCCGGCAATCTGACCGAGGAGAGCACTTCGAGAAGCTCAGATGCGGCGATGTCGCCCATCACCGTTATCTGGGTCTCTCCTATCCACCCGGTGGCATATAAGTAGTCCCCGTGCCTGCCGGATCGCACGCCCCTGAGCCCGGGTTTCTCACTGCCTTCCGGCGCCTTCCTGGGGTTCTCCATGGTGAAGACGGAGAAGGAGGCGTAGCCATCCGAGTAGAAGCTCTGCAGGTATTCCCCATCCCGGCGGGAGCCATGCTTGACTTTTGTAAGAGTGAATCCGGCCGGCAGCCGCTCCACCGTCGGGGCCCTTCGACCCGTCAGCTGAAAAAGCTCCTCCGGTGAGGCACATTCGGTGCCGCGTTCCTGACGCAGCATGAACGCTCCCTCGGGCAGGGGGAAGGTCTCCACGCGCAGTCTTTGTCCGAACCTGATCCACCTGTACTCATACCGCCTGATGAGCTTTCCCCGCGAGTCGTAGTGCTCGAGTTTCAGCGGCACCCCGTAGGTGCTGTCCACCCAGGCTTTCAGGGAAGGGCGGCCGGGGTGGAGGGGCTTGATTACGACGGCATATGTGCTCCGTTCCGCCACCTTCGGCCCCCTCTGGGCCTCGATCCTGTAGTTCGCCCTGAGGAGGTCCAGGTATGTATGCGTTATCACGAGCCCCAGGGTCTGTACCTCCGAGCGCTCGCTGACAAAGACCGTATCCCCCTCACCCCACCTGTACAGGTTATCCCCCTGGGCGAGTACGTGCCACTGCCTGTCATCGGGGAGGTCGAGGAAATCCACCCTGTACTCTGATGGCGGGATGTGGAGCACGCGCTGCCGGTAGAGGGTGTCCTTCCTGCGGCGACTGCCCGATATGCTAGTCTGTGTACGTTCGCCGACAAAGGCGATCTGCTGCTGTTTCTTAAGGACCTCGGTGAGGGCATCCTGTGGGATTTCATCATATACCCCTACTCCCAAGCAGATGCCTGCCGCCGCCGTCAGGATCAGCGCGGCCGCGAGCGGGGCCGCCGGGGAAAAGCGGATGCCGCTACGGGGGTCGGTCACCTAGTTCATCGCCTCCCCCGCCGGACCATGACTACTGCTGAAGCACCGTCGCTGAAAGGCAGGGTCTCTGTAGCCAGGGCGTGCTCCTCGATAAAGAAGTCCGGGATGTCATCCTCTTCCGACATCTCTGCAACTGACTGTGGGGGTGGTGACCCTGAATCGATGATAGAGAAGGCTGTTACAGCCATCATGATTACGGCCGCAGCCGTTACCATGCTCCACATCCAGCGGGGCGTGCTCCGCACCGGCAGCGGGGCGGTCCTGTCCCTCATCAGGAGCGCGGCCTTCATCAGTTCCTCATAACCCCCCGGTGGAGGCTCGACGGGGTCCACCTGCCCGGAAAGCAGTTCGACGACCTCATCCAGCCCGTCCAGCACCAGCCTGCAAGCCCTGCATTCCGCGATATGTCCACGCAGCCTCGCGGCCTCATCCTCCTCCAGCCACCCCTCCCGCAGCGCGGTTAATTTGGCTGATTCGGGACATATCTTCATGACGCCATCCCCCTTAGCTGCTCCCGCAGCTTCATCCGGCCGTAATGCAGCCGGCTCATGACGGTTCCTTCGGGGCAATCCATCAACTCGGCTATTTCCCTGTGGCTGAACCCCTCCAGATCAAACAGCACTACTACCGCTCGCTGTTCCGGCGATAGTGTCTGGAGCGCCGACTGGATGCGCTCCCGCATCTCGGTCATTTCGTAGTTCGTCTCGGGGTTGTTCTTCTCAACCAGTGTCCCGGTGGTGTACTCATTTTCCGGGTCCGCAGGGTCACCCCCTCTGGTGGAGACACCCTTTGTCCCGAGGAACTTTTCTTCCATTCCTGCCGCGAACGCCCCGCTGCGCAGCTTCTCCCTTTTCAGGAAGTTAAGCGTTTTGTTCACCACGATCCTGTAGAACCAGGAAGAAAAGAAGAAACGCCTGTTGAATGTGCCGGCCGAGCGATGTATCTCGAGCAGCGCGTCTTGAGCCAGATCCCAGGCGTCCTCCCGGTTCCTGGTCATTCGCAGGGCGATTGAATATGCCTTTTTCGTATATCGTCCGCCCAGTTCCTCGAAGGCCTGGCGATCACCTTTTGCGACTCGCCCCACCAGAGCTTCGTCAGTCTGGGCAGAAACGATGTCTTCCCGGCTCCCCAAAGGTATACAGCCTACTTCCGAACTCCCTTCACATGCCTATAAGGAAGCTCTCTCGTGTTAGAATTGTTACCGGATGGGTACTCACTATCCAGCGATTCGGCCAGCCGGAGAGCACGCAGGGCCAGATCGGTCTCCGTGTGGTACTCCAGGTGGCGCTGTAGAAGGCTTCCAGTCTGACGCCGTACCTCACGCGAAGGCGAGAGTGCGGCCGCAGCAGCCACTCCTTCAGTCTTTCCAAGATGTCTGATCAGCTCGACTGTTGCTCCTGAAACGGAGGTTGCGGCACCCTCCTCAGGATAGCAGCGTCCGCAGAAAGCGTTGCCGCGCGGGAAGGAGAATGTACCTCCTTCGCTCAGAGAACCGCCGCAGCCGGCGCAACCTTCCAAGTGAACAGCATATCCCAATACTACCGCCATGTGGATATGAAACACAAAGAAGAGCAGCTGGGGATCGCCCAATCCCTCCTCGAAGGCCTGCAGAACATTCAGCAGCAGATTGTAGGCGTCTTCACTGGAATGCTCCTGCCACATCAGCCTGCCTACCAGTTCCAGCACCGCCTGGGCGTAGGTGGAGCGGAACAGATCTTCCCTTATCCTTGCAAACGGGTGGAGCAGATCCGCCTGTGTGACCGTATGCAGTTCGCGGTTTCTCCTCACAGAAAGGGTGACGCGGACCCTCTGCATCGGTTCGAGTGTGGACGAGAACCGCCCCCTCTTTCCCCGCGCACCCTTGGCGATGCCTTTGATGAGCCCCTGTTCGCGGCTATAGAAGGTGACTATGCGGCTGGTCTCGCGGTAATGCTGCGATCGCAGTATTACCGCATCTAGGGTTAGGAGTGCCACTAACCCGCAACCCCGAAAGTGTGCAGCAGGACTGTCGCCAGGGTAAAGTATATGAGAAGTCCGATTATATCGTTCGACATGGTCATGAAGGGACCGGAGGCAAGAGCCGGATCTGCTTTCAGCCGATCAAGGGCGACCGGCACGATAGCGCCGAGAGTAGCGGCCACCAGAATGGCTGAAAGCATGCTCAATCCCACAACAAGACCCAGTACCGCCATTCCCTTCCAGAGCCAGGCTATAAGTCCCACTGTCAGCCCGCATGAGATCCCCAGGACTATACCTACCCTGAGTTCCTTGAATATCCGGTTTCCCACGTGGATAAGATCGGCCTGCCCCGTGGCCAGTCCCCGTACAACTATGGTGGAGGACTGCAGGCCGATACTTCCACCGATTGCCATGACCACCGGCAGAAAAACCGCCAGCACTATGTACTCCTCCAGGATCGTCTCGTGGTTATCGATGATGATTCCCGCAACCAGCGCGCTGACGAGACCGATAAAGATCCACGGAAGCCTGTTGCCCGCCACTCGGATCGAGGAACGTTCTATCAGGTCTTCATCCCCCACACCGGCCATCCGCCTGATATCCTCCTCAACCTCCTCCTCGAGCACATCAGCGATGTCATCGTGGGTGATCCGGCCGACCAGTTTACCGCCGTCGTCGACGACCGGTATCGCAGCCAGGTCGTACTGCTGGACCTGGCGGGCCACATCCTCCTGATCCATTTCGACCGGGACCGAGACCACATCCGTCTTCATAAAATCGGCCACACGGCTGGTTCCCGCAGAGAGGAGCAGGTCGCGGAGTCTCAGGAGTCCCTTCAGTACGCCGTCGGCGTCAGTAACATAGACATAGAAGATCGATTCCACCTCTTCCACCGCCCGCCGTATCGCTTCTATAGCCTCGTCCACCGTTGCGGTTTGGTTCACCGCCACGAAATCTGTTTCCATGAGGCCGCCGGCGGTGTCCTCCTCGTAGACGAGGAGATCCTTGATCTCCTCCCTCTCGCGGGGCGCGACGTGACTCAGCACCTCCTCGGCTGCCTCTTCATCTAGGTCGCCCACCAGGTCGGCCGCATCGTCTGTCGGCATCTCCTCGACAAGCGTGGCCAGCTCGCGGGGATCGACCAGCTCAAGCAGCGGAATACGGGCGGCCTCCTCCATCTCAGCGAGGATATCGGAGGCGGTCTCCATGCCGAGGAGGCCCAATACGCGCGCTGCGTCCTCGGAGTCCATGATATCGAGGACGTCGGCGGTATCGGCATGGTGGAGATCGATAAGGAGATTGCGGATCATCCCCTCACCCTGCTCACCCTGCTCAAGCAGTCTGTCGAGGGTACCTACAAGCTCCCTCTTGTACTCTTCCAGATCTTCCAGAGTCCTGCGCATGGCCTTGAAGCTGCTCACGGGCGGTTACCAGCCGAGTCGGGTCCGGCAATCCTGTATACATGCTCTCCCGTTTTCACCATCCCGTATTTCTCCCGGGCAATCCTCTCCAGGGTGGCGTCGTCGTCTAGCTGCCCCCTCTGTGCCTCCAGCTCCACCCTCCTGGCTTCGAGCCGCTCAATCCCGGCTTCGATAGCCGCTGCCTCGCGGCTGAGCTTCCATTGCCGGAGGAGACCGAAATCACTCAGCACAAGCAGATAGAAGAGTACTGTGCCCACCACGATCAATGCGATCCGCCGGGCGGGGAGACGGCCCGGCACACGCGGGCGTCCAAAACGCCGGAATTCTTTTCTGGGGGATTTCCTCCTCATTATCCCTACCGTACGAACGCCTCAGGCCCGAAAAAGACGGCCGATTCGCCGAGCAGAGCCTCAATGCGCAGCAGCTCGTTATATTTGGACGTCCTGTCGCTGCGGCTGGCACTGCCTGTCTTTATCTGACCGCAGCCTGTAGCGACGGCAAGATCAGCGATAGTTGCATCCTCCGTCTCACCCGAGCGGTGACTGATAACCTGAGCGTAACAGTTGCGGCGGGCCATTTCCACGCAGTCGAGCGTCTCTGTCAGGGTACCGATCTGGTTGACCTTGATCAGGATCGCATTGGCGGCGCCGCTCTCTATCCCGCGCTGCAGCCGCTCCATACTGGTCACAAAAACGTCGTCTCCGACCAGCTGTATTGAATCTCCCAGGGCTTCGGTCTGCGCAATCCATCCCTCCCAGTCGTCTTCGGCCATTCCATCTTCTATCGAGACGATCGGGTAGTGCTCAACCAGTTCTTTGTAAAAACTTATCAGCTCGCCACTGCTGCGGGACTGCCCCTCACCTTCAAAGGCATACAACTTCTTCTCGCCGTCATATAGTTCGCTCGCCGCGACATCCAGGGCCAGGCTCACATCCTCGCCCGGCCTGTAACCGGCCGACTCGATGGCGCTCAGCAGTTCATCCAGTGCCGCTTCGGTCGAAGCCAGATCGGGTGCGAATCCGCCCTCATCGCCCACGGCGGTGCTCAATCCCTGGTCTGACAGCCTCTTTTTGAGGTTGTGAAAGGTCTCCACTCCGGCCTGGAGAGCGCGTCCGAATGTTGGAAAACCGTGCGGGACTAACATGAACTCCTGGATGTCGAGCGCGTTATTCGCATGGACACCCCCGTTCACGACGTTCATCAGCGGCACCGGAAGCAGGCGGGCGGCAGGGCCTCCAAGGTATATGAACAGGGGCAGGCCCAGCTGTTCCGCCGCCGCCTGTGCAACGGCCAGGCTTACGCCCAGAAGCGCGTTGGCACCGAGCGCGGATTTATCGGGAGTCCCGTCCAACTCCCTTAGGAACCTGTCAATGCCTACCTGATCGGTCGCATCCCAGCCCAGCAGTTCGGGTGCTATCACATCGGTTACGTTTGCGACCGCCTGCTGTACACCCTTGCCCATATAGCGCTCGCTGTCTCCGTCGCGGAGCTCAAGGGCTTCATGCTCTCCGGTGGACGCCCCCGACGGCACCGCCGCACGTCCAACCGCCCCACCCTGGAGAAGAACCTCAACCTCAACAGTCGGATTGCCGCGGGAATCGAGAATCTCGATAGCGTCTATCGCTTCAATCGTGGTCATAATCCGCAACCAGTTCCTTTCGTGGCATAAGATGGGCTATTGGCGCCCGGCACTATCCTGTCCGCCCAGCTCCAGACTGACGCCGATTCTCTGCGTAGAGCCGAGAAACTGACGAACGGGATCGGGGTCGTAGATGTACGCATAATCCAGACACCAGCCGGAAAGCGCGAACCCGACACCCGCCGACATGGTTCCCCATCCTTTTCCCTGGCGGGTACCCATGCGCAGCCGGAGCACATCCCATGCCGCCTCGATACCCAGGCGCAGCTGTGTCCAGTCGTCGGCCGGTTTCCACACGTCACCCCCGGCCGAGAAGGTCCAGCCTCTCCACCGCAGCGGTCGGACCAGGGCGATACCTGCAGCCAAACTCCATGGCAGCCGCGGCCGCTCATGCTCCATCGTGCCCATCGATCCCAGGTTACGCACAGCTGCTCCAGCCCTGAGGAGACCCCCGAAAACCGGGAGCGGCAGTTGGATTCCGGCGTCAGCCGCGATCCCGAAAGCGTCATCCATGTGTAGTTTCTCATAGATCCCCTTCACTGCAATCCCCAGCCCGCCCCCACGAGGCAGAGGCAGACCCACTGTTACACCGGCTACCAGATCGTGAGCTGTGCCGATCGCCAGCGGTTCCGGTGTCGGCTCAACACGAACCTCGATATCGCCGACACTGCCGTAGACGACCTGGAGAGCGATTCCCACTCCCCCCCAGCCGGCGCCGTACTGCAGTGCCGTCTGGCGAACCCCTCCAAGCAGCCTCGCACCCGACATGGTCACTACGGGGCCGTCCTGTACCATGAATGAGGCTGCAGCCGGATTCCAGAATACGGCATCGCCTGTACCGTGCCAGGCGGTGAGTCCCTCAGAAAGCGCTGCCCCAACCGGTCCCAACCCGACATTCAGGAGGGTTACGCTCGAGATGCCCGCCTTCGGATGGACCTCCTGCGCCCCAACCAACCCGGGTACAGCACCAATCAGAAGCGCGCTCACAACTCCCCATGCCAGCATCCTTCCCGGCATCCGGCGACCACCACCCCCATACCCCGGTTTATGATAGAGAGGGCACCCGACGGCCGCAGGCAGGCAGTGTACTGCGGTAACTCTGCCCTCATACGCATGCTTCATGGGGTATTGCCTTCTTCCTCTTCGATTCTCTTCTCGACCCTCAGAGCCCCTTCGACCGCTGAGGCCCGGGTGACCTCTGCGTATACGTCCCGCAACGGCATCCCGCTGGCCAATGCCGTATCGCGGCACACTTCGTACTCGGGATGGACGCGCCACTCACTATCGCCGGCAACGCGGGACAGCTTGACGGAAAGCGGCCCCAGCGCCGTCTGGAGCATACCGCGGGCACGCGCCAGGACGAGCCTGTCGGCCGCGGTCACCCGTATTCCGAGTGTGCCGGTCTCCTCAAAGACAATTCGTTCAAGTTCTGCAATGTCGGCACGGTCACCGAGCACCGTGAGATTAACACCCGGCCGGCCCTTCTTCATCACTACCGGGGTCATGTAAGCGTCCCTCGCACCCGCCTCCAGGAGGCGCTCCACCAGGTACGGCCATATTTCAGGTAAAGTGTCATCCACCGTTGTCTCCAGAACCACGACCTGGTCAGGCGAAACCGTGAATCTCCCTGCAGTGCTGCCGAACGTTGCCCGCAGCACATTGGGACGACTGTCCAGCTCGCGTGTTCCCGCACCGTATCCGATCCGCTCCGGGGTCAGTGAGATGTCGTAAGTGAAGGTGTCCACCAGAGAGACCAGCATGGCAGCGCCCGTCGGTGTTACCAGCTCAAAAGGTACATCCACTCTCCGCAGCGGCACTCCCTCCAGCAGGAAGGCGGTTGCCGGAGCCGGTACGGGCAGGATGCCGTGCGCTGTCTCCACCTCGCCATGCCCTTCACAAGGAGGCGTGGAGAGAACAGTGTCAACCCCCAGGCTGGAAACGGCCGCCACACCACAGACCACATCCACGACCGCATCAATAGCACCCGTTTCATGCAGGTGAACCCTGCCTGGAGCCGAACCGTGCACCCTGGCTTCGGCTTCCGACAGCCTCCGGAAGATCCCACCCGCCTTCTCCCTCACCTCCGGTTCCAGTGAGGATGTATCCAGCCGGCCGAGCACTTCCTCGACCGTAACAGGGTCCTCCCCTTCGTGGGCAGGTTTATCGGGGATCCCGAGCTTGCCGTCGACGACTACATCCACTTTTGACGCTGCAATGCCGCGCCGATCTACCCATGAGACCTTCAGCTCCACCCGATCACCCAACCCGAGTGCCACCACCTGCTTCTCCATCTCCTCGACGGGAACACCGAGGTCGATTAGCGCCCCGAGGAGCATATCGCCGGAGATACCGGCGAACGGTTCGAGAAAGAGCAGTTTCATGGCCGATCCCATTGCCGGGCTATGCGTACAGCTGCGCAGCCTGCTCCGAATCCGTTGTCGATATTGACCACCGTCACTCCCGAAGCACACGATGTGAGCATGCCCAGCAGGGCGGCGAACCCGCCAGCCGCAACGCCGTAGCCCACGCTTGTCGGGACCGCCACGATAGGGCGTTTGATAAGACCTCCCAGAACGCTGGGAAGGGCGCCCTCCATACCGGCAACGACGATCACCACTGCCGTCCTGTCGAGTTCCTCCCGACGTGCCAGCAGCCTGTGAAGACCCGCGACACCGACATCGTAGACGCGGAGGACTTCCATACCCATGGTTTCAGCGGTAAGGGCCGCTTCCTCGGCCACAGGCATGTCGGATGTTCCTGCCGACACCACCGCGGCGGGGCCGCTCATCTTCACCCCGTCAAGTGCCCCGTCGGGGATGTACCTGACAAGCCCGGCAATGGGAAAATGTTCCGCTCCCGGAACGGCCTCAAGTACCGCAGCCGCCCTCTCCTCATCCAGCCTCGTGGCCAGCAGAGCGCCTCCCTTCTGAGCCAGTTTCGCGGCGATGGCCCCGCACTGTTCAGCACTTTTACCCTCTCCCAGAAGCACTTCTGGAAAGCCGCAGCGAAGCTGGCGGTGGGTATCAACTGTGGCAAAATCCCCCACGGTT
>Ga0114919_10002787_pt1 | contig 14118 bp, 14 predicted proteins | sample BlataG_FD_88682 | JGI IMG/M metagenome (GOLD analysis project Ga0114919, IMG submission 88682) | Deep subsurface microbial communities from Black Sea to uncover new lineages of life (NeLLi) - Black_00105 metaG | ecosystem: Environmental > Aquatic > Marine > Oceanic > Sediment | place: Atlantic... | reverse complement strand
ATGCTTGGTCATCCTGAGCGTACGCGAGCGCTACCTCCACGAGGACTTCGACGAACGGCTCATCGATCGCGCGGACACCATGGTTGAGGCCATCAGTGTTCGGGCGGCGCAGGCCAACGAGCCCGGCCGGTCGCAACGGCCCGAGCCACGCTTGAACCCTTTTCGGTTTCCCGGCTACTACTTCCAAATCCGGAGCGAAGACGGCACTGTTCGTGAACGATCCCACAACCTACCGCAAGCGTCCCTCCCGCTCAGCGAGCCGGCACGCGCCTCTCATCTGACGAGGTCACCTGTACTTGAGACGATCAGTGCCGAAGCCGCGGGGCTACCCTCCGACGGCCCAAGACAGGTGCGGCTGCTCACGCTCTACCACGATGAACCCGATGTCGAGCCGTTTTTTCTTCAAGTCGGGGCCAGCCTGACGCCGGTGGAAGACTCGGTTGCTGAACTGCGCGGGTTGTTCCTCGTGCTGGTTCCGGCTGGGCTTTTCGTGGCCGCCGTCGCATCTTGGGGGCTCGCACGCCGGTCATTGGCACCAATCGGCGAAATCGCCAGACAGGCCCACGAGTTCACGGCGGCCCACCTGGATCGCCGCATTCGGACGAGGCCAGGCGGCGACGAGGCAGCCGAGCTGACGAGGGTCATCAACGAGATGCTGGACCGTCTGGAAGCGGCGTTTCGTGCTCAGGAACGCTTCATCGCGGACGCATCGCATGAGCTGAAAACGCCCCTCTCCGTCGTTCTCGCAGGAGCGCAGGTTCTCCACCAGAAGCAACGCACGGCCGAGGAGTACGACGAGTTTGTTGGCGGCGTCCAGGACCAACTGCGACAGCTTGTCAGACTCGTGGACAGTCTGCTTACACTCGCACGCGCCGACGCCGGATTTCCTCTCGCACAAACGCAACCGGTGTCGATGAACGAGATCGTCATGGAGGCGGTGGAACGCTGCGAGCCGCTCGCTCGCCATCGGGAAATCCGCCTCGTACCAATCCTGGCCTCACCCAGCGATGACGGTGTCGAGGCCGTCGTCTCAGGGGATCCGGCACTGCTTCGCGCCGTCGTGGACAACCTGATTCGAAACGCCGTCCGGTATTCGCCGATCGAGGAGGCGGTCGAGATCGAACTCTGTGTAGACGGCCAGGACGTCCTGGTCGCAGTTCGTGATAAGGGTCCGGGCATTCCGCCCGAGGAGCTGGACCGAGTGTTCGATCGCTTCTTCCATATCCCGCGCGGGGACGAACCGGTGCCGGGAGCCGGCCTGGGGTTGGCGATCGCCCGGGGCGTTGCCACCCTTCATCATGGGTCGATTGCAGCATCAAATCGCTTGGAAGGAGGCTGCGAGTTTGTGCTCCGTTTGCCTGTCTTCCGGTCTGATGAGGGCACCTCGACAGGTTCCGGAAGCTAACCATGTCCACGGGCATATGGCTGTTGTTGACGGTCGCGTGCGTAAAGGGGCAGTTAAAAGGATTTCATGCCGATTTCATGGGGCTTTCAGGCCGCGCGGCTACATTTCGATTGATGTGATTGCACGGCGCGCCGAGTGCGATGCTCGGTCGCCAGCCGGCTCGCGCAGGGAGAGCAGAATGGCTGAAGCCCGAACGACCCGTAGGACCTCAACGAAGTCGCGATCGACCCCAGTCGCCCTGGCCTCGAGCGTCACGATCGATGATCAGATTCGCAATCGTGCTCAGGAACTCTTTGAGACGCGGCAGCGCACGGGTACCCCGGGCGATGCACTGTCTGACTGGCTCCAGGCTGAGCGTGAGATCCTCGTCATGAGTGGGGCATCGCCTGAACCCCGCTTGTAGCGATCATGACGTGCTGATAAGTCCCCGCTTAGACCGTCAGGTGTCAGCATCTACTGCCGTCGGCACGGGATGGTGAGAAGCGGGCGCTTGCTCTCGAAGTGCTGCGGGTCAACCAGGAGGTCCGCGTCGCCGTCCGGGCCGGAGAACTCGAATCAATCGTTTCCGCCACCCAGACCGGCAAGCGCCGCGGAATGATACTGCTCGGCGACGATCTGCACCGACTCGTAGGCCTCGGAAAAATCTCGGTGGAAACCCATGGAGCAGCGGATGTCATCGAGTTCCGCAGAGGCGCCGCATCTCAGCCGCATCTGTCTTCGCGTGCGTGATCCTGAACGAAGCGCCGAATTCTACCGGGCCGTGCTCGGGTTTGAACGGGTGCAGTCCACGGGAGACGGCGGCGCCAACGAGACCTGTGCGCAGCGATCGTCCGATGCTTGGCCGGATTTCGAGGTCGTATTCACCGAGGGGCTTCCTCCTGGAGATCACCTAACGGGTCTCGACCGCGTCAGTTTCGAAGTTCCGTCACGCGAATCAGTGGATCGCATCTATGGGGAGGCCCGGAGGCGTCACGCTCGTGCAACACAACCGCGCCTGTATGAGGGGCATTGGCAGACGTTCATCTTCGATCCGGACGGTTATAAGGTCGAGGTCTTCACGCGCGCTCAGAACGGGGCTATCCCTTCTCCCGGCGATCCGGATTGATGCGACTGCCTGTGTTAAGGAGCACGGGCATGAGACGAGAGCGAAGTGGCTTGCGGCTGCTATCGCGATCGTATTCGCAACCTCAATAGGCATGGTATCGTTGCTGGCACAGGACCGGTCGAGGTGGGAGGGACGCTCTGCGAGAAGCGCGGCGTCATGTACCCCAAGGTGGCGTCCATCAAGAAGCTCAGGGCGGTGGAGCTGGGACGCGAGCCGGAGCCTGAGCCCCAAGCCGAGCTGGACGAGGAGCCTGAGGAAGAGTCCGAAGATAAACCGCAGCCAGAACGCGAGCCCGACCCGGAACCTCCCGATGACCCGAATTGACACGCGCCTGTGCGAAGCACGTTAGGTCTTGCTCTGTCGAAGGGGAAAGAACGCCTTGCCCGGGACGAGCACAGTTGTTCGTCCCGGGTCCCGTTTTGCGAAAGCAACTGCACGAAGAGGATGGTCATGAGGCACGGTAGCTGGTGTAGTGTTTTCCAATTGGTGATGACTGCCGGACTTCTCCACGGTAGCAGTGCCGCGGACGACGCACCGCAAGCATGCGTTAGGGCGACGGACACCCCATCTGTCTTGACCGACTGCAACGGTGCACTCCGGGAGATTGCGCTCCACTACGTGCCAAGCCTCGCGGATGAGCTTGAGGCAGCCTACGACGACCTCTTTGACGCCTTGCCGACCGACGTGGACGTTCAAGTGATCTGCCCGTCGAGCGCGGCGGCTGATGCTTTCAGTGAACGCTGGGGGAATGAACAACGCGACAATGGACGATGCATTGACGTCATCAATGTCGACCGACCGATCACCGCCTGGGCGCGGGATCGACGCATTGCTCGTACGGCCGACATCGACGGGTTCCCAGCCTCGGCAATCGTCCCACGTGACCGCGGTGACTACGGCGACGACCACCGCAACGACCTTCTCATTTCCTATCTGCTTGAGCATAACGGTATCTGGCTGCCCGCGGATGACACATCCGTGCACGTTGAGGGCGGCAACATCGTCGCGAACAGCCGACACGTCTTCGTGGGTGCCAACGTCATCAAGGACAACGAGGCCCTGGGCAGCGAGCCGGCGACGGTAAAGCGCGAGTTGCTGCGCATCCTGGGGCGTCCCTATGTCCTTGTTGGCGACGAACACCAGCGAACGCCGTGGTGCCACGTCGATATGTACCTGACGCCGGCCGACGATCACAGGGTTCTGGTCGCAAGCACCGCCGTGGCCCACATGCTGCTCTCGTCGAGAACCGGCGTCCTCGACGACCTTACCGGGCTGCTGGCCCCTGAGGACGGCCTTGGTTTCCTGATGATGCTGGGCGATCGGTTCGATGCGGTCGCTGCGCAGCTCGCCGAGTATGGGTATGAAGTCATCCGGCTGCCGGCGCTGGCCGATCCCGCCGAGGAATGGATGGTAACCTACAACAACGTTCTAATCGACGAACAGGACGGGCAGCGTGTCGTCTACATGCCGGTGTACGACGAGCCCGTCCTGGACCAAGCTGCGGAAGCCGTTTACCGAAGCCTGGGATTCGACGTCCGCACCATCCATGTTTCACAGGTTTTCCAGCACGGCGGGGCCGTTCGCTGCTTGGTCAATGTTCTCGCACGTGAGCCCTACGACGCGATCCCGGTCTCTGCCGGATGCAGCCCTCGCCTGGAACCGGCGCTGGCAGCGGTTCAAACACCACCATTGGTCGAGCAACCATCACCCGAACTCGAATCCCGCGCGTCGTCAGGCTTATCACCCACCTGGTTTTCACTTTCCAGCGCCTGGCTCCCACTCTTCATCTTCTGTGCGCGGATACTGGATGTCTCGATCGGCACAGTTCGGCTGATCTGCATTACACGGGGGCGCAAGCTCCTTTCGATCTCACTCGCCTTTGCGGAAGTGACCATCTGGTTACTTGCAGTCGCTTCCGTGATCACACACCTGAACAACTGGCTGAATATTCTTGCGTACGTCAGCGGCTTCGCCGCCGGTAACGCGCTCGGGATGTGGATCGAGCAGCGGCTGGCGCTTGGCGTCGAGACGGTGATTCTCATTTCACAGCAGAAGGGAAAGCAGATCGCAGCCGCGTTGCGAGATGCAGATCTGTGCCTGACAACGTTCGCCGGTGCAGGGCGCGACGGCCCGGTCGAGATGTGCTTGGCATTCGTGCCACGCCGCCTTACGCCGATCGTGCTGAGTCTGTCCAGGGCGGTCGATCCGGACGTCGTTGCCGCCGTTGAGGACGTGCGTCACACGAACGTCAAATGGGCCGGCGGTGGTTCGACCGGCAAGATCCTGCCAACCATTAGCGAACGATGGTACCCGCCGCTACGCCGAGCCAAGGCGCCAACGGGGTGTCAGGCAGCCCCTGAAAACGCTGCCTGACGAACAGGCAAATCGACAGGTCCAGATCTACAGGACGGACTGCGAAACACGCCAATGAGCACAAAGCACAAGAAAAACGAGGATACAGGCGACCGCTTCGAGAGAAAATGACTCGAGGCGCCGGGCAAGCGGGGAATGACTCCCTGCCACGACCATGACGCGGGCGAAGACGATATGGGCGACGATGCGCTCAGCGAGCCGAGCGACGAGAAGCTTGAGGCGATCGAACAGGAGGGCTCAAACAGGGAAGTATGAGTGAGGGCCGATCAAGGCGGGGTCCACGGGAGGAACAGGCCAGCGGCCCCGCTCGGCGGATGCTCGTCGTTCCTGCAAAGCTCGCGCAGATTCGTGTTGGAGGATGTCATCGATTGGCGAAGCCTTCGGATTTGCCAGAGAGCTTCGGTCATGCTCAGCAGGTCGCGCTCGTACTCGTCCAGGATGCGGTCGACCCCATCCAGGAATTCCGCCATGTTGGCCATCGTCAGATAGGAGGCCAAGAAGCCGGCAGCTTCTCGTTCCCAGCAATCCATCAAGCCACGCCTCCTACGATTTCCCCACATATGTCTCTTCTATCCGGCTTTCCGCTCGGCCCCGGCTTGGCATCTTATACACCTGCGGGCTGTGGGCATCGCGCGTAAGCGGTTCGCGCGGATCGGCGCACCGCAGTCCACGCAACGCCCATACTGCCCGACCCTGAGACGCTCCAAGGCGTCGTCGACTTCCCGGATCTCAGCTTGCAGATGCCGCAGTACGTGGTTACCGGACGCCCACGCCTGCTCGGTCGCATCCTCGTCTTCGGAATCCGCGCCGGTTACCGAGAACAGATCCGCTCTGCACTGTTCGTACCCGGCGAGCAACTCATCTCGCAGCTCGCGCAGCCGCGTCACAGTCTTGTCCTTGTTGCGCGTCTTTTCGCGGCTGTCAGTTGTCGACCGCATGGCTGGCTCCTCAGCCTGACTCCGTTCTCCGAACCCCACGCCTGGAACTCAGTATCGCGGGACAGCATCTTCCACCTCGTCGGGATCGCAAGCTGCGCCTCCGCTGCACCAAGCCGATATGGCAGAGCGGCACAGCCCTTCGCTGTTCGCGGAACCCTCATCGGAGCAGCTCGAAGATAGCCAACGTTTGACTGGCGGTTGAACTCGAGCGTCGATCGGTCGACGGGCCGTCACGTTCGCCAAACACCGGACCGCACCGCCACCCTCATAGATCGTGGACACGTCGATTATGTGCACCACGAACCCGAGCGATTCATAGGTGGCTGCGGCAGCTTGATCGAGCGTCGGAATGCGATATACGGGCATATACACCACGCGCTGACCGTTTCGGCGCTCCATCAGCACGTTGTTGTACGTGACCACCCACTCCTCTTTCGGGTCAATCACGGCCGGTAAGCGAATCACGCGGTAGCCGCCGTCGGCAAGCTGTGACGCGATCGCAGCCAGCGTGGATTCGGCAGTCGAGGAGGCTCGCAAGAGCTCCTCCTCAAAGCCGAAGCAGACGTCCGCGTCTGCCGAGAGCACATCCGAAAGCAGAATCCGCTGAGCCAGCGCGGGGCTCGCGACAAGGACGACGCTCTCGTCTACCGGCGTGACGTACATGTCCACGTGGCACCATGGGACACGATCGAATTCGTCCGAGAGCGCCACGTACTGCCGTCCCGTCAGGCCGATCAGCTCGTGATGCAGGCACAGCGGGTCTGGAATCGTGGCCGCGTTCTCCTCGAACACGTTCGCGCCGATGAATGCGTGCCGATGGTTCGAGACGACGTTGCCACCTTCAATATGCAGGTCACTACCAACGATGCCGGGAATCAGACCCTCTGACGCCAGAAGACGCGTAACGAGCAGCTCGCCGCACTTGTCCTCCCCGTAGTCCGGTACGCTTGCCGGTGCAAAGGTGCTGGCGACTTTGCCTGAGTACGCGGATTGCCTCGCGATCCGGCGGTCGCGCGCCCAGATCGTGATCGGGCAGTTCACGTTCACAACTTGAACCTGACGACCGCCGGCGGACGCCTCGGGTCCCCAGCGGAGCAGGAATCCTTCCGCGTCCGCTGATGAAGGACAGATGATCTGAAGGCTTACGTCCGCGGGGAGCGCGTTGAAAAGGTCGTAGTATGCCGGCGCCAGCTCTGACGCCATCTCAAGCGTGAAATGCAGCACGATTTCCGCGATCGGCCCGCCGGTATCGGGTATTACGCCGGCCGGTTCACGGGCGACGCCCGCTCCCACTTGGGCCCACGCCGCGGAGTCTCTCGGCGGCGGGACTACAAGCAGCATGACAACTGCGAGCAATGTCCGCGAAAACCGGCAATCCGGTGGCCGCCCACGCACGTGCGATATTAGACTGGGCATGTTCTCTCCCGGCGTCTGTGCGTCTAAAAACCCTGTGAGGGGGCGGGCCTTACCGCCCCTCACAGGTTCGATCGGCGCTCTGTGACGGTGTGTCACCATTGACTTGCTTACGGCTGGTCCGGCTCGTCTTCTTCAGGCCACTCCCAGTCCCCTTCCTCCTCCGGTTCCGGTTTCGCCGGCTTCACGGACGCGATGTCGATGTACTTGACGCCGTGCTTCTCGTAGAGCTTGCCCTTCAGCTCCACCGTCGCCATGGCATGCTTCTCAATCTCGCGTCCTGGCCCTCGCTGCCCCATTCCCACGATCACGAGCCCGTTGTCGGTCTCCAGCGCGGCCGGCACGCCGGCGCGGATGCACTTGCGGGCACACTCGGCTTGATCTTTGGTGGGGTACTCCCCGGTCATGTAGCACTGCAGGTCCACGATCTTCCCCACGAGTGTGACCTCCTTACCCTTGGTCTCCTGCTTCTGAGGCGGTGTTTGCCCGCGGCTTTGCGCGAACAGGGACGAAAGCCCCAGGATCGCGAGGAAGGCGACTGCAGCCGCCGCGCCAATGAATCGTGCGTGTTGCATGTGTCGGTACTCCTTGAATCGAGTCAGCCCGGCGGCCCGCGATCACCGTGATCGCATGGCGACTGGCCGCAGGGCGGTTTTCCAGCGATGTTGGGGACACTCGCGTGTTTGCCCTCGGGGATGGTGGTGTCTTGGCGCGCTGCATTCCCAGGCGCGGAAGCGGCTCTGGTTGCGCCGGTGCAGCAGATTGTCGCATCAACTCGACGTTCATAGGCGCCTCGGATAAAAGCACACCTCGTCGGTGGGCCGCCTGAGCGTTCCCAAGCGGCGCGCGTCACCACGAGGAATCATGTCACGGCTTTCTGAAAGCCGCATGAAATCGGGATTAAACCCCTCTCATGCGGGGCGCGGGGGCACGGATGGGTAGGGAACACGCAGCGCGGGCAGTCAGCTTTCCCTGCTGCCGGCCGCTTGCGTTGGCGCGGACGGACCCCCGACCCTGCCAACCGCTGGTTAAACGGTTTTCACCCCGATTTCAGATCCGTTTCAGGTGTTGCGCGTATGTTCCCAGGAGAGGAGACCGCAATGAGGCACCGGCCATTCACGGTTCGGCTGTGTCACAACCAGACGGAAGCGTTCGCCGCACGTCTCGGATTGCTGGCCAAGCGGCTCAGACGGCTGGCCCAGGCGTGCGGCCCTGATCGATTGGACGCCGCCGAGCAGCGCAGGGCTGTACGGCTCTTGCTGACTCGAGCCAGCAGGCAACTGCGTGCCTTTCTTGCGATGAATGGCCATGTTGAGGACAGACGGAGTGAACAACCGTAGCTGAACTCGGTCGATAGCAAAGGATATTCGGAATGGCTGCGAAACAGATCGCCTTTCAGATGGATGCCCGCGAGGCGATTCGCCGCGGCATCCACCAGCTCGCGAAGGCAGTGCGAGTAACCCTCGGGCCTTGCGGGCGGAACGTCTTGCTGGAGAAGTCCTACAGATCCCCCGTTGTCACCAAGGACGGCGCCACCGTCGCCAAGGAGATCGAGCTCCAGGATCCACTCGAGCAGATGGGATCACAGATGGTCAAGGAGGTCGCCAGCAAGACCGCCAAGGCGGCGGGAGACGGGACCACCACCGCCACGATTTACGCTGAGGCGATCTTCGATGAAGGGCTCAAGAACGTCGCCGCGGGCGCCAGGGCTCTGGAGCTGAGACGCGGTGTCGATCTGGCGGTCGAAACCGTCGTGGACAAGCTCCGCGAAATGTCCATCGAGGTCAAAGGCGGCGCTCAGATCACACAGGTCGCCACCTGCGCTGCCAATAATGACACGAAGATCGGCTCCAAAGTCGCGGAAGCCAGGGAGAAGGTTGGCAAGGACGGCGTGGTCACGGTCGAGGAAGGAAAATCCGTTGAAACTGTGGTTGAGGTAGTGCAGGGGATGCAGTTCGACAAAGGATACATCTCGCCGCACTTCGTCAACAAGCTTGGGTCGATGGAGGCCGTGCTCGATGATCCGTTCGTTCTGGTTCATGACAAGAAGATCAGCGCCGTAAAGGACTTGCTGCCCCTGTTGGAAAAGGTGGCTCAAGCCGGCAAGCCTCTCATCGTAATTGCCGAAGACGTGGAGGGCGAAGCGCTTGCCACGCTGGTGCTGAACAAGCTCCGAGGCGTCATTTCCTGCACGGCAGTCAAAGCACCGGGCTTCGGTGATCGACGCAAGGCCATGCTGGAGGACATCGCGATCTTAACGGGTGGCAAGCCGGCCTTGGCGGAGTTGGGAACGAAGTTGGAGAACGTGGAACTCGCGGACCTTGGCCGTGTCAAACGGGTCGTGATTGACAAGGAATCCTGCACGATCATCGAAGGTGCTGGCAAGAAGGTCGAGATCGACGCCCGCGTTGAGTCCCTACGAAAGCAGATTGAGGCAACCACCAGCGACTACGACCGCGAGAAGCTAGAGGGGCGGGTTGCCAAGCTGTCCGGCTGCGTTGCCCGCATCCGAGTGGGCGGTGCGACGGAGATCGAGGTCAAGGAAACGAAGAACCGCGTGGAGAATGCCGTCAACGCCTGCAAGGCTGCAGTTGAAGAAGGCATCCTTCCTGGCGGAGCGGTGGCTGTGCTGAGAGTTGACGCAGCGCTCTCTGCACTCACCAAGCGTCTCGCCGGCGACCAGAAAACCGGGGTGGACATCGTCCGACGCGCGCTGAACGCCCCGATCAAACAGATTGCACAGAATGCAGGCCTTGACGGTTCCATCGTATGTGAACGAGTCCGAGCCGGATCGGGCAACTTCGGCTACGACGCACTGCGACAGGAATATGGCGACATGGTCGCGATGGGTGTGATCACGCCGACCAAAGTCGAACGCATCGCGCTGCAAAACGCGGCCTCCGTGGCCGGGCTACTGCTGACGACGGCTGCGGCGGTAAGTGAGCTGCCAAAACGCCCCAAGCGGAGTCACAAGGCGGCCTAGCAGCCCGTTGAAACCAGACCGACGTGGAATCGTCGTACCGGAAGCTGGAAGCGGTCGTCATTCCTCTCTACTACGACGATCGCCCCCGTTTCATCGACGTGATGCGATACGCCATAGCCATCAACGGGTCATTCTTCCACACGCAACGCATGATGCGGCACTACGTGACGAAGGCGTACTTCGTTTGATTCCCCCGAGGCTTGCCAATGCGAACCCGCCTGTGCGGCAACGCGTATTAGTCCCTTTTCATCCCGATTTCAGGCCGCTTTCACGGACCTGGGCCATGCTTGAAGTATCCGGAGACGGCCGAGCGGCGACTCCCACCAGGGGCACGCGGGCGTCTGGCCTGTCGGCACGTTCGGTTATTCAGGTGAAAGGTGAAGCACGATGAGAATCGCGCTGCTGTCGTGGGAAAGCCGCTACTCCCTGCCCTGCGGCGGCTTGGCAGAACATGTGACTGAACTGGGCGCAGCCTTGACGCGCCTCGGTCACGAAGTGCACGTGTTCAGCCGAATCGGACCCGGTCAGTCGATTTACGACCGAATCGACGGCGTCCACTATCACCGCTGCCCATCCGAAACAGGCCGCGACCTCGTAACCACCGTGGATCGCATGTGCGATAGCCTTTTCACCCGGCTCCAGCAGGTCGAAGCTGCCTTCGGCACGCCGTTCGACATCGTGCACGCTCACGATTGGCTCTGCGTCAAGGCGATGGTCCAAGCCAAAAACAAGCTTGATCGACCGACTGTCTTCACGATTCACTCGACGGAGTACGGTCGCTGTGGAAACCAGCTCGCCAACGGGCAATCTCAGCGAGTTCGTGACGTCGAGCGGGAGGGCACATACGTCGCGGACCGGATCATCTGTGTATCGAAGGCGTTGCAGCGTGAAGTGCGTTGGCTCTACGGCGTACCGCCAGAGAAGACAACGGCAATCTACAACGGGGTGGATGTCCGACGCTTCGACGCTACGGTCGACGAGCATGCCGTGCGAGAGAGGATCGCCGTTGGCGTGGACGATCCGCTTATCCTCTTCGCTGGACGTCTGGCCTGGCAGAAGGGCCCGGATTTACTTGTCGAGTCGATCCCGGGCCTGCTGCACTACTACCCCGACGCGAAGTTCGTCTTCGCCGGCGACGGCGACATGCGCGGCGGACTGGAAGATCGCGTAACCGACCTCGGCATCAGGCGGGCAACGAGGTTCCTCGGGTTCCGCGCTGGCGCGGAGTTGGTCGATCTGTTCAAGACGACGGACATTGTCTGTGTGCCGAGCCGGAACGAGCCGTTCGGGATCGTCATCCTCGAGGCGTGGAGCGCTTCACGACCCGTGGTTGTGACCCGAAACGGTGGACCGGGCGAATTCGTGCGGCATAACGACACGGGCTGCGTCGTCTCAGACGACCGAGACTCGATCGGATGGGGTCTGGGAACGGCGTTGGCGGGGCGCGAGCAAGCAGGCAGTTGGGGACGCAACGGACGTAGGGAGGCAGAGACGCTGTTCACGTGGGATCAGATTGCTGAAGAAACGGAAAGCGTCTACGCCGCTTGTTCGACCTGATGGATGTGTGCCTCAAGACCCGAGAGCCAAGACTGGCAGCGCTGGCTGCCTACCGCAACGGAGGAAACCAGAGATGGCGACCAAAGCAAAAAAAGTATCGGTGAAAGCTGTGGCCAGTACGAGCAACCCCGCAGGTGTTCTGAAGTCCGGAAAGCTCTCGGCAGAGGACATTCGCTTCCGAGCCTATGAGATCTTCCAGACACGCGTGGGTGACGGACACGCCGGCAACGCGATCTCCGACTGGCTTCAGGCGGAAAGAGAGCTCGTGAATACAGCTTTGCGTGTCGGTGCTGGCCACCAGCCGCGGACGTAGAACGGCTGATCCGCCGGCCAGGTATGTCGCTGCTGGCCGTCAGGCAGATGAGAGAGGGAATGGACGTGATCGAAGCGCTCCTGGAGCTGCGACGCGACGTCCCTGGAGAACTCTACGAGTATTGGAGCCAAGTGCTCGCAGCTCCATTGGCAAGAATCCGGCGGGCAGTCGAGTGACACGCTCGCCGCGAAGCAAGGGAAACCCCACATGAGAGAAACGGGCCTGGACGAACGATTCACCTGGCTTGCACTGGTGAGTATGGACCGCTGCCGACTTCTGCGTTGTCGGCTGCGAAATGGACGCATGGCGAACATCGAGGAATGCGCCGTGCTGGAGAACGAGTGGCCGCAACCTGAACGTGGTCCAGCGCTTCGGTTTACTCGCATGATCGGTAAGAGCTGCGCGGCCACCGCGCGCGAACTCGACAACCGACCTCGCCGTTTCATACATGACGTGGCCGGCTGGCTGTCGCGAAAGCTGGCGAGGCAACACGCTCACAGGATTATCGTCGTGGCGCCGCCCAGATTGCTGGGCCTCCTTCGAAAGGCCTGGTGGGGCCCACTCGCCAACCGCGTTCGTGTGCAGGCAGGTGGCCTGGCGCACCTCACCACCGGCCAGTTGGGCGAGCATCCGCTGGTCGTACGCGCATGCGCCGCCATCGACGCCGCATAGCTCCGTTTCAACCTCGCAAGCTCGGCGCGGGTAACCGTACTCTTTACGGCACAGTGGCAGATCGGCTCGGGCGCAGTCGCGATCCTGAGAGCCAGCGCTGGCCGTGAGCGACGTCCGAGTCGGCCAGAAACCAGGGAGAATCGACATGCCGGTTCAACTGCACGACCCCCGGGTGCGTCTGCTTCGCAGGCACGAGAGTAATCCCATCCTGACCGCACACCAGTGGCCGTATTTCGTCAACACGGTGTTCAACGCCGGGGCAACCCGGCTTGCGTCCGGCGAAACGCTGCTGCTGTGCCGAGTGGAGGACTGCTCCGGTCGCTCCCACCTCTGCGCCGCGCGCTCCGAGAACGGTGTCGACGACTGGAGGATCGATCCCAGTCCCTCGTTGCTCCCCGACCCCGAAGGCCATCCCGAAGAGATCTGGGGCATCGAGGATCCCCGGATTGTCTGGCTGCCGGATCGCGAGGAGTACGGCGTCACTTACACGGCTTACTCGTCGGCCGGCCCGAGCGTCTCTCTGGCCCTGACACGGGATTTCAAGGAGTTCTACCGGCTAGGCAGCGTCATGCCACCGGAAGACAAGGACGCGGCCCTCTTGCCGCGCCAGTTCAACGGCCGCTGGGCGCTAGTCCACCGACCGGTCCCGGCCTCGGGACAGGCGCACATCTGGCTCTCCTTCTCGCCGGACCTGAAGCACTGGGGGGATCACACCGTCGTGTTGCGGGCGAAGCGCGGTCCCTGGTGGGATGCGAACAACATCGGCCTCTCAGCACCGCCCATTGAGACCCCCGAAGGCTGGCTGATGCTCTACCACGGCGTGCGGCACACGCCGGCGGGCTGCCTCTACCGACTCGGCTTGGCGCTATTCGACCTGGAGGACCCGACCCGCTGCATCCTGCGCGGCCCCAAGTGGATCATGGCTCCCGAGACGGACTACGAGCGTACCGGCGACGTCGGCGACGTAGTCTTCCCCTGCGGCTGCACGATCGGCGACGACGGGGACACGCTCCACCTGTACTACGGCGCGGCCGACACAGCGATCGCCCTCGCCACCGGCAGCATCAGAGCCCTGCTCAACTGGCTCAAGGAGAACGGTGGCCCGCCGGACGTGAACACGATCTGAACCGTAGCCGCACCCACCCGTTGCAGGCTGCCCGCTCGCGGCGCTGAGCAACCGGGCGGCGTCGGCCAACGGTAGCGCCGTTGGGTTCAGCTTGGCGTCTGTCTCCGTCATCTGCGGCGCCTCCCGCCACACGCCACCTGTCGCGGCCACACGGCCAACGTGACGCGTCGTTCCCGCCCACCGGCGGGCCTCAGCGGTCGAGTCGCCGCCATCAGCGGACGATCCGCTGGGCT
>Ga0114919_10002783_pt1 | contig 14121 bp, 19 predicted proteins | sample BlataG_FD_88682 | JGI IMG/M metagenome (GOLD analysis project Ga0114919, IMG submission 88682) | Deep subsurface microbial communities from Black Sea to uncover new lineages of life (NeLLi) - Black_00105 metaG | ecosystem: Environmental > Aquatic > Marine > Oceanic > Sediment | place: Atlantic... | reverse complement strand
GTTGCTGGTAAGGAAAGGCAAGATATTCTTGCGATAGCATCTGGACTTAAAAAGTTAGGGTTCAGGATACTTGCAACAAAGGGTACGCAGGCGTTTTTGGATAGGAATGGCATAGAATCTGATTTAGCGTTAAAACTGCACGAAGGTCGCCCCGATATAACTGATGATATTCGCAATGGAAGGATACAAATGGCAATCAATACGCCGACAGGCAGGAAAGGTAAATATGCCGATGGCTATATCAGGAAAACCGCTATCCAGCACAAAATCCCTTATATTACTACCACTGCTGCTGCAATGGCGACTGTCGCCGGAATAGAGACGGTGAAACGTGGGAATGTAGAGGTGAAGTCTATTCAGGAGTATCATGGCTCAAATAGGTGATTGAAATGCGCACAGATATTGCTCCGTGAAGGAAAATATGTGCCCGATATAAGCAAGCATGGCTGGCGGGTTCATAAACGAGACGCAGATGTTCAAAGCGATAGCGCTTAGCAATAGCCATAAAGTTCTATAAATACGTGAAAAGATGGAAATGGTAGATTAGGATGAGAATCTATTTAGAGACTACCGTATTGGCGGCTCTGACCTATTTCAGAAACATAGAAAAAGATAGATGCAAATCTGTCTCTAAACTACTTGAAATCTGCAAGAAACGGCAGATAGAGATGATAGTGTCATTCTACGCATTACATGAAATTTTTCTGCTGTCATTCGAGTAGATTGATGCACCAATCAAGGTTCAAGATGAGGGATCGAACTGATATCCCACATGCGATCTCTGCATTTGTGGAAAACTGCAACTATATCATCAAACTCTAATATCAAAACTCAAAATTCTGTGATAGCCAACCACTGATTACACAGATTACACAAATTGAATGCTATTGCAATATAAACAGGATTTTCATTTGATATGATTTTTCGTTGTTTCTCCTACAATCAATACCCTATCATAATCTGCGCAATCCGTGTAATCTGTGGTGTTTACCATCATATTAATCAGAACACTAAACTCAAAATTCAAAACAAACCTTTCTTTTGGGATTTTGAAATTGTTTAGGATTTTCCACTCTTTATTGAGCACATTCACTGATTTCTTATTTTGGTGGGTTGGGTGAGCTATTTTTAACGGCATTAATCTTTTCATCTGCGTTAATCTGTGTCTATAACAAGGCGGCGGTTTATTTCCATGATCGGCATTTCATTAGGAAAGTTGGCAAGCAGCTAATATATCCTCACGAGTGATTTCGTACTCAGCCATAACTTCTTCGTAAGTCATTCCCCCTGCGAGTTTGCCTATGATGAGGTCAACTGGAATGCGTGTTCCACTAATTACCGGCTTACCAAAACGAATTTTCTTTACAAATAGAAAAGTTTTACGTTATTCACTTTCTTTTCGGAGCAGACTGCTAAGAAGGTTTTGAGAGTGCCACATTTAGGTGATATGGATGGAAGCGCATGAATTTTTGTTGGAGCATTCGCAGGAGTTGTCAGAGAAATATCCAGGGAAGTATGTTGCAATCGTTGGTGGTGAATTAGTTGCGATAGGTTACAGCGAGCCGGAAGTGTTTGAAAAAGCGAAAGAAAAATACCTGGATAAAGAGGTATCCATTGCTTACTTACCAACAGACGAAGAAATGGTAACTTTGTTAGATGTATGAGGATGAGATTTCCGTATATCAAACAGATAAAGGTCTACCTTCATAGGGTACAAATTAAACTTGCAGAAGAAGATTTCGAAGCTTTAATTGGTTTTTCAAGGCGATTAGGCATTGGTTTTAATGTCATAGGCAGGTCAGACATTTTTGAAAGGTTCAAGATTTGTTTTGACGAATCAGAAAAGATAGTGGAGTTCTTTCCAAAAATGGAGAGGTGATATGAAGATAATAGGAAAGCTGAAAAAGACGTGTTTGGGAGCGTGTATAAAGTGGCTGATGTAGTTGACAAAATATGTGCTGAGGCGCTGGCAGAGGCGATAATGAGAGAAGTGAGCATGCATGACCGCAACACCTGTCATTCTTATAAAATAGTGCTTATTTACCCAAACTTCCTGTCCTGAAGAACGTATCTGTGTAATCTCGTGGTTCATTATTTGCAATTTCTCAGCAGCCCTGATAAAGCTGATAGCCGTCAATAAACCACGACCCCAACTCACTTCTTATTGTTTCCAGTCTTTCCTCCATTCCTCCTCCTACTTCTAACTGTAACTCAAATTCAAGTCCCGATATATCCTGCAGTAACCTTATCAGTTCCTTCATCAACCTCGTTATCTCTTCTTCGTTCATTTTCCTGATTCCATGATGTTTGCATGTTGCCGCGATTAGAGCATCATTTGGAAGCAATTTGTATTTTTCGTATCATCAATCAGCGTCACGAGTTCAAATAACTTATGAAGTCTTTCCAGGAAGTCTTTTGCAAACTCATAACCCTTCTTTTTTATCTAAAAGGACGACCATAGTTCACTCCTCAATTCTTCTATTTTCTCGATAGAGAGTTTGTTCTTTAGTTTTATCGGTTCAAAATCAATTTCTCTCCTTTTCTTCCCTTCCATTCTGATTTTTACATGTTTCCCCTCTTCCATCTCTACGGGCTCCAGCGGCTTAAACACACCTTTTTCATACACCACCTCTATTGTTCTCGCCATTGTAATCACTCCTTATTATATCAATATTTTGTATATATAAACTTTTGTTTCATACTTCCTGTCCTAAAGAAAGTTTCTGTGTAATCTGTGTAATCTGTGGTTAATCTTACGCCTATACCACCGTCACTCTTCGCAGTATGTCCCCGGTTGGCGTGTAGATGACTGCGATTGAATCGCCATAGTGCAATATCCAATCCGAACCCAAACCAAGCTCCAGTTCATCTCCCGCTGCAAAATCCGGCTTTGATATCGCTCCACTGTTCAACGATGCCCAACCTTCGTAAACCGCACCGTTTATTCTCACCTCGATGCTTTCAAATATCGAAGCATTCACCTTATAAACATAAGAGGGCACAAAAGCATTCTCTATTTTATCCCCTCCCATGTGAACTATGGTTATATTAGAGGACTCGACATTTGCATCTTCGACTAAAATGTTAGCGGGCGATACTTCCGTCGCACTCCAGACGATATGATATGCGAAAGCAAAGACCACGGCTGCTACTACCACGAGCAGTACTATCATCAGTAGCTCGCCAATTACCGGGCTCACCGCCTTGTCATCCTCCAACAGCTTCATCTTTATTTACTCCTCAAGACATAAATTCTTGCAATTACAAACAATACAATACAATAACAAAACTTATTTATATACCACCAGCTACTATTTATGAGTATGAGCAGTGTAGCAGATGCAGGAGAAAAAGCGGCGGAACACTACCTTAAATTAAACAATAAATACCTCGAAGAAGCGGAGGAGCTGATAAAGAGGAGGGATTACGTTCAAGCATCAGAGAAGTTATGGGGAGCTGCGGCTGAGATGGTCAAAGTGGCGGCTGCAAAGAGAGGCATAGTGCTAAAATCGCATCGCGAGCTTTACAAATTCGTAGTAAAACTGAAAACAGAGCTTGAGGAGCCGGAACTGGCAAGATTGTTTGCCGCTGCTGCTGCTCTGCACCAAAACTTCTATGAGGATTGGTTACCACCAGAAGCGGTGGTGGACTACGCAGAAGCGGTGAGGGAACTCGTAATGAAGCTCAGGAGGGCTTTATAAAATACTTGTGTGTAATCCTGTAATCCGTGTAATCCGTGGTTAAAAATAAAAAAACGAAAAAGATAAGAGGACTCATATTCACATTATCCTCTTATCCGTTCTCACCTTTCGCTTTCGCCTACGCCACCTTCACTCTTTGCAATATGTCCCCTGATGGTGTGTATATCTCCGTCATTTCTCAGCAATCCTCAAATTCAATTTCTTGCTTCATTCTAACTCCTTTTATAATTATAGGGATTTTGCTATTCCCAATGCCCCTTATCTCTTTAATGTCCTCCTCTTCCACTTTGACCTTTAATGCCCTGATGAAAGACATCGGCAAAAGCGTAATATCCGTGTCCAACCAAGTTTGGTCTCTATTTCAAATTCAACGACAGGTCTATAAATCTCTCCAAAGAGTCGTGAGCTCTCTTTTTGATAGGGAAACTCCATTTAATCACCTACGAGTATTAACGTCTCTTCCCTTGGCACAAATGCCAGCACGGGATTATCCTTGGGGAATTCTTTTTTAGTTTTTTCTAAGACATCTATTGCATTATCCCCACTGGCAACAACTCTCTTTCCTATCAATGCGATATGCTTTCCCCGGAATTGCTCTAATTCCTTTGGAAAAGAAGCAAACCATTTTAGTTCTTCTTGCATTCTTCGTAAGACCTCCTATATTTATTTCTTTACTTATAAAGTAGTGCTTATTTATATAAAACCCCCTGTTTCTTTAGTCATGCTTTCTTTTCCAAAGAAAGGTTGTGTGTAATCCTGTAATCCGTGTAATCCGTGGTTAAAAATGTAAAAAACGAAACAGATAAGAGGACCCATATTCAAGTCGATTCGCATTCATTTGCATTCATTCGCATTTACATCATCCTCTTATCCCTTCTCTCCTCTCCTTACACACGTACATTTGCGTTTACGTTTACGTTTGCACCTATGCCACCTTCACTCTTTGCAATACACTGTTCGTCGGTGTGTAGACTATTGTAAGTGTATCATCAGTTGAGATCGTATTAAAGGTGATCATCAATTCGTCCCCAGCTTTGAAATTTGTCGCCCATGCCGTACTGTTAGAGTTTGTAGTACCGTTCATGTAACTCATTTGCGAACTGACTTTTGCACCGTTATACCTTACTTCTAAATTGTCCCACTTTTCACCAGTTGTTATTAATGCGGTGCCGTTAAACGCATCGGTTATCGTATCTCCACCGTGGTGAATTATAGTTACGTTTGTGGAACCGGTACTTAGTTTAAAATTGTCAACAACTAAAGCTGCGTCCGGCGCTTTTGCCACACCACCGATGATGCCGTAAGCGAACGCGGCAACGACCGCTGCGATTACCACCGTAATTGCAATCATCATAATCACACCGATAACTGGCGATACTGCTTGCTCGTCCTTCTTAAGGCTCTTCTTTTGCATTTTGCACTTTCCATTTTTCATTTTTTCCATTTTATATCACCTCCTAAAACTTTTATTTCTGCGAAAGAAACCTTTACTAAAGAAAGATTCCTTTTCTACGGGAAAGGTATTTTTACCTTTCATTTTGTTCTTCACCTTCCGTTCTTCCATTTATCACGGGGCAGTTGAGGTAGTGGTTCACAGCCGCGTGTAATGCGTCTTTTGTTGTTTGCTCACCTGAACGTCGCTTAAGCTCTTCAAGTTGCGACTTCAACAAAGGTATTTGTGCAAATACTACCGCGGTATCACGATCATTCCTCACCATAATATGGTAATGGTGTACGGGGGCTTTTAACGTTTTCGATTTGATATATACGCCTGCATATTCGCCTGCGTTTGCAAAAGAGAAAAGCACTTTATCAAAAAAGACCAATGGTAAGGATAGGGGAAAAGTAAAAATGTATTTATTTACCGCCGAGATCATGGAGAGCGCTGAGACGACGTTGAAGGTATGAGATGTGAGTGAGTGAGACTACTCAAACCTAACACCTAAAACCTAACACCGGGACTGACTCTCTGTGTTCTCTGCGGGCTCTGCTGTAAACAAGTATATAAAAATAAAAGCAAAAGCACAATGAAAAAATTCCTTCTGGACGAACGCGCAGTGTCCACGGCGCTTGGCGCCGTCCTCATCATGGGTATTCTCGTTTCTGCATCTACCATTTATCTTTCTATTCACGTCCCCGAATGGACGAAGGATTATGAATCTCTGCATATAGATGATATCGAAGAGGACTTCGCAGAACTGAAATCGCTTATTGGCAGCATCGTGTTGATTGCCACACAACAAGGCGAGAATACCACCGCTGCGGGTAGCACGCCGATAAAAATGGCGCCTGATAAAGTCCCTATCTTCGGTATATCCCCCCCGGGCTCAAACCTTCAAGTCCTTCCCGATGATGAATCTTTCGTGATTACACCCACTGTTGAAGGAGGACCACCGCCGGCGGCACCCGGAAGCGACTTTTGGGAGGAGAATTCGTTTACTGATCCCCATGCCTCATATTATCACGTTGATAACTCCTCTAACGAGTTGAAGCTTGCAAAACAAACCTTTGAATATCCCGATTTGATCTTAGATGACCCGACAGAAGCGGAACGCCTGGAAGGTGTGCAGTATTTCGACCGGGTTATAATCGAGAACGGCGGCACGTTATATGTTGCGATAGGGTTTTTGAAACTCTGTGCTAACAATATCACCGTGGGTCCCGGTGGAAATATAATCGCAAATTACAAAGGGTACTGGGGTGGCACCTCCGAAAAAGACGGAGAGGGAACGGGCGGTGGAAAGAAGGGATTAAGTGGTAATGGTGGTGGTGGTGCGGGCTACGGTGGCGATGGCGGAGATGGAGGTAACAACAGCGGTTCAGGTGGAGATGCTTATGGCTATGAAACTTCCAATTCATCTATACAACAGGGCTCCGGTGGCGGTGGCGGCGGCTCTAAGACTCAGGGGCAACAGCATTTTGTAGGTGGGAGTGGTGGTAACGGAGGTGGAGCCATCTGGCTGGACGCCGAGGAAATAAACATCGCAGGAAATATTTCCGCTGATGGCGATGAGGGTATTAAAGGATCACAGGAAAAACAAGCAGGTGGCGGTGGCGGCGGTAGCGGCGGCGGCATTTTGATACGCGGGCGAAACGTTACCATCTCAGGTAATCTTTCTGCAAAAGGTGGTGATGGCGGCAGCGGCGCTAATTCGGGAGGAGGAGGGGCAGGCGGGAGAATAAAAGTATTTTACGACTCGAGCTATACTGGTCCTTCGAGCTCTACAGATCCTTCTGTGAATGTAAACGGCGGAAGTGGTAACGAGATTGGTGGTAATGGTACTTTTCACGATGAGCAAATCACGTACACCTCCCCTCTCACTTATGTTGATTATGGTCGCTACATATCTGATGTCTATGATACGGGAAACGACAGCACCTGTTACGGCAAAATGACGTGGGATGCGGAGGATTTAAACGGGCAACGGATTGAAATGAGAGTAAGAACAAGCATGTTCGAGGAGATGGAGGGGAATGCCACGCTGTGGCCAAACTGCCCCGCAGTAACGAATGATGGAACGGACATCTCCGATTTATCCTCTGCTTCCGATGGTCATCGCTACATTCAGTATCGTGCTGATTTATACACAGAAGATACCACGACGACTCCGATTTTGCGTTCCGTTCGCATGAATTACAACTACTCTGCCTACCCGGGAGGTGGTAGTCCAATTTTAGCAAATTCCTCTGGCATTATCAAATTCCAAAGTGGTTACCTCTATTATCCCAACCAGGAGATTGTGTACGAGCACGGTGCGGTAATTAAATGCCAGGGCAAGGGTGAAGGGAAAATGGGATTTATGCTTTATCCCGGTAACCGTTCCCAATTACCTGGCATTAAGATTAGTGGCATCCCTGCACTACAAATTTCCATGGTTGATTTGACCGGCTCTCCCTATTTTTACTCTGGCTCAACTACTATTTCTATTGAAATTTCTTACACGGACTACAAATTAGTTTCGGACAACTTGACATTCCCTAATTTAACCCTCAACATCACTACTGAGTCTCCCTCCATCTGGGGTAAGCGGTTTAATAAGACGCTTGCAGAATCAGGATTAGACGATTCTTATTATGATGTTAAATTTCCTACTGCAAAAAATGTGGCAGTCGAGTTTTACGGTCATGGAGATGGTGTTCAGTTGTATCTGGAAAAGACTGCGGTTGAGGTGGAGATATAATTAATGAATATGCAAAAATCAATTTTTTATTTTTTATTCCTAAAGATAGCAACATTTAAAAAATCAGATAATTTTGTGATAGCCAACCACTGATTACACAAATTGAATGCTATTGCAATATAAACAGGATTTTCGTTTGATATGATTTTTCGTTGTTTCTCCTACAATCAATACCCGCTCATAATCTGCGCAATCCGTGTAATCTGTGGTGTTTACCATCATATTAATCAGAACAAATTAATTGATACAAACATACTGGTCTACGCGTATGATGAAAATGAAGGAAAGAAGCATGAAATATGTGAGCGTTTGATCGATGAATGTTGGAGATTGAGGGAGAAGTATAGCATCTCAATACAGAATTTATCAGAGTAAAAAATCAAACTTGGTTGAACTGTGGTATTAGAAGTAATAAACACGAGTCTCGTGGTTTTATATTTTATATCGGCATAAATGCCAAAACCGCAAACAGCCCAAATGCCGCTGATGCTAATACCAACGCATGCCCCAACCCCGCTATAATTTTTCCCGCTCCTAACTTCCCTGCTACTAATCCCGCACAAATTCCCTGGATTACTCCACAATGAAAGTAAAGCATCTTCATCTTTTCCACATCCACCATAACCACAAACGAGCCTGGCACCCCCGCTTCACTTACTTTCTCCGCCGCTTCCGTCATCATTGGGATGAGTGTGGCGTAGAGCACCAGTAAGATGCCTAAGAAAACAAAGAAGGTGACGTAGCAAATGGCTACATAAGGACTCATCTCTGCAATCCTTTTCTTCTCCAGCGCTCTGAACTCGGTAACGTCATCCGCAGCAATTTTCAGCACGTCTCCCACCTCTCCTCCAACCCTGTATCCCTCTATAATTATTTCTATGGAACGTTTTATTATTCGTGTGGGATAACGCCGTGCAAACACTCTCAGTGCATCCTCGAAAGGAACACCCCACGTCAGTTGATGAGCAATTTTTTTCAGACCTTCTGTAAGTACCCCATAATCTCCTTCCGCAGTAAGCGTAAAGGCATCTATTAGCGATAGCCCTGCTCTCTTTGACCTTGCAAGGTCACTAAGTAAGTTCGGGAACTCCTCATCCGCTCTCTTTATCCTTTTATCCTCTACGTAAAGGTAATATGCCGGTGGAACAAACGCAGCAATACCTGCTAAAATGTACGCATCGTACGGTGCGATAAACTCCAATTCATAAAGATACGAAATAAGCATGAGACCGCTGCCGATTACACCAGAGATATATCCCAATCTCACAGGATTCTCCCTGATTACCCCTATTGGGTCTCTGAAGAATTTTGCTATTCCTCTCTCTTTCCTCTTTTTCTCCACCGCCTCCAGAATCTCATCCTTTTCTTCCATTTTTATCTCATTTTTAATTTCTTATTCCTCGCTGGTCAGACCAATAAGAAAGATAAACGCCGCAGTGCTAAGCGGAATGAGTAGATACACAATCGCAGCAAGTGTCTCTAAAGAAGCTCCACCGAGGAAGCACATTATCGAAAGCACTATCACAAGCAGTAGCGGTGCAACAACCAGTCCTATAACGTAAAACTCCGCATATAATCCCAGTGTTTCAATAAGAGATTCATACTTCAGCCTTCTTCCTTCCATATACTCCTCTGATATTTTAATGAAGTAAGAGCCTATTTCACCGCCAGAAAGAGCGGTTGTTAATGCCCCTTGCAGGAATGCTCTCATCTGCGTGGAAGGTGTTAGCGCTACGAGGTTTTTTAGTGCTGTTAGGAAATCAAATCCAAGCAATTCTACATCCCTCACTATCTGCTTCACCTCTATGCTTACCTCGCCATACGTCTCCTCCGCCTCTGATAGCTTCTTGAATATCTCGTAAGGAACCACACCTATGGACGCCATAGAAGATATATAACCGATAGCATAGGGAAGAGCCCGGTCTATTCTCCCTTTCCTTTCCCATGCCCTTATTTTCGGGAATGAATAAAAGCCAAAGTAAGTCGAAAAAAATGAAATTATAATGCCAATGATGATAAGAACAACGTCCATCGAACCAAAAGAAAAATCAAGTTTTAGTATAGAGGTAAATATAATAACCTTTAGCAGTAAATATCCAATCACAACCCCTGATACAGCGATAATAGAATACAAAACCGCTTTTGAGAGCCATTTCTCCACCGGAACGTATAGCCTCGCTTTCATTAGATCATTCCTTAGTGAAGCGAAATTCGCTTTCCTCCTTGTAAAGTAACCGCCGAATATCCTGAATGCCATCCCTTCTATACTTGTATTTTCACTCCTCATTTATCTCATCTCTCCTTTTATAACCACAAGATTACACGGATTTTCACAAGATTCTTCTTTTCACCTCCAAACTCTTCTTACCAAAATTTAATAATTCATAAACATATTCAAGAAAACCAGAGCCTAAGTCACGATGAACTTCCATCGCTGCACCGATAATCTCTTGAGTTAAGTACTTATAAAGCCACTTTTTATTCATTTCTTTCATTTTCTCTCTTCTGTGTTAATCTTGTGTAATCTCGTGGTTATATAATCCTCTTCTCCGTTCCCTCTGGATCCATACTATACTCAAATAAAATCTTATTCAGCGACTGAAAATCACTCATACCCCTCTCTTGCATACCCTCCAAAATAGCCCTCCTGCGTGCAAACTCACCTGATAGCTCATCACTACCCATATTAAGCTTTTCCATTATCTTGACGAAAACCTTTGATTCTCCTGTAAATTCAAACACATCCGGTCTCCAACCGAAAAGTTCGTTCGTTCTTAGCGATTCATTTTCAAAATCCACTCCCGTTACTTCTATAATCTTCGTGCATCTCCTGACTCTTCTATCTCCCATTTTCATCATGCTTTGGATAGGTATTATGTCTAAGCTATCAAGCAGCATCAGAGGAACATCAATGGGATGTTTTGTCAGCCTTTTTACTACTGTCTCCGCGGAGTCCGCATGCATCGTTGACATAGTTATGTGCCCTGTTGCCATCGCTTGAAAAAGAGTATGCGCTTCTTTTCCCCTTACTTCTCCCACCAGAACATATTCCGGTCTTTGTCTGAGTGCGGTCCGCAGCAAATCGTACATTTCTATGCCGTACCCTTCTTCTTCCACCTCTCTCGTAACCGATGGAATCCAATTCTGATGCATTAAATTTATTTCTCGCGTATCTTCGATGGATATAATTTTACTCTCTGGTGGTATGAACATCGCTATTGCATTTAAAACCGTTGTTTTTCCCGATGCCGTGCCACCAGCTATAAGAATATTAGCGCCATTATCCACTGCCATCCAGAGATAAGCAATCATTTCCAGGGAGAACGTCCCATAATTTATAAGGTCTAGCGGCGTAATAGGTACTTCTTTGAACTTTCTTATTGTAAACGTTGACCCCCTTGTTGTAACTTCCGACCCTATGCTTAATTGTAATCTATCTTTGTTAGGCAAAGCAGCATCCAAAAGTGGTTTAGCTAACGAGATGTGTCTGCCTGACCGCTGCGCCATTTTATAAATCGCCGCATCTAATCCCTCTTTATCAAATGTTATGTTCGTTTCTATCGAGTCGTAAGTTCGATGATACACAAACAAAGGAATTCCTGGACCATCAGCGGAAATGTCCTCTGCCATTGGGTCCCTTATAATCGGATCAAACTTCCCATATCCTATTAGGTCCCTCTTTACGTAATACATTATCTTGCCCATACTCTCAGGACTCAGTTGTCGTTCGAGGGAAAACTCCTCGATTATTTCTCCCACTTTTTTCTCTATAAACTCCTCTGCTTTCTTTACACCTGCGAAACGCACGTCTAACGTCTCATAAAGGCGTGTTTTTATTTCTTTTAGTAGCTCCTCCTCACCTCTCGTGAGGCTCACCTCACAAACTTTGTATATATGCGGAGAAGTTGCGGTTATTTTAATATACGCATAAGGCTCATTGACCGGATACATCCTCAGATAACTTTCTTCTTCTTCCTCTTCTCCTGTTCCTTGCTCTGCGGGCATCGGCGCTTCCATCGGCATCTCGGACTCTAATACAGACGACGATAGTCCAGTTTTTGCTTCTGCTCCGACTCCAACTTCTGCCACACTGTCACTGGAAGCCAACCCTGCCTCATCCAGCTTCATCCCCTCACCTTTCTGTTCAGCTATCGTTTTTCTCAGCTCTGCCTCTGCACGTTTTTTATCTGCACGTATCTGGTCTAAAACAGCTATTGCCGATTCTTGTTCAGATTGAGCATTTTGCAGGATTTTCTCTTCGCCTTTCGACTTTGCTTTTTCTGTATTCGCCTTCTTCTTAGCAACTATTTTCTCTTGTAGCTTCTCTGCTTTTCCTATCCGCCTAACTTCATTCAGTGCCTTTTTCAAACTCTGCCCTGTTGTTTTTGTTTTTGTTTTTGCTTTTCCTTTCGCGTTCCTGATTTCCATACCAGCTTTAACTTTAACCTCCATAACGCTTGAGCATGAGCCACTCTCTTACTTTAAATGCAATAAATACGCCTGCTACCGCCGCAACCGCTATGATAATCACAACAAGATATAAAGGCAGGTGGAACATGCCTATACTTACACCTCCTGCTTCAACAGGCGTAGGTGAAGGAGAAGGTGTCGGCGTTGGTGCTGGAGTAGGAGTTGAGATTGGGCTTGGGCTTGGGCTCGGGCCTGGTTCTGGCGTCTTTTCGGGCTCAGGCTCTGGCTTCTGCATCTCCGCCTTCACCGCAAATGCGTATATCTTGTTCCTGTAAAATTTACCCTCCACCGCGACTTCATCACCTATTTTTATATCTTCTATTTCAGCACGATATTCCACAGGCATCGTTCCAGACCCAGAACCATCATCAATCTCCAATTCGGTTTCTCCTGATATGATTTCTATTCGCGTTACGGTCCCTTTTATACGCACCTGTTTACTATAATAATACTCAGGGAATTCTTTGAGTTCTTTAATCGTTACGTCTTTGTAACCACCCTCTCTATCCGTGCTCACAGCATCCGCATAGATTATGCCCTTGGTTTCGGTTATTCCGTCTTTGCCCGCATATATTCCGGTTACCATAACTCGCTGACCTTCATAGAATTTTTCTAAAAGCCCTGGGTCACTGCTGACGAATATTGTGTCTGTTCCATCATATATGGTAAGAACGCCTGTGTCGCCAGGTTCGTATGTCTGGATCCCCCCCTCTGTTGAGGTTGAAGGCTCGATATTATTTGATAGAGCCACGATAACACCAGAAACTGTCACTTCTTTTCCTATAAGCGAATCGCTTATGCTGGAAATACGGATTTCTTCTTCTGCATTTACAATTGGCATAACCGTAGCCATGGTCATGGCCATGATTAATATAAATGCAAAGACAAAGACAAAGATTGCCATTACCACAGCTGCGATGCTCGAAAAAAATAGCGATTTCATTTCTCTATTAATATTTTAGATGTGACAAAATGTATATAAACGATGTAGATTTAACATATGTACGTACCTATGCAGCCGTATATATGATTTCACACATTTTTTTAATATGATATAGTATATACATGTAGAAAATAAAATAAAATGAAAGAGAAGGGAAAAATAATAAAATCATATCAGTTATTGAGTGTACTGGCGTTTATAATAATAATTTCGATATTTATCTTTATCGTGCCTGCGAATGCTGGTGTTAGTCCTGATGTGGGAAGGTCTATTGGTGATGCTGCAAATGGTACTTCTGCCATCATTGGTGAGACAAACCTGAGGTTTGTTAACGCAACTGGATTTCCAATACCTAATGGCACAATAAAGAGTAATTGGGCGGATAGTCATATAGTTATACCCTTTAAAGAACCGTTTGATTCCAGTCGTTATGAGGATAAGCTGGTTGAAGGAGAGTACAAAGTTGAAGGTGCTGTAGGAAATATTACCACTATTATATACTTCGTATCGCCAAAATTAGATGTTAAAACTAAGGTATACGGAGAAGATTTTGACTGGGTTACAAAAGGCGCTAATATAACTTTTGAAGCAGACACAAATTTATGGGTTATTAAAGGAGAAAAACCTCCAAACAATATCACCTATAAGCTCTTAGACCCTAATGGTGTTCCATTGCATGAGGTTAATGGTGTATCCCTCACTAATATCATCAATTGTTGCATCCCCCTATCCTGCGGACAAAAAAGATTTCCGCTTTTTGAATTCATCTGCGGTCTCGAATTCAAATCGCAAGACCTTATCCTTGAACCATGATATTTCAAGATTT
>Ga0114919_10002782_pt1 | contig 14121 bp, 11 predicted proteins | sample BlataG_FD_88682 | JGI IMG/M metagenome (GOLD analysis project Ga0114919, IMG submission 88682) | Deep subsurface microbial communities from Black Sea to uncover new lineages of life (NeLLi) - Black_00105 metaG | ecosystem: Environmental > Aquatic > Marine > Oceanic > Sediment | place: Atlantic... | reverse complement strand
CCGCTGCGAAAACCTGACTCACCAGCACCAGCGACTGGCCGATCGGGCCGAGCAGATCGCCCGGACCGTTGAGCAGTTGACGGGGCACAGGAAGGCCGATCTGGACAAGCTGTCCGACGTGACCGCGCGCATGGAGGCCGACCAGGCCGAACTTGCCGACACGCGCCGACAGGCCGACGAAGCGAACGATCATCTGCGGAAGCTCGAGGCCCAGCAGAGCGAAACGCGCGAGCGGCGCACCGGCCTGCGCAGCCGAATGGACGCGCTCGACGAGATGCTCACCCAGCTCGAAGGTGTCGGCTCGGGCACGAAGGAAGTACTCGCCGCCGCGCGAAGAGGCGAGCTGAGGGGCATAGCCGGCATGCTGGGCGACTTCATCGAGACGGACATTGACCATGCGCTCGTCGTCGAGGCGGCCCTGGCCGGGGCCGACCGGTACCTGCTGGCCGATCGCTGGGCGGACGTTCAGGCCGATCGGCTGACGGAGATGCTCGCCGAGAAGGGCGCCGTCGAGCTATTGCGCATGGACCATCTCGGCGCGCTTCAGGACGACTTCGACGCGTCTGTCTGCCCGGCCGTCAGGGCGCGGGTAATCGACTGGGTGCGATTCGATCGTTGGCTGTCTCCGGTGATGTGGCGGCTGCTGGGCAAGACGCTCATCGTCGACACGCTCGCAGACGCCGCCGAGGTCAGCAAACACGCCCCGGCGGGCTGCCGCTTCGTCACGGTGACCGGCGAGGTGTGGGAGGCCGACGGACGCGTCCGTCTGGGCTCGGCCCACGGCAGCACAGGAGTGATCGCCCGTCGAAGCGAACTAGCTGACCTTCGACGGCAACTGATGCAGCTCGATAGCCGGCTCGCGACGCTGGCTGAAGACTGCCGCGTGGCCGATATCCGTTGCGGGGAGCTCAACGAGAACATCGGCCGGCTCGACGCGCGCCTCCAGCAGGCAAATGCCGAGCGCATAGAGATCGAGGGCAACCTGGCTCGCATCGCCGAGCAGATTAACCAGCACCGCTGCGAGCAGCCCGTCGTGGCCGCCGAACTGCGAAGCCTGCAGGAGGAGATCGACTCCCTTGCCGCTCGCCGGCGGCAGGCTGAGGCCCAGGCTGAGCAGTTGCAAAGGGATCAGGCCGATCGCGAACGACAGGTCGAGCAACTAAACGAACAGTTGGCCGAGGCGCGGCAGCGCCAGGAGCAACTGGCGGATGAGTTGACCGAACTGAAGGTCTCCCTGGTGCAAGTCGAGGAAAAGGCCCAGGCCATGTCCAACGCCCACGCCTCTCTTGCCGAGCGGCGGGAGCACATGCAGCAGGACCTCACCGCCCAGCGCGGAGAAATCCAGACCGCCCGCCGGCGCCGCGACGAAGCCCAGCAGACCATCGAACAGACCCGAGGGGAACTGGCCTCCCTCGAAGAGAAGCGCGCTCGGCTGGAACAGGACGCAGCCGACCACGAGTCGTCCCGCATGTCGCTGACCGAGCGGCTGCAGGAAATACGGCGCCAGATCGAGCAACAGCGCGCCAACCAGGATGCCGTCAAGGAGCAGGCCAACGGCGTCCGAATGGAGACGGGCGAGCTGGATGTGCGCAGGGAGAACCTGATTTCCCGGGCAGCCGACGAGATGGGAATGGACCTGCTGGAGCTGTACCCCGGCTATGAGCACGACGAGCATCGCGACTGGGACGCCGTCGAAGCCGACATCCACGATCTCCGCGGCAAGATAGAGCGCCTGGGCAACGTCAACCTCGACGCGATCGACGAGCAGCAGGAACTCCAGGAGCGCCAGGAGTTCCTGTCAGGCCAGTTGGCCGACGTCACCGGCTCGCAGAAGAAGCTCATCGACCTGATCGACCGTCTCAACGCCGAGAGCCGCGAGCGGTTCATCGAGACCTTCCGGGCCGTGCGCGAGAACTTCCAGGAAATCTTCCGTAAGCTGTTCGGCGGCGGCAGGGCCGACCTGATGCTGGCGGACGAGGAGAACGTCCTCGAAAGCCGAATCGACATCGTCGCTCGCCCGCCGGGCAAGGAGCTGCGGTCGCTGACGCTGCTGTCCGGCGGGGAGAAAGCCAAGACGGCCCTGGCGCTGATCTTCAGCTTCTTCAGGAGCCGGCCGTCGCCGTTCTGCCTGCTGGACGAGGTGGACGCGCCGCTGGACGAGGCCAACACCGAACAGTTCGCCCGCATGCTGCGGGACTTCACCGCCCAGACGCAATTCATCATCATCTCGCACGCCAAGCGCACGATGAGCATGGTGGACGTCCTCTACGGCGTGACCATGCAGGAGCCCGGCGTCTCCAAGCCCATCGCCGTGCGGTTCGAGGACGCCCACGAACTCGCCGAGCAGGGCGAGCCGGTCGCGTCGTAGCCCGCGGGCCGCCCCCAGTGCCGCCGACGCGCGCTATCAGGCGGCGTGATGGCGGGGCCTATCCCTTGTCCGAATCATGCGTGTGTGGTCTAGTAGAGTCGTCCGGGGGTCTTGTCCGGCTAGAAGCGAGGAGGTGAACCGTGACGGAGACCACGAACGAGCGAGGGAACTGCGGGCAGATCGTGCCCGCGGCATTCCGACTGCCGCAAGAAGCCGACGCACACTTGCGAGCAGCGCTGGGGCAAATGGACTTGCTCCTGCAAACTGAGCATTGCCATGAGGCGTTGGGCTATCTCCTGGCGATGCTGCGGCACCTGAAGGCCGTCAGGCGACACATTGCCTGAGGTCGGTACTCTCGCCGTACCGGCGACGGTCATTCCGCCGCCGGTGCTTTGCATATCCCACGGCACGGGCTCGAGGCCCGTGCCGTTCTCTTGTCGGCCGAGGCAACGGTTGCCTCGCCCGGGGGACTACCTCATCTGGCAGGCGGTTTTAAAAAGGACTTGGACTGCGGATTTAGCTTGCTTTTTCTGCCGCATATATTCTAGACTATGGCACGTGCGGGTCTGAGGCTTGCAGGAGAAGTCTGGATGGTGTGGTGCGGGATCCTTCCGGTGGTTATAAGGGCTTATTTTTTTTGCGGCCCATCAGCATCAGATGGGTCAGTCTACAACAAGGAGACGAACAATGAAAACTAGACAATCAAGCATGAGTATGGTGGTTGTTCTTCTGATGGGTTGCTCGCTTGCATGCGCGTATGATTACGGATTCGATCCGGCCAAAGTGCAGTACCATGGGTACCAGGATGAAGGGTACTACATGGAGTTGGCGCAGGATCCTGTTGCGGTCGTCATCGATGGCACGGCGGGGTGGGAGTACGTTATCGACATGTACGACAACCACTATATAGTCAGCGGGTCGACTTACGAAATCCGCGGCTTTGAGAATGATAACCTTCTCAATGTCGAGACAGATGTTACGGTCCCCGACCAAGGGACGTTTGATCGTATAATTATGCAGTTTTGGGGAGAAGACAAATCCTCGGACTACTTCTTGCCCCCGTCAGTGGAAACGAATTCGGATGGCATATGGGAGTTGACGGCTTACGATTGGGCCATAGACAACCCGTGGCATGTTCCAAATGAGTACCCATTAGGTGGTCTTCCGTGTTTTCATACCGATAGTCTTGTCGATGCAGGTGATCTATACTACGGCTCAGCAGCGCCAACGGACCTGATTCCTATTCGTAACTTTTCTATCATTGCCAAAGGCTACCTGGGCTTGGTCTACACGGTGCGCATCGTTTCGACGGACCTGCATGAGTTCGACGACATCACCTGGACGCCATGGAACGACATGAACCACGAATATCCCGTCATGGGCAATTGGATTCCCGAGCCGACTACGTCCACGCTGCTTGCCGTGGGCGCCCTGGCCCTGCTGCGACGCAGATCGACGAGGGACCGAAGCGGGAAGAAGTAGTCCACGGACATGCCTGCTAGCAGGCTGCACCGATTACTTGTCTGATACCGTAACGTACGGGCGGCGACCTATTACGGCTCACCGCCCGTTGTCGTGCGCATGTTCTTCTTCGGCGCGTTAGGGCTCCCGTTCCACCGCATTGATCGTCAACGCCACGGTTGCCCCAGCCGGACGGGGGGGTACAATGCCTGATCCGTGAGAATCGCCCCGCGCGCCGCTGCACGCAGGAAGGAACACGTGATGGACGTCCCGCGATCCGAACGACTGAGCAAGCTGCCGCCTTATCTCTTTGCCGATCTTCGTCGCAAGATGGCCGCCGCCCGCGAGCGGGGCGTCAAGGTCATCCGCATCGACATCGGCGACCCGGACCAGCCGACGCCCGACCCCGTCATCGACGAGCTTTGTCGGGCCGTCGCCGACACCGCCGACCCGGACCGCCACCGCTACGGCTGCGACAGGCCTGTCGCCGAACTGCCGCGAGCCATCCGAGATTTCTACAGCCGCCGCTTCGGTGTGACGATCGGTGAGGACCAACTGGTCACGACGATGGGCTCCAAGGACGCGATCGTCAAGTTCTGCCTGGGCGTGATGAATCCCGGTGACATCGGCATCGCCCCCGTGCCGGGCTACCCGACGTACAACATCGCCCACGTGTTCGCTGGCGGCGAAACGCTCGCCGCGCCGCTGCTGGCGGAGAATGACTTCCTTGTCGATTTCGACGCCATCCCCGCCGACGTCCGCAAGCGCGCGAAGATCCTGTGGCTCAACTACCCAAACAATCCCACTGCGGCCGTCGCGCCGATGGAGTTCTTCGAGCGGGCAGTCGAGTTCGGCCGGCAGAACAACATCCTGATCGCGCATGACTCGGCCTACAGCGAGAACACTTACGACGGCTACCAGGCGCCGAGCATCCTCCAGGTCGATGGGGCCGACGAAGTGGCCGTGGAGTTCTTCTCTCTGTCCAAGGCCTTCAACATGACGGGCTGGCGAGTGGGCTTCGTCGTCGGTAACGCATCGGCCGTCGCTGCGCTCAACGCCGTCAAAGAGAACATAGACAACGGCTCGCTGCGCGCCATCCAGATGGCGGCCACAAAGGCCCTGGACTCGGCCGAGCAGTTCCTGCCAGCCATCAACGCCGTTTACCAGCGGCGGCGCGACCTGGTTGTCGATACGCTCAACAGTCACGGCTTCAACGTCGCCAAGCCCAAGGCCACCATCTACATTTGGGCGCCCGTGCCGGACAAGTACCACGGCGACAGCGGCGCGTTTGTGGCCGAGCTGCTGGACAAGACCGGCGTGATGGTCACGCCCGGCCGCGGCTACGGCGAGGCGGGTGAAGGCTTCTTCCGCATTTCGCTGAGCTACCCCGACGAGGTGCTCGCCGAAGCCCTCTCGCGAATCGCCCAGATGAGGGTGTAAGGCGGTCGGCTGTCGCCCGGACCCGCCGACATCATGGAAATCCGCATGGAACATACCGAGGGGCTGGGGCGGCTGGCTGAGGTGTGGGTGGACGGCACGCTGCTGTCTGTGTGCGACGGCGTCAGTCGGGCCGATCGACCGACCGGCCCGGGCGTGATGGAAGGCGTGCGGCTGCAATACGTCAGCCAGCAGGGCGTCTCGCTAGCCCGCGCGGCGGGGGAGAATCGCGGCAAGAAGAAGTACCTCGACCCCGTCCGTCAGTGGACCTACGTGGGCTACGGGCAGGTGGTGTCGATCATGCCGGTCGTGGTGGACTTCGGCCTGTTGCGGATGGAAGACGCCAACTGGACTACCGACGAATCGCTCCTGGGGCAGTACGTGGCCGTGCCGATAGACCGGCTGGAAATCGCGCCCTCCAACGAGCCCGACTGGCCGGAGGAAATCACATAAACGCTATGACGCCGATCACGGCATACATCGGCATCGGCAGCAACCTTGGCGACCGGGCCGCGACACTGCGACGAGCCGTCGAGATGATGGACGAGATCGACGGCGTGACGGTCAGGCAAACGTCCGAGCTTGTCGAGACCGACCCCGTCGGGCCCGGGCGGCAGGACAAGTACCTCAACGGCGCCGTCGAGATAGAGACAACGCTGGCGCCGCACGGCCTGCTGGCTGGCTTACAGGCCATCGAGGCCCGGCTGGGGCGGGACCGCGCCGGCGAGCAGCGCTGCGGGCCGAGGACGTGCGACCTGGACATCCTGCTGATGGGCGACATCATCATGGGGGACCTGGAGCTGACAATTCCGCACCCGCGGATGACCGAGCGGATGTTCGTGCTCGTGCCGCTGGCGGAGATCGCCCCGCAAGTGGTTCACCCAGGCTGCGGCAGGACGATCGCCCAACTGCTGGCCGACTGGGAGAGATGGCTGTGAGCGCCAAGCTCATCAGCGTCATAGGTCCGCCGGCCGTCGGCAAGACCACGCTCGCCGAGTGGCTGGCGGCGGTCATGCCGGCTGTATTCCTCCGCGAGGACTTCGCCGGCAACCCGTTCCTGGCTGACAGCTACATGGGCGACCGCAAGGCGTGTCTGCCCGCGCAGCTTTACTACCTGATGTCGCGCGTCGGTCAGCTTTCCCGCGCCGCCTGGCCGGGCGAGGGGCTGGTCGTCAGCGATTACGGATTCTGCCAGGATCGCATCTACGCCGTCATCAAGCTCGATGCGGACGAGCTGGCCCTGTACGATCAACTGGCGAGCCGACTGGCCGAGCTGGTCGTCGCGCCGAGCGTTGTGATTCACCTGGACGCGTCGGTCGCCACGGTGCGAGCAAGAATAGCCTCCCGGGGTCGGCGCTTCGAGCAGGGGATGGACGAGGCGTTTCTCTCGCGGATACGCCGCTCCTACGATAAGATCGAGGACGAATTGACCTGCCCGGTGATTCGCATCGACTGCGACGAAGTCGATCTGCTCTCGCCGGGCGCCCGCCGGCGCCTGCTTGAGCAAGCGGCCGCGAAGCTATGAAGATCATCAGCGACATTGAGCCGATGCGAGCGTTGGTTAACCGCGCCAAGGCCGCCGGCAAGGTCGTCGGACTCGTCCCGACGCTTGGCGGCCTGCACGAGGGCCACTTCAGCCTGATCGATCGGGCCAGGCGCGAATGCGATGTGGTGATGGTCAGCATCTTCCTGAACCCCACGCAGTTCGGCCCCGGCGAAGATCTCGATGCCTACCCGCGCAAGCCGGAAGCCGACCATGCCGGCTGCGAATCCCGCGGTGTGGACGCCGTCTTCGCCCCGGACGCCGAAGCCATGTACGCGACCGGCGGGCTGACACAGATAACCATAAGTCAGCTATCACAAACGCTTTGTGGGCGATCTCGGCCCACACACTTCCCCGGCGTGTGCACCGTGGTGGCCAAGTTGTTCAACATCATTCCGGCCCATCGGGCCTACTTCGGCGCGAAGGACTATCAACAGGCGCTCATCATCAAACAGATGGTGGCGGACCTGAACTTCCCAATCGAGATCGTGGTTTGCCCGACCGTCCGCGAGCCGGACGGGCTGGCGATGAGCAGCCGAAACGCCAACCTGAGTGCGGCCGAGCGCGAGCAGGCGCCGGCTTTGCACGCAGCATTGCTTCTGGCAGCCGATACGATCCATAAGACCCACCCCCCGGCTGATGAGGTTATTGCTGCTATTGTTGCCCACTTGTCGGCCCGCGCGCCTGACGGGCAAATCGACTACGTACAAATCGTCGACCCGGCGACGCTGGCGGACGTAGAACGAACAGGCCGCCCCGTGCTGGTTGCGCTGGCAGTGAAGTTCGGCAAGGCGAGGCTCATTGACAACATGCTGGTGGACGGCGCTTCGGCAAACCCTTAAGATAATGTCTGGCTATTGGCGGGCCGGCGGTGTTCGTTCCTGAAAGGTTGTGAGACAAGTGCTGCGGAAAGTTCTTCGAGCCAAGATTCATCGAGCGACGATCACTGAAGCCCAGGTCGATTACGTCGGCTCGATTACGATAGATCGCGATTTAATGGACGCCGTGGACATGGTTGCCGGCGAGTGTGTTCTCGTGGGCGACATCGACAGCGGCTCACGTTTCCAGACGTACGTAATAGAAGGCGATCGGGCCAGCGGCGTGATATGCGTTAACGGTGCGGCGGCCCGGCTGGTTAACGTCGGCGATAAGATCATCATCATGGCGTTTGGGTATGTCGACTCGGCGGACGCAGCCGGCCTGAAGGCCCCGGTCGCGCTGGTGGACGACGGCAACCGCCTTACCGGAATAATCTGAGTCGCAGCGGCGCGCACACCGATAACTAGTGAATGCGAGGTGTCGCACTGCGATATCATCATGGCGTGTGTTGCCCGGCGCGTGAGGCGGGCAACTGCCGGCAATCGTGGAAATGCTGAGTGACGAACGTGTCGCCAAGCGGCAGGCCCGAGGGCGACGAAAGGATAGAATATGGGCATTCGACAACTTATAGCGATGATTGGCCTGACAGGTATGTTTGCGGGGTCGGCCTTCGGCCAGGACGCAACGGCAATGGCCCTGGCAAGCAGCATGGGGACCAATAGCCTCGCTATTGTTACGTGGGAAATGGACGAAGGCGCCGGCCCACAGAGGTTCAGCGGTCTTGGCGTGTGCGTCGAGGTGGACGACGAGGGGGGCGGCACACTCATGGCCATGGGCTTCAGCGCTGCCTCGGCGCCGGAGGATTACCTCGACATCACCGTGATCCTTCCGGGCGTCGAGGGCGAGAAACTGGAGGGAACGTTGCAGGGCATCGACCCGCTGACATCGCTGGCGTTCATTCGTGTGGAACAAGCCCATGATTGTCGGCCGGTGCAGTTCGCCAGGGAGTCCGGCCTTTCGGTGGGCGACGAAGTCGTGTCCGTCGGACTCTTGCCGGGGGAGCTGGGGCACATCGCCTATGTCGGCAAGGCGTACGTTTCCACGTCTATTCGCACGCCCGAGAAGGTCTTCATAGTGGCCGGCGGGGAGCTGACGCAAGTAGGATCGCTGGTGCTGGACAGTGAGGGCAACGTGGTGGGCCTTGTCAACCAGCAAATGTGGTCACCATGGCAAATGGTCATACAGCGCCAGGCTGTCAACGTGCCCGTGCGCGGACAACAATGGACCGATTCTTTCCTCCCCGTGGAGGAGTTCGCCGAGGTGCTGGATCGCATACCGGACAGTCCCGATCAGGTCGAGCCCGTGCCGTGGATCGGCGCGCTGAGCGCCGAAACGGTGCCGAAGAACCTCTGGGCCGCCGACGGGCTGACAAGCCCGGGAGTCAAGCTGCATGACGTCATACCGGGCTATCCTGCCGACAAGGCCGGCCTGGTCAATGGCGACATCATCGTGGCAATAAACGGCGAGCCCGTGGAGCAACTGGCCACGCCGGACCTGACGGCGAGCCAGGCGATGCGGAACTTGACCGAACTGGGAGTGGGGGCACAGGTCACGATCAGCTACATCCGTGATCACGAAGAGCACACGGCCACAGTTGCTATGACCGCCTGGCCCACGCGCCCGGGACAGGCCCCGCGCTACATAGACATCTCCATTGGCGTTCGCGTGAGGGAGAAGGTTGAACTGGATCAGTACATCGACAAGTCAGCCACGGCGAAAATCCCCGGCCTCATAGTCCTGTCCGTGGCGACCAACAGTCCGGCGGATCAAGGCGGACTCAGGCCTGGTGACCTGCTGACCTCCATCGCCGGCCAGCCGGTGAGGACGGTGGAGGTGTACAAGGAATTGATGGCCGAGCAAAGGGCGTCCACCGTCACCAATTCCATTGACGTGCTAGTGCGGCGTGGCGACCAGGACAAGGCGATCAGCATTCGTCTCGACTAGGCGCCGCAGTCGGCGTATGGCCGGTGGGGCTGTGGCATGCAAGGATGCGCGATGAGGCAATCGTTGACAGCAGTCTTCTTGGCGGCCATGACCGGGTCGCTATGGGCCCAGGTCGGCCCGGCAACGTCGACGGACGAAGCAAGGCCCATTGATGCCTTCGCCGCCGACAGCCTGACCAACTCCGCCATCGGTCTGGCGATGACTTCCGGCGCCCCTGCTCGTGGGGCGCGCATGGTGATTCTGGCCGAGTTCGCCCGCCAGCTCCATACGGACCACCCAGCCGCAAGCCGGATACTGGCGGACGTGTATATCGTCCAGGGCGATTCGATAGGCGCCGCGGAAATGCTGCGAGCATGTCTCGATGCCCATCCGGAGGACCACAGCCTGTGGATACAATGGCTGGCGTCCAGCCTGTTGGCTCTACAGACGGCGGAGGAGCAGTTTGACTTCCTTGACGGCATCATACGCGATGAGAGCATGCCGCGATCCATTCGCGCCGAGGCCATCGTGAGGTACGGCGATGTCCTGCTGGGACGCGGCGATCGCGCCAAAGCTGAGCAGTTCTTCACTTCGGCGATGAGGTACGACCCCTACCATTACGGAGCGCTGCAAGGGTGGGTGGACGTGCAGGAGACCCTAAGCACGGTCGACAGCGCCAACGTGATGTTCCGCATGTTGCGCGGCTCGCCCCTCGACGCCGAGGTGGCCCACGATGTGGGTGTGCTCATGGGCTCGATGGGGCTGTGGAAGGACGCGATCAAGTTCCTGGACTACGCCTGGGCCATTGCCGTGAGAGACGGCGGCATCGAGGGCGTGCCGCACGCCTGGGCGGTCGACTACACCAACGCCCTTATCGACGCAGGCCAGGTGCAACGGGCGGTCGATGCTGCCACGCCGGTGCTGGAGCAGTACCCCACCAGCGTCGACCTTTTGGCCCTGCTGGCCGAGGCCAACGTTGGGCTCGGCCAGAGCCAACAGGCCCAGGAGCTCATCGACCGGATCAAGCGCGCGTATCGCTCCGGCGGAGAGCAAGGCGAGTTGCGCAGCTACGACATCGAGATGGCGATGTTCTACCTGACGACCAAGCCGGACGCTCGCCTGGCGATGGCGCACGCTCGCGGCGCCTTGCAGGAGGCCAATCCCGACCAGCGGGAATCGGTGATCCTTCAGCGGCTGCTGGGCGCGGCGGAACTGGCGGCCGGTTCGTCCGAATCGGGAGTGCGGCGCCTGACGAACGTGCAGGACGTAGACATCTATGCGTCGGTCTTCCTGGCTTCACACTATTTCGCCAACGGCCAGTCGGAGCTAGGCCGACAGGCCGTCCTCAGCGGCGCCAGGCTCACCCGAAGCGGGCCCGCCTTCCGCAGGCTGGAGGCCATGGCCCGTCAGAATGACGTGACCATTCCTCCGATGGCCGGGGCCGGCCAAATCAGTGAAATGGCCCAGGCTTTCAATGACATGTACCTGCAAATGGGCCTGCACCCGGAGCGGTTTGTGGAAGTGAGCATCGTCCAGCCGAGCAGCGCGTTTGTGGTCGGCCAGCCTGTTACGCTTACGCTGCTGCTCCACAATGCCGGGCCTTTGCCTGTTCCCGTTGGCCCGGGGGGGCTGTTCGCACCCGCCGCCGCCGTCCAGGTGGAACTGGCCGGGCCCTGGCCGGAGCCCATCGTCGTGACGGATCTGCCGCTGGCGGTCTGGCCGGCGCCGCAGCGCATCGCCCCCGGGCGGACGATCGGCTGCAAGGTGCGCCTGGACGTCGGGCCCCTTGGCGACATCCTGGCTGCGCACCCGCTCAGCCAGATAGACATGACTGTCAGCGCCGTCTTCGATCCGATTCAGCGCGGCAGCGATCTGTACAGCTCGTTGCCGGACGTTCGCATCACCCCGGTGACGGTGACCCGGGCAAGCATGATGCGCGCCGCAGACGGCGAGCAACTCGACCGGGCCTATCGCGACATGATGGCGGGGATTGCCGCCAACGTCGCCGCCGAGGAGACGCACTTGCGCCTTCAGACGGCGAGACAAGTGGGCTGTCTGCGGGTGCTCCTGGCCAGGGCGGACGCCGGCGAGGCCGAACTCCCCGCCGCACTGCCCGCCGAGACCATGCGGGGGCGACTGGCTGAGCTCCAGGAACAGCTCCTCGATGATGAATGCTACGCCGTGCGGGCGGAGATGATCCACTCGCTGCGCCTGGCCAGTGTCGCCGATCGGGCTATGGTGCTGCCAACCGGCGCAGCCGACCCGTCGCCAGTCGTAAGGCTGCGAACGGTGGAACTGCTCGGCACGATGGACAACAACACCTCCCGGCAGAGGCTGCGTAATCTGACGGAAGACCCGCACTCCCTGGTGGCCGAAACAGCCGGCCTGCTGTTGCCCTACGTGGCCCCGGCGCCCCCCGCACCTGCCGAGCCGGCGGCTCCCCCCACACCGGCTACGCCTGCCGAGCCAGCCGAGCCCACCGGACCGGCCGCCCCTGCCGAGCCCACCGGGCCCGCTGCGCCCGCCGAGCCCACGACGCCTGCCGAGCCGGCCACGCCCGCCGCACCTGCCGAGCCCGGCGCGCCTGCCGAGCCCGCTGCACCCGCCGAGCCCGGCGCACCTGTCGAACCGGCCGCACCTGTCGAGCCCGTCGAGCCCGGTGCACCCGCCGAGCCCACTGCACCCGCCGCACCGGGTGCGCCTGCCGAGCCTACCGACCCCACCCAGCCAGCCGCTCCCCCCGAGCCTGCCGAGCCCACCGAGTCGCCGGCCCCTGGTCCGGCTGCCCCGGGCGACACGCCAAGCGACGAATCGCCGCCGGCCGACGGCGAAGGGTAGAGCGGATTCAAGTTTCATGTAGCGTAGGTTGGCGGATTTCCCAATCCGCCAACTCCCTGTCAGAGCTACTGCGTGGTGGGTCAGGAAACCCACCACGCGATACACCAACCGTGAATCCGGTCTAAGCGGTCTTACGCAAGACCGTAGCGTCTGGGCGCCGGGCGCTGCGCCGCGGCGGGCCGGCGGCCTGCCCGGCCGGCTCTTGGCGGACCTTGCTCGCCATTGAGCCCCAACGGGGCGCCTTGCCTAGCCCAGGGCGTAGGCCGTCAGGCCGAGCCCTGGGTTATCGTCGCCATGGCGGCAAGCCCCGCAAGGGGCGTCTTGGCTTTGCGGACCGTGCGCTTCAGACCATCGTTGACGACATCGCATCCTGGCAGCCAGCGCGCTCGGTCCTCTCAAGGCGCCCCGTTGGGGCTTTGCCATTGGCCCGTCCGTTCCCCAGGGCTCGCCTTCGGCTTCGCCCTGGGCTACGCAAGACGGCCCTTCGGGCCTGCACTGACGGCTCGATCGCTACGGCCTTACGTAAGGCCGCTTAGTCCAGCGACAGTGTTGCCGCCCGCCGGTCGGCCCACCGGCCTTGCCACATCCAACCACAGGCGGTAGGCTTACCGGGCGGAAACACCGGCCCCTCCCCAGGACACCAACATGAAAGAGACGTTTCTTCGTGCATTGCGGTGGTTGCTTGCCCGGCCGAGCTACATGCTGCTGGCGGCAAATGACGACCGGCTCGCGGGGCGTCCGCCCCGTCGGTTCAGATTCGCCTGGTGCGGCGTGCTGGGCTTGTCTTTGGCGTGGGGTGCGGCTCTGGCGGGGCTGTGGGCGGCAACGGCGGCGGCTTTCGGGGAGGCCTACACGGGCCTGCCTCTGATACCCGCGCTGTCGATCGTACTGGCCATGACGCTGTGGCTGTATCGCTGCGCCGTGTTGTCGCTGGCCGAGGTGCTGGTCGGGACGGCGAACAGGCCGTTGGGCGTGTGCGTGGTCGTTGTCTCGTTGCTGGTGGCCGCCGTCGGCGTGGGACGCTGGACAAGCCACTCGCTCTATCTGCCTGTCTGGCTGCAATGGATGCAGCCGTACCCCAGGTACCGCGTGATTATCCTGGCGCCGGTGTGGGGGGCGTGGTCGATGCTCGTCACCTGCCAGTTCCGCAAGCCCTCAGCCGACACCGAACCGGCCGTGGTCTCCCTGGCCGAAGGCGCCGGGCCCGTCGGCACGGCCGTCTCGATGGGGGCGCTGATGGTCTGGACGCTGTGGTGGCTCAGTTTCCTGCCCTGGCCGCGGCTGCTCGTGCCGGCAGCGACTGTCGTGGCCGCGATCGTCGGCGGGTTGCTGTTGTGCCGTCGGGTCGGCGGGCTGAGGAGGTCGGCCTTGCTTGCAAACAACGTTCTCACTCAGTTCGTGTTCTGGATGTCGTACCTGGCGGCGTGCCGCTGACGGGCGAGCCGGAGATGTGCACCTTGCCGCGGCCCCCGCGCGGGCGTATACTCTGTGACAGCCAATAACAAGGAGCACAGCCCATGAAGACCTATCAAGGTGAACTCGTAGCCCCGGCCAAGGCGAAGTTCGCGCTGCTCGTGAGCAGGTTCAACGAGTTTGTCACGAGCAAGCTGCTGGCCGGCGCCGTCGACGCGCTGACCCGCCACGGCGTTGCCGAAGCAAATATCGACGTGGT
>Ga0114919_10002781_pt1 | contig 14125 bp, 24 predicted proteins | sample BlataG_FD_88682 | JGI IMG/M metagenome (GOLD analysis project Ga0114919, IMG submission 88682) | Deep subsurface microbial communities from Black Sea to uncover new lineages of life (NeLLi) - Black_00105 metaG | ecosystem: Environmental > Aquatic > Marine > Oceanic > Sediment | place: Atlantic... | reverse complement strand
ATCGACGTCTGGGAACGTTGGCATTCCTGTCAATAGCCCAGTAGAGCCTAGGCATAAAAAACCTAAGCTTTCCACAAACCAAACTACCTGAGATTTGGAATTAGTAAATCAAATCGAAGTGTACATATATCAGTCTTACATGCACATGAAAGGAGGACTACACACGGCAATCCCAGCATCCTGCGCATATATCAGTCTTACATCCACAAACACACACAACTACATCAAAATTACACTACCCTCTCTACTTCAAACAACCACCACCAACTCCTCTACTATTCTCAGAATAAGGCCCAACAACACTCCACATACCCAACCCATACCCCATCTTCAACAACACCAACTCCAACGCCATATGCACCACACTACTAGGACGTATCTTTGACCCCGGTATCTCTGTCCACGTCACTCCCACCTCTGCCATTGGAACCTTTAACTTCTGCGCCAACAACACATGCTCAACATCAAAACACCACCTCTGCAGTCTCTGATTGGTAAACACCCTTGCTGCAGCTGCTCTTGTGTATAGCTTAAACCCACATTGTGTGTCACGGATTTCGTTGCCCACCACCATCATAACCAGGAAGTGGAAACCATGCATTAAGAAGTTGCGGAGGGGGCTTCGTTTGGCGGAGGCCATTTCTTGCATGTGGGCTCTGCTGCCCAGGACAAATCCTAGATTATTACTATTACTATTATTGCTTTTAGTTGTTATTGATAGGGGAGATGGTGATAATGCTAGCAGTGGAGTACCTCTTTCTCTTTCTCCTTCTCTGGAAGAAGATGGTGGTTTCCGTCGTGTTGACCAAGAATACGGTGATGGAGATAATGATGATGGAGTAGAACTACCTCCAGTGATACTTTTCTGTTGTTGTGTAGGAGTAGACATTCCTGTGATGTTATTACCACCACCACCATTACTACTACTACTACTACTACTACTACTACTGCCTTCTGGTACTGCAATACTCCCCAACATCGCCTCCAACCTCTCCACCTCCGACACCCTCGTAGCACCATCCGCATCCATCGTCAATATCTTAGCCCCTCTACTGCACAGTGCCCCAGATTTGACTGCATACCCCTTCCCCCTGTTCCCTGGTAACTTCAACAAGCGCACAGCGTCCATTCCATGCTTTCGGATAGCATTAAATACCAAACTTGCAGTACCATCTCTGGATCCGTCATCAACTACAATGACCTCATATGTGAAGTAAGGCCCCTGCCTGTCTCTTCTGCGTTGGAGGTAGGATAGGGTTTCTTCTAATGTGGCAGGAAGTCGGTCTTGCTCGTTGTAAGCGGGAATGACGATGGAGATGAACTTGGAGGGATCTTGGTAGATGGAAGGGCAAGGGAGCTTGGTGAGAGAAGAAGGGTCTTCGAAAGTGAATTTATCTATAGAGAGTTGGCTGTCTTTGTCTAGGGAAGAGAACCAGTCGGTGAGGAGTTTGGTGAGCATGGTTGTGAGGGAGATGGTGATGGAAACCTGGAGAGAAAGATGTGGGGTGAGAGGGTGGCGGTGAGAAAAGATGGAGATGTTGGTTTGCAGTTAGGTGGGATATTTGGGTTTTTGGATGCAGAGTTCGATGCATCGATGATATAAGAACGTACAAAAACGCCCCAAGCGAGGGCTCCTGCTAACATGAACGGCCAAAAGAGAGGTGTGAATGTGATCAAACACACGAAATAATAGTATCTACAAGATGTTATTCGTATTATATAGGTCCGATAAGATGCGATGATGATTAATTTTCATATTCTAGCAAATATTGGGCTATTGAAAGGAAAGCTTGGCGTATTAGGCCATTGCTGAAGTCGTCAAAAGTTTTGTCAAAAAGTGGAAGAAGAAATTGGTCTCGCTTCATAACAAGCATTGTTATACGAATACACTTGATTTATAGATTATTTGACATTCCTACAACTACCGATTGATCGACGAAACAACTGTTGCTCGTCACTTTTTGACATCTAAAACATCCATCAAACATCCCTCGAATCTTACAAAAATTCCATCAACAACCTCAATGCAGCTACATATATTCATTCAAAGGTCACAATGTACTAGATACAACCTACCAACCTCTTCATCAAGCACTCTTCCACTCATTTATGGCCACAACAACCGCCACTGCTCCTCCGTCCTCGACCTCCAACACCGCCACCGACGTCCTACCCCCCCTCTTGCCGCCCTTCCTCCCTCACCCCAATCAGACCAACCCCCCCCCTCCACCACCAACACCACCACCCAAACCCTCGTTGGTGAAGACGCAGCATTCTTTGACCTCAGCCAACAAAGCCTTCAAAGCTGGGGCCTCTTCTTCGCCCTTCTCTCTGGCGTCTCTGCTCTCCTCTTCGCCGTCTGGGTCGCCCCTGGCGGCCTCGGCCTCGGCCAGGAATTCATCTCCACCCTCTCCACTTTAGCCTCAGACAACTCCTCCATCACCATCATCCTCATACTAGCTGTCTTTGCCCTCATTCACAGTGGCCTAGCCTACCTAAGACCATACGGCGAGCAGCTCATTGGTGCCAGACCCTACCGAGTCGTCTTTGCCCTAGCTTCCCTCCCTCTAGCAGTAGCTGCCGTAGTCTTCTTCATCAACCACCGATATGATGGCATTGCCTTGTGGAACATAAGAGGTCTCCCATTCGTGCACGAAGCAGTATGGGGCCTCAGTTTCATCTCCTTCTATCTCTTGTACCCATCGACGTTCAATATTCTAGAAGTAGCAGCAGTCGACGAACCTAAACTGCACATGTGGGAAACTGGGGTGATGCGGATCACCCGTCACCCTCAATTCTGGGGGCAACTGATCTGGTGCATGGCCCACACAGCCTGGATTGGGTCGTCATTCATGATGGTTACTACAATGGGACTCATGGCGCATCATGCGTTTGGAATCTGGCACGGGGATTATAGATTGAAGAGAAAGTACGGTGAGGCATTTGAGGAGGTCAAGGCCAGGACAAGTGTGGTACCCTTTGCTGCAATGTTAGATGGGAGGCAAAAGGTGCCGGGTGATTATTGGAAAGAATGGGTGAGGTTACCGTATTTGTTCCTGGTGCCATTTTGTCTAGGGGCATATTTTGCACATCCGTTGATGCAGCAAGCTAGTTATTATCTGGGGTGGTAGTAGGTAGAGTGAAGATTAGAGTAGGTTATATATTGCTTGCTTGTAATATTGCGTTAATATTATGCGTTCACTATACAAGAGAGGTGGTAAATGGCATCGTTTGTTTTTTGAAAACAAAACGTTGGATGTTCGTCGGAGTGTGTCGGGAAATATACAAAAGAGAGAGAGGTTTTTATTATCTTATCTTTCACTGACTGAATTTTGAATATTAGTCCGATTATTGGAATCCTGGCAGTAAATGAACGTGAACTATATGAAATAAACTCATATTTAATCTATTCATCGCCAGATTTCTGGAGGAATAAAAAAATGAAACTTTGCACACTTGACGATTCCATACTCCTAGCTATATTCAGCTTTCTGGACCCATCACCAGATCTATTCACTCTATCTGAGACGTGTAAAGTAAGTTAGGTCCAAGTTCATACACGCTTTGCCAAAGTAATCTGACACCATCGACGCACATCTCACACACCTCCCCTCTTCCACATCCACAGAGATTCAGAGGCATCATCAACAACCAACATGCATGGATACAAGTCTCCAAACACCATCAAAACCACCAAGAAACCACCAATCTCAGCCCCACTACCATCCAACAATCCAACAACAACCTATATCATCGAACGTTCTCCACACTCGAGGCAGCCATCACCTCCTCCCGACCCGGCGACACCATCGTCATAAAAGAAGCCCACATCACAATATCAAATATACAGATACAATGGCCACTTAGACTCATAGGACACACTATTACTGATACTGGCAATGATGGAACTACTGTTCATAACCATAATAATATGCCAGTATTACAGGTGGAACCAGGTTCAAGGATAGGCTTGAGCTTTGCAGCAACTGGCCAGGTGAAAAACTTAATAATTAAAGCCACTCTTGCATCTTGTGTTGAACACCTCAGCGGGACTCTCCTCATAGATGATTGCAATTTATGGTGTGATACCAGGGGGTTATCTCATTTGGTACTGCCTATCATTACCAATGTTGGTGTTATGACTACTAGACGCGATGATGGTGGTACTGAGGACAACACTAACAACAAAAGGAGGCGGAAAGTTCAGAAGAAGAAGAAGAAGGACGAGCTGATAGTGAGTCAATGTGAATTTGAAAAGACCACTGAAGGTTCAGCTGTACTGATATTAAGTAAAAAAGGACGATTACAAGGTGCAAGAGCGATCCATCTATCTCGGAAGACATGTCCGATATTATGGTTTTCTGTAGCAACAACCCTAGATCTAGAAGACAAAGTAGTAGAGACGGGGAATGGCGCCCTGGATGCAACGGTGCAACATCGAAAAAAACCAGGAATGGAAAGCCTTATAAGAAAGACGTGTCCACTGTATATTGATGATGATGATGATAATGATGGTACATTGGTATTAGAAAAGAGATCAGGACAATGGAGACACTCGATACCAACACTACCAGCACAATGCTATCATCTCAAATCAAAGTAATCATATGTTTCATTGTAACCTCTCCCCTCTGTCATCACCTTCACTACCACCATTTTTATTTGTTACAATGTTCAATAGTATACTTGATTTCAGCCTTTTAGTAGTGTAACAGGAGCTGCCACAACCCCCCTTTCTACCATCACCCCGCCTACCGTTACTGTGGCCTTTGATACAACTGCAGAGAGAAGGAACACTCCCGCCTCTTCTTTTTTGCACAAACTTCTCCAACTCATAGCCACTCTGGGTTTACTATTATTTTGGTGCTCAGGTAGCCCTCTAGCACTGTGCTATCTAGTGGCTTTGCACTCATACTACTTGATATGGGTTTGACTTGCCTTATCTAGTTGATATTAATATCGATTCCCAGGGTCCAACATTAATCATGTACATATTCTTGTCATCACCACCCCAAGACATCATCTCCCCCCCACCCCCACCCCACCTTCACCACCACTTCCTCCTCCTATCCTTGAATATCGGAGAACTCTCTCTTCATCCCCGCCCCTCCACCACCACCATTCTGTTGTTGTTGATTGCCATTATTATAATAGCTCAGCAATGATGCTTGTTGTGTACCACTACCAGCGACAGCTTGCTGCTGCTGCTGTTGATTAAATCTCTCTCCTCTTCCTCTTCCTCCTCCTCCTCCTTCTCCTTGCTGGTCAACACCACCATTAGCTACCATAAACCCATCCAAGCTCACTTGGCCCCTCTCAGGCATAAACCTCACCCCACTCAGTTCCATACTCTGATCAGCACCATCCAACGTCTGCCCTAAATTTTCCAACTTGTTCTGTAAATTCTGCCAAATAATCTCATCTATAGAATTCCTCACATGTAAGAAGTAGATATTCACTGCAGAAGCCTGGCCAATACGATGCACACGGTCTTCTGCTTGGTGTATTTCCCCCGGTGTCCATGTCATTTCAGCGAAAACGACGGTAGAAGCGGCAGTAAGGGTGAGACCGACACCGGCAGCTCTGATTGATAATATAGCAACTTTGACGTCTTCGTTTAGTTGGAAGGAGTTGACAAGTCGTTGTCTGTTCTCAGAAGGAGTTTTACCGTCTATTCTGATGAATTTGCAGCCCTTGTGGCGGTTGCAAGTGAATTCAATGGCATCTAAGAGGCTGGTGTGGTGAGCAAATATGAGAAACTTTTGTCCTGCATCTAGTAGAGTTTGGATGTAGTCCTGTACTGCCTTGGCTTTGAGTTCTCCCGTCTTGTGATACAGCTCCATAATGACTTTGTTTTCCTCCATCTTTCCTCCTCCCACAGACACAGCGCCATGTGAAGCTTCACTTTGCCTGGCTAGTTGCGCCATTGCTTGCTTTACTCCGTCTAATTGCTTTGACAAACCTGCCAGCTCCTTTTTGGCGTCATTGTCGAGCGTCAGGAAGACTTGTTGTCTCCTCTTTCGAGGTAGCTGGCTCAGCACTTGAGATTTCAGTCTTCTCACCATGACTGTGCCTCTCAGCAGTGAGTGAAGCTCTTCTAGATTAGATGCTCCACCGTATTTATCAAATCTATTACCTTGGCAGTACCTCTCCCCAAAATCCCTCATTTTCAGCTTTGCTTCGGGCAGCAACCCTGACAGTTGAGTGAATATCTCCTTGGGTCTATTCAAAGCAGGTGTTCCAGTTAACAGAAAAGTTCTCTTGGCTCTTTTCAGTACCGGCAATGTGGCTTTAGTCCTTTGTGCACTCCCATCTTTGATGTAATGCGCCTCATCCAGGACGACACACCCAGTGAAGTCTTGTAGGACTGCTTCCATTTTAGGTACAAAATTATACGATACTATCAGAAACTGCAATCTACTACCACCACTACTGCTATTAGAGGGTACAGTAGCTACATCTTTTCCAGAGTGCACCACATGAATCCTATCTTCTGTCACCCCCAACCAACGGTGCAACGCATCAGCCCACTGCTCTCTCAGTGAGCTAGGAGTGACAATAAGTGCAGGCCATTCATCTTGATAAGCAGCCAACAATGCAATAGCTTGAACAGTCTTACCCAGCCCCATCTCATCTCCTATGAGCACTCTACCTCCATGTTTAAGTGCGAATTTCACCCCTTCTCTTTGGAATTCCATCAGTTGCTCTTCCAGAGCAGAAGGAATGTGACAGTACCTAGCAGAGTCGTCTGGCATGGAAGAGGAAGCTGATATGACTGAAGACGCAGTGATAGAAAGAGGTTCTATGTTGACTATGACATTGGGGATGTTGTGTTTGAGGGCCTTCATGATGTGGTCGTGTTGAGAGGGGGGGAAGCTCCATTTACGTCGTCGGGTGTCGAAAGTGGCGCCCGTATGGATGGCGGTTTGTTTGAAGTAACCATGGATGGCGTCATGCCAGCCGAGGTTTAGTTCTAGTCTTTGATCTGTGCCTAGGGAGAATTGGCCGTACATTTTCAATACTGGAACTGGTGGGGGTGGGGGTGGGGGTGGGGGTTGATAGTGTTGTTGTTGGGGAGGAGGAGGGGGATGTGATGCTACTGGTTGTTGAACTGGTGGTGGAGGCATGTTTTGATATTGCATCATCATTGGAGGTTGCTGTTGCTGTTGCCGTTGTTTCTGTTGCTGTTGTTTATGTTGGTATTGTGGTTGATAGTGAGGTGGTTGGTGTCCATTAGGAGGAGGAGCGTACTGAACACCACCACAATTAATATTGTTGTAAGGTTGATTGACTTGGTTTGTTTGTTGATCTTGATAGAGCTGGTTCTGTACTGGGATATTATGAGGTGCATGTTGCTGTTGTTTTACTGGAGGAGGATCAATAGTAGTAATAGTAGCAGTCTTCTTTCTGTACAAGTCCCTGACTGAAAGAAGGGGCTGTTGAGGTGGTGGTGGTGGAAACACAGTGGCAGGCGGAAGCGGTGGGGCCGGTAGAGCAGTGGTTGGGAAGGCTGGCGGGTTTTGTTGGTTGCTTGGAACGTCTTGAAGAGGTCTTGGCTTTGGACTGCTGTGGAGTTTTAAGGCTGCAGCTGCTTCAGCTTCCCAATTAACAGCTAGAAATGATTCATCGTCATCGTCAGACCACGACATCACAGCGCACAGTTTAAGCTCGGGGTGTGCGCTAATGCGCTATTATACACTTCATGTATACGGTACTTAACTAAAAAAGAATGAGTGCCAACCCTCGAAATTTCTGGCTTTGAAAGTACAGCAAGGTGCTGTGCTGAGCGACTGCAAACAGAAGTAATCTGGCTCTCTCCCTGGTTTTCAAGCAGTTTTAATCCTATGTACACTTATTGAAGCTGTCTATTCGTAAGATAGATTGAAACTGACTAGGTTTAGAGTATGCACTAAGATGACCCGTGGGGGATACTCTCTCATTTCAGTGACAATTTTGTGTGTTTTAAGTTTCTTTGCTGGTAGATTTCTTCAAACAGTGCCAATATTACCTGAACCAGGCTCAGGAGTAAGTCCTTAATTATCTCAACCATTTTAGAACACCCCTTCATCATCAAAAACGCAATCAATCGTTCACCGACTGATCGACCGTCAACTGACTTGCACACACAACCATCTTCCCTGTTCCCTTCCTCTCTCACACCCTCCTCCCACCTCCTCCCTTTTCCTACTCACAGCCAACATTACGCACACTCAAACGCAGCAACAAACTCCTCTTGGAAAACGACCTCAACACCGACCCTAGCTTTTACCAACATAACAACAACAACAACAACAACCAACTCCAACTACCTTCCCCCACCCCTGGAGCACGCTACGGCGGCTTCTCCTCCTATGAAGAAGCGTTCCAAGCCCTCGGTCTCCTGGACGACAAACCCCCACAAGAAGTAGGCCAGCTAGGCCACCCCTTCTACACCGTCCAACCATTCCAGCTGCTGAGCTGGCGCCCCAGAGCCTATCTCTTTCCCAATTTCATAGACCCAGTTAAATGTGACCACATCGTAGACCTTGCCACTAGAAGACTGGAACCTTCCTCCCTGGCCCTAAAGAAGGGGGAGACGGAGGAAAATACTCAGAATATCAGAACGAGTCAGGGAACTTTCCTTAGCAGATCAGACGACCCCGATGGAATACTGGCCTGGGTGGAGGATAAAATAGCAGTAGTAAGTGGGGTGCCTTCAGGACATGGGGAGGCGTTTAATTTCCTGAGGTACCAACCAAATCAACACTATGATTCTCATTTTGATTACTTTGACCCTGAAGATGGATATGAGAGATCCCAATCTCAGCGTATAGCTACGGTGCTCATGTACCTGTCTGACGTGGAAGAAGGGGGAGAGACGGTGTTCCAACTGGAAGGGAGAGATGGACTGAAGAGGTTGAGAACTATTGATTATAAGGCATGTGATACTGGGATTAAGATCAAGCCGAGAAAGGGGGATGCATTGTTGTTTTGGTCGATGGATCCGGATGGGAAGACGTTGGATAAGCATGCATTACATGGTGGGTGTCCGGTGGTGAGTGGGACGAAGCATGTGATGACCAAGTGGATAAGGAATGTGTGTAGTGGACCAAGCTGTATTCCAGCTAAACAGCACTGATAGATCTATAGATGGATGGATGACTGAAGGACTGAATGAGTGATTGATGGTGGGGCCGTGATGGGGCTGTGGATATTGCTCTGGTTTGATATAAGATGAGGTGAATCGTGATGGAAGAGTAATCGTGATTGTAAAATCTATATAGCAGGCAGTATAAGATATCTATGGACAGCAACAAAGCATGGAATTCTAGCTACTTGTCTTAGAAAAACATTTGATCTCTTCAAAGTGATTTGAACATCATCATGGTGTCCAAAAGTGGATATTTCCTCTCCATAGCCATTCTCATCAGGATCTTACTAGTCATATGTGGATACGGCGTCCATCTGCAACAACGAATGGAGGTTATGTCTACAATTGACGACCCCCAAACTGCCGCCGAGACTCGTTTCCTCCTCTCTCCCAGCCCCGACAACCTCTCCGCGATCCCACCTCTCCAGACCCCACCACTCCTTCTCCTCCTCATTCCCACTGACAACTTGCTACTCAGAGGACTCATCAACATAGTTATAGATATCCTTGCCGCACTATCCCTCTTCACAACATCGCAATCATTATTTTCTCCGGCCACTGTAGCTGCAATCTTTCTCTGCAACCCGCTCACCATTGCATCATGCATATCTGGATCCGCAGCTACCCTTACTCTAGGATTGACTATCATATCCATACACCTCTTATCATCACTACCTGTTCTAGGTGCAGTTATATTGGGGCTGGCATGTCATTTATCTCCAACATCCTTCTCTCTCCTCCCTGCCATCCTCCTCCTACTCTACAACTACAATAATAATAATAATATGAGAAAAAACCAACAACCAAAAGCACCAACACCTTCATTCCTAACAACTGCATTCTTTTATTGCTCAGTTATGCTCCTTACAACCTACCTTTCAGTCGTCATTCCATCTTTGATATTATCCTCATCATCATCCAGCCAGGAAACTAGCAGTACACACAGCGATAAGATAAATGAGGGCATTCTCATGTGGGGGCAAAACAAGCTCCTGGCATCTCTACCACCACCACTAAGAACATCGCTCTTACCATCATCGCCATCATCATCAATAGTAAAGGCAGTCAATGTAGCAGCAGGTACCATCACCACTCCAACCCCCAACCTCGGTCTGCAGTGGTACTTGTTGGTAGAAGTATTTCCAATGTATAAACCTCTATTTGAATATGTCATACGTATGCTACCTGCTGCACTTGCTGTCCCTATAGCACTTAGATTTACTGATAGTGTTATAAACAAGAAGAAGAAGAAGGCTAGCGGACCTCTCTCCTCCTCCTCCTCCTCCTCTTCCTCATCTTCTTCTAATACAATACCTACTACACAGTTGTCATATCTAGTGCTGTGTGCTCAAGCTGCAATCAATGCAATGCTGAATCATCATCCTACATATGGTAGCATAGCTCTTTGGATGGCATTCTTCCCATTGACTGGTGTCATGAATAATAATAATATTATTAATAGTAGTCGGAAGAGAGTAGTGTGGGTATGGTTGGGGTTGGGGATGCCAATATGCTTGGCGCTATGCACAGCAACACATAATGTATGGTTGGTGACGGGGATGGCTAATGTGAACTTTTTTTACGGAATGACTCTAGTATGGGGACTGTGGCAGGTGGCATTTATAATACAGTTGCTAAAGGCTGGAGTTGCAATGGAAATTGGGGAGAACCTTGATTATATAAAGACAGAGAAGAAAAGCTTGTAATTTTTTAGACAGGTCCTTATCTACAGATGGATCTTTTTTGCACTCACAAATCAATTCAAGCCAGCTGTTCCTATCCCACACTAGAGCAACAATGTTCATTGATATCCGACGACCTCGCAGCACACACCCAGGGGTAGCAAATGCTATTACTACCCTGTTGGTTCTCACCTTTCTCCTCCTCACTAGTTCTACTACATTGCTGCTGCTTCTTCTTCTTATTATTATAATTATTATTCTTGGCAATTGATAATACCCGAATGGCAATAGGAGTCGTCTTGAGATTTATACCAACAACAGTAGTAGTAGTAGTAGTAGTAGTAGTTCCCCTCTCGTCAACACCACTCTCACCTACAACAACATTTAGGCCCATGTGCACTAAGAGAATGGAATTGAGGAGGCAGTGTGGTAGAGGAAGCATGTAGGATTATTGTAGGAAGCTTTTAGGAGCTCTCTGGCAAGCCCCTGGCTGTAGTCCAAGCCTCCCTCCCTCTTTCCCTTTGATTGAGCTCGATGTCGAGGACGTCGGTGTCGGTGCACATCTGTTGGATGGTCGAAATAATAAGCGAGAGAGAGCATCAAATATTTCTTGCATACTTTCACTGTATATATTATAATTATTAGAGATCACTGCTAGAAAAGTTCATTCGCTGCTGTTCATACCATACCACTCACCTTTACCATTGTTGTGCATTGATTTCAGAACAGCAATGACGCTGAATGAAGACGTAGTCAGGAAAATCAATCTCATAGAGGTATGTATTTTACCCTTTGGATTGTGACCATGCCATCTTCCTTGATAGAGACGCCTAATCCATTTACCCTCCAACATTGTTTGACTGCCCATTGACTCTCCTCTCTCCCCTTCCACATCCAGGTGCTCAAAGAAGAAGCTGAAGAAGAAGGCCACTCCATCCCAGACCCTCCAGAATCAGCTCCACATCTATGGACTGAAGATCAAATCAAAGACTACTTTGCTACCAAGGGAGCCAAAGCACCACAATCAATCAATCCCACTTCTCCATCCCCCCAATCCTGGCCTCCAGCCCCAGAGGCAGACTTCAAGACCTGGTTCCCTGGCCTCTCTCTCAGCCGTACATCCTGCCAACAATCTCCTCCCAAATGCCGCATCTTATGCTTCCCTAATGCAGGTAATGCAGAAGACATGTACACCAGTGAAGGTACTGGGGTACGTAAAGCCCCCTCTCCTCTTCTGGAGTGGTGCAGGGCCAATGGAGCAGAGTGTCTGTCTGTGCAGTACCCTGGTCGTGGTATGAGGCTCAGGGAGGCTCCTATTATTACTGCTAGAGGTATGGCTGAGGCTCTTTTTCCTATTGTAGCTTCCAAACTTACTGAAAGTAATGCTAACGATAATATTGGTGATAATAATGGATCATCATCATCCGTAGCAGTGCCTTATATTGTGGTGGCTCATTCAGTAGGTACATGGCTAGCTTATGAATTCCTCTCTCTACTAAAACTAAAGGGAGGTATCCCTCCACCTATCCGTGTATTTATCTCAGCCATGCCTTCTCCAGACATTCCATTCAACCAAAGACCATGGAGGCAACAAAGGACCCTTAAGGAAGCGGACTTTATTGAAGAATGTCGGGGGTGGGATATCAGTGAGGTGGTCTTTTCTGCAGCCATGTGGCCCACGTATCAACCACTGTTGAGAGCCGATTTTACATTGTTTGATGAATATGAGTTTGGAGGGAGCGGAGGGGGAGGGGGGGAGGAGGTGTTTGCGGATGTGCCCAAGGTGGTGGCATTCTGGGGGACCAGTGATAGAAGGGTGAAGGAGCATCATGTTAAAGGGTGGGAAAAGTTTCTTGGTGAGGGAGCTGGAGGGAGGTTTGAATTGAGAATGATTGATGGGAATCATTTGTGGCCGTTGGATAAAAAAGCAAAGGCTGAGTGGTTGCAGCAGATTGTTGATGAGCTTGAGAAGATGGGGCAAGAGAAGTGAAGAAAGGGGGAGCGTTTGGAGCCTCTGGGGTGATGTTCGGTCAACTAGGCGAGCATTAAAATGGCTGTAACTTGGGCACTTGAAGGTAATGAATGCATTTATATCATTGATACAGTAGAAAAATTTGTGTCGCGCGTCATATTTCATTTTCAGAGGAGCCCTAGTGATCAAATCTTTAGGAATCGCCGCATCTTGGTGTATATTCCCACCCTATAGCTTGCATTACAATCATGAAATCTAATATAAAGACACGCCAATGCAGCAGAATTCAAATCACTATTCGGACCCGAGCTCCATCACCACCCCATCCTTCTTCTTCCCCGTGTCGACGACCGCTCATCCCTTCCACTCATCACAAATCAACAACATCAAGGCACCACCTCACCATCACCCACTCTTCTTCACCCACCACCAATAACATCAACAACAATGACGACCAACCACACGTAACAACCCTATCTCAAGACTACAACGTCGACGGTGATTACTGCATTCCTTCCTACGTCACCATTGACAATCACAAGGATCAAGATGCCACCATCCTAGAAGTAGAAGTCATGGCCTACCCAGGCCTCATCCGCGTCCTCGCATGGACCCTAAATGGCCTAGACGTAGTGGCCAACAATGCCGTCATCCATACCAAACCCAATGGCATGGCCCATAATACATTCTGGCTTACCGACAGATCAGGCAACAAGATCGACGACGCCACTGCTGATGCCATTGGCGAACGTGTAAGGGACTTTGTCATTTATTGCTCACCCAAGGCTGAACTTTCATCAGCTACTGAATTTTCATCTGGTCCTATTACAGTATCTAATTCAGAGCATCCCGAGTATACTGTTGTGTGTGTACAGGAGCAACAGAGGAAACCGGGTTTTTTGTTGGAAGTGGCGAGCGTGCTCAGCGGATTGAATGCTGAGGTCATGCAGGGCATCATCCATGCTGATGATACCCCTAATCGTAGTAGTAATAGTAACCCTAATAGTAGGGATAAAAAGAGTGGAACAAATCAGGGTAAATCTATATCATCCTTAGATTCTATGAATCAAGGAAGATTGTTTAAATTCTGGGTGAGAGATAGAAGAGGAGAGAAGTTGGATTACAATCATGTGAGTGCCTTGGTATATGCATTGGGATTGGCATTAGGGTTTAGGTCGTATCCTACTATACCTCCAGATCAGGAAGTCTTACTATCTGCTAGATGATAGGAAAGGGGGGGGGGGGGGGGGGAGGTTGACGAAAAGGGGGAAAAAGGGAAGGAATTTAAAAAAAATGATAATAAAAAAAAAAAAAAAATATTTTAAGTTGAAGAATAGGTTT
>Ga0114919_10002779_pt1 | contig 14128 bp, 10 predicted proteins | sample BlataG_FD_88682 | JGI IMG/M metagenome (GOLD analysis project Ga0114919, IMG submission 88682) | Deep subsurface microbial communities from Black Sea to uncover new lineages of life (NeLLi) - Black_00105 metaG | ecosystem: Environmental > Aquatic > Marine > Oceanic > Sediment | place: Atlantic... | reverse complement strand
CGCGTCGGCCAGGGCCCCTGCCTGGTGGCGCGTGGTGAACATCATGGCGGTCTTGTCGTCTCCTCTGGCGGGAGCAGGCGTCGTGCCGATGACGAAGAATCGCGTGCGATTGTTGGGGTTGTCCTCGATGTTCGTGAAGACCACCTTTACGTCGTACAGCTCGGCGGCGAGCGTAGAGCCGATGGCGGCCAGGCCCTTTTCCGACGCGGCCATCTCCGCGGCGCGGGCTGAACTGGCGACGTTGATGAAGTCCTCTTGCCGGCCCTGGCTTGAGAGCCACTGGCGGCATTGCGCGAATATTTCCGGCTTGGAGGCGATGGCCGTAATCTCCTCCAGAGGGCAGTTCGCCAGCAGGTTGTGATGTACCTCCGCCATGACCTCCGCGACCACCATCACGTGCGAGTCGATGAAGCAGTCCAGCGTATCCACCACGTCGCCGCCGGTGGTGTTCTCCACCGGCGCCACCCCGAGGTCGCAGTGGCTGCGCTCCACCTCCTCGAAGACCGCGTGGATGTCGGTCAGAGGCTCGTACTCCACCGATGCGCCGAACTTCCGCAGGGCCGTCTGGTGGGAGAAGCTCCCCTCCGGGCCGAGGAAGCCCACCCGCAGGCACTTCTCCAGGGCGAACGAGCCGCTCATCATCTCCCGATAGATCGCCTGGAGCGTCTTCTGCGGCAGCGGGCCTTCGTTTAGCTCGGCGATGCGACCCAGCACGTTCTGCTCGCGGTCCGGGTCGTAGATCGGCGCGTTGGAGCCCCGCTTGGTCTCGCCGATGTCAACGACGACACGGGCCCGCTCGTTGAGCAGCTTGATGATCTGGCTGTCGAGCTCGTCGATTCGCCGGCGGAACTCGGATAGGTCGTGGTTGTTGTTGGCACTGTCGGTCATTATCAGGCGCCTCGGTCACGCCGGCCGGTTCGGTGGTCGGCCTCCGATATAGGCGTTGTAATCGCATTACCCGCGGGGGTCAAGACGTTTGCCGTTTCCCATCGGCCGCATGCCGGACACCGCGCGACGCCAGGGCTGGCGGGGCCCCGCCGCGCAATGCCACAACTACAGGAGATTGACCGGGTCCACGTCGGCGATGACCTCCGCATGGACGTCGCGCAGAAGCGCCGCCATCCGCCCGCCGACGACCTGCTGGACCGCGCCCGCCCGCTGGGCGGTCAGAAGGATCGAAAACCGGAACTGGTCGCGAATCTTCGGTATGTCCGCCGGGGCCGGCCCCATCATTGCCACGCCCACCGGCGCAAGCAGCCGTCCGAGCCGCCCGGCGAGCTCCCTGGCCGCCGCCTCGGCCTTGAGCTGCTGGTTGTGGCGGACGATGAAACGCACCATCCGCGTGAATGGCGGCAGCAACGCCTCTTGCCGCTGAGACATCTCGATTTCGGCGAATCCGTCGTAGTCGTGCCGGGCGGCCAGTTGCACAGCCGGCTCGTCGGCGTGGAGCGTTTGGACGACGACGTCGCCGCGTGTGTCCGCCCGTCCGGCGCGGCCCGCCACCTGGACGATCAACTGGAACGTCCGCTCCGACGCACGGAAGTCCGGTATCGTTAGCGACGTGTCCGCTGACACCACGCCCACCAGCGACACTCGCGGGAAGTCCAGCCCCTTGCCAACCATCTGCGTGCCCAGCAGTATGTCCAGTTCGCCGGCGGAGAAATCGTCGAAGACCTTCCGGAACTGCCTTGGCGAGGTCATCGTGTCGCTGTCCATGCGGGCGACGCGCGCGGCAGGGAACTTGCGGGCCAGCTCGCCCTCGATTCGCTGAATGCCCAGCCCGAACAGCAGCAGCTTGCCGCCGCAGGCGATGCAGTGCTCCGGCAGTGCGGCCGTGCGGTTGCAGTAGTGGCACATCACAAGTTGCGTCGCCTGGTGGAACACCATCGCCCGCGAGCAGCTCTCGCACTTCATCTCCCACTTGCACGACGGGCAGAACACGTAGCTGGCGTACCCGCGGCGGTTCATCAGCAGGATGATCTGCTCGCGGCGGTCCAGTGCGGCGGCCATCTTGTGGGCGAGCGTCTTGCCGATTAGCTCCACGCGGCCGGGCTGAATCTCCCGGCGAAGGTGGACGATCTCCAGCGTCGGCAGGGGCAGGCCCTGAACGCGCCGGGGCAGGCGGAGGCAGTCGTATCGGCCGAGCTGCACGTTGTGCAGCGATTCCAGCGACGGGGTGGCCGAGCCGAGAATAACGGGCACGCCGGCCAGGGACGCGCGCTTCACGGCGACGTCCCGGCCGTGGTAACGCGGCGCCGTGTCCTGCTTGTAGGTCGGCTCGTTCTCCTCGTCGACGATGATCAGCCCGAGCTTGGGCGTCGGGGCGAACACGGCACTGCGTGGCCCGACGACGACGGACGCCTCGCCGTCGCGTATCTGTTGCCAGTAGAACGCCCGCTGCGCGTCGGTCAGGCCGCTGTGCATAACGGCCACGCGGGGAAGGCGCTTCAGCAGGCGCTGGAGCGTCTGCGTGGCGAGGGCGATTTCCGGCACGAGCAGCACGGCCTGCTTGCCCACCTGCGTCACGCGGCGGATCGCGCGGATGTAGACTTCCGTCTTGCCGCTGCCGGTCACGCCGTGCAGGACCGTCGCAGAAAAGCCGCCTGCGAGCTTCGGCGCCAGCGCGTCCATTACCGCCTGCTGGTCGGCGTTCAGGTCGAAGGGGTCCGGCTCGGGCTCATCGCCCAACGATTCGAGCGTGACCGGGCGGCTGGCCAAGCGGATGAGCTCCCGCCCGGCGAGGCGCTTGATGGTGTCTCGCGAGGCCCCGCTGTGGTGCATCAGGCCCTCGAGCGTCAGGGGCTCGATGCCCTGCTTGCGGGCCTCAAGGAGTTCGTCCAGCACACGTTTCTGCCGCCCGCCGAGGCGGCTTGGCCAGTCATGCCGCTCAGCCGCAAGGAACGCGACCGTTTCTGACTTCTCGGCGTGCCGCCCCACGGCTGAGGGCACCATGGCCGACAGGACCATCCCCAGCGGTGTGAGGTAATACTCGCTGATCCACTCCCCCAGCGCCAACATCGACTGATCGAACATCGGCCGGGCGTCGAGGACCTCCACGACGGCCTTGAGCTTGTCCCCGCGGGTGGACAGGCGCTGGGCGTCTACGACGACGCCGAGCAGCTTTCGGCTGCCCCGGCCGAACGGCACCCGCACGCGCTGGCCCACGGCGGGCGTGCCAAGCTCGGAGGGGTAAAGGTAGTCATACGTGCTCCACACCCCGGCGGCGACTGCGATGCCCACCGCCGCCACGGCTGGCCCATCGGCCGGCGCAGCTTCAGCAGTGTCGGCATCCTCGAACAGCCTGGCCATGCCCGCATCGTACTTCCCCCCGCGACGATTGCCAACCGTCCGACGTTGCGAACCAGGCCAACCTTGACGTTTGACAACGGCGGGCGATGCTGTCATGCTGATTTGAGCAGAACTTGCGATCTGCCGTGCAGGAGACACCCGCAATGTCCGACAAGCCGCTCAGCGAGGAAGCCAAGTTGGCTGACAGCCGAATTCTCGTCGTGGACGACAACGCCCAGAACCTCGAGCTGATCGTCGCGTATCTGGACTCCCTGGGCGTTCAGGTCGATACGGCCGTCGACGGCGTTGAGGCACTCGAGAAAGTCCAGCAGGCGGACTACAATCTGATTCTGCTGGACATAATGATGCCGAAAATGAGCGGCTTCGAGGTGTGTCCCAAGCTCAAGAGCGACCCCAAGACGCGCGACATACCCGTCATTATGGTCACCGCCCTGAACGAGCTGACCGACATCGAGCGGGCAATCGCCAGCGGAACGGACGACTTCGTCTCAAAACCCGTCAACCGCCTCGAGCTGATCACGCGCGTGCGTAGCCTGCTCCGCGTCAGCCACCTCAAGAGCGAACTGGACCGCACGCTGGCCTACCTCCAGGAGGTGGAGACCCGCAAGAGGGATGAGAAGAACTGACTCGCCCCGTTCGCCCGGGGCCAGGCGCCGCCCGGCGTGGCCGTGGTGTGATTAGGAGACTACTTTGAGCGACAAAGACTATCTGTCCATGTCCGTGCGAAATTTCGCCGCAACGACTGCCGACAAGACGCCGACGCCCGGCGGCGGATCGGTGGCGGGCGTGGTTGCGTCGCTAGGCGTGGCGCTGGGCGAGATGGCGCTGAACTTCACCAAGGGCAAGAAGAAGTTCGCCGAGCACGCCGAGTACTACGACAATCTCTCCCGCAAGCTCGTGCGGGCGAGGGGCATGTTCTTCGACCTCGTCGTCGACGACGTGGCCGCCTACAAACTCTACCAGGCCGCCACCAGGCAGGATGACGGCCCGGCCAAGGACGAGGCCGTGGAGCTCGCCACGGCCGCTGCGATCGACGTGCCGAGGGAAGTTGCCAAGCTCGCCCTGGCTATCATGGAAGACATGAAGGCGCTCCTACCGAAATCCAACACGTGGCTGATAACGGACCTGCTCGCCTCGGCGGCGCTATCGGCGGCGGCGGTGAGGCTGTGCGACTACAACGTGCGGATCAACGTGCCCAACCTGGCTGACAAGCAGGCAGCGGCCGAGGTGAAACAGGGCTCCGCAGACGACCTGGCCCGCGCCAACGCCCTGCTGGCTGAGATAGAGCAGCTCGCCCTGCCGCACCTGCCGTAACCGATGGCCAAAGACTACGACATCGCCAGGCCCGACGGGCTCTGCTCCGCCTGCGGGCGACAGTTCCAGGTCGCCCAGGAGTTCATCGCCACCATGCGCCAGGTCGAAGACGGCTTCGCCCGGCAGGACTTCTGCCTGGACTGCTGGGGCGACGGCCGCGACGAGCCGGCTATCATCGGCGTGTGGCGCAGCCGCATCCCCAAGCCCAAGGAAAAGAAGAAGTTCTTCGTCAGCGACGACGTGCTGATGAGCTTCTTCCGCCGGCTGGCCGACACGGACCAACCCGCCCGAATCACCTTCCGCTATGTGCTAACGCTCATCCTGATGCGCAAGAAGGTGCTGACGTACGACGGCATGGCTACTGACGAGCAGGGACGGGACATCTGGAAGGTGCACGTAAAGGGCGGCGACGAGGCGCATGAGGTCGTCGACCCGCACATGGACGAGGACCAGATACTCCAGGTCAGCCAGGACCTGGGGCAGATCATGGAGATCGACGAATGACCGCTGGGTGGAAGCGTGCGGCGCTGGTGACGGGCGTGTGGTCACTGCTGGCAGCGGCCGGTTGCTGCACCGAGCCGCGCCCGGAGACGATGTTGTCGCTGACCGAGCTCGTGGCTGCCCACAACGCCAATGCGGCGCAGGTGCCGCACCTGTGGGCGCGGGCGAAGATACAGGCGACCTTCCCCGCTGCGCTGGAAAGCGGCGCGAAGATTCCCGTTAGCTGGGGCTCGACAAGCCCGCTGGCCAGCCCTAACGGGCTGCTGCTGATGGCCAAGGGGCCCGACCCGCTGGGCCAGCACGATTTCGTGCTGATCGGGCGGGAGACGGCCGCGGTCGAGCTGTTCCGCGTGGGGGCCAGCCTGGAAGAGGGCGTGTACTACTTCTGGTACGGTTTCGGCGACAAGCGCGGCGCCTACTGGGGCCGCAATGACTACGCAGGCGCGGCCGGCGCCGGCGGCATGCCTGTCAACCCGCACGACCTGCTGGCGGTGCTGAACGTGACCATGATGCCGGACGACTTGACCAAGCTGCCGGCCGTTGCGATGACAATGCGCACCACGCCGTGCGAGTACGCCTACGTCATCAGCCACATCGACCGCGACCCGATCACGCAGCAGATTCTGTTCCGCCGGGAGACGCTGTTCACCTGGTCGGACGACGAGCCGGCTCGGCCGTTCGAGATGAACTTCTTCGACGCCAACGGCCTGCGGGTGATGACGGCCAAGCTGAGCGACTACAAGCTCATCGCCGCCGACCCCCCCGCCAAGACACAGGTGGTCATGCCGACCGACATCGAAATAGTCTGGCCTGAGGCCGACTCCCGCATGCACATCGTTCTATCAGAGATGAGCACCAAGAAGGTCCCCGCGGCGGCGTTCAGGTTCTCCGACCACGCCCCGCCGCTGCCGCCTGAGCAGGTAATCCAGGTTGACGCGGGTGTCCCAGCCGAGGGGCCCGCCCCATGAGCATGCCTCGCCTGTCGATGACCTGGCCGCTGGTGGCGGCGCTGGCGGTCGGCTGTGCAGCGGCGCTGGCGGCGCCGGACATGGCGACCGACAGACTCACGCTCGCCGGCGGCGGCGACAGGCTGTGGCTGGTCCGCACGGGCGCCGACGAGATGTCGTTCGACGTGCTGACATACCGCGCGGGCGAGAAGTGGCGGTGGGTCCAGCGTGGCGTCGGTGGCCGGCCAACCGCCGCGGTGGCCGATGGCGAACAACTGCACGTTCTGACAGGCCCGGGGCCCGCTTACCTGGTCGTCTACACCGACAGCAGCAGGAGCCCCGCCATCGGAGCCACGCCGCCGCGCAAAATCTGGCCGGGCGAGGCGGCGCCACTGGCCGCCTGCGGGGCAGAGGCCCTCGCCGGCGTGGACGGCTGGTCGCTCGTGGTGGTCGTGCCGGGCGCCCCGCCTGAGGCGCCGCCGGCGGGCGACGAGCCCCAAATCGCCCCGCCGGCTGACCAGCCCACTGCGACAGACGCCGATCAGGGCGAAGCTGCGCCGCAACCGGCCATTTCGTTACAGCCGCCCGCCGAAGCGCCGGCCGCGCCCGCCGTGCTACAGTTCGGCGATGGAAACTGGCGGCGACTGACGGACCTGCCCAGCGCGGTCCTCGCCGACCGCAGCAGCGTGCGCGTGAGCGCAGCCAACAACGTAATCTACCTGCTGGTCACGAGCGTTTCGGGCGACAACAGTCTATGGCGCTGGCCGGGCGACGATGACGGGCCGTGGACGCAGCTCAATCTGACCGGTCATGCCACGTCGTCTGCGGTGCTCGCGATGTTCCACTCCGGGCCGAACGAACTGACGCTGGTCCTGGCCTTGCCCGCCGGGCCGGACCAAGACGAGCAGTTGGAGCTTGTTTCGCTCGACCCGTCCGGCGCTGCGACGGCCCCTCAGCCGATAACGCTCAGCAAAGGCGAGCCGCTCACGCTGCCGACCAGGCCGCTGGCGGCCCCGTTGGTCGTGCCGGAGGCGCGGCACCGCGTGGCCCTGTTGTGGCGGGACGATGGGTCGGCCAAGTTCACGCTGTGCGACGTCTCCACCGGTGTCGCCGAGCCGGCCCGCGACGTGTCCGCCTTGACCGAAGCCCCCCTGGACGACTCCGGCCGGATGGTGCTGAACTACTTCGTGATCGTGCTGCTTGTGGTGACGTTCGCCGTGATGATCGCCGCCCGTCCCAGAACCACGCCGGGGCCGATGATTCTTCCGCCCGCGTGCCGTCCCGCCCCGCTGGGCAAGCGCGTGCTGGCCGGCATGATCGACTTTGTGCCAATCAGCGTCATTGTTTCGTTCGTGGCACCCATTGGCGAGTTGCCCGGAGGGTCGCCCGGAGGCCTGTGGGAGCTATGGGACCAGTACAACCAGGTCCTCCAGACCCGCCAGGCCGCCTTCTCCGTGATCGCCACGCTGTGCACGTACATGGTCTACGGGGTAGTGATGGAGGCCCGGTTCGCTGCGACGCTCGGCAAGATGTTGCTGAAGATGCGGATAATCGCCGGCGACGGACGGCCGCCCGGATTGCGAGAGGCTGCCCTTCGGAACGTCGTGAAGATGCTGGAAATCTCCATGCCGTGGCTGCTGGTGATCGTGCCGCTGCTGAACCCCGCCCGTCAGCGGCTGGGCGACATTCTGGCGCGCACGGTTGTCATCGAGTACACCCCATCGACCGGTGGGCCCGGCGGCGGGCCTCCGCCCCCAACGGACGACGAGCCTTTCGGCGGCCGGGAGGACGATGACCCCGGCGGCCCGTAATTCCCCCCAAGGGCGCCAGGGGACGCGCTTATCTCGCCGCCGGAACGGTGACCGTTCGCGTTCGCTCTACCGAGCGCGTCAGGTGCTTTAGCCGCAGCAGCGTCAGGGCGGTGGTCAACTGTAGGTCGGCGTCCAACTGCGAAGCCAGGTCGCCTTCGAGAATATCCGCGTTGACTTCGTGGAGCAGGTCCGTTCGCTGTCGGATATCCAGCCAGCGCTTCATTTGGCCCGGCGTCATCCGCACCTCGATATCCGGGTCCACGCCCCAGTCGTCGGCGCCTTCCTTGCGGTGGACGAGCTTCTCCGACGGGCCGACGTAGTAGTAGGCGGCCGTCAGCTTCAGCAGGGCCTGATTAGGCGGCGGCGAAATGTTGAGCACCTGTTGGACGCTGCCCTTGCCGAAGCTCCTTTGGCCGATGACGATCGCCCTGTCCATGTCAGCCAGCGCCCCGGCGACGATCTCCGACGCCGAGGCCGTGTACTCATCGACCAGGACGATCAGGTCGCCGCGGAGGAAGTCGCCCGTCCAGTCGGCGTTGACCCGCGACCGGCGGACCTGTCTGCCCTGGGTCATTACTATCTGCCCGCCGGGAACGAACTCGTTAGCCATCCGCCTCGCCTGCCGGAGCAGCCCGCCCGGGTTCAGGCGGAAGTCCAGGATGATCGATTCGGCATCTTGCTGCACGAGCTGCTTGAGGGCCTTGTCCAGGTCGCCGGAAGTCTGCTCGGTAAATCGCGTAACTCGGATGTAGCCGATCTTGCTGTCGGCGTCGATCAGGAAGTCCCACTCGCCCTCGGCGTCCATCCGCCATCCCTTGATGGTGAGGATGTTGATTCTGTCCCGCACGATGGGCACGTCGAACGGCTTGGCGACGCCCTTGCGCTCGATACGCAGGACTACGGTCGTGCCTTTCTTGCCGATGATCCGGTCGATAACCGCGTCGATCGTCATGGTCCGGGTGTCCGCTCCGTCCACGGCCACAATCAGGTCGCCCATCTTGATGCCCGCTCTGAACGCCGGCGTGCCCGCCATCGGCGTCATCACGCGCAGCGGCTCGCCGGGCTCCTTGGCAACCTGTATGCCCACGCCGGTGAAGTGCCCCTTGGTGAGTTTGCGGAACTGCTCGACATCGCTCGGCCAGATCGCCGAGGAGAACGCGTCCAGCCCGCCAAGCAGGCCGTCGGCGAACTCCATCGCCAGCACGCCGGAGGGAATCTTCACCGTTCGCTCGGACGCGTCCAGCACGCGGTTGAGCGCCAGCAGAAGGTCCAGGTAGTCCAGCGGGCCGTCCTTGCTGGCGAAGTGCTCGGCCGTGTTATTGATGGCTTCCAGGAAGTCGCCGCGAATCGCGTCGTCGGCGAGAGACGCGAAGCTGTCAGCCGCCTGGGGCGTTTCAGCCAGCACGCGAATGCTCGTCAGGGCCTCGTCGATCAGCTTGCGATAGTCGACAGCCATGACGTAGAAACTGTCGACGCGGGAAATGATCGTCCGCACCATGTCAACGTCGATGCCCTCGACCATTCCCTCCCATAATGGCGCGGAGTCGGGCAAGGCCTCGTCGTCCGCCCGTCCATAGTAGCGCAGCATGCGGACGTGCTTGCCGACGCGCTTGGCCATTGCCTTGTACTCGGCGTTGTCCTTGTCGATCGACTCCAGCCCGCTGTAGACGATCAGGGCGTTTTCCCACTCGGCCTGGTCGATGAACTCCAGGCCTCGCGCTTCGCTGTCGGCGACCAGTTGTATGTACCAGTCCTGCTCGGTGATATTATCGTTCGGCGAGGCCAGTTTCTTGGCCAGCGCCCCCTGCACCAGCGCCACACGCCACGGCTCGTCGGTGACCATCGTTTCCACGTCGATCATGGCCATGGCTAGCTCGCCTTCCATGCCCTCGAGCTTGCGCGCGGCGGACGCGACGGCCCGGAGACTGCTCAGGTCCGCTGCCTGCCACTCGTCGCGGCAGGTCTCCAACTGCCGGGTCAACTCGGCGCTGACTTTACCAAAGGCCTGCCCGTACCGGCTATCCAGCCTAGACGCCAGTTCCGACAAACGCGCGGCCGTCGCCAGCGCGCCTTCCGAGGCGGAAAGCAGCTTGGTCCTGGTAATCTCGGCCTGCTCAATGGACGCGTCTTCAAGCTGCCCGGCCAGAGGCATGATCTCGTACTGGTCGAACAGGTCGTCCATGGTTTCGCGCAGCTTCTGGTAGGTCTCGTCGTCGGAAAGTCCGGCCAAGGCCGACTGCACCGTCATGCTGCGGCGGACGCGAGTGACGGTGTCGGCGTATTCCTGGGCGCGTTCGGCCTCGCCTCGGACGAGCTTGGCCTGGTAGTCGTTGAGCAACGCCAGCGCCGCGCCGGCGACTGCATCTTCCGGCAGCAGGGCGATGGCCTCTCCCAGGGCCTCGACGGCCTGGTCGAAATCCCCGGACATCGCCTCGGCAATTCCCTCGGCCCGCTTTGCGGCGGCCTTTTCGGCGGGGCCAGGCTCGGCGGGAGGCACGTCGGGGGCATCCTCTTCGGCTGGACCGGCCTCGGACGGCTCGGCGACCTCAGCAGGCGGCGCCGGATCGGCTTCGGCGGCGCCCGGCTGGCCGGCTTCTTCGGCCGGGTCGGGACCGGCCTCGGCCAAGGCAGGAGAGGTGTTCTCGGCAATGGCACAACTGCACACCGCCGGCAACATCACGGCCGCCGACAGCAGCAACGCAAGCAAATAACTACGCATAGGTTCTCTCACCTGTGTACTCCCAACTGCTGTCACTCCCGGCCGCGTCGGCCTGGGGAACGTCCATCACAGCCCTTATCATACTACGTCGCTGCCTCCCGGCGGGTTGCATTTTGCGCGCAGTCCATCCGGCAACAACAACATCGGCCCAGGCTGAGCAAAAAGTGAAGAACTCTCTTGGCAGGGCTTTCCGTCCGCTGTATAACCCGCCAGCCAGACCTCAGTCTACACCATACTCAAGGAGACGCCGATATGGCAGAGAAAGTCCGAGTGACCGTCTGGGGAGAAAACGCCCACGAAAAGGTCACCCCCGAAACGCAGAAGCTGTATCCCAACGGGATGCACGCGTGCATCGCTGATTTCTTGAACAAACACGACGACATCGAGGCCCGCACGGTTGTGCTGGACGAGCCGGAGCACGGCCTGACCGAGAAGGTCCTGGACAGCACCGACGTCATCACCTGGTGGGCCCACATCGCCCACGGCGAAGTCGACGACGCCGTCGTCCAGCGCGTTTACGAGCGCGTGATGAGCGGGATGGGCATCATCTGCCTGCACAGCGCGCACTTCTCGAAGATTTTCACCAAGCTGATGGGCACGACGTGCAACCTCAAGTGGCGCGAGGTGGCCGAGCGCGAGGTGCTGTGGGTCACCAGGCCCGGGCATGAGATTCTCCAGGGCATCGACGACCACTTCATTATCGACCACGTGGAGATGTACGGCGAGCACTTCGACATCCCCGAGCCGGACGAGACGATCCTGATCTCGAGTTTCGAAGGCGGCGAGGTGTTCCGCTCCGGCTGCACGTGGCGACGCGGCGCGGGCAAGGTGTTTTACTTCCGCCCCGGGCACGAGACGTATCCGGTGTTCTACAACGAAGGCGTGCAGACGGTCATCACCAACGCCGTCCGCTGGGCCAAGCCGACCGGCAAGCACACGTCGACCTGCTCGAATCCGGAAATGGGCTGGTTCATGAAGTAGACCGAAGGTCTATCCTCCGTAGCTTCATGCGAAGGAGGATAGTCCACGAATTACACGAACGGCATGGATTGGTCCCGCCGTGGCCCCAGTCTTCGAAAGCGCGGTGGATCTCCTGATCGGCCACGCTTCTCCTGGCTGCTTCGTTATGCCAGCCGCGGCGCCGCGTGTCAGCCCTTAACGCGTCGGCGGATGTCGTCCAGGTCGAGCTCGTTGAGGTAGTCTGCGAGGTTATCCCAAGCGCCGTGGAAATCGAAGCTACCTTCGGTCATCTCGCGGATGGCCTCGTCCTTGGTCCAGCCTTCTACGACGACCCGGTAGACGGCGCACATCGCCCCGGTCCGGTCGGCCCCGTGCTTGCAATGGACGAACACGGGCGTTCGTCTCTCATCCATGATGATCTGAAGGAAACGCACGACTTCCTCGTCCTCCGGGTGCCACGCCTTCATATAGATGTGCTCGTATGCCAGGCCCGTCTCACCGATATCGTCGCGGTCGGAATGAAACGACCGCAAATTGATGATCGTCCTGATTCCCATCCGCTTCAGTTCGGCCATCCCCTCGGCCGTTGGCTGAGCGCCGCGATATAGGTCGCCGCTGACTCGATGAAGATTGGGAACGCCCGGCCTGTCGATGGGCACGGCCCATGTCTCGCTTCGGCCAGGGGCCACGACCGTGCGCGGACACCCGGCACATGCGACGACAAAGGCAAGTGCAAGCATCCGGCCGGCAATCAGGAGGGATGACACCCCCACCCCCCGCTCGGACATGCCGGTTCGACGATCCATCATTGCTCGCTTCATGATACTGGGTGTTTGCGTTCGCTGCCAGGCCCCATCGTAGACGCGACGCGCTCAAAAGACAACGCAGGCTGACGCGTTGGACGCATCAGCCTGCGCGTATCCTTTTGCTCCGGCCGCCCCATTGTCACATGGGCGGCCGAAGAGAATCTGCTTACTTCTTTTTCTTCTTGACGACTCTCTTCTTGGCGACTTTCTTCTTGGCGACCTTTTTCTTGGCGACCTTCTTCTTGGCGACCTTCTTCTTGGCGACCTTCTTCCTGGCGGTTTTCTTCTTCGCAACCTTCTTAGCCATGTTCGCTCTTCCTCTTTGTTTGGTCGAATCGACCTAGTTCGGGTCAGCCCGTCGTTGTGAACTGATGCCTACGCCGGCACTCGACAGAGCTGTATCTTCTTGTTGCTCATGCAAATGCAATATAAGCATCGGCATGTTATCATTCGACCATCCATGAAACATTGCAATGAAATTCTTCTGCGCTTATTGATCAATTGTCGCATTGCGGCGCGCAACTGCGGCGGCATGGTCTGCTCGTCGCGCATTTTGTCGACAAGATTTCGCTGAGCGCTATTGCAGTGTAAGGGCCTATCGGTAGAATCTACAATGCATTTCTTATGAAGGCGTTCGTTTCTGATCGGGTCGGGGCTCGACATGACGGCAGGAGTTGCGAAGTCGGCAGTTGTCAGGCCGCCGCGCCGTAACGTGCGTGGCGGGGCTGATGCTTTCTCGCTCATCGAAATGCTCGTCACCGTCGCCGCGCTCACGCTGGTGGCTTCAATCGTCGCGCCCTGCGTTCCCCGAGCCTTCGCGACTTCGCGATCAGCCGGCTGCATGAACAACCTGCACCACCTCAGCGCCCTGCTGCACACTGAGACCGACGAATCGCTCGGTCTGCCGGGCGGGCCCGTAACGACCGTACCGGGCGCCAGCCGATGGACGGACTTCGTGGTGGGCCACAGGCTCGAGCGCCTCATGCTTTGTCCCGCCGACGACGGCCCGCACGACGTGCTGGCCTGCCTGCGCCATGTCTACATCCGCCAGGACGGCGGCGCCTACTCGCTGCAGACCGGTGTGCGCCACACAAACCTGGCCGACCTGCTCGCCGGGCGCGACGTGCCCGACAAGCAAGCCTATTACAACTTCCGCGGACAGACCAACGGATCTTGCCTTGCGCGCCTGCGCGAGCCGGTCCCCGGCGTGCCGGGGGCGTGGCGAACGGTCCGCCAGCGGGTGGGTTGGCAGTGGGTATACGATCTCAACGGCAGCCGGCCACCCGAGGACGACCAGGCCATGGTGGCCATCGACACCTGCGCGGCTTTCCTGATAACCCTCACCAAGCCGTGGATCGAAATCCGCCCGCTGGGTCATCATCCGCAGTGGCGCAGCGCCAGCCGGCATTGGGTGTGCAAGGGCAACCCCTACGACGCCGACGGATGGCAGGCCGATGTGCTCGTGCGGCTGACGGGCGTCGATTACGACGTGGTCAATCCGCCCGTGCGAATCTACGCCGGGCGAACAAGCTACGGCATGAGCAACCTGGTGGGGGCAAGACACTATCAGTTGAACCAGGTCTGGCTGATGGGCTATACCCACGACATGGTCGACATGACGCCCGGCAGCGGCGACCTGCCCTTCGACCGGAATCTCGCCAACGGCGAGGTCCTCGCTCGCCACGGCGGCCGGACCAACGTCCTGGCGGTCGGCGGCGACGTCAGCAGCCTGTCGCCGGCCCAGCTCGCCGGTCGGATCGG
>Ga0114919_10002777_pt1 | contig 14132 bp, 8 predicted proteins | sample BlataG_FD_88682 | JGI IMG/M metagenome (GOLD analysis project Ga0114919, IMG submission 88682) | Deep subsurface microbial communities from Black Sea to uncover new lineages of life (NeLLi) - Black_00105 metaG | ecosystem: Environmental > Aquatic > Marine > Oceanic > Sediment | place: Atlantic... | reverse complement strand
GAGATGGTAACCTTGCTGCTCTCGCAGGCATACAGGTTTCGGATCTGTCCCCCGGAAACAGTGACAGTGCTGTTGTCGTGGGTCTCGATGGCCAAGTCGCCGAAGAAGGACCCACCGGAAATCGCAATGCTGCTGTTGTCATAGATGCGAAGTTGTTCTATCGACCCGTCGGAAATGGTGCCGACATCGTTACCAATGGCATCATATTGATAAGCGCTGCCTCCGGACATCTGGACATTGCTCCCGCCAAGGTAGTAGAACGACCCCCCGGAGATGTCGACATTGCCGCCGCGAAGGGACATACATCCCCCCCCGGAAACAGTAACATCGCCCTCGCTGAAAACTCCGAATCCAGGCGCGCACCCCACGCTCCCGGCGGTAATAGTGACTTGGCTACTAGCACTTCCATAGAGGTTCCATCGGGCCTCCCCGCCAGAGACTATGACGCGGCTGTCTTCGTAGGCATACAGGTTTGGTTCGATGAATGCGCCTGGGACGAGCTCTACAGTTGTCGGGTCGCCTGATGGGCTGTTCCAGACTTCTACCCCCGGACAATACCCGTCCAGCACGTGATAACCCCCATCATCAAATATCAAGGCTGCAAAGACGGGTCCAGGGGCAACGGCCATCAAGATGAGTGCAGTACACACAGGCCAAGTTCGTCGCGTTTTCATGATGATCTCCTTCAATCTCCGTTGGCTCCGTACGTGCGGAAGCGACCCCGATGTGATGATCTGCGAAACGGCTGCTGGACCAACCCACGGGTCGTTTTGCAGCGAGCCAAAGCGCCTTTATGATACCGCAGCAGAGAGAGGCCGTCAAGCATATAGGGCGTCCGCCGTGGCGGATTGCCCGCGGAGAGCCTGAGGGCCCGCGTTGATGAATCGCTCGCTTGGTCTGGTGGCGATGTCGGCGTTTGTCACTCGCTCTGTTGGCGTCAGGCGGACCGGGGATCCCGGCCAGCGCAGTGGCCGGGCTTGGCCGAAGACACAGCGCCCAGGCTTGGCCGAGGTGGCAGGTGCGTCCGGAGTGAGGCCCGCAGGGCCGGCGAGAAGTTAGCCGGGCCCGTCAGGGCCCGGTGGCCGGCCCCGAAGTGATCAAGCCCGACAGGGCGACAGAGAATTGGCGGGCCCGACCGGCTGCCGCGGGCTCTCTGTCGCCCCTCCGGGGCTTTGCCACGTCCGGCGACACTCTTCCGGTGGCTGACGCCACCGGCTAACTTCTCGGCGCCCTTCGGGCTTTGCCCTAAGTGAGGCGGCGCGCCGGTAAGCGAGCGCCCTCACTTAGGACGCACCGTGCAACACACGGTTTCGCCCCCAATTCCAATGGCCCTTGACACGGGGTGCGGGTCTGCGGAGAATCCGACTCCTTCTTTGCCTTCACCGGGCTACACACGGAACCGGGTGGAGCTACAATGGACTCGGAGAGACCTCATGCATGACGGTGATTTCACCACCGCTGACCTAGCTCAGCTCGACAGCTCCCGGGAGCTTATGCAGCGTGAGTGGGCCCCGTGCCGCTACTATTGCCCGGTCCACGCCGACGTGCGGGCATACATCGAGCTGACGGCCATAGGCCGCTTCAAGGACGCCGCCGACGTCATCCGCGAGGCCCTGCCGTTCGCCTCGGTGTGCGGGCGAATCTGCCACCACCCCTGCGAGGCCGACTGCCGCCGATGCGACATAGACGAGGCCGTCGCCATCCGCGAGATCAAGCGGTTCGTCTGCGAGCTCACCGGCTCGGGCGCCGCCGTCCACAAGGCCGCCTCGCAGGACAAGGCCGCCGTCGCCATCGTGGGCGCGGGCCCGGCCGGCATGGCTGCGGCGCTCGAGCTGGCCAAGTGGGGCTATCAGCCCACGATCTTCGAAAAGTGCCCTGTCCCCGGCGGCATACTCGCAACAGCCATCCCCACCTACCGCCTGCCGCGCGACGTGCTCGCCCAGGACACCGACTGGATCCTCGCCCACGGCGTGGAGTTCGCGCCCAACTGCGAGATCGGCAAGGACAAGACCATCGCCGATCTGAAGGCCAGCGGCTTCGAGGCCGTGCTCGTCGCGACCGGCCTGGCAAACAGCCGAATGCTGCCCCTGCCCGGCTCCGATAACGGCCGCGTGCTGGGCGTGCTGGATTTCCTGACCGACGTTGTCTTCGGCCGCACACCCGACATCGGTTCCAGCGTGCTGGTCATCGGCGGCGGCAACGTGGCCATGGACGCCGCCCGCACCGCCCGCCGGCTCGGCGCGAGCGTAACGGCCATGTGCCTGGAAAACGAAGAGGAAATGCCCGCCTGGGACTGGGAGCGCGACGAGGCCGACGAAGAAGGCGTGAAGTTCATCTTTCGCCGCGGGCCCGTGGAGGTGCTGCTGGACGGCAACAAGATAGTCGCCCTGAGGACCCGCAAAGTCACCCGCGTGTTCGATGAGGAAGGCAAGTTCGACCCGCAGTACGACGACAGCGACGCGGGGGACATCCCCTGCGACACGGTCATCATGGCGATTGGCCAGATGGCGGACATGGGCTTCGTCGAGGGTAGCGGCCTGGCCACCGACGAGCGAGGCCGACTGACGTACAACCCCTCCACGCACGAAACGAGCCAGCCCGGCGTGTTCGCCTGCGGCGAGATCGTCACCGCGCCCGGCTCAGCCGTGGAGGCGTGCGCATCCGGCCAGCGGGCGGCGGCCGCCATTGACCTGTTCCTTTCGGGCAAGACCATCAGCATCGACGACGCTCTGCCGCCTTACATCGAGACGATCCCCGAGCAGACGGCCGAGAAGGTCCGCAAGGTGGAGCGGCACGGCGTGACGGCAGAGGACCCCGCCAGGCGCGTGACGAACTTCGACGAGGTCGACCACAACTACGAAGAGATCGTCGCCATGGCTGAGGCCCGCCGCTGCATGTCCTGCGGCGGCGGAGCGGAGGTGCTCGTCGACAAGTGCGCCGCCTGCCTGACGTGCCTGCGGGTCTGCCCCTTCGACATCCCCGTCGTCACGGACGTAGCGCGGATCGATTCGGCGCTGTGCCAGGCCTGCGGCATGTGCATCGCCGAGTGCCCCGCCAACGCGATTATCGCACGCAGTTGGTCGGTCGATCAGGAACTCGCCAACGTCCGCAAGGAGGTCGGCCGGCTGGCCGGCGAGCGGAAGATAGTGGCGTTTGTCTGCGGGCACCACTCGCCGGCGGCTGCGTGGACGGGGCAACTTTCCGACACCATCGCCGGCGTCGCGGAAGTGTACCTCCCCAGCGTCAGTCGCCTGTCCGCCGCCCAGGTGCTCCACGCACTGGAAGACGGCGCCACCGGCGTCATCGTCGTCGCCTGCCACGAAGGCGCCGACCGCTACCCGACCGCCTCGGCCCGCACAGCCAAGCGAGTGGCGCAGGTGCGGGAGCTGCTGGGCGAGATCGGCATCAGCCCGGAAAAGGTGCAGTTCGTCACCGAAGCCGACCGGGGCCGTGCCGCCATGCGAGACGCGATGGCCCACGCCGCCGACGTAATCGACGGCAAGGCAGCGCCGGCCGGCAGCGAAACAGAAGACGAGAAATAGACCAAAGATGGGTGGTACGGGTTGCTTGCAACCCGTGTTGTCTCCGCATCGACACAGCTTGCGAGCAAGCTGTGCCACCCGACAAGAGCAATAAGTAGACACAGGACCCAACAAAGAGCCGACAGCGGACAAAGGACGGTCAAGATGATTGTTGCTGAACGAAAACCGATGGACGAAATCCTGCAAATGCTCGCCGGGCGCAAGAAGGTGCTTGTGCTTGGCTGCGGCGGTTGCGTTACGGTGTGCCTAACGGGCGGCGAACGCCAGGGGGAGATGCTGGCAAGCCAACTCAAGCTGGCGGCAGGCGCCGCCGGCGAGTCGCTCGAGGTCGACTTCGACTGCATCACACGCCAATGCGAGCAGGAGTTCTTCGACAACCTCACCAAGGACCCGGCCGACTACGACGCGGTGCTTTCCATCGCCTGCGGGGCGGGCGTGGGGTACATGTCCGAGCAGTTCCCGGATGTGCCCATTCTGCCTGGCATGAACACGACGTTCCTGGGCTCCAACGTCGCCAAGGGCATTTGGGAGGAATACTGCCGCGGCTGCGGCGACTGCACGCTGGCCTGGACCGGCGGAATATGCCCCATAGCCAAGTGCGCCAAGAGCCTGGTAAACGGCACGTGCGGCGGGACGGACAAGGGCAAGTGCGAGGTCGACCCGGACATGGACTGCGGGTGGCTGCTGATCTACAAGCGGCTGGAGGCGCTGGGGCGACTCGACGAATACCGAAAGATGCGTCCCCTGCCCGACCATCGCAAAGACCGCGGCAACGGCGTCCGCCGGCTGGTGCTGGCTGAGATGACCGAAGAGGAGTCCGACAATGAGTAGCGAACCGGTAAGCAATTTCCAGCGAGACATCCAGGCCGGCAAATTCGTCGTCACCGCCGAAATCGGCCCGCCCAAGGGCGTGAACATGGACCCCGTGATGCACGAGGCCGACGAGTTCCTCAAGGGCAAGGTCTCCGCCGTAAACGTCACGGACATCCAGACCGCCGTCATGCGGGCGGGGTCCATGTGCGGCGTGAAGCTCCTGCTGGAACACGGCATCGAGCCGGTGCTGCAAATGGTCACGCGCGACCGCAACCGCCTGGCCTTGCAGAGCGACCTGCTGACGGCCTACATCTTCGGCTGCCGCAACGTGCTGTGCCTCACCGGCGACCACGTGACGATGGGCGACCACCCCGGCGCCAAGCCGGTTTACGACCTGGACTCGGTCTCCCTGCTGGAAGCGATCTGCAAGCTCGAAGCCGGCACGGACCTCGGCGCTGACATGAAGGGCAACCCCAACGAGCTGGACGGTGTGCCGAAGTTCTTCAAGGGCTGCTGCGTCACGCCGTGCGCCGACGAGGTCGACCCGCAGATCATCAAGCTGGAAAAGAAGGTCGAAGCCGGCGCCCAGTTCGTGCAGACCCAGGCCGTCTACGAGCCGGCTGCGTTCGAGAAGTTCATGAAAAAGGCCGCTCACATCGACGTGCCGATCCTCGTCGGCATCGTCATGCTCAAGAACGCCGGCATGGGAAAGTACATGAACCGCGGCGTGCCCGGCGTGGTCGTTCCGGATGAGACCATCCAGCGGCTGACCGACTGCGCGAAGGAGGACCGCCAGAAGGTGTCCATCGAGATTTGCGGTGAGTTGATCTCGGCCATGAAGGACATGTGCCGGGGCGCCCACCTGATGACGCTTGGCTGGGACCACTGCGTCCCCGACATCATCGCCGCGGCGGGAATGGCGTAGACGGCCGGTACAGCCAGCAAGCAACACCCAGCGCGGCGGGGCTCCTGTCCCGCCGCGTTCGTTTGCGCACCATATAGAGAACGCGGCGTCCCGATGCGAATCAGGACGCCGCGTTCTCTTATGCGCTTACTGGCAGGCAGCTATTCCTCGCTGTCTGCCTGCTGTCGGGCAACGCTCGCCGATATTTGGTCGATAGCGTAGTTGATCTGGCGTAGCAGAACGTCGTCGGAAGCACCTTCCGCCAGCTCTCGAAGGGCGGGCAGAACGCAGGCTGCGTCCAGCCCGAGATCGGCCAGCCGTGACGTTGCCATGCCGCTCACTCGGCGGTCGTCGCTGTCGACCATCGCGACTATCGCCTCGGCGATGAGCGACTTGTCGGGAATCGTCGCCCCGGAAAGGGCGAGCATCGCGCCCTGTTGGGTCGCTGCGTCCTCACTGTCAAGAAGCCCCATAAGCGCGGGCACATACTCAGCACCTACCCCGATTTTCCTCAGAACGCCGCCCGCGCCGGTGGCCCTCATTGGCTCTGCGGCGAGCACTTCAACCAACAACGGCACGGCCTCGGCAGCTCGTGGAGCGGCAGCGCTCAAAGCATAAATGGCTGCACCGGCGTACCGATACTCATCGCTCTCGATCATCGCTATCGCCTCGGGAACTATGGCGGCGTGATCCGGGCAGGACTGGGCCAGAGCATACATCGCACCGTGTCGCACTTGCCTGTCCCCGGAGTGCAACAATTCAAGGAGCGTGTCGATCACCGGCTGGGTTATATCCTCTTCAGGGAAATAGCCGATAGCCCACAGCGCCCTTCCCGCTACCCGGCCATTTTCGCCACGGGCCACTGCCAGTACTGCGGCGGTTACCCGAGATACGGGCAATCTCATCGTTATCACATCGCTCATCGCCTCAAAGGCTACGTCGCTGTCCTCATCGTCAAAGGCCGATATGATGCACTCAATGACATAATCGTCCACATGCTTGACCTGGCCCAACGCCCTGGCCGCCGCCAACCGGTCCTCGCTGGAAGGGGCTTCGACGAGTACTCGCGCCAGCGCCCTGCCCGTCGCGGCCGGGATCGGCGCTCTGGTACCGATGCGTTGCAGCGCCCAGGCGGCGTAGAGGCGAACGGTTATGTCCTCATCGTCCAACGCAGCTATCAGAGCGTTGCTGGCAGGAGCGGCGGCGATGCTCAGACGCATCATGTTCCGCGCGGCCTCGGCGCGCACGCTTGCATCGTGATCGGCAAGGTCGGCGATTAGCTCCGGCAGCGACGCTTCATCCACAATGTCGCCGGGGAATATGCCCGTCTCCAGACCCATCGCCTGAGCGGCAGTCATCGTCCAAGGTCGTCGACCAGGGAAGCTCGTGAGCCCCCTGCCGATGCTCGCAGCGCTTGCGCGAATGGTGTCCACTTGCTCGACCCAGGCGGCGACGATTTCTTCCTGCTCGGCCGGAGTCTTATCGCTTATGCCCATCTCCACGGCGGAGACTTCCACCAGGAGCTCCGATATTATGTAGACACCCAGGTACTCCGCCTTGCGGCAGGCATGCTCGTACAACGCCAGCTTATCGGTCGGGATGATCCCTCGCGCCGCCAACTCAGGCCCGGCCACAAAGCTGCCTTCTGCTGCCAGCATTTCAGTCACATCGCGCAGCATCGCTTTGCTCTCTTCGAGCTCATCGGACATCCCCGCCCACCCGCCGACGCCCCAAGAGTGACGGCTGGCTTCCAGAATGGCCGCCATCATCGCTCCGGGAGATACCGGCTGGCCGAGGTCCAAGCTGAACTCATCGTCGTCTCCGGCCGGCGACAAGTAGCGAGGCCTGCCGTGGCCCCGGTAGCGCTCGACTAGTGCCAGGCTGAACTCCTCCGGCTGGCGGCGCGCGTACCCCCGGCCACTCCGCAGTGGCGGACGTCTCAAGAGCCTGTCTTCCAACTCACGCGTGGTGATGGCGTAGTCGGTAATGGCTGGGCACTCGGCCTCGCCGCGATCCACTGCACGCTGGGCCGCCCAGAGAATATCTTCGTGGATGGTGGGGTACGCCTGTTGCCTAGCGTCCAAGGCATAGTACATGATCCCACCATCGCATATCAGGGCGAAACAGGCTGGCTCGAAGTTGGCGAAGAGGCCTTCCTCGCTGCGGGCGATGTCTTCATGCACGCGGTCGGCGGGCACATCGGTAGAGAAGCCTGCCTCGCTTTCGGGTATCTTCGCGCGGTATCGCCAGATCACCCTCTCCGGCTCGATGGGTTCAACGTACAGAGAGCCAAGGGATCGAAATTCCTCGATCAGTTCGAGCCGTTCGACGGCATAGTTGACGTACCCCGCGCGCTTTCGCTCGCCGATCAGTCGCTCCGTCCGCTTGAGGAATACGTACGTATCCCACTGCCCCGGATACACACGCGTCATCGACACGTACTCCCGCCCGGTGTCGGTCTCGCTGAGCACATCATCGTCCTCCGGCTGACCCATGAAAGCGTGGGGCGCGATCGGCGGGTCGGCTGCTTCGTCCTCCCCCGCAAGGGCCCAACCAGTCAGGCCCAAGCCGAGCCCAACGGACAACGAACCCGCAATCAAAAGCGCGTGATATCTGAACATCCCCTGCTCCTTTCCTGCAAAGACCCAAACGAGAACGGCCCGTCACATTAGACGGACGCATTGTAAGCCGCATCCCCACGCACGTCCATTATGTCCTCACCGCACAAAAAGAAACGCGGCGAGCCCGAGGGACCCGCCGCGCGGAAAACATCTGCCTGTTACTTACTCAAGCTTCTCTCTGCGCCCCCGCCTGCCGGCAGGCAAATCTGCGACCAAGCCCTTACGCCATCGCCTTGGCGCAGGCGATGGTGTTTTTCAACAGCATCGCCACGGTCATCGGGCCTACGCCGCCGGGCACGGGCGTGATGGCTGCGACCTTCTCCTTGGCGGCCTCGAAGTCAACGTCGCCGACGGTCTGCATGGCGTTCTTGCCCTTGTCGTTCTTCAGCGGCTCGCCATTTTCGTCGAAGCCCTTTGGCACGCGGTTGATCGCCACGTCGATTACGATCGACCCTTCCTTGACCATGTCGCCCGTGACGAGCGGCGTCAGGTCCGGCGGGGAGACATCTTCGCCGGCCTTCCTGCGGCGGTTGTACCCCCGCCACTTGGCCTGGCTCACGCCGGCTGCGACGAACAGTATGTCCGCCCGCCTGGTGTGGCTGGCCAGGTCCTTCGTGGCGACGTGGCAGACCGTCACCGTGGGCGACTCCCGCAGCGATTGCAGGAGCATCGCGGCGATGGGCTTGCCGACGATTTCGCTGTGGCCGACCACGACGGCCTCCTTGCCGGCCAGGTCGCTCTCGGTCTGCTTCAGCAGCTCGATCGCCGCCGTCGCTGTACAGGGCGACACCACCCCGCCGCCATAAAACAGCCTGCCCATGTTCTCGGGATGCATGCCCTCGACATCCTTGGCCGGGCTGATCGCCACCTGCACCTGGCGGGCGTCGATCTGCCTGGGCACGGGCATCTGAAGGATCAGCCCGGTGACCTTCGGGTCTGCGTTGAGGTCGTCAATCCTGGCCAGCAGGTCGTCGGGCGAGGTGCCCTCGTCGAGGTCGAGCAACTCGTACTCGACGCCGGTGGCCTCGCAGTTCTTCCGCTGCATATTCGTGTAGATCTTGCTGGCTGGGTTCTCGCCGACCTGCACAGCCACCAGGTGCGGCGGGGTGCCGGCGTCCGTCAGTTTCTTGGCGTCTGCGGCTACCTGATCGGTGATGGTCTTGGCTATGGCCTGTCCGTCGATGATTTTCGCTGCCATGATTGCTCCTGAGAGTTAGGTCTACGGGGTTGATTCAAAAACGTTCCGCAGCATTCCTACGTCTATAATCTTTGCTGCCATGATTGCTCTTGGGATCAAATCTACGGGGCTGATTTGAAAATGCTCCGCAGCGTTTCTGCGACGTCGCTGTCGATTGTTCCTTTTCGCACTGCCAGCCCCACCGTTCGCTCGCCGGCCGCGCGGTAAAGGGCCTGCACGTCGGCTGGGCAGCTCGCCAGCGCCGCCAGGTGGCGCCGCACCGTGCCGGCGTCTCCGCGGGCTATCGGGCCTGTCAGCGCGTCGGCGGGGTCCATTGCGGCGGCGTTGTCGGCTGTGGCCGTCAGCAGCACGCCCAGCGCCGCACGGGCCGTGTCGCGCTCGATGCCCGCCCGCTCGCACAACTCAATGGCGGCGTCCATGAGCGTCGTCACGTAGTTGCACGCCATCACGCCCGCGGCGTGGTACAGGGCCTTGCCCTCCGACGGCAGCATGACGGCCTTGGCGCCGATGGCCCGGGCCAGCTCAGCCAGGATTGCCGTCGCGCGGTCGTCGCCCTCGCAGAAGCAGTACGCCCCGGCCAGCCGCTCGATGGCAGCCTCGACCGTCGGGAAAGTCTGTAGCGGGTGGAACGACCCGACCGCACAGCCGCACTTGTCGGCCGCTGACCGCAGCACGTCGCTTCCCAGGGCGCCGGAGCAGTGGGCGACGATGGCGTCTCGCTTGAAGGCCCCTGCCGCGGCGAGCTGGCTGCACACCACCTCGATCGCGTCGTCGCTGACGCACAGCAGCACGAGCTCGCCCGCCCCGGCCGCCTCCGTCACCGTCATTGCGCGGGGCCGGCCGGCCATGGCCTCTGCGGCGCGTGCAGTGGCGGCCGCGACCCGCCCGCCTACGGCGACCACGTTCAGCCCTGCCCGCACAGCCAGCACGCCGATGGCTGTGCCCACTTTGCCGGGACCGACTATCGAGATGGAGGGTACGTTGCTCATCGTTTCGCCAGTGGCAGACCGGCAAGATACGCCCCCCCGCGGCCGTAATCAAGGCCCGGGCCCCGTGGCTGCGCTCACCCGGTGGGCTGGGTGTCGTTCAGCACATCGGTGAGGAGGTATTGGTGCTTGTACTGCTCGGCCCGGCCGCGCCGGCTTGCGATTAGCTCCAGCTCGGCCCGCTCCATTGCCCCTGCCGGTAAGGCCTTCGCGCGCACGGGCCCCAGCCGCCCGCTGGTGCGCTTGGAGGCATACTCGATGTTCAGCCCTGCCAGGGCCCTATCCAGCATCGCCGCCAGTGCGCCAACGTCCAGTCCGTCGGCCGCCTCCACGCGCAGCTCGTAATACGGCGTGCCGGCGAACCGCCCCTGCATGATGAACCGGTCCACCTGCGCCCCGGCGGCAGCCGAGGCGGACTTCATCGCCTCGACGACCTGGTGCTCGGTGAGCTTTTCGCCGGTTATGTTGGCCGTGTGCAGCCCGCGCGAGAGGAACTCAAACACCGGGCTGTCGCCGAGCCGATCGACGACGCGGACGCGGTCATCCATGTTGTACCGCCACAGGCCCGCCCAGTTCGTGACGACCAGGAAGTACTCCTGGCCGAGGTCCACCTGCTCGGCCCGCAGCGTCGGCGGGTCGGCCTCGCCGATGCGATCAGCCGGGATGAACTCCAGGAAGTTGGCGGTGATCTCCGCCACGCCGGCCGGCGTTTCGTCAGCCAGCGGGATGGAGAACCGCCCTTCGCTGGCGAGCAGGCCGATGTCGCGGATGGGCGCGCTGCCGAACAGCTCCCGCAGCCGCGGCAGGTAGAGCTTTAGCGTTCCGCCGGTCCAGTTAGCCAGGAACGCGACGTTCCAGAAGTGCCTCGGCAGCAGCACGCCGTCCCGGGCGATGCCATCCTCCAGCCGCCGCGCGAGGGCGGGGCTGGGCCTAAACCGCAGCCCCTTGGCGGCGGCCGACAGCTCGCCCGGCGGCGTGAGCGTGCCGTCAGCCACGTCGCGAACGAGCTGCTCGGCGTGCTGCTGACCGGTCTCGATGAGCTTGATCGTGCTGGACGGATTGGCCGTGGTGATGAAGCTCACGTCCTGCCTGATGCCGCACCGCAGCGTGGCGTAGTACTTGCTCGGCGGATGCTTGATTCCCGCCACGGCCGGCGGCACGACGTACATCCGCCGGACGATCTTCAGTTGCCGCTGTGCGAGCAGCCCGCTGATCGCCCCGCACGGCAGGCCGGTGGGGCTGTCGCTTTCGCGCATGGGCGAGGATATCTGGAGTATCCGCCGCAGCCAGACCTCCCGGTGATCCATTATCGCCCTGTAGCCGAACAACGTGAACCCGCGTTGCATGCTCTCGGCGAAGGCCCGCGTGACGGGAATGTGCTTGGGCTGGCCCGTCGTGCCGGAGGTCATCGAGAACATCAGCACTTCCTCGCCGCCCGGCAGCAGCGCGGTGGTGTCGCCGGCGAGCACCTTGTGCATGTAAGGCTGGAGGGATTCGTAGGTGTTGATCGGCACGGCCGAGGCGAACTGCTCGTAGCTCGTGATGCGGTCGAAGCCGTGGTCCCGCCCGAAGCCCGTGTCGCGGTGGGCGGCTATGAGCTTGCCCAGCAGCTTGGCCTGTACGCGCTGGGTGCGCTCGTGCGCCTGTAGGAAACGCTTGAACAGCCTGCCGCTGGCGGCGCCGGCCAGGTATGCGACGGGCCGTAGAAATGTTCGCACGAGCTTGTTCATTTGTCCGGCACTAAGGCGTTCTTCGCCCCCGACCCAGCCGTCACGCCACCTCCACGTCGGCGGGCGAGGTGATCTCCGCTTCGTCGACGTTTTCGTCGGCCAGGTGCTTACAGAAGAACGCCGTCGTCCGCGCGGCGTAGGCCTTTGGCTCGACGATGACGGACTGGTTGTGCTTGGCGTCGGCGACGACCCACAGGTACTTGGGCATCGGGGCGCGCTGGTAGAGCAACTGCGTCTGGTCGACGCGGATATAGCTGTCCTTGCCGCCGTGTATGAAGAATATCGGGCGGGCCTGCATCTGCTTGAGCGCCTTGGAAACCGAGAGGTACTTGCACCCGAGCCGAGGCTGGGCCGACCGCATCAGCATCCACACCAACAGCCGCCAGAACGACTCGGAATGGTTGTCGTAGACCAGCTTGACGCGGGCGAAGATGCGGGCCCAGCGCTTCATCAGGGCGATCAGCGTGGTGTCGGTGCAGAACGCCCCGTCGCACACGACGGCCTTGACCGACGGCGATGACGACGCCGCCAGCAGCCCCGCCCCCGCGCCGCGCGATATGCCGAACAGGCCGATTTGCATCGGCCTGCCCTCGGCAGCCAGGACCGTCTCCACGTGGCCGATCGCGCCGAGCACGTCCTCCAGCTCCTTGTCGGACGGCCACTGTAACGGACGGTACTTGCCGCGATTGGAGCTCTCCCCGTGCGCGCGGAAGTCGAACGTGAATATGTCGAACCCCGCCTCGATGAGCGGGCGGGCGTAGCGGCCGCAACTGTACATGTCCGAGCCATACTCGTGACAGAATATGATCGTCCCCCGCCAGCCCATCGGGCTTGTGGTCCGGAGGTACATGCCGCGCAGGCTCGTGCCGTCGAAGCTGCGGAAGCGGATCTCCTCGCCGTCGGGGCGCTTGAAGTCCACCGGTCCCATGGCCAGCGGAGGCGGCGTGTCGATGAAGATGTTCAGTGCGATGCGGACGTACTTTGTCAGCAGCAGCACCACGAACGCCAGAAGTGAAATGACCGTGACGGCGATAGCCAGGGCCGCCCAGTGGGTGGTGACGAAGTCGCTCAAGGCGAGGATTGTAATCGCGGTGTCGGCCATGCGGATATCTCGAAAGCCCGTGCTGCCGAAGGGGGCTCCGCCTCGGATGCATGCAGCGAAACCGAGCGGAACTCTAGCCGAAAACATGGGCAATATCAAGGCAGTCGGGCTCGTGAGCCGGCCGGCCGCTACCGGCAGTGCGTGATGATGAGCGTGTTGTTCTGCCCGCCGAAGCCCATGCTGTTGGACATGGCGTACTCGACGTCGGCCTTGCGAGGCTCGTTGGGGATGTAGTCCAGGTCGCACTCGGGGTCTGGCATCTTGTAATGGGTCGTGGGAGGCAGGACCTGGTCCCGCAGGGCCAGTATGCACGTAATGAGTTCGGTAGCGCCGGCCGCGGCAATGAGATGGCCGAGCATGCTCTTGACCGATGAGATCGGCACCTTGTGCGCGAACTCACCGAAGGCGGCCTTGATGGCAAGCGTCTCGACCTGGTCGTTCTGCTTGGTGCCGGTCCCGTGGGCGGACACGTAGTCTATCTGCTCCGGCGACAGGCCCGCGTCGGCCAGAGCCGCCCGCATGGCGGTCGCTGCGCCATCGCCTTCGGGGTCCTGGTCGGTGATGCGGTATGCGTCCGCGCTGGCGCCGTAGCCGACGATCTCCGCCAGTATCGTCGCGCCACGCCGGGTGGCCTGTTCATAATCCTCGATGATCAGCACGCTCGAACCCTCCCCCAGCACGAACCCGTCTCGAGTCAGGTCGAACGGGCGGGAGGAGGTGGCCATCTCGTCGTTCCGCGTCGACAGGGCCGTCAGGCGGTTGAAGCCCGTCAGCCCCGAGGCGTGTATCATGCTGTGCGCGCCGCCGGTGATGACGGCGTCTACCTGCCCGCGGCGGACCTGCCGGGTGGCCTCGCCGATGGCCTGGGTGGAGGCGGCGCAGGCGGTAAGCACATTAAAGGCAGGCCCGCACACGCCGAACTCAACCGCCACGTGGGCGGCTACCATGTTGGACTCCTGCTCGATCTCCTCGTGCACCTCCATGGTCTTCCAGGCCATCTCCAGCCATCGCGTCGTGTCGACCTTGCCGTCCACCATCGCCTGGCAGACGAGGTTGGAGAGCTTCTCGAAGTCCAGCTTGCCCTCGCCACAGCCGAGGTATATGCCCACGCGAGCGGGGTCCAGCTCGGCCCAGTCGCCGATGCCCGACTGGTCCCACGCCTGCCTCGCGGCCGCCAGGCAGAACGTGGCGTGCCGGCCCGCATCGGCGTGGCGGTCGGCGTCGGCGATATGGTCG
>Ga0114919_10002776_pt1 | contig 14134 bp, 9 predicted proteins | sample BlataG_FD_88682 | JGI IMG/M metagenome (GOLD analysis project Ga0114919, IMG submission 88682) | Deep subsurface microbial communities from Black Sea to uncover new lineages of life (NeLLi) - Black_00105 metaG | ecosystem: Environmental > Aquatic > Marine > Oceanic > Sediment | place: Atlantic... | reverse complement strand
TGCCTAGAGCCAGAAGAGCGATGAGAAGAAGAAGTGTAGCTCGAGTTGCTGTTGGAACAGCAGTCATGGCGGGAACCGCCGGCGCGGTACACCACACCAGAACCAGAAATATGCGCAGCAAGATGCTGATGCGCAGCAAGAGTATGATCAGGCTTATGAGCAGGGCTCAGCCGATGCGCAGGAGCAGTATGCTCCGCCAGCCCAGCAGGCTCCGGCGCCAGACCTGAGCGCCCAGCTCCAGCAGTTGGCACAATTGCATGCCTCCGGGGTGCTGAGCGATGAGGAGTTCGCCGCAGCCAAGCAAAAATTGTTGGCGGGCTGATTATCAAATAAATTTGGACTACGTACGAGGAGAAATGGATCATGGCTACAGAGAAAACCAAAAAGAAATTTACCTTTCCATCCGCTTTTACGATTTTGTTCCTCCTGCTCATTCTAATCGCCCTGGCCACCTGGCTCGTCCCGGCGGGTTCATATGACTACGATGAGGAGGGTGCCCCAATTCCTGGCACATACCACACCGTTGAGTCCAACCCGCAAAAGCTGCTCGTCAGCGCGCTCAAGGGACCGATCAACGGCATGTACGGTATCGAGGATGATACTGGCAACGTCGACGTATGGAACTACGGCGAATTGTTCGGCGCCATCGACGTCGCCATGTTCGTGCTGATTATCGGCGGTTTCCTGGGCGTGACAATGAGGACCGGCGCTATCAACGCCGGCATTGCCTGGGTGGTGGAGAAGCTCAAAGGCAAAGAGAAGTGGATGTTTCCCATCCTGATGACCATCTTTGCCATCGGCGGCACGAGCTACGGTATGGCTGAAGAGACACTGGCTTTTTACGCCCTGATCATCACCGTGATGCTGGCAGCCGGTTACGATGGGCTGGCTGCAGGCGCTTTGATCCTGCTGGGTGCCGGGATCGGCGTGATTGGGTCTACGGTCAATCCCTTCGCCACTGGTATCGCTTCCGGTTTCGCCGACACGAACATCAATGAGGGTTTGATCGGGCGGGTGGTGATCCTGATCATCGGCACGGTCATCGGCATTGTCTTCGTGATGCGCTACGCCGAGCGGGTGAAGAAAGATCCCACCAAGTCGCTGATCTACGACATGAAAGCTGAAAACGAGAAGCAGTTTATGTCCGGCGGGGATGGTGAAGACTTCGGCAAATTCACCGGGCGGCACAAGGCGATCCTGGTGTTGTTCTTCCTGGCGTTTGTGGTGATGGTGTACGGCGTGATCCCATGGGAAGACCTTGGGCTGGCAATTCCTACATGGTGGTGGTGGTTCCCTGAGATGACGGCGAATTTCCTGTTCTTCGGCATCCTGATCGGGATTGTCGGGCGCTTATCGGAAAAGACCCTGGTGGATACTTTCGTTGATGGGGCGCGGGACATGCTGGGTGTGGCGCTGATCATCGGCGTGGCGCGCGGCATTACGGTGATCATGAACAACGGCTTGATCACCGACACGGTGCTGTATTGGGCGGAACAGGCAGTGGCCGGGTTGGGTGGAGTAGGCTTCATCATCGTCACCTACCTGCTCTACCTGCCGCTTTCCTTCCTGATCCCCTCCAGCTCTGGCCTGGCGACGGTCTCGATGCCGATCATGGCCCCGCTCTCTTCGTTCGCGAATGTCCCCAGCTACCTGGTCGTCACGGCCTACCAGACAGCCAACGGGCTGGTCAACCTGGTGACACCGACCTCGGCGGTGGTGATGGGCGGTCTGGCGATTGCCCGGGTGGGCTACGGCGTGTGGTGGAAATTCGTCTGGCCGGTGCTGGTCCTGCTGCTGATTCTCACCATCCTGGTGCTGGCGGGTGGGGTACTGGTGGTTTGATAAACATCTGATAAGTGAAGGAATGATTAAATGATCGAGATCCTACCCCTCTCATTTGAAACCTGCCTTGCTGTGCACTTAAGCGGCAAGGTAAGCGGCGCGGAATACCAGAAGTTTCTCGATGCACTCGGCGAGCGACTGAAAGAAGGCGGTAAAGTAAGCCTGGTGTTGGAGCTGTCTGGTTTCGAGTTCTATGGAGATTTCGAATCCGCCAGAAAAGACCTCAAGTTCGGTTTCGGAGAATACAAGCACATTCACCGGGCAGCTCTCGTCGGCGACCAGAAATGGATCGAATGGTTCACCCGCCTGGTGGGTCCTTTCACACGGGCGGAGGAAAAGCATTTCCCAGAAGGCCAGCGAGATGCAGCTTTCAGCTGGGCATGTGAATAATGCGCAACAATAAATAGTTTTTCGAATAAGGAGAAATGAATATGGCATTCAATTTACGCAACCGCAATTTTGTCAAGGAGCTTGACTTCACCCCCGACGAGCTCAAATTTCTACTCAAGCTATCAGCTGACTTGAAAGCTGCCAAGTACGGCGGTTACGAGCAGCCCACACTGAAGGGCAAGAACATCGCCCTCATCTTCGAGAAAACCTCCACCCGCACACGCAGTGCGTTCGAAGTGGCAGCCTACGACCAGGGCGCAAACGTGACCTACCTGGGCCCATCCGGCTCGCAGATCGGACACAAGGAGTCGATGAAGGACACCGCCCGAGTGCTGGGGCGCATGTACGACGGCATCGAGTATCGCGGCTTCGGGCAAGAGCTGGTGGAGATCCTGGGGAAGTACGCCGGCGTGCCGGTGTGGAACGGCCTGACCGATGAATGGCACCCCACCCAGATGATCTGCGACATCCTGACCATGACCGAACACAGCGATAAACATCTCAACGAGATTTCCTACTGCTACCTGGGCGACGCCCGCAACAACATGGCCAATTCCCTGATGGTGATCGGCTGCAAGCTGGGCATGGACGTGCGCCTGTGCGCCCCCAAGGCGCTGTGGCCGGAAGAGAGCCTGGTGAAGACCTGCCGGGAGATCGCCCAGGAGACCGGTGCCCGCCTGACCATCACTGAAAGCGTGGAAGAAGGCGTTAAAGGTGTAGACTACCTGTACACCGATGTGTGGGTCTCGATGGGCGAGGCCAAAGAGGTGTGGGACGAGCGCATCAAGCTGCTCAAGCCCTACCAGATCAACATGGATGTGGTCAAGAAGACCGGCAATCCCAAGGTCAAATTCATGCACTGCCTGCCGGCCTTCCACAACCGCGAAACCAAGGTCGGTGAAGATATTTTCCAGAAGACCGGTATGGATGCTTTGGAAGTGACCGATGAAGTCTTCGAATCCGATTTCTCGATCGTCTTTGCCCAGGCCGAGAACCGCATGCACACCATCAAAGCCATTATGGTGGCCACGCTGGGAGATTAATCTATCCACGGGGGCAACACGCACCTCGAAAATGCGTGTTGCCCTCTTTTTTAAAAACTCTGCAATGATGGGCAGATATCCATTAGCTGACCCCTGCTTGCAGTGATTAGTAGCCAAAGCAGGAGGACTTTTTTATGAATAATCAGCTTGCAACTCACTTGAAAGCCCAGGAAGCTCCCCTGAATGCAGCTTTGGCAGAACTGGTGCACATCCCTAGCGTGTGCGATGAAGGCGCAGGTGGTTATCCCTTCGGCCCTACGGTTGACCAGGCTTTACGCAAAGCGCTGCAAATTGCTGGCGAACTCGGTTTCAAAACCCAATATGGCGACGGTGGGTACTATGGCTATGCCGAGATCGGCGAGGGGGCAGAAATGCTCGGCATTTTGGGGCATCTGGATGTCGTGCCTCCCGGTAAATTGGAGGATTGGGATCGTGATCCCTTCGATCCGGTCGAAAAGGATGGCATGCTCTATGGCCGCGGCACCCAGGATGATAAAGGCCCTATGCTTGCCGCTATGTATGCGGTAAAAGCCCTGATGGATGCCGGAGTCAAGTTTAACAAGCGCGTGCGTTTTATTTTTGGTACTGATGAGGAGACACTCTGGCGATGTATTAACCGTTACAAGGAAGTGGAAGAAGCGCCAACCATGGGTTTTACCCCAGATGGTTACTTCCCTCTGATCTTTGCCGAAAAGGGCGTTCTCCAATTACAGTTGGAAGGCAGCAATGAGAGCGGATTGAGTCTGGACGGCGGTTCTGCTTTCAATGCCGTGCCCGATATGGCTTTCTATCAAGGCAAGCAGCAAAATGAGTTAGCTCACAAGTTGGAAGAATTGGGGTTCGCTTTCGAACGTAAGGTACATGGCATCGAGGTCAAGGGCAAAGCTGCTCATGCCATGATCCCTGAGGAAGGCATCAACGCACTGGCCCGGTTATGCATTGCGCTGGATGCGATCGGCGTAGAATCTAAAGCAATCCGTTTCATAGCCCGAGAAATTGGGGAAGACCCGAATGCGACCCGCATCTTTGGTGATTGCAAAGATGAAGTATCCGGGAAGCTCAAATTCAATGTGGGTATGATCAAAATCGATGAAATAGAACAGATTTCGATTGACAGCCGCATCCCCGTCACTGAATCGAAAGAAGTGATGGTCACAAAATTGAGAGCGGCAGCGGCCAAATATGGGCTGACGTATAAAGAGTTCGACTGGTTAGCGCCTATTTACCTTCCTTTGAACAATTTTATGATCGAGGCATTGATGAGGGTCTATCACCAGTTTTCTGGAGATAAAGTTTCAGAACCCATTGCTTTAGGAGGCGCAACTTACGCTCGGGCATTCGACAACTGTGTCTGCTTTGGAGCACTCTTCCCAGGCAAACTCCTGACTGAGCATCAACCCAACGAACGCGCCGTACTGGATGAACTGTATAAGGCTATGGAAGTATATGCTCAAGCCGTTTATGAGCTGACCAGGTAATCTGGCATAGATTGCTTTGAAACTGCGTAAATCCTGACTTTCTCAAAATCATTTAGCCAGATAAGGAGATCGTATGACAGAGGACACAACCCAACCAGAAACTACCGAAAAAAAAGGTAGCATCACTTTACTCGGGGCAGTATTTATCGGCATCGGCTCGATGGTCGGTGCCGGTATCTTCGCCTTATTCGGCGAGGCCGGGACCATCGCTGGCGCCGCAGTGTGGGTATCCTTTCTGATCGGCGGCATCATCGCCCTGCTGCAGGGTTATTCCTTCGCCAAGCTGGGAGCCCGTTACCCCTCTGCCGGCGGGATGATCGCCTGGATCGCTCGCGGTTTCGGCAAGGGATTATTCACCGGCGGCGTGGTGATGCTGGGCTATTTTTCCGTACTCATCGTCACGGCCATGGTGGCCGTCACCTTTGGGAATTATGCCACCGATCTGATTTTCGGCGAAAGCGCCAACCCCATTTGGGTGAAAATATTTGCCGCTGCCATCGTTATTTTCCTGACTTTTCTCAATTCGATCGGGGCAGAAGCGGTCACCAAAGCGCAAACCGTGATCGTCACCATCGTACTCGTGATCTTGAGCGGTTTTGCCATTGCCATGCTTTCGAATATGGATGTCTCGCTGCTGGCTCCTGCGGGTTACCCCGATATGTCGTATATCCTGGCGAGTGTCGCCTTGACCTTCTTTGCCTACCTGGGATTTGGGGTGATCTCATTTGTGGGCGGAGACATCGAAAATCCAAAGGTCAACATGCCCAGGGCGATGTACATTTCTCTTGGCTTTACCATGCTGTTGTACGTGGCCCTGGCCATCGGCGTCTTCGGCACCCTGACCGTCGAAGAAGTCATCGCCAATGCCGATACGGCCTTAGCCGTGGCTGCTTATCCGATCTTTGGCGCAGCCGGCGTCACCTTGATTTCGATCTCTGCTCTGTTTTCAACCACGGGCGCGATCAATTCACAACTGTATGCTTCGATCGGCGCAACCTATGCCATGGCCAAGGACGGGCAGCTTCCGCCTCGCTTTGCCCTGAAGCGCGCGCGCAGAGAAGGTGGCACGCAGGGTCTGGTGATCTCAGCCTTGTTGATCCTGGCCCTGGCCTTGTTGTTTGATGTTTCTGCCATCGCCTCGATCGGCTCCGCGGTGGCGTTGGCTATCTATGTTTTGATCACTATTGCTCATTTGCGCATGGCAAAGGATACCGGGGCTTCGAAAGCAATCCTGATCCTGGCCCTGATTGCCACCTCTGGGGCGATTCTCCTGTTTTGCTGGTACACCCTGCAAACCGCCCCTCAGACCTTTGTCATCCTGGTGGCGACCATCATCCTGGCCTGGGTGGTCGAGGCTGTCTGGAGAAGCATCAATAAGAATCGAGAAGTCAAAACAGAGTAATCCAACAGACAAGTGTTGTTGAAACGGAGTGTAAGTAATCAGCACCAGTCTACCTGCTAAAGGAAAAGCAATTCGTCAGTCATCTTTATTGGATGCGCTGATCCCCCTGATTTTCAGGATCGTGCTGCTTGAGCTAATCAAATTTTCAAAGCGCTCCACGAAGGATGACGATAAACAACCAGATTACCCATATCGACCTATCCCCGAAAACTATTGAAAGAGAAGAGTGAGATATGCTTGAAACAACTGAAAATCAACCGATATGGTACACGATGACCCCGAAGGAGGCCAGCGACAAGATAAACGTCGATCCAGCAAAGGGACTGAGCACCTCCGAAGCCCAGCAGAGGCTGAATAAATACGGCCCGAACAAGCTGGAAGAGAAGAAGAAAGAACCTGGCTGGCAGGCTTTTCTGCGCCAGTACCAGGACTTGATGCAGTTTGTACTGCTGGGCGCAGCCATCCTCAATCAAGTTTTCTCCGGAGTATGGGGCACCACCCTGGTCCTGGTTGGCCTGACGGTCTTCAACGCGGTCCTGGGGTTGCGCGGGGAGGCCAAAGCTGCAGCCAGCCTGGCGGCGCTGGCTTCTGCGATGAAAAGCATCGCGCGTGTACGCCGGGATGGTCAGGCGGTCGAGGTCGACGCCGAGGAACTGGTGCCGGGGGACATTGTGTTGATGGAGGCCGGCAACCGCGTGCCGGCGGATGGGCGCGTTTTCGTGGCCGCTACCCTGGAGATCGAGGAGGCCGCCCTGACCGGTGAAAGCGTGGCTTCTCCAAAAAACACCGCAGCCATCGAAAATCCCAATGCTGCCCTGGGCGACCGCCACTGCATGGCGTATATGAATACCTCGGTCACGCGCGGCCGGGCGGAGATGATCGTCACCACCACCGGCATGAACACGGAGATGGGCCATATCGCCGACCTGCTCAACAAAACCAAGGCGGATAAGACGCCGCTGCAAAAGCAGATCGACCAGCTGACCGTGATCATTGCAGGCCTGGCCGGGGTGGCATTCATCCTCATGTTCTTCCTTGGTTTTGGAAACGGACAGACCATAAATGAGATATTCATCACGGGTGTGGCGTTGGCCGTCGCGGCGATCCCTTCCGCCCTGCCAGCGGTGGTCACCACCATGTATTCGATGGGCGCGCGCGCGCTGGCAGCCCAAAACGCTATCGTCAAGCGCCTGCCCTCAGTGGAGACCCTGGGTTCGGTCTCGGCCATCTGCTCCGACAAGACCGGTACATTGACCCTCAACAAGATGACTGCGGTGGAGTTTACCATTCCGGGTCAAAATCGCTACCGGGTGACCGGAGAAGGCTATGGCACCACAGGGCAGCTGGAGCTCACCCGCGGCATACCGGCTGGTGAACCCTGGAAGAAAGGCACTGCGCCTTATACAACCGGTGGACAATTGCTGAGCGCAGGAGGGGCAAAAATCGACCTCGACGAAATCATGCTGCCGATGGCACTCTGCGCCGACGCCCGCCTGGATGGGGACAGCCTGATCGGTGACCCAACCGAAGGTGCCCTGATCGTCCTGGCGGAGAAGGGCGGCATCCACGTGGACGGCTCCCGCGAGATGTTCCCGCGGGTGGCGGAGGTGCCCTTCGACTCGGAATACAAGTTCATGGCCACCTTCCATAATATGAATGACCATCAGGGCAAACCGGTGGTGCGCTGTTTCGTCAAAGGCGCCCCGGATGTGCTGATCGCCCGCGCCGGCTCATACTGGATGCCGGGGGGCGAGGAGCTGACGCTAACTGATGAGAACCGCCCGCTGGCGTTGAAAGAGAACGACCGCATGGCGTCAGTCGGTGAGCGCGTGATGGTGGTGGCGCGGAAAGACTTCGATCCGCAGACCTTCGATCCGCAGGGTGAATTGATCGACCTGGTTAATGATCTGACCCTGCTGGCGATAATCGGCATTGTCGACCCGCCGCGAGCAGAAGCCAAAGATGCGATTGCAAAATGCCACCGCGCCGGCATCCAGGTACGCATGATTACCGGTGACCACGCCGTAACCGCGGCTGCCATAGGTGAGCAGCTGGGGATCACTGGAACAGCCCTGACCGGCGCTGAATTCGCCGCCATGAGCGACGAGGAACTGGCGAAAAAGCTGCCCGAGATCGGGGTAGTGGCGCGCGTGGCGCCGGAAGACAAGATTCGCCTGGTGACTATGCTGCAGGAGCGGCAGAACATCGTAGTAGCCATGACCGGAGACGGGGTAAACGACGCACCAGCCTTAAAGAAGGCTGATATCGGCGTGGCGATGGGCATCACCGGTACTGAGGTCTCAAAGGGGGCGGCGATTATGATCCTGACCGACGATAACTTCGCCACCATCGTCAAAGCGGTTGAGTTTGGGCGGGCGATCTATGTCAACCTGTTCAACTTCATCCGCTTCCAGATGACCTCCCTGGTAGCGTTTATCGCTTCATACCTGATGGCTTCATTATTTTTCGTGCTCAGCGGAACACCATTTACGCCATTTGTGGTCCTGTGGTTGAAATTCCCGGTGCAGATCCCGGTTGCGTTAGCGTTGGGATTCGACGACCCACCGCAGGATCTGATGGAACACAAGCCGCGCTCAGTGAATCAGCCCATCCTTTCAGGTTCCCAGTGGGTACGTATTGCCTTCATGGGGATCCTGAGGGCGATCGGTACGATCTATCTGGAGGCGTATTATCAAGGGTCCGGCGCGGCGATTGCTGCCTCAATGGGATTTGTTGTCTTTGCATTGTTTATTGTGGCAACTGCCTTCAGCTCACGGAGTGAGACTGCCAGCTCAATCAATCGTGACGTTTTTCAGAATCGGCACCAGTTGCTGCTGTATGGTATATCGTTTCTGATGATCTTACTGCCGCTTCACCTGGACTTTCTGCAGCGCTTCCTGGGGCTCACCGAACTAAACGGCACGCAATGGCTGATCTGCATTGCTTTTGCTCTGGGATACCTGCTCGTAGACGAAGTTGTCAAATTCTTCCTTCGCAGGAGCCAAAGGAAGAGCGAATAGAAAACTCCAGGCAATGTGGAGTTGTTTCAGCAATTGAGAAGTTGAAACAAGCTAAATCAAAAATCGGGCATGGATTAAGTGGAGTGTAGAGGAGTGCATTAATGAAAACTGATCTGCTCACTAACGAAAGCGATATTCGCCAGCCATCCCTGTTAGATGCGTTGATCCCTTTGCTTTTCATGATCGCGCTGCTTGCGACCTCAATCGTTCTCTTCGGCATCGATGCTGCCGTTGGCCCGTTGCAGGTAGCCTTGCTGATGAGCGCTGTCGTAGGCGCGATTGTAGCCCACAAGAACGGCCATACCTGGGAGAGGCTAGGCATGGAGATCGTCAAGGGCATCTCGCTGGCGATGAGCGCCATCCTGATCCTGCTCATGGTCGGGGCGTTAATTGGCGTTTGGAATATGTCCGGCACGATCGCCACCATGGTCTACTACGGCATCAAATACATCGACCCATCATGGTTTTACCTGGCTGCCGCCTTGCTCACCGGGTTGGTTGGGATTGTCACCGGCTCCTCCTGGACCACTGCAGCAACCCTGGGTGTCGCCTTTATCGGCATGGCCGGCGCTATCGGCGCTTCTACGGCAATCACGGCTGGGGCTGTGATCTCCGGCGCGTATTTTGGAGACAAGATGACCCCGCTGTCAGAAACAACAGTCTTGACCCCACAAATCGTGGGCAGCAATGTCTACACTCACATCAGCAGCATGGCTAAAGCCACCATACCGGCTTATCTAATTTCTCTGGTCATCTTTTTCTTGATCGGGAGGAATGTCGAATTGGGTGCGGCTACAGTAGATACGGAGGCTGCCCTTAGCGCTCTGGCGTCAACCTACAACATCAGCCTGTGGAACTTGCTGCCCGTGCTGGTCTTGCTTCTGCTCGGAATTCGCAAGTATCCGGCATTCCTATCCATCCTGATCGGCACTCTGGTCGGTGGCCTGGTGTCGGTGGTCATGCAGCCCCAGATCGTAACTGCTTTCGCCAATGACCCCAGCCTGGGTTATTGGATGGCATCCTTGAAAAGCGTGTGGACAGCAATGGCAAATGGCTTCACTTCCACGAGCGGGTACGAGCAGATCGATGCTCTGTTTTCAGGTGGCGGTATGGACAGCATGCTGACGACGATCTGGTTGATCCTGGGGGCGATGTCATTTGGCGCGATGATGGATTACGGAGGCTTCAACACCCGCCTGATCACACCGGTCATCGATCGGATCAAATCCGTCGGCGGCACAATCGCCGCAGTGATGGTCACCGCCTTAGGACTGAACATCGTTGCAGGCGACCAGTATATCGCCATCGTGCTGCCGGCGCGCATGTTCATGGTCGAATTCCGCAGGCGCGGCCTGCATCCGGAAACCCTGGCAACTGCGGTGGAGAACTCCGGTACGGTCACCTCGCCATTGATCCCCTGGAATTCGTGCGGCGCATATATGTCGGCCGCATTGGGTGTGTCAACCTTTGTTTATTTCCCCTACTGCTTCTTTAACTTCCTCAATTTCATCCTGGGTATGGCTTATGGATTCCTGGGAATCAACGTTATGCGTTTGGAACCGGAACAGCAGCCACCTTTGGAGGAACTTCACCAACCACCTTTAGTGGATTTGTCCAAATAATCCCAGGCATGGAAATAGCAAATACCTTCGCTGGTGCAACTAATAGATAAATCATGAGTATTGAAATTTCAACAGATTTGCCTGCTGACACGATCACAGATATTCGAGAGCTGCTCGAATGCCTGCGAAAAATCGGCAAGGGCCTGATCGCATCCGGCAGCCCGGTTGGGGTGGTGGAGAATACTCTGACCGAAATTGCCCAGAGCTATCAAATGCCATGCGAAATTGTCGCCCTACCCAACATAATTATGCTAAAGCTTGGTCAAAAAATGCATGAATTGGTGGATTTCACCGTCCAACAACCCTCATCCTTACCGCTAAACCAGCTCTCCGCATTGGGCGAGCTGGTCGATGAAGTTAAAGAAAGACATATCTCACCAGTTGAGGCCACCCAACAGGTGGATGACATCCTCTCACTACAGCCACGCTTCAATTCAGCCGCCATGGTGATCGGGTATGTTGTGTCGATCATTGGACTTACCCTGCTTTTCCGACCTGATCCCCGGTCATTATTGATCACCGGTGGCGTGGGATTCCTGGTGGCGGTATTAATTCTCCTGTTTCGGAAGTGGCCGCGCTTCAACCTGCTGCTCCCCGTGGTCGCAGCGATCATGGTATCTGCCATTATGTTCAACTTAACCAGGATGGGACTGGTTTATGGCACTGCCAATCTGATCATCCCACCTCTAATTACATTTCTCCCAGGCACAATCCTGACGACAGGGATGATTGAGCTGGCATCAATAAATCTGATTTCTGGCTCATCACGACTGATGTACGGTGGAGCAACGCTCTTCTTATTGTTCATCGGCATCGCCATCGGTCTGAACCTATCCGAGCTGCCTGGCGTGATGGTCACCACGTACGAATCCAGCGTTTTCCCCTGGTGGGCGCCTTTCATTGGCACTTTGTTGTTTGGAATCGGCACTTTTGTGCGGCTATCTGGTTCCAACCGAGACCTGTTTTGGATGTTGCTGGTACTATACATCGCCATGCTGGGTCAAACCCTGGGAGAGAATCTTGGAAGTCCTTATTTTGGGGCATTTCTAGGTGCAACATTGATGGCGCTCAGCTCGGAGTTCATCGCTCGCTCTCCGCGACGCACACCAGCACTCGTCTCTCAAGCGCTTGCTTTCTGGTTCCTGGTGCCGGGGGCGCGTGGCTTGCTCAGTGTGACCAGTATCTTAAGCGAAGATTACCAAAGCGCACTGATCGGCCTGGGTGAGATGACGATCTTGATTACATCCATTGCGATTGGGGTGTTCCTTGGCACATTAATCATCTCACCGGATAAATTTGTCCCCATTACTACCCGATTTGATCAACCTGTGGTAAAAACGGTATAACATCATGCTAACCACTGTTTTGTATATCGTCCTGGCGGTACTTGTCCTTACAACAGCCTATGTTGTGATACGGACAATCATTTTCCAATGGTCCCAAGGAACGGTCGAAAAGATCGAAGGTTTTTCAGTTAGCGAGGAACAGGTTGCAGAGCATTTGGCTGCTGCGGTGCGCTGCCAGACCGTGCCGCTGGATGACCAGGGCACGCCTGATCCGGAAGCCTTCAACCAGCTTCACAAGTTCCTGGAGGACACCTACCCGCTGGTGCACCAGAAGCTGCGGCGGGATGTGATCAACGGCTACAGCCTGATGTACATCTGGCAGGGCAGCCGGGCAGATCTGGAGCCAGTGATGCTCATGGCGCATCAAGACGTCGTCTCGGCTGACCCCACCGAATGGACCTACCCGCCTTTCGATGGCGTAATCGCCGACGGATTCGTCTGGGGACGGGGAACGCTGGACATTAAAAACCAGTTGATCGGAATTATGGATGCGGCTGAAACCTTATTGCAGCAAGGCTACCGCCCGGAGCGCACCATCTTGTTCGGATTGGGACACGACGAGGAGACCGGCGGCGTAAATGGCTGCAAGGTCATGGGACAAATGCTCAAAGAGCGCGGCATCCACCTGGCAGGGATCGTCGATGAGGGCGGCGGGATCATGGCTGGGCTGGCAGCGGGTGTGCGTAGAGAGATTGCACTGGTAGGGGTGAGCGAGAAAGGCTACCTGACAGTGGAGTTCACCGTGCACGGCCAACCCGGTCATTCCTCAACACCACCGCCGCAGACCTCTATCGGCATCCTGGCGGGCGCCCTGGCCAGACTGGAGGCGCATCCCATGCCGACCCACCTGCGTAAGCTGCGACCCCTGTACCACGGCATCGGCAGAGCTGCCCCGCTGTACATTCAGATCCCCTTTGCCAACGTCTGGCTGTTCGGACCCTTGTTAAAGCGCTGGCTGGTGCCGAAAGCAGAGATGAACGCCAGCATGCGCACCACGACTGCCTTGACCATCATCAATGGCGGTGTGGAGGACAACACCATCCCAGCTGAGGCGAAAGCGATCGTCAATTTCCGTTTGCTGCCAGGCGATAGCATCGCCGATGTATTGTGGCATGCCAAGAAAGTCATCAAAGACGATCGGGTTAAGTTCAAGCCGGTAGAAGGCAAGTTTAACGAAGCCTTGCCTGTCTCGCCTACCAACGTAGCTGCATACAAAAGTCTCGGGCAGGTGATCCGCCAGATATTTGACAACCCACCGGTGGCACCATATGTCATGCTGGGCGGCACAGACTGCCAGCATTTTGTGCCGGTGTGCGATGACATCTACCGCTTCACATCGCTGGTGATGGATGAGAGTTTCATGGGTTTGGAGCACGGCATCGACGAGCGTATCCCTGTTGAAGGGATAGCAAAGATGGTTAAGTTTTATGCCCAACTGATGCAGGTTTGGGGCAACAAAGAAATGAATCTTCACGACGAAAGGAGTAAAACATGAGAATATTAGTCGCACTTGGGGGGAATGCCTTGCTCAAGCGCGGTGAGCCGATGACGGCCGAGGTCCAGCGCAGCAACGTGAGAGTGGCCGCCCAGTCGTTAGCCCCGGTGGCAGGTAAGCACCAGCTGGTATTGTCCCACGGGAATGGACCACAGGTGGGGTTGCTGGCGTTACAGGCTTCAGCCTATAAAGAAGTCGAAGCGTACCCGCTGGATGTGTTGGGAGCGCAAACAGAAGGGATGATCGGCTACCTGATTGAACAGGAGTTGGGCAACCTGCTGCCCTTTGATGTACCTTTTGCTACCATCCTCACCATGGTTGAAGTAGATCCCGAAGATCCTGCTTTTCAAGACCCAACCAAGTTTGTTGGCCCGGTTTATGACAAGGTCGAGGCGGACAAATTGGCCGCAGAGAAAAGTTGGGTCTTCAAACAAGATGGGAATAAATGGCGGCGAGTTGTACCTTCTCCCCTGCCCAAACGCATCTTCGAACTGCG
>Ga0114919_10002774_pt1 | contig 14140 bp, 11 predicted proteins | sample BlataG_FD_88682 | JGI IMG/M metagenome (GOLD analysis project Ga0114919, IMG submission 88682) | Deep subsurface microbial communities from Black Sea to uncover new lineages of life (NeLLi) - Black_00105 metaG | ecosystem: Environmental > Aquatic > Marine > Oceanic > Sediment | place: Atlantic... | reverse complement strand
CGTGGAAGACGGCGTGTCGAATGCGGCGGCGCAATGCCTGTGCCATCCGCCGACCCTGGTTCACGTGATCGTCGAAGAAAACCAGCGTCTGCTCCGCAGGCAGGCCGTTGAACCGGTAGCGCGTCCAGTCGCAGCGGTGGTGCCGCACGCCGTCGGGCACGTGCTTGGGTTTGATGAACGGGTCGAAGGCGTGAATTTCGGCCTCTGGAGCGGCCCGGCGCAGGAAGTAGAGCGAGAACCCCTCGAACGTACCACTCTCGATCACGGCCGCTGGCTCGATGGCCTGCACCAGGTAGTACAGCCAGAACGCCTCGCACGCGCTGATGCAGCCCGTTTTTGGCTTTGCCAGCGGATGGGCGGCGAAGACCTGCTTGAACTCGGCCAGATGCTCGCTTACGAACCGCTCCAGGCTTTCCGCCAGCTCCGGATCCTGCTGCGTGGTGATGATCTCATACAGGTTCATGGCTGCATCCGGAACGCGTGCGCTGAGAGCGGTGGGGCGTCTCTCTACTTCGCACGCTGCACCTGTTCATCTCCGTGCGTACGCAGCAACCGGCCCGCCTTGATCGCCGCGCGGCGGAGCAGCTTGGCCGGCGTGGCAAGCGGACCACCGACACCCGCCGCCCAGCGCTGGGGACGCTCCAGCAACTTCAACGCGAGGCGACCGGTCTTATACGCAGGGGAGCGCAACAACTGCTCAACGTCATCGGTGGGCCTGAGCTCGATCCGCAGGCGACCTTCCGCGATGTCCCGACGCATGGCCTCGATCTGGTCGGGATGGCGACCGCGAAAGCGCTCGAGCCAACTGGGGTGGCTGTAGACGTTGTGTACGCGGAATGGGTTGCTCAGTTGCATGAACTCGTGTTCCGCCCAGTCCCTAGCGCGGCCGCGCGCGGCCCAGGCGGCGTGCTGGTAGTACGCGCATTTTTCACGCACCTGTTTGGGAAACACCAGCGAATAGTGGTACAGGTGAACACCCCGCCGGGCGAGTACATCGCCATGAATCCACTTCAGGCTCCGCAGGTCACGCTCGGCGACATCATGAACGGTCGGCGGCCGATGCGTTACGTAGCGATACCCGGGGCCCCATCTGAACAAACGATGGAAGATCTCCGACCCCCGCCGCAGATACCACCCATCGGCCAGGTAGTCGAACCCCCCCCAGAAAGTGATCTGCTTGAATGACATGGCGGTGATCTGTGGATCCCGTCCGAGCATCTCCAGAACGCTGCGCATGTCGTTCGGACGGTAGAACTCGTCCACGTCCACCTGCCAGAGGTAGTCGCCGGTGGCCCGCCGGGCGTAGGCCCGGCTTTGCTCATGCTTTTCGCCGGGCCAGAAACCATTGTGGTGGCCCTCGTCCTCGGCGGTGACGACGAGCAGCTTGTGGTCGGGGTCTTCAGATTCCTTGAACGCCTGGAGCGTGTCGAGCGTGCCGTCGCTCGAATGTCCGTCGGGCCCCGCCACAGTCGCCGCCCCGGGTGCGGCACCTTCGACCACGATGATTTGCTGCGCAAAGGGATACAGGGCGCGCAGACAGTAGCGCGTGAAGGGCTCTCCGTTGAGCACGATGACACCAAAGGTCACTCGCGGCGGGTTGCTCATGCTCGGCTCGCAGCCGCTCTGACTCGACCTCGCCCGCTTCCTGCGGCGGCGACGGAAACACCGGATCGAGAGTCCCGTTTGGTAGACTCGGGCGTCGGCGGCCAGCCGCTTGAACGAATTGGGCAGGGAGGTCCGCAGCATCGTCCCATAACGGGCCACACTGGTACCCGTCAACGAGGGGATCCCGCAAAACGGTTTGCTGGCCGGACGGTTCCTGGCGCACATCGCTAAGCCTGGCCGATAGCAACACATGCGCTGCCGATGGCCGGCACGCGTGGAAACGGCATGATCGCAGGCCTTCAAGAACCACTGTCGGCGCTGGCATCCGAGCAGAGGCCTAAGCGGGTATCGGACCAGCCTCTCGCTTCCAAGCCGCTCAACGTGCTCGTGGTCAACACAGCCGGCACCGGCGGCGGTGCGGCCCGCGTCAGCGAGTTGCTCACCCAGGGCTTGAGGCGCACCGGCACCCGGGTCTCGCTGTTGGCCGGCGGTAGTCTGGCCGAAGACCCACATGCCGCGCTCGCCGGACACTGGCATGAACGGCGTCCGGCCATCTGGCTCGCGCGGCGGGGCTTCCCGGAACTCGGGCACCCGAGTTCGTTTCTATGGCGCTGCCGCGAGGAGTATGCGTCGGCAGATGTCTTGCACCTGCACAACCTGCACGGCGACTACCTGTCGATCGCGGCGCTGCCGCTGTGGGGCTTCGACAAACCGGTGGTCTGGACGCTGCACGATTTGTGGCTGGTCACCGGGAATTGCGCCTATCCATACACGTGCCCGCGCTGGACGCGGAGTTGCGGACGCTGCCGCCAGCTCGGCGTGTACCCCATGAGTGCGGTGGATCGCAGCCACCTCTACCGTCGGCTGAAACCTTGGCTGATCGCGGCCGCCCGGCCGATCCTGGTGGCTCCGTCGCGCTGGCTGGCTGCTCACGTGCGGCGGGTGCCCGAGCTGGCTGGTCTGCCGCTCCGCGTGATTCCTTACCCGATCGCTTGCGAAGTTTTCTCACCGACGAGCGACCGCCCTGCGGCCCGCCGCTCCTTCGGGCTGGCACACGCCGCGCCGACGGTGATCCTGGGCGGGTACGACTGGAGCGATGCGCGCAAGGGCGGGCCGGACGCGATCGCCGCGCTGCGCCGCGCATCCGCGCGCGTCCCGGGATTGCAGCTACTAGTCATCGGAGCGGACAGCGACCACGTGCTGCAACGCAGCGGCGTGCTCGGGCGGGCAGTGCCGTTCCTCCGTGAGCGCGAGGCGCTCGCGCGTGCTTACGGCTGCGCGGACGTGTGCCTGCTGCCGTCGCGGGCGGAAAACTATCCGCTGACGGTGTTGGAGGCCATGGCCTGCGGTACCCCAGTCGTCGCGTACGACGTGGGTGGCGTGCCCGAGCAGATCGCGCCCGGCCGTACAGGTCTGCTCGCGCGTGACGGCCACCCCGACGAGCTGGCCGCCGGCTTGGTTCGTGTGCTGACGGACACCCGCGTTGCTCGGCGCATGGGTGCTGCCGCGCGCGAGTTCGTCGTGGACACTTGCAGCGTGGAAGCGGTCGTTGAGCGCTATCGCCGCACGTACGCGGATGCCATTCGCACGTGGTGTCGGCGTCGCGCGCGCGGCGATCCACGTTTCGATCGGGGGCGTGTGGCACGCTGGGTCGCCCGCCGCCTGGGCTGGGAAGCAGACCGGTCGGTCGAGCCGCCGATACCGGATGTCGCGGCCGAGGGGGCGTTACTGGGGGGCGTTCGATGAGTACAGCAGCATATCAAAACGAGGTCGGTGTGGCCCCCGCCGTATCGACGCCGTCCCGGCCGCGCGCTCCGGAGTCTGCTCCGCTGATCTCGGTGGTCACGCCTTCGTACAACCAGGGCCGCTTCATCGAACGCTGCATCCGAAGTGTGCTCGAGCAGGATTACCCGCGTTTCGAGCATATCGTCTACGACAACTGCTCCACGGACGAAACCCGTGACATCCTTCGGCGATATCCACACGTGGATTGGGTCAGCGAGCCGGACGCCGGCCAGAGCGACGCGCTCAACAAGGCCGTCCGCAAGAGCCGGGGCGAGATCATTGCCTGGATCAACGCCGACGACTTCTACGAGCCCGGCGCCTTTGCCGTGGCCGCTCGCGAGCTGGCCCGCGACAGCGGCGTGATGGCGATCGTCGGTCGCGTGCACCTGGTTGACGACCAGGGCCGCGTCAAACGAACCACCACGCCGCGTACCGCCGGCCTCGACTATCTGTTGGAGTTCTGGGACGAGGGCTACGGGATCTGTCAGCCGGGCGTGCTGTTTCGGCGCGAGGTCGTGGCTCGCGTCGGGGAGTTTCGCACCGACCTGCACTTTGCCATGGACTACGACTTCTGGCTGCGCATGGTCCGGCATTGTCCGGTCAAGACCGTTGACCAAGTGCTGGCCCGCTACGTCGTCCATCCGGCCAGCAAGTCGGGCAGCGCATATTTCGGCCGTGGCTTCAACGAGGAGCTGGAACGCGTCTCCCGGCAATACTGGGGCCCGTCCTGGACACCACGTTACTGGCGACTGGTGCGCGGCTGCCGGCGGTTCTTCGCGCGGCAATACGCGAACGCCGTCATCAAGACGCACGAACGCCACGATCGCGTCGATTGGATCTCGCTGGGGAAACTGCTATGGCGCTGCCCGCTGAGGTTGTTTCAGCGGCACCTGTTAGCAGTGTTCGTCGAACGTGCAATTGGCGCAAGCCGCTGGAGTGCAGTCAAACGCAAACTGGGGATCGGTCGTCCGGGTGCCCCACGCTTCTAGCGTGGGGGACGGAGACATGATGTGGCACGCACGTCGGGAGTTGAGTCAGTCCCCCACCCTGAAAGGGTGGGGCACCCGGCCATCCAGGTCCAGGTGAATAGCCCGCTGGACGCTCCGGGCGGCGGAGCGGCGCACGCGCGCGGATTGGCCCGCGCCCTGCGAAAGATGAGCACACACGTGTCGGTGCTGTGCACCGGCTGCTCGGGTGACCACCACAACGGCGAGTTCGGTACGATCATCGCCCGTCGGCCGGCGAACCTGCCCTTGCTCTGGCGCTGGCCGCCGTTGGGAACGCTGCCGTCCTGGGTCCGCACCATCCGCAAACACACGGCCGGCGTCGATGCAATTGTCGCTCTTTCGGCGGAGATGGCCGTCGCGAGCCAGTTGGCGCGACCCCGTTTGCCCGTTGTTTACTGCCCGGCGGCGCTGAACGGCTACGAACGTCCGACGGGGCGGTTGACTTCTTTCCAGCGCTGCGAGCGTTCCGCCTTTCGCCGTGCTGCCGGCGTGGTCTATCCAGCGCCGGCCGTGCGTGAGGCGGTCGAAGGGCTGTACGGGCCACTGGCCACGCCCGCCGCCGTATGCCCCTTGGGCGTCGAGTGCGACCACCTCGACGCCCGTGCGGACACGCGGGCTGCGCTGGGCATACCGCCCGACGCCTTCGTCCTGCTCACCGTCGGCGTTCTCAACACGAACAAGGGGCAGGTGACGGTCGCGCGCACGTTGGCGAATACCGCCTCGGTTAACTGGTGGTGGGTTGTCGTCGGCGACGGGCCGGACCGACCGGCCGTCGAGGCGGAACTCCGCGGCACGAGCCTGGAAGCCCGGACGGTTTTCGTCGGCAACGCCCCGCGTGTGGCTGACTGGTACGCGGCGGCGGACGTGCTGGTTTCCGCGAGCCGCTGCGAGACCTTCAGTCTGGTGTGTGCCGAGGCGCTGGCGGCCGGCTTACCCGTGGTCCTGCCAGCGAATCGGCCCGGCTCAACGCTCAGCCCGTTGGCGGAAGTCGTCGCGGCGCACCGACTCGGTTGCACGTTCGAGCGCGAGCAGCCTGACATGCTCGCGCGAGCTCTTGTGGACATTGCCGCGGACGCGGACGAACGCGCGCGAATGGGGGCGCGGGCGCGTGAGCTCGCGCGGACGCATTTCTCCTGGGACCGCTACGCCGCCCGCGTACTCGAATTGGCGGCCGGCTCCCTTCGCTAACAGGTAGGGTTTCCCCCGAGCCCACGGCCGGCAGGGGCGCCGGCCGCTACCTCACGGTTCACCCGCTGCCTTACCGCTCCAGCTTCTTGACCTCCGCGGTGAGCAGCGGGATGACCTTGAACAGGTCGGCCACGATGCCGTAGTCGGCAACCTTGAACATCGGCGCTTCGGGATCGGTGTTTATCGCCACGATCACCTTGCTGCCGCGCATCCCCGCCATGTGCTGGATGGCCCCGCTGATCCCGCAGGCGATGTACAGCTTGGGCGTGACGGTCTTTCCGGTCAGGCCGACCTGGCGGCTGTAGGGCTGATAGCCGGCGTCGCAGGCGGCCCGGGAGGCACCGACGGCGGCGTCCAGCTCCATCGCCAGGTCAGACAGGATCTTGAAGTTGTCCTCGTTCTTCAGCGCTCGCCCGCCGGAGACGATGATATCCGCTTCGGTCACGTCCTTGATATCCCCGCCGGTCTTGGCGATCTCTTTGACATCGATGCGCTCGTCGCCGGACGCGGGTTCGAAGCTCAACGTTTCCCGTTGCGCACCGCCGGCGCCGCTGGGCGCCGCAAACGTATTCGGCCGCACCGAGGCGATCGCCGGCCGGTCGCTCGGCAGCGCGACGCGGCAGGTGGCCTTGCCGTTGTAGATCGGCCGCACAACGTCGAGCGCGCCGTCGTCGTTGATTTGCAGCTCGATCACGTCGGTGGCCAGGGCGGCCTTGGTGCGGACGGCGACCCGCGGGGACAGGTCACGCCCCATGAACGTTGCCGGCAGCAGCATCACCTTCGGATCGACCTTCTGCATCGCCGTCGTCAGGGCCGTGCGGTAGCGCAGGGCCGAGTACATCGCCAGGCTCGGATCGCTGATGGTGATGATCCGCTCGACGCCGGCCTTGTCGACGGCCGCCACGGCGTTGTCGATGGCGTCGCCGATCACGCACGCGACCACCTGGCCGCCGGTCTTTTCCGCCAGGGTCTTGGCGGGCGTGACGATTTGCAGCGCCGCCGGATGGAGCTTGTCGTTTCTCTGTTCGGCGAAGATGAGGATGTCGTTGGTCATTGTTGAGGGTCCAAGGGTCCGAGGGTGCAAGGGGCCAAGCGTTTCCAATAGCCGTTAAATCGCCTTGGCTTCTTCACGCAGCAGGCGAACTAGTTCACGAACCGCCTGGTCGGGTTCGCCGTCGAGGATCTTGCCCGGTGGTCGTTCGGGCGGCGGTTTGAGGGTGTGCATGGTGCTGCCGCCGACGCCGCCCATCGCCTCGGCAAACCCGGCCACGTCCGCGGCCGTCAGCTTGCGAACAGGCTTCCTTTTGGCCTTCATCAGGTTGGGCAAGGAGGGATAGCGCATCTCGCCCAGGCCCTTTTCGCAGGTGATCAGCGCCGGCAGCGAAACCCGCACCACCTCGTCGGCTCCCTCGATCCGCCGGTTGGCGACGAAGGACTTGCCATCCTCGGCAAACTCGAGCTTGGTGACCACGCCGACGTGGGGGATGTCCAGGAGCTCGGCCAGCGCCGGCCCGAGCTGCCCGCTATCCAGGTCGATTTCCTGCTTGCCCGCCAGAACCAGGTCGTACGCGCCGTCCTTGACCACCGCGGCGATCAGGGCGGCGGTTTGCAGGTCGTCCAGCTGGTCGAAGGCCTGGTCCTCCAGGTGGATGGCGTCGTCGGCCCCCACCGCCAGGACGGTCCGCAGCGCCTCGGCGGCCTGGGTCGGGCCGACGATCAGCGCGGTGATGCTCTCCACGTCGGAGCGCGCCTCGCGTAGCCGCACGGCCTGCTCGATGGCGAACTCGTCGAACGGGTTGACCACCATTTTCACGCCGGCCCGGTCGATGTCCTTGCCGTCCGGGCCGATGCGGATGACGGTCGTCGAGTCAGGTACTTGTTTGACTACTACCAGAATCTTCATCGCTCCACTCTCTTTGGTTCACGCCGCCGGATTTCGCCGGGAAAAAGGGTCCGGCAGTATACCGTCTCGGCCCGCCGGGGCAAAGGCCCCGGATTTGACGGGCAAGGCCGGTTGCCCGCAAACTTACCCGCTGACGGCGTGCTCGACGAGTATCGCCAGGCCGTCGTGGACACGCTACGCGAGACAACATGCGAATTCGGGAACTGTTATCCTGCGGCCGCCCGGTCATCTCCTTCGAGTTCTTCCCGCCGAAGGACGAAGCCGGGTTTGATCGGCTGCGCCAGACGCTGGTTGCCCTGCGCGAGCTCCGTCCCAGCTTCGTTTCGGCGACCTACGGGACGATGCGCAAGACGCGCCGGCAGACGATCGACCTGGTCACCCAACTGCGCGAGGACTACGGGATCGAGGCCATGGCCCACCTGACCTGTGGGGGATCCTCGCGCAACGCGCTGCGGGCCATCTTGCAGCGGCTGAGCGACGGGGGCGTCGAGAACGTATTGGTGTTGCGCGGCGACGGGCCCGACGACAAGCCTTTCGAGCCGCACCCGGATGGCTTCGCCCATGCCGACGAATTGGCGGCCGTCGCCCGGCAGCATTTCAATTTCTGCCTGGGCGGCGCGTGCTACCCGGAGGGACACCCCGAATCCGCCTCTCTGGAAGCGGACCTGGAGTACGCCAAGCTCAAGGTCGAGTCGGGCTGCCAGTTCCTGATCACGCAACTGTTTTTCGACACCCAGAAGTATTTCGACTTCGTGGCCCGGGCCCGCGCGATCGGCATCGGCGTCCCGATCATCCCCGGAATCATGCCGATCACCAACGTGGCCCAGATCGAGCGCTTCACAAAGATGTGCGGGGCCACGATTCCCGAGCCGTTGTTGAGCGAGCTCCGCCGCCTGCAAAACGACCCGCAGGCAGTCCTGTCGATGGGCGTGGCCCACGCGACCGCCCAGTGTCTGGAACTGCTGCAGCGCGGCGCGCCGGGGATTCACTTTTACACACTGAACAAGTCGCCGGCCACACGCACGATCCTGATGGCGATCCAAACCGTCTACCCGCCCGCCCGCACGCCGGCGGGAGCGTGAGGGTAACGGCGACCGCGCGACGCAGCGTCATTCCGAGGGAGCGAGGGGCGCTGTCATTCTGAGGAAGCGAAGCGCGCTGTCATTCTGAGGAAGCGAACGGCGCTGTCATTCTGAGGGAGCGAAGCGACCGAAGAATCTCGTCACACGCTACGGAACTCCTCCCGGCTCCAACAAGAGGCTCTTCGCTTTGCTCAGCGTGACTATGGACAATCCGGGCTAGCGATCGGGGCCCCGTGCGTAGGCGGGAAGCTCGCGCAGGAATCGGGCGAAATCAACCGACCCGGCGAGCTCGAGCAGCTCCTCTTGTTCCATCTGACTGCACAGCGCGAAGCTACGGCGCTGCGCATCCCACTTGAGCACGTTTACTTGCCCAGCCTGGGCAACCTCGTAGGACCGTTCGGCCTGCCCGTGGCCGCACTTGCCGCGGCAGCGGCTACAGGCCTTTAGTCTGATGCGGCGATTGGCGCTGAACAGCGAAACGAACTGGTCCTGGGTGTCTTGGCTGCGATAGCGCACGTGAATCATGCGTACATCGCGGACCGGGAAGCACTCGCAGGCGCCCTCCAGCACATACCCGTGAGCGCTCAGATCGGCCACCAGCGGCTTGAAGCCCAGCTCCCGGGCCAGGAATTCGGTTGCGTCCTGTGCCGACATGCCCCGGCAGTTGTGCGAATCGCGGTGCCCGGCCATCGCGCACTTGCGGTAGATCTGGGCGAAGTCTTCCGCGGAGACGTCTATAGCCGCCAGTGCGACGGCCCCCCCGCCGCCACCCGGCAGGTACAGCAAGAGCGCCACCATGATGACGGCCGCGGCCGCCAGCCCGGTGCCGACGAATGTGAATAGGCGGCGGCGCGCCGTCCGTGACTGGGTATGCAGCCGCTGCCGGAGCCGCTGTTCCAACCCGGCCGGCAGCGCCTCAGATGCGACCGCACGCTGCGCGCAGCGGCGCAGGGCCTGCCAGCGTTCGACTTCCGTCCGGCACTTCTGACACTCGGCCAGGTGGGCCTCCACAGGCGCACGCAGCTCGGCCGCCAACTCTCCGTCAGCGTAGACGGCAAGGTGTGGTCGCATGTCTGAGCAGTTCGTCATTGTTCGCTTGCCGGAATCAGTCGGTGCTCTCGGGCATAATCGTGTAGCGCTCGCGTGAGGGCTTGCCGGGCTCGGTGCAGCCGGCTCATCACGGTCCCGATCGGGACACCCAGAATATCCGCGATTTCCTGATAGCTGACTTCCATGGTTCCCCAGAGCAGCAGGACGGTGCGGAACTCCGGGTGCAAGTCGTCGAGGGCTCGCTTGACCTCGCCATCGAGCTTCTCATAGTCCAGCGCGGGCGGCTCGCTGATTTCGCTCCCGGCGTCCGGCGCCTCATGCATCTGCTCCATGGTTTTGTGGTCGGCCACGCGCGGCGCGCGACGCTCACGCGCCAACCGATTCAGAAACGTGTTGTGCAAGATCTTCAGCAGCCACGGCTTGATGCCGAACTCGCGCATCTCAAACCGACTGAAGGCTTTATAGGCCTTCAGGTAGGTCTCCTGCACCAGATCCTCGGCTTCGTGCTCGTCCCGGCAGAGCCGACGAGCCACGCGGTAAACCAGCTCGAGGTGCGGGACGGCCAGCTCCTCAAACGACTTGTCGGCTTTAGCCGGCATCAGCCATCCAGAGCCGACCAACGGCCGGCGTCCCTACCAAAACAACCAACGAACGCGACAGACAATTCCATTGATCGCCGAATCCCACGAGATTATCCCCGCTCAACTGGCGGCCGGCCACACCGCGGAGGTACAATCTCCGCGGCGTTGGATGCCCGAACCAGGGCTGGCTCGCGCTATTCTCACCCGGAGGATCCGACATGTCACGCGCGAAACCGTGCTTGGCCCTCGCCGCCGGCCTGATCACCTTGTCGCTCGCCGCACCGGCCCCGGCCGTTCAGCCGAAGCCGGTCTTTTTCGAGACCTTCGACGGCGTCGGGATTCACGCCGACTACTACGAGCCCAAGCCCGTCGCGGACGGGGCCCCCATGGCGATCCTGCTGCACATGTACGTCAGCGACCGGACGGCGTGGAAACCGCTGGCCGGCCCGCTTCACGAGGCCGGCTTTGCCGTGCTGGCCATCGACATGCGTGGGCATGGCGAGAGCGTGACACCGGCCTTGCGCGAGCGCGTCGAAAAGCGTGACCCGAAGCTCTTCGAGGAGGTCCATCAGGACGTTCGGGCCGCCTACGATTGGCTCGCCGGGCAAGAGGGGATCGACCGCTCGCGTTTCGCGCTGGTCGGGGCCAGCGTGGGCTGCAGCGTCTCGCTGCGCTACGCCGTTCAGGACCGCAGTGTGGACGCGGTCGTGTGTCTGACGCCGGGCCTGGATTACCTCGGGCTCGACTCCCGCCCCGACATGAAGAAGATCCGCGGACGGGCGATCCTGATGCTGGCCACCGAGGACGAGCGGAAAGCGGCAAAGACGCTGGCGACCATGGCCGACGGAGCCCAGGCTCACGTCGTCGCCAGCGGCAAGGTGCACGGCACCCGCATGTTCGGCAAGGTGCCCGGCATCGAAAAGGAGATCGCGGCCTTCCTGAAGGAGGGTGTGGGCCGGCCCACCAAGACGACCGTCTACGGGAGCATCAACAGCAACATCTGGCACCCCCGTGAGTCCGGGTGGATCGAGCGGATCAACCCGAGCAACCTGCGGCATTATTCGTCTCCCGAGGAGGCCGAAGCACGCGGGTTGCGGAAGACCAGATCCATGGGACCGGGCGACCGCGGTAAACTCGACGACCACCCGGATGACAAGCCGTAGCTCGCCATTGACGCGGCCGTCACAGGGGAGGGCGAGGCGCCTGCCGAGCTTGGCCTTTTACGGCAGCGGGGGCGTCTTGGCCGGGTCGGCGTGCTCGGCGTAGTCGGCCGCCACCAGGATCTCGTTCAGGCGGCGTTCGACACTGACGGGGAAGTCGGCGTAATCCTGGGCCCGCAGCGAGAACACGTCCCGGCGATTCTCCAACGTGTACGCGTGCCCTTCCAGGTAGAGGATGTTGACCACCCGGGCCTGGTGATTCGTGCGATGGAGCTCACCCGGCCCGAGGCTGTTTACGTCCAAGGCCAACGCCCGCGCGGGGAAGCCGAGGCCGTTGTAGCCGAGGTTCTCCAGCCGGTCCCGCGTGGCCTGATCACGCTGTCGATACAGGTACGAGCAGAAAGCGTCCTGATCGGGGTGCTGCTCGAGCTTCTCGAACTCCTCGATCGGGTCGTTGGTGTCGTCCGCCGGGCAGAAGAGCACCCGTGGCTGGCGCAGGTCTCTTGCCAACAGCGGCCCGAGCCCGTTCGGCGTCTGCAACCCGCCGATCCAGACCTGGTTGCTCGCCCATTCCTCCCAGCCCTGCTCGCTGAAGTAAGGCAGCGGCATTGCCGGCCCACGCGGGATCGCCCCGCCGTACTGCATACCGTAGGCGTGGATAGCCAGCCCGATCTCGCGGAGGTTGGACAGGCACACTGATCGCTTGGACTGGGCCCGTGCTTGCGACAAGCCCGGCACCAGGATCGCCAATAGCAGCGCGATGATAGCCACCACGACCAGCAGCTCGATCAGCGTAAAGCCTGCCTGTCGCCGACGCGGATCCGCAAACGTCGCCCGTCCGCCCATCCCTTCAAGCCTTGTTCCAACGCTCCACGTACGCGCGTGTGAGTGTACCAGATCAGAACCGGGCCACGTAGGGCAGGTCGAGGCACGAGACCTGCCGAATCCTGCTTTCCCACGCCCGGGCGCGGGCGCCCGGCCACGGTGTCCGCCGCTACAATCCCGATGATTCGTTGCTGCCGCCCGTTGTGGAGTATACCCGTGGCACGCCTGCTGGTTGCGCTCACTGTGCTTCCCGTTGCCGCCCTGCTGACGTGGCTTGCCCTCGGCGTGCGCCCGGAACGGGCCGACTTCGTGGTGGCGTACCAGGAACCGCGCACGCTCGACCCGCACCGCGTCAGTTGGGCCGCGGAGATTCAGCTTGCCAACACGTTGTTCGAGGGCCTCACGCGGCTGAATTCGGAGACGTTTCAGCCGGAGCCGGCCGTGGCCACTCATTGGGAGGTCACCCAGGAGCAGACCCGCTACACGTTCCACCTGCGGCCGGAAGCGCGGTGGTCCAACGGCGACCCGCTCGTCGCGGAGCACTTCCGTTTCGGCTGGCTGCGCGTGCTCGATCCGCCGGTCGAATCGCAGTACGCCAGCCTGCTGTTCGTGATCGCTGGGGCGGAGGACTATTACCGTTCGCGGCTCAACGGTGACGCGCGCGATGACGTGCCCGCCGACCGAGTAGGGATCGACGTGCCGGACGCACACACGTTGCGTGTCCGTCTGGCCGGGCCGTGCTCGTACTTCCTGGACCTGACCTCGTTCCCCACACTTGCCGCGGTGCATCCGCCGACGCTGGAGAGGTGGGCGTATCGCGACGGTCGGGTTCTGCGCGGGACGCGGCACCTGTGGACGCGGCCGGGCAAGCTCGTTTGCAACGGGGCATTCATTCTGTCCCGCTGGGACTTCAAGCAACGCCTTTTGCTCGAGCGCAACCCGCATTACTGGGACGCGGGCAACATTCACGTCGATTCGATCGAGGTGTATCTGACCGCCGATTTGAACGCCGACCTGGTCGCGTACGAAACCGGCCGCGTGGATCTGATTCAAATGCTGGAGACGGCGGTTGCCCGCGTGCTGCACACCGAGCAGCAAGCCGGGCGGCGGAACGACTTCCACCTCGGCGACCGGTTTGCCACGTGCTTCTTCCGCGTCAACTGCAAGCGTCCGCCGCTGGACAACGCCGATCTGCGCAAGGCCCTCGCGTTGGCGATTGACAAGTCGGCGATCTGCACGCAGGTGCTGGGTTTGGGCGAGACGCCGGCCGACACGTATGTTCCCTGCGGCACGCTGCATCTGATGCCGCGGGCGGGCCCCAACGGTGAGACGATCTACTATCACCCACCGGACGGACTGGGTGCGGGGCTGACCTATCAGTCCGGTGCAAAAACCCTCGAAGGCGCGAGTCCCGTAGCGTCGGACCTCCGAGTCCGACGTCTCGACGCCATGAACGCGGGCGCGCCGGACTCGGAGGTCCGGCGCTACAGTTTTGCACCGGACTGCTATGCCGAGAGGGTGGAATTGGCGCAGGAGTACCTGCGGCGTAGCGGGTTTGAGCGGGTCGCCGGCACGCGCCCGATCGAGATCACCTACGCCCCGCACCCGGATATCCAGCGCGTAGCCGAGGCGGTGCAGGCGATGTGGGAGTCGGCGTTGGGGATTCGCGTCGAGTTGCGGGTCGTTGAGGCCAAGGTGCTTAACAGCAGGATCAACAGCCTGGACTACGACGTGGTGCGCTGCAACTGGTTCGGCGACTACCTGGACCCGAGCACGTTCCTGAACATGTTCCGCACGTACGACGGGCAGAACCGCACGGGTTGGTCGCACGCCGAGTACGATCGGCTGCTGGCCGCCGCCGGTGGCGAAGCGGACAACGCTCGGCGCTTCGCCCTGTTCCGCGAAGCCGAACGGATTCTGTGCGCGGAGCAGTTGCCGATTATCCCACTCTACT
>Ga0114919_10002772_pt1 | contig 14145 bp, 15 predicted proteins | sample BlataG_FD_88682 | JGI IMG/M metagenome (GOLD analysis project Ga0114919, IMG submission 88682) | Deep subsurface microbial communities from Black Sea to uncover new lineages of life (NeLLi) - Black_00105 metaG | ecosystem: Environmental > Aquatic > Marine > Oceanic > Sediment | place: Atlantic... | reverse complement strand
TCAAGATTGTTCAAAATTGCTACATTCGATATTTTACTTATTGAGAGTTTTCTTTCTTGGTTACTTAAATAGCAAAATCCATAGAGGAGAATTACGGTTGTTTTCTTGTTGGGTCGAATATGAAAGAAAACCAAAGAGCCCGTGGGAATCTACTTGAAAAAGTTTGCTAAAGAGTCTTTTAAATATTAGAGGCTAACGATTTCTTGGGGTATAATTCAATCTTTTTTTCATACAGGTCCCGTAAATATTTCCGCTATTTTTTACGCACATAGAACCGGGACCACAATCTGTGTCAAATTGGCATGTATCACCATATGTCCGATTTAGGTCTAAAGGAGAATAAACAGGGAGTCTATCATTTTTATTCCCAGGAGAAATTCCACCCACACAAACTCCATAAATTGAACCTGATGCTTTTAAACATTTGCTCCCGGGGTTGCAATCTGTGTCAAATTGACATGCCATGGCAGTCGACTGAAAAATAAAAATCGTTGCTACGGCCAATAGGACAGACATTAATGTTTTCATTTTTTCCCTTCCCCTATATTGGATTAAGTTGATCATCGATTTTATCTACTGTCGAAATTAGCAGAGGACCACGGGCGTAAGCCCGTGGGAATCTACATATTGAAGATTTCTTTAAGTATTCGCAACATTATCAGGCTTTAGCCTCTAATGTCAAATATATACCGCTCAAAGATGATTTGATGTGATTGAAGCGGTCAAGGTTGTTGGATTAGAAACTATCACAATCATACTTCTTTTGTCATTCCAAATTCCTCTTCTGGCAGTGCCAGGATCTCGTTTTAGGCTTTTATGCTTTGCCTTATACAAAGTGTTTTCCAGACATAGTTCCCAATTTAAAGCCTGCTGAAGAAATGGAAATTCTTTGCCAAATATTGTCAAATACTTTTGGTCTACAATCCGCGCAATTAAGATAACCAACTGAAAAATAATTGTTTTTCTGATTTCTGACATGAATTCTTACATTTTGCATGGTTTTTGCATTAACTTTGGTAGGCTTCTTTGAATACCTCGTCTGTTTGCGGCGATGAGCTTCATTTGCAAATTTAAAGAAAAGGAAAAGTAGTGTGAGAAAAATACTGATATTTTTTATTATATGTATCTTCATGCAAAGTTTATCCTCTACTCTATCGTTTCCTGGAGAAATTTATAGATGGGTTGATGAGAAAGGGATTGTCCATTTTTCAGACTCTCCAATCGATAAATCAAAATTTGGGTCATATGGTACGGAAATAATGCAAGCTTTCGATTATGTAGAAGATACAACTCAAGCGAGTGAAGTGATTGAGAAAAAGGCCTACAAAAAAGAACAACCGCAGAAAACCCAAAGCACTAAAATTGAGGAGAGTATTAAGCCTAAAAAGAAATATGATATTAACACAAAGGGAAATAATACTTATGTAAAAAAACGGAAATCTCAAAATAGGTCTCTTAATAAATTATCTCGTAGCTATAATGCTACAACAAATAGAACTGATAAAAAACAGCTGCATATCGATGATTATAATGCTAATATTAGGAAACGTAATGAACAGATACAAAGGGAATATGAAGCGCGACGGCAAGCATATGAAATAGAACGAAAAAAAGTTGAAAAGCATAACGCTCAAGTCAAAGAATATAATTCTCAACTGAACAACGATGTTGAAAGTCAAGGCTATTTCATGAAAACGGAGCCTAAGAGGGTTAAATATAAGGGGAGAAAACCATATTTAGGTAAGGATGATCCAAACAAACCATTCTATCAGAGACATCCACTAAGCAGGTAGAATACCGGGAAATTTCCATCAAACACCAGTAAAATTGGACCTTTCGGAAAAATCCCACCAAAATCCAACATAGGGCCTTTTGGGAAAACGCCATCAAAAGGAGCTAACACAGGAGCTTTTGGGAAAATGCCACCTTAAAATATTTAATATTAGCGAAGATGGGATAAAACCGCATTAAAAATCACACTCATGTGTTCTGGGCGGAATTAAATAAGTTTGTGGGGGATGCCAAAGGAATGAGGAAAAAAATGAATGAATATAAAGTGTTTCTGATATAATTTTACTTTGCCCAATTTCAGATACTCGCCATCCACACAGCCCCTATCCAATCGGTTAATCAATTTCCGTATATACGGAAATCATAAAAATATCGCTGGTGCAGAATTCTGCACAAGTGATATTCAGGAATGTCAGAAAGCAGGGGTAAACCGTCATCAGGATCGTCATTTTCAACTTGTTGTTTTAACGAACAATAACGATATGACGACGATGACGATGATTTTCATAAAATGGATTCCAAACGTTTGGAATCCCCATTTCTGGACATCTTTACAATCTTCAAGAATGGAATAAGTTGGTTCCGGGGAACTTATCGTCCTGCCACCGTAATGAAAACTACAGGAAAAGGGAGCGTTATTAGGGGAAAAAACGTGGTATTCCGGCATAGGAACATTAGTGTGCGGAGACAGACGGTTTGGAAGGCTCAGATAATCTCAACCGTCAAAAATATCTTCAATGATTCTGCAATTTTTTCTAAAGTGTCCTTTTTTCTTTGAGTGTTTGAGTGAGTGCAAACGTACTTACCATCGATGATGCGCTGACCATATTGGGTGCTCCTCCTGTCTCCGACCAATGGTATCCCGCATTCCGTAAGATTTAGAGATGACACTCGATCAAGTCCCATTCGTTGGAGGGATAGCGCGAAAGTATCGGCAGCATAGTGCTCTTCAATAATTGTACCATCGTCCCATTTAACCCTAAGTGCTGTTTTTTGTGCTTTCCCTTGGGATGGAGTACGAGTTTTATTTTTCCGCGGCTGAGAAAATGAAAATCTTTGTCTCGTCGCAACGTCAATACCCCGTTGCCAATCTTCAAGAAGGTTTTCGACTTTGGCTAAAAACGCCAGCAGGTTCTTCCCTGATTCTCCAAGGCGTTGTGCTGCATCATAGTTTTTTTCTCGAAAGGCTTCGGCTATGACGCTGGGCAAAATCAGGCCACTCATGCTAAGCTAAATCATACCACCAATATTCCGAAAAGGCGTTCTTTCTAATCTCCCGACCTTTGATTCCTCCCATGTTAATTGTATTTTCGAATTCAAGTATCTTGGAGGAGAAAATACAATGCCTTATGTGAGACCCCGGAAACGACCCTGTAGCATCTGCCGCAAGTGGTTTCTGCCTGATGTTCGGCAAGCTGGCAGACAAAAGACTTGCAGTCCTGAGTGCAGTAGAGAATTGCATCGAAGAAACTGTGCAGAATGGAACAAGAAGAATACAGCATATTTCAAGAGCAACTATTTAGATAAAAAACTCGAAGAGGACGGCAGATCCCCACCGGATTCAACTCAACCAGATGTTGAAGGAGATCCAGAGCCAGTACCCAAAAGCCGGATCAACCTGAACCTACCCCGAGACATCATTGAGAGTAAAATCGGCAGAGATAATTTGATTATGGCAGAATACGTGACCGAACAGATAGTTAGCAGAATTCGGAACAATGCCGCCGCTTTTCCTGAAAAGTAATCCACTTCGGTTTTTAAGACGCATCATAGATATAACCCGTTGTTATGAAAGAAGATATGAACAAAGTAATCGAAACATGTTTTTAAGATTCATTACAAGCATAACCATATGTATATATTAAGGATATTGACGAAGTAATCCCAAACTGTTTTCAAGATGCAATAGACTTGGACATGCCAATGTTTGTATGGTTAGCCATCATGAACTATGACCAGAAAAATAGCGGCATAAGACAGGTAGAAATATCGAGTTTTGATTTGCGTTATGAACATTGCCGTTTGAAGTCAAAAGTTACGGAGAGGTCGCTTTTATCCTCCATATTGGATCATGGTATTCGAGATCCATTGCGGGGCGTGGAGACCAAGGATGGATGCCGGATTTTGCTCGATGGTTTTAAACGATACAGATGTGCGAAAAAGCTGAGTATTGGCATTGTGCCGTACCATTGTCTCGGTGAAGATGAGGCCTTTGGGATCATAACACTCTTGCGCATTGCAAATGCGAAAAGCCTCAGCATCTTGGAACAGGCCCGATTGATTGACGAATTAAACACCATTCATAAGATGTCTGTTTCTCAGATAGCCGGTCTTCTGGAAAAGAGTAAAGGCTGGGTAGGTATGCGGGTTGGCATCATCGGACAAATGAGTCCAGCCATTATGGATAAGGTATTCAGTGGGCAATTTCCTGTCTATTCCTATATGTATAGCATCCGGTCGTTCATACGTATGAACGGCATAAGCAAGCAAGATGTTGATGAGTTTGTAAGATCGGTTGCCGGAAAGGGCTTAAGCATTCGTGATATCGAAATACTGGCCAATGGGTATTTTAGAGGGGGGGAGGACATACGCCAGCAAATCAGAAACGGCAATATCACATGGGGATTAGCCTGCTTGAAACAGATCTCTGTAAGAACAGACTGCACACAAGTTGAACAGCGAATGCTCAAGGATCTTGAGATCATGCAAAAGTACATGCAACGGGTGATAAACAAAAGCAAAGATGACCGGTATAAAACCGCATCATTCAATGCCCAGGCCAACCTTCTGACAGGCGGCATTCTCAGGCAAATGAAACTATTTTCCAGATCAATAAAGGACCTTCATGATAAGTCAGGACAAACGGGCAGCGATCTATCGTCTTCATACGGAAGGTATAGAAGTGCGTAAGATTGCACGAAGTTTACGTGTAAATCGGGGCACAGTCAGTAATATTATTAAGCAAAAGGGTGTCATGCCCGAATCGATGAGAAAGGATAAGATCGAGCTGGATCCGGATCTTGTCGCTAAGCTTTACAAAGATTGTGATGGCTGGGTTCAGCGGATGCATGAGATATTGACCGAGGAAAAGGGGACACAGATTGGTTATTCCACGTTAACTTCGAAAATACGGGAACTTGAGCTTGGGACATCGAAAAACCAACGTAGCGGACAGGTTCCGGACAGCCCCGGTGAAGAGATGCAGCAAGACACCTCACCCTATCGGATTAAATTAGGTTACAGATCCGTGCTGGTTCAGGCCAGTCTTCTGTATTATCGCTATTCAAAGATTCGTTATTTGAAATTCTACCGCTCATTTAATCGCTTTAAAATGAAGTGCTTTTTCCATGAAGCGCTGACCTTTTGGAACTATGCTGCAGGCATCTGTATCATTGATAATACCAACCTTGCCAGGCTTCATGGAACCGGTAAAAACGCCGTCATCGTCCCAGAGATGGAACAGTTTGCCAGACAATATGGGTTTGCCTTTGTCTGTCATGAAATAAGGCACTCAAACAGGAAAGCAGGCAATGAAAGGGGGTTTTTCACTGTTGTCACCAATTTTTTCGCCGGTCGTAAATTTGAGAATATGGAAGATCTGAACCGGCAGGCCTTTTCTTGGGCAACGGTCAGGTCGGCCAATAGACCGACGGGAAAGACCCGGCTGATCCCGGCAGCTGCCTTTGAATATGAGAAACCGTATCTTAATAAGCTGCCTGCTTATGTAGAGCCACCCTATCTTGTTCATGGAAGACGTACCGACCAGTACGGATATGCTTCCTTTGACGGAAATTTCTACTGGATACCGGGAACTAAACGATTTGACGTAAAGATCTTACAATACAGTAATTATCTGAGAATCTACTACAAACGAGAATTGCTTGGTGAGTATGAAATGCCACCTGAAGGGGTCAAGAACAAAAAGATCTATCCAAAAGGGAAATCCAAGCCGAAGCATCAACCAAAGTATCGTAAAAAGCCCACAGCGCAAGAAGAACGAACGCTAAGGGCTACATCGGAAGAAGTCAATGCCTATCTGAATTTTGCGACCAAAAAAGGTGGCCGGCAAAAGCACAGATTCATTCGAGAATTATATGGCTTGTACAAGAAGCTTGCCCCCTCGCTATTTATAAGGACAGTCAAACGGGCCTTGAAGTACCGTATCACAGACACAAAGACCATTGAACGGATCGCCATATTACTGATGAAAGAAGGCAACTATGATTTACCATCTGTTCAAATCGACCTGGAATATAGGGACAGAGAATCCTATCTTGATGGCCGTTTTGCAGGTGATGTGGACTTATCGGTTTACGACAAAATGATGGAGGAGAAGGATGAATGATGAACTGACAAAGATGCTTAAGTATCTGCGTTTTGGTGGCCTACTTGAAAACTGGGACACTTATCTTGACAGTGCCCGGAAGGGAAATTTCTCTCATGTTCGACTGCTTCAACATATTATTGAACAAGAATACAAAATCAAGAAAGACAATTCCAGGCGACTGAGGATCTTAAGGTCAAAGATCCCTGAAAAATACGTTATGGAAACCTACCCATTTAATAGACAACCGAAACTGAATAGAAAAAAGATTTTGGCCCTGTATGATTCATTTGACTATATAACCAAGAATCAAAATATCATCTGGATAGGACCCACTGGTGTCGGAAAAACCGGTCTTGCAACAGCCTTTCTTATGCATGCAATTGACCACGAATATAAAGGACGGTTCATTGCCTTCCCAGAGCTTACAGAGATCCTCTATAGATCAGTGGCGGATCATTCGGAAGAGAAAATCATGAAAACATTTCTTTCCTATGACTGTCTGCTTATTGATGAAGTCGGATATGTGGAGGTCGAACCGGTTCAGGTTGGATTGTTTTTTACCCTGATGCACAAAAGACATAAGAAGAAAAACACATTGATAACTTCTAACCTTGGCTTTAGTCAATGGACATCATTCTTGAGAAACGATCAGCTTACAGCGGCATTGATCGACCGTCTGACTGAAAACAGCCATGTTATCAATATGAAGAACTGTGTCAGTCTGCGACGCAAACTTGATCCGGCTGGTTGAAATGACAAAACGCCGCTTTACCAATCACGAACTGCATACTCTGCGCAATGACATTCCTATTGACGCATTGATTGATAAGGCACTTTGCATTCCTTCCCGGGTTGCGGAGGGTCATTTTCGTTTTCTTTGCCCCTTATGCCAAGAATTTAACACCGCCGTAAATCCTGAGACAAATCTGGCCAGATGCTTCCGTTGTGAGGAAAACTTCAATACCATAGACCTGGTGATGATAATCAGGAAGTTGGACTTTGTTGAAAGCGTCAGGTTCCTGCAAGACTATCATAAGAGTGCTTCTGTCAGTCGAAACGAGGACTACCGGGTGGCTACCACCGGCAGTGACACTCATGATGGCTCTCAGATGAAATGTGCCGACCTATCAGAACATTCAAATAAAAACATGGTTCATATCGGCCATATTCTTGATCGTATAGTGCCCTCAAAATGTGAGAAAATCCCTTCCGTCTTCAATCGCCCTGCTCAACAGAATATGGCCAATTGTCGCATACTAAGACTGGAACAGAAAGTAGATCGTTTATCCCATCAAATCGAGAATATACTAAAAGCAATCCATATCGATAATCCTTCCCACCAGTGAGCACCTACTGTCTTATCAACGCTGATAGAACAGTGTCATCATTAAGCATCATCCTGCAAACAGTGCTAAGTAGCAGCCGGCGGGGTATCATTCATTAATGTCAGGGCGGGATAGGCTTCTCTCTGCGGGGTATCGCTGTTGGCCCTCGCGTGAATCAACGGCCTGATTTATCTCAGCATGGGTGGCCTGATTTATCTCAGCGTTATAGTTCGGACCCTTGGTCGGCAATCTGGTCGGCAACAGATTCAATTTCTTCGATTATTAACTCAAAAGCCGCTGCAACTCCATCCTTGTTCATTTCGATACCTCCAAAAATAATTCACACCCCGCCCCCGACAAGAAGTTTGGAATAAGCTGATAGAATTTACTCTAAAGTTTTAGAAGAGGCTTCTTAGTTATAGAATTAATCCATTTTCCTTCAACCAATTCGTAATGCTCATCTTCAGGATCAGCAAAAAGGCTCTGGTGCAAAGGATATTCAGCGTACGGATTGTGCACAATTTTTAGCCGCAAAGGTCGTTCGATATTCGATGGTTCCTTGTAAGCGTACCCTTTCTTTGGAAGATTGATCGATAGCGCGGAGATATATTGCTTCCGGTTTGGAGCGATTATTTGTTTTGGGCCGTGAATCCAACCCTGTTCTTCAGCCCTTCCAACGTCTTGGTCGAAGATTATGCGGCGTTGGATGGTACCAAAAACCTGGATTACCTCTATAGGACTGGTTGGAATTCCAACACGCTGATGGTTGTCAAAGACAACAATATGCGCAAAGCCGAGTTTTTTATATGGCTTTAGCTGCTTTGCTGCTTCCTCAAAAGGCCTGCGGAAACGTTTTATGATTTCATTGACTGCCTCAACACCGCATCGATAATCATTATCCAGCGGGCCAGCGGCTTCAAATTCCTTAACCTCCACAAGGACTGAAATATTGTCTCTCCAAACGAAATAGTCAGGTCTCGTACTTTTTACACAAATTTTCTGATCGAGATTATCTTCATCAACGAATGAACAGCCACGCTGTTTGAGCAACCATTCAAGGCGAGTCTCGCTGAGATTTTTGATCTTTGGTTTATCATTGATCATGGAGCAGCTCTCACATCCGCTTTTTCAGGCCCGTTGATCTTTTAGCCCAACAATTACTATGTTGCAAAGGCATATTTCCCTTTGGTTCAGGGCAATGGGCGTATCATGTTTACGGCGATTGCTTGTTTTCACTATTGGCTATTGTTGTCGATACTTTTCACTTTTATCCCGAAAGCCCGCGACAACAAATATAACGAGAAATATAACGAGTCGCGTTGTTCCCCGAATGCCAAAAAGCACGATAAAAAAACTTAAAGGAGCGGCAACGATGCCCCCCAATAGAATTTGCCAAATTGGTCGTGGTGAGTTTATGGGCCTCGGCTCTTTCCATTCTTCAGATGGATAATAGTTAGATGCGGATCTCCACGGTTCGAAGAGGGAAACAGAACCCTTATCCCAGTTTGGGTTTGCTTGATACCACCCTTCGACTTTTTTTTGCCACGCTTTATGCTCGGGCGTTTCAGTCTTGCAGTTTTCGAAAACGATTGCACCCCCCATAAGAGCTCCCGGCACAATGGCGACAATAGCTAGTATCAGCGCTATTCGATCCATTCCCTTTTTAATATTCATTCCCTTATATTCCTGTGAGTTATAAGAGACTTCTATTGATTTTTTTTACTCTATCAAGCAAATCTTCGAATTTAAATGGTTTATAAAAAAAGTCGCTTGCTCCAAGAGCGATAGCCTTTTCATAGGAACAAATTGGTTTATACCCGGTAAATATGATTACATCTGAATCATAGTTTTTTTTGATTATTTTGGTTAGTTCAAGACCATCCATGCCGGGCATCACAACATCCGTCATAACTAAATCAATATGGTGTTTTAATAGGACATCCAAAGCTTCTTTTGCTGAAGATGCTGTAAAAGTTTCATATCCTTGGTTATAAAGATACTTGCTAAGCATTTCAGTTATTAGTTCATCATCATCTACACATAAAATGCGATATTTAAAAAATATGTCTTTTAGTTCTTCTTTTATCTGATCTTTCCGCAATTTTTCGATATAGCTTAGTTCGTTTAGCGCAACTTCATTCTCCGGCTCAATATCCAGCGACTTTTTGAGGAAGTCTTCTGCATCATCCAGTCTTTTCAGATCAATTAGAGCAATGGCTGCACCCCTCAGAGCTCTGGCCCGCTGCGGTTTAGGTGCCCAAGATCGAATCTCAGAAGCTTTTATAAACAAATCATACGCTTCTTGATAGGAACCTAAATGCAAAAGAATCATGGCTTTTTCACATAAAATAAAAGGGTGATCCGGCTCAAGTTCAATGGCTTGATCGATATATAACATTGCTTTTAGCCAATCTTGCTGTTCCACACTGATGAAAGACAATAAATAAAACGCTTTTGAATAGGAAGGAACAACCCAGTTGACTATTTTCTTGCTCCCCTCTGGATTACAATGAGGGGCATGGATAGTAAATTCTTCCATGGACCAGTAAGCAACGTCGATTGAAGTTCTCGATACGTTCACTGGCTTCCAGTCGAGAGGCATCTCCGAAACTAAGTCTTTCAAAAGCTTTTCAGCTTCACTTCTTTTCCCCTTCTCCATCATTGAACTGGCTATGTTAAGAATATTTTCTTTAGAGCTAACACCTTCCATGCCGCTCCTCCTTTTCCTTGACTTGTTATGCTTTTCGGATTCACCATCCATAATACAACTTCCTTTTTATTTCCCTTGTATTCCGTTCAATATTGTCAAGCTGCATTCGCGTCGTAAAATCTTCATAATTAAACGACCTATCATATAGTGCCCTATTTATGTCACTAAAATCTTCTCTCATCTTTCTAAGATATTCAAAAGATGATGAATTCATCTTATTTAACTCATTTTGTATTTGAAGCTTTCTCAACAATCTTTCATCTTTGAGCTTTTCATCATTATAGCTGTATGTATAGTTGTTAGGTCCTATTTTCACCTTTTTATTTATGATGGGATAGGTATATCTTCTACTATATTTATCATGTGGGGTTTTTGAGGCAACATTTTTAGTATATTGTGGTTTAGTATTTGGTTTTTCATAGATTAGATGAACGAGTTCCCCATCCCTATAATCAAATTTGGATCTTCCATTTTCATCAGTCTCTTTTAGTAACGATTGAATTTTCGCCATTTTAATTTCTTGGACTTTTTTCTGTACTTTTTTGGATAATTCTTTATATTTTTCTTTTGTGATCAGATTTCCCTCTGGTGAATAATATTTTACCTCACCGGCTGAGCTTGGATTGATTAACAGAAGTTGGAAAAAAAGAAATATAAGAATTGATATTGATTTATTTAACATATTTTTGACCTTATTTCAGTTCACAACATGTGATCGTTTTGCGTTGCGTAAAAAGAACTCAATAATACACTCAATTTTATTATCGCATTTAGAAATTGAAGACTAAATGTAGCTCGTTTATATCTTGGGTAAGTTTATTTTGGTTATTATACGCAAAAATCGTGCAGAGTTTATAATGCCATTTCAGAAAAGGGAAAAATGATTAGATTTAAGGTGGTTAGCTTAAGTGCAAATTAGAAGGCCATAAATATTTTGACAATAATTGACAATTAGCATTCAACTTTTTGACAGGTTTTCACTCTTTAATAATCTTTTAGAAAGAAAATTCTGGGAAATATTTTAGGATAATACAGGTAGGTCAGCTAAAAGAATACTCTCTTTATGTCATTATAAACCAGCACTACATAAGCCACCAACAAGACAATCCACAGCGTCTTGAGCGTACGACTTGCTACAACGCTTCTATTCGTGCGTTGTTCGTCCAAAAAAGGGGAAACGCTCTTCGAGAACATCAGGACTAGCCCCGACACCAGTGAAAAGATGCCCAAGATGACAAAAACCGCTGCCGGAAAACTCAGGAAAACAACTTTCGGTGTAAACAACGGATAAGTAAACGTACATCCAAACAAAAGAAGGAAGCTTCCAATGCCCCACCTTGCCCACCTTGAGCCTAAGTAAAGCTGACCACAAGTGAGAGCTATAAAAAGTTCAACTATAACTATTGATAACTGGTGCTGGTGACTCATGATGTTGTAAATGACCACGATGACCGCAAGGATAGTCACTATTGCCGTGAGCGTTATTGTTCTGCCGAGTCGGGTTTGAGAGTCCATGCTTTCTCCTTCAAGAAAAAAAGCGTTGGTCTGATGAAAAGGAGTTGAGAATTAGATCAGAACCAATTGACACCGCCTAAATTGTTACTGACATTCAGAAAGATCTGGTTGTAATCAAATCAATTTTTACTAAGCGTGACTGGTCTGTTTTAATATTTCTTATTTTTTCATTAATTTTATCTGCTCTTCAAACGGACGTTTCTCAAATTTAAGACAATCAAAGGCAGTTTCTGCATCTATGAATTTGATTTGATTATTTTCCAGGCAATAAATTTGTTGATCTATATTTTTATTATTTAGCAATGCCAATCTTATATTTTCATCCGGTGGATACCCTGAAATTATAAGCCCAAAGACTTCCTCATTTTTGAAAGCAAGATGTTCTTTCACCCATCCCATATATCGTTGAATTTGACCAACTGTCTTATCCCTGGATATATCTTTTTTAATTTCTATTATTAACCATTTAGGCTCTAAATTATGACGAGCAAGAACGTCAATAACGCCAGCTTCACCTATATTTTTTTGGCTCTCTTTAAGATTCCACTCTTTAAAAAGTTCTATCTTTTTCCAGTTGATTTCTAAATAATTTTGAAGGTCTTTTTCTGTTTTGAATTGTTTACTTAAAATCGTACCGAGAATACCTCTATTTAAATTCCCTAATTGTTTAATTGCACATGTTTTTTTCTTATTTTTCAAAATCTTAGGATATTCATCAATTACTTCGGCTAAACGAAGGCTATCGTTTACATTGCTTTTTGATATGCCAAGCAACTTTCCTGTATCTGATTGTTTCCATCCGCCATGTGTACCTATTTGAGTTCTCCCATATTTTTTTTGTTGTGCTTCATGAATCCTTTTTGTTAACTTCACTTCTTTTTCCCAATTTTTGGCACTTTTATTTTTTAAAAAGTATTCCCGGATTTTTACGTTATCTATAATTTCTTCCTTATCAAAATCATAACCGCATCTGCATAGGATAGTATGGTTATTTTTAGTAGCTCTGCAAATTGGACAAAACTCCATTGTTCTGACCATCTCCTAAAACAATAAACCGATTATTAATAAATAACCAGGGGCTAACGCGGGTTATCCTCTGTGATTTTTTTTTGAAAGAAAAGTATTTAAGTCCAAGTGCTTAAGGTTCCTCGTATTATTTGCTCTTGCAGATCTCTATGTTGTCATAGGGGTCATATGTCAACGTTCCATGGCTTACATCATCAACGCAGAAGGTATATGAAGGCTTTTTTACATACTCAGAAGTAGTTATTACTGCTGCGCCATTAGGACCAGTCGTTCCTGTAATCGTTTCATTATAGTCGCCGGTGAAAGTACCGGTTACGTTGGCACCAGAGACAGAGTTACCACAGTCATCAAAAACGGTTATTGCAACCTGACCGTATTTCCAGTTCTTGCTTGCCGGTGCGATTCCAGCAATAATGGACTGAATATGCATTGTGCTGGCATCACAACCACACGGGCCAGCGGCAGCAAGAAGCATGGTATCTGTTCCTGTCAGTCCATCATTATCAGTTACGGTAAGAGCGACATCATAGAAGCCTGATTCAAGGTCCGAAATTGTTGGATTTACACACGCAGCAGTTCTGTCATAAACAGAATCTTTCCTATGTTGTAGTATCCAGTCGAAGGATACTATGGTGCCATCCGTATCAGATGACCCACTTCCATCAAGTGTAACCTCATCAAAAACTACATGGTTAGGTCCAGCATCAGAAATTGGTGGCTCTGGTGGTATGATGGGATTTGAGATGAGTATCGTTCCGTCACTACCCACCACAATAAATGTATAATTACCATAGGTTGTTCCCATGAGAGTTCTAACAGTTCCTGAATTTTGAGCAGTCCAATTAATCCCATTATTTGAAGTCAGTATTGTGCCATTACCTCCTACTGCTACAAAATAATTGCTGCCATACGATATTTGGTATAGTAAATTGTCAGTACCTGAATCGAGTTATTGTCAAATGTTGTGTATGGCATTAGGCGGCGATCCGTTTTTCAATAATGCCGTCAACAAACGTTACTCCTCTGATTACTTCTCCAAGGCGCTCAGAATAGTGCAATCTGTTCCATCTTTTCTGAGCACAGCGACATAACTGGAATGCCATGGTTAATACAGTTAAAGATGAGAAACAGCTCCTGACTTTGTTCGTTCTCAGCCGGACGGTCGAAAACGTTGATTCTATCGGATTGGTCGTCCGAATATGTATCCAGTGTTCTGCCGGAAAATCGTAAAAAGTTAAAAGTACATCTCGGTCCTTTTGTAAACAGGCAGTGGCCTTGGGATATTTAGCCTCATAGGTCTGGATAAACGCATCAAAATTATTCTCGGCTTCAGCCTTGTTATCTGCCATCCAGATTTGATGTAATTTCTCTTTTGCCTTAGCCTGAAAGCTCTTTGGCAATTTATTTAAAACATTGGCCGTTTTGTGAACCCAGCATCTTTGCCAACGGGT
>Ga0114919_10002771_pt1 | contig 14146 bp, 13 predicted proteins | sample BlataG_FD_88682 | JGI IMG/M metagenome (GOLD analysis project Ga0114919, IMG submission 88682) | Deep subsurface microbial communities from Black Sea to uncover new lineages of life (NeLLi) - Black_00105 metaG | ecosystem: Environmental > Aquatic > Marine > Oceanic > Sediment | place: Atlantic... | reverse complement strand
TCGGCCAGTTTCGCCATGCGCTCCTTGGTCAGCATCATGTTCTTGGGCTTCACGTCGCGGTGGATGAAGCCCCGCTTGTGCGCATGCAGCAGCGCGTCGGCCATCTGCCGGATAATGGCGACGGCTTCAGCCTCATCGTAGACCTTTCCGCCGGCCAGCTCCTCGTAGACGGTCGAGCCTTCGACGTATTCCATGACGAAGTAATGGAACCCGCCCGATTCGCTGACGTCGATGGCCTGCACGATGTTGTTGTGGTTCAGGGCGGCCGCGGCGCAACCCTCGCGGTAGAAGCGATCGACGAATTCCTCGTTTTTGCTGAGCCGCTTGGGCAGCACCTTGACCGCGACGATGCGGTCGAGGCTCAGTTGCTTGGCGCGGTATACGACGGCCATCGCGCCCGCCCCGATCCGCTTCTGCAACTGATAACCCGGGATTTGCTGGGCGGGCCGACCGCCGGAATCCTCGTTACCGTCCAACAGCCGATTGGCCTGCGTGCGCGTGAGGGAGCCGAGCTCGACCAGGATCTCGCTGATGCTGCGCATGTTGCCGCTGGAGGCGAGTTTGCGCTGGCGTTCCGTGGCGACGCGAACCTCTTCTTCCGTCGCCAGGTGCTGCTCTACCACCAAGCGGCAAATCTGGCTATCTGCGGGTGTGTCGGCCACCTACATGTCTTCCGCAGGGTGAAGTTGCATTATCGGCGTTCAGAGCTTAATCATTCAATTCTATGCGGTTACGTCCACAGGGTCAATCAGTTGACCGGCGTCGGGCTGCCGGACTTAGTATGAGCCCCTTGCCCCTTTTCGACCAGCGCTTCAGGTCGAGCCGACGACCTTTGCTCGTCTCCTGCACCGCCTTGCTCAGCGTGCTGTTTACCGGCCCGGCCGGCTTTCCCGACCAGCCCACCGTCACCGACGTCGAGGTCGAGCTGGCAGTCTATCGGGCCGTCAACTGGCTCAAATCCCAGCGCAATGAGCTCGGCCATTGGGAGCGGCGCGACAACCCGAAAGGCAAATACTACGGCGGACACACCGCGCTGGCGCTCTTGGCTCTGCTGTATGCCGGCGAAGATCCCAAGCAAGACGACATGAACCTGTCGCTGGAGTGGCTCGCCCCCCAGATGCTCAATGCCACCTACACCCACTCCCTGCGCGCTCAGGCTCTCGCGCTGGTCCCCGGCGAGAAGTACCGCCGCCGATTGAAAAGCGACCTCGAATGGCTCGTCCGGGCCCCCTGGCCGCGCGGCACGCAGCACTGCGGCGGGTACGACTACGTCTCCGCCGCCGGCAGAAAGAGTGGCTGGTATGACAACTCCAACAGCCAGTTCGGCGTGCTGGGCGCCTGGATGGCCACGGAGGCCGGCCTGGCGATGCCCGAGCTCCAATCCTACTGGCTCCTCATGCAGGACCACTGGACGGCGGAGCAGAACCCGGACGGCGGATGGTCCTACAAGCGCGGCCAGAACAGCACCGGCAGCATGACGGCCGCCGGCCTGGCCACCCTCTACATCGTCCTCGACCGCGCCCATGCCCGAACCGGGCACAAGCAGGCCACCGACCTCATTCAAGCGATCGACCGCGGCCTGAACTGGTTTGGACGCGAATACACCCCCGACAACCCACGCGGAGCAAGTCGGTGGAAATACTACTACCTCTACGGCGTGGAGCGTGCCGGCCGGGCCAGCGGCCGCAAGTACTTCCGCGACAAGGACTGGTTCCGCGTCGGAGCTGCCGATCTGCTGCGAACGCAGGAGCTGGACGGGTACTGGCCGGGCAGCGGCGCGGACCAGAAGCTGCAACACACCTGCTTCGCCCTGTTGTTCCTCTCCCACGGCCGCGCGCCGCTGCTGTGCAACAAGCTCGAGCACGGCGAGGACTGGGACAATAAGCTGCGCGACGCGGCCGGCCTGACCCGCTACGCCCAGCATACCGCCGAGCGGCTGCTCAACTGGCAGATCGTCAGCCTGGACGGACCGCTCACCGACCTGCTGGAAGCGCCCCTGGTTTACATGAGTGGCACCACCGCCTGGGAGTTCGACGACGTCCAGGCCTCCAAGCTGCGCGAGTACTGCCGGCGCGGCGGGATGATCTTGGCAGTGGCCGACGGCGACAGCACCGCGTTCACCGAGAGCTTGGAGGCTCTGGCCGGAAGAATCTTCCCCGAGTTTCCCGTGCGGCCGGTGATGGACGACCATCCCCTGGTCAGCGGCGAGGTGCATTTCCCCATCGAAGATCCGCCGTTGATGCTGGAGGTGCATAACGGTCTGCGGACCCTCATGCTCATCTCCACCCGCGATATCGCCCGGGCCTGGAACCGCTACCAGGTCCGCCAGCGCGAGCAGGACTTCCAGCTCGGGTTCAACGTTTACCTGTATGCCACGGACAAGACCTCGTTCCGCAGCCGCCTGGAGACCCCCGAGATTCCCCTCGAGCAGGTCGAGATCGTCCGCACCATTCGCGTCGCCCGCGTCAAATACGACGGGTATTGGGACGTCGAGCCGTACGGCTGGTCGCGGCTGCGGAACTACATAAACAATCAGTCGGCCACGCGGGTGCTGGTGGCCTCCGGCGTCCCGCTCGACGCGCTGAACACCGACGAGGTCAAAGTCGCCTACATGACCGGCACGCGGGCGTTCGAGCTCAGCCCCGCCGAGCTGGCCGGGCTGCGTCGTTTCGTCACCGGCGGAGGGACACTGCTGGCGGATGCGGCCGGGGGCTCACGCGAGTTCCTGGAGTGCTTCGAGCGGCACGTGACCGACGCCCTCAAGCTCCAACCGAGGATCATCCCGGACGACGACCCCATCCTGATGGGCAAGAACATTGCCGGTGCCGCCCGGCTGAGCTCCGTGGGCTATCGGCGGGCGGCCCGTCAGGCCGGCGCCGGCCGGAAGCTGCCGCTGCTGAAAGGCTACCGCCTCGAACGCCACTGGGGGGTGGTCTACTCGCCGCTGGACGTGAGCACCGGTCTGCTGGGCACCCCCGTCTATGGCTGTCGCGGCTACGACGACGATACCTCCCGCCGCATTCTGCGCAACCTGCTCCTGTACGCGAACCTGACCACCGCCCAAAAAGCACGCCTCAACGAGCTGCCCGGACGATAGAAGTGGTTCTGTCACCGATCCGTGGTGCTACTGCCGGCTTGCTGCCAGTGCCTCTTCGCACGGCAAACCCCGGCCCGCCACGCGCGGCGGCGCTTGCAGGCAAACGGCCACCCAGGCCAAGCAACGGTTGTTGATCAAGGCCCGCGGTCTTATAATAAACATGAGGTGGATTCGTCGCTGGCGGCGCATTACGCGCTGGCGGGCATGCTGTGAATATCGAGGGTGCGCTTCCGCAGCGGGCGATTTATAGAGGCGTGGACATGGTCAGCTCTGGACAGCTAATACGACACATCAAGGCCTTCACGTTAATCGAGCTCTTGGTCGTAGTCGCCATCATTACGCTGCTGATCTCGATTTTGCTGCCGACGCTCAATAGCGCCAAAGAACAAGCCCGCACGGCCAAGTGCGCTGCTAACCTACGCTCCCTGGGTCAAGCTGTGCGTAACTGCGCTACCGAGCACAATGGTTATGGGCCAACCTGGGACGACGGTGGTGGTCCACCGGACCAGCATTACTTTATGCTGACTTGGGTGGACTTGCTGTTTGACGTTGACGCCCTGGGCGATTTCAAAGCCGGTATATGCCCCAATGACAAGCGTCCCGATGAGCTGGCGGAGGCCAAAGGGTGGATTTGGCGTTTCGTCTTCGTCGAGAACATGGGGGTCGGCGAAAAAGCCAAGCGCGGCGTCAGAACGAGCTACGCGATCAACGCGCAGATGCACTGGAACAACCCGCGGGACAAGTTTGTAGATGCGAGCCGCCAGATGTACGCCATCGACGCTTTCTGGTCGTGGATCGGCAGTATCAGTGCCTACCACGTTGTGCACTACGTCCAGAAAGGGTGGATTCCGGATTGGAATCTGCCCAACTGGCAAACTGGCGTCTCCTGGCGTCACGGGCACGATTTCGGCGCCAACGTGCTCTACCGCGACGAACACGTCAGTCTGCTGCGACCCAACCTCTCGGCGGACCTCGACATCGACGACCCTAACGGCCTCGAGACCGCCGTAGACACGGTGAACACGTTCACGTGGCTACCAGGGGAACGCACGGACCGCTACGATTCCACGCCCTACGAGGGGCTCATTGAGGAATACCATGGGCGACTACCGGCCTGGCAGATGGAAGGAGGCCGTCAGAACTACGAGGGAACCGAGTACGCGGCGGGTTTCCCCTGGGAGCTGGACTGCAGGGAGCGCGCTCACAGGAACGCCTGGCGCAAACTCCCCAATGACTGGCGCAATCGCAGATGATCGAACTGTCGCGACGTGATCTGATCCTCGGCGGCACGGCTGCTGTCTTGTTCATCCTTGCGGCAATCCTGTATTGCTCGCGCGCTGGAGTCCGCGCGGAGCTGCCGAGCGAGGCCCGTACCTTCGGCGTCTGCCTAGCCTGCAAAGAGGAAGCCGAGGTCACGCACGAGTTGGGCGAAATCGCGCCGTTCGAGTGCCCCGAGTGCGATGAGATGGCCGTTTATGGTTGGCAGTACTGCCGCGACTGCAAAAAACGCTTCGTGCCTGGATTGGTGCGCTACCCCGATGACGACTTCCCACGCTTACCTGCGATTTCAGTCTGTCCGCTTTGTGGCGGTAACCGTAGCTCTGGGTACAACGCGAGCAGTGGCGCGCAGAAGCCGGTCGGCGACGCCCCGTTGCCCGACTGGCCCGTCCCATAAAGCGGGCCCGCTGCCGGGATTGGGCCAGCGCACCGCGGCAATGCCTCTTCACCAGTTACGATCGCACAAGTCTGGACGCTGCTTGCTCCATCCGCTGACCGTTCGTCCAGCGTAGAGAGCGGGCCGCCTGGGTCAGGCGGCCCGTGTCGTGTTGTCTGGTTGTCGATGAAACCGGCGTAGCGGCTTACGGCCAGGTGCAGCCCCAGTCGGCCAGCAGGACACCCAGGTCGGAGTGGTCGGTGTCGTTGTCGCCGTCCAGGTCGCCCACGCAGTCGAGTGAATAATCGTCGCCTTCACTGATCCTGACGTTATCGACGTAGACGGGGCCGTTGTCACCCTCGAACTCGGTCGGCTCCATCTCGAACACGATCCCGTCGATCGCCGTGTCGGGCTGCTCGCTGGTGTGTTTTTCGCCGTCGATGTCCACTGTCGCCGTGCCGTCCACAGTGTCGATGATGTAGGTCACGTGCTGCCACTGACCCGTGGTGATCGGCACGCCATACTCGAAGAAGTAGGAGGACGCCTGGCCGTTCTGGTCCCACTGCATGGCCCACCAGCCGTCAAAGTCGAGGGTGTCGGCGTACCAGAAGTTGTCGCCGGTGTCCGGACGCCACTGGTCCCACTCGATCAGCACGTAACGTGCGGTAGTCGGCGAATCGAGCGCGCGGGCGGCGCCTAGCCAACCGCCAGCCGTCCCCGGCGGGTCGAGGCAGATGACCTTGCCCATGCCCGAACCGGTGGGGTCGTCGATGACCTGCACCATCCCGTAGTTGGGGTCGGTCGTATCGTCCTCCCAGCCGTCCTGAGGTGGCAGGTCGCCGAGGTTATACGCTTCGAAACCGAAGGTGTCGTAGACGGGCGTGAGCGTACCCGGACAATCCCAGTCGGCCAGCAGGACGCCCAGGTCGGAGTGGTCAGTGTCGCCGTCGTCGTCCAGGTCGCCCGCGCACTGCGGGGGATGATCCACCACCAGCACGACATTCTTGAAGTCCACCCAGTCGTTGATCGGGCCCAGTATGCCGCCCCACCAGTCGGTCCCCCAAATGCGCATGCGGCTCACGCGGGTTGGATCGAAGTTGTCGAAGTCGTTGACATCGGGGTTACCGTCGCAGTTGGAGTCGTATTCCAGATCGTCCAGGCGGACCGACACGTGGTACCAGGAGGGATAGTGGTCGATCGGGTCACACTGCCAGAAGGGGCCGGTCTGGTACACCATGCCGTACTCCCGGTAACCCTCATACACGTCATTCGGGATGTCGTACGTGAAGAAGCCCACGAAGATGGGCGCGTCGGCGTACGGATCGACGTTGCTGTCCGGGTCCTGGTAGTACCGGCAGTCGAAGTCGAGCGTGGTCCGGAAGCCGGAGATGTCGAATTCGTCGTAGCCGGCCAGGTAGAAGTCGATGTGCGGCCCTTCATAATAGTCGTTGTTGCCCAGGTCCAGGCGGCAGAACTCGTTGTCCTCGAAAGTGATCCAGTCCTCCGTGTTCCAGGCCGGCACGTAGATCGCGTCGGCGTAGGGCGAATCCCCCGTCGGTGGCCGCCCGATGTTGATCTGCTCGTTCATCGGGATGTCGATGATCGTCTCGCCGAAGGCCATGGCCCCCATTACAGCCACGCAGATGGCGCCCCATAACACTCTTCTGGCTCTCATCTCGAACCTCCTTCTGAAATACTGAACCTGCTTCACGCCCGTTCCCCTTCGGGCTACCCTACGCGTTACAGCGCGTTTCCGTTCCCCCACGGTGGCATTGTACCACATCTGCATGCGGTCCGAAAGCGTTGCGGGAAGCCCCAGCTTGGCGGGCGTCCCACGGCGGCGTCCGGGGAGGCACCCGGCGGGCGTCAGCCCGTGGTTTGTCGGCCCCAGGAATGGCCGTGGTGTTCGTGGCGGACTTGCTGAAGGGTCGTCCGATAATCTGGATAGCCGCCCTTGTCGGCGAAGGCTTCAAACATCACCAGCCGGCGGTCCAGTGTCACGCCGATCGCCTCGGCGTCATTGTAGTCGCTGGCTATAAAGCCGCCTTCAGGCGTGCCCCATGCATCGACCAGCCGGCGGGCCTGCGCGCGGATCTCGTCGTGCGTCCCGCACGGCAGCGTGGATTGCGTATCCACGATCGACTCGAAGCAGATTCGTCCGCGAAAACGGCGGCTACACTCGTCGATGCCGACCACCAGCGGCTGCTGGGCGTTGACGACCTCGAGCCCACAGTCAATCAGCTCTTCGAGAATGTCGTTGATCTTCCCGCACGAGTGCATCCAGGTATGCAGCCCCGCCGCCTTGATCTCGTCAAACCAGCGCCGGTAACGCGGCTTGAAGAACTCGCGGAACAGCTTGACGCTGATGAACGCCCGGTCCTGCAAGCCCCAATCGTCGGCCATGGCCGCCGCGTGCATTCCTGTGGCACCGGTTTTCAGCCGGTGTTGCTCGGCGATCTTCACGCAGTTGCGGAAGACGCGCAGGTGGTGGTCGAGAATGCGCTCGATCAGCGCGTGCACCTCCTTGGGGTGGCGGTAGAAGTCCATCAACGTTTCGGTCATGCCGTGCAGCATGTGCAGCCGCTCCCAGATGCCCTGGCCGAAGCAGAACATGACGAAGCGATCCTCGGCCCCGGCGAGCTGTTGCTCAAAGTCGCGGTAGCGGCGGGGGTCGTCCGGGTCGGGCCACACGTAATCCTTCATCGCGTCGAGGTTTTTCAAAGGGTGGCCGACCACCTGGCCGGTGTTTGAAACCTCGGTGCGGGCCCAGACGCAGCCCCATTCGTCCGTCCGCTGGCCCTCGAATTCCCAGGTCCAGCCGGTCGGATCGTGCGTCCAGACGTCGTAGCAGTCGTTCACGCCGACGACGTCGAACTTGAGCGGCATTCGCGGCGGGTTGTTGAACGTGATGGCCCGTTCGACGATTTCCTTTCGCGTCATGGCGGTTCACGCGTTTTCGGCAGGTGCCGAGAATGTAGCGTCCGACCCCCGTGTCGGACGTGTTTGGCTGCATCTGTCAATCGTACCGCCCCAGCCGGCGGACCTCATCGAGCAACGTGCGGTACGTCTCCAACGTCACGCCCGGCGGGACGGAATGGTCCGAATGATAGATGTATCCATGATACGGCATCGCCGCGGCCAGCTTCGAGCGGACCTCTTCCCGCACCTTGTCCGGGTCGTTGGTCATGAGCACACGTACGTCAATGCCGCCGACGAACCCGAGCCGGTCGCCGTACGCGGGCGCCAGTTCACGCACGTCCATGTTGGCCTTCGCCTCGAGCGGGTTGATGGCGTCCACGCCGGACTCGATCAGATCCTCCAACACCAGCCGGATGTCGCCATCGGAATGAAAGATGACCGGCATACCGCGCTTGTGGAACTCGGCGAACATCCGCTTGTGGTACGGCTTGAGGAACTCGCGGAAGTGCTTGGGGCTCATGAACGGCCCGGTGTTGTAGGCCATGTCGCCGTAGATAAACGCCCCGTCACACGTCATCCCCTCGGCCTCGACGAGCTCGAACATGCGGATGGCGACGCGGGTGTACGTATCGAAGATGTCGTGGATCCACTCGGGCTGCTTGAGCATCGCCTTAAGCATGATCTCATGCCCGAGGACGTCCTTGACCATCTCGAACGGTTCGACCGTGCAGAAGCAGATGAAGCGCTCGGCCGCCCGGGCCCGCCGATAGAGCGGCCAGAACTCGTCCCAGCGCACCCGCTCGCGTGACGGGGTCAGCAGCGGCTTGAGCTCGGTCCACTTCTCCGGCGTGTCGATCCCGAAGGCCACGTGCTCGGGCGTGCCCATCTTGTGCTTCCACCAGCGCAGCACGGCCTCGTTGCCGTCACGTTGCAGGACCCATTCGTCGGTCTCTTCGATCACCGTCGGCTCGACCAGCCGCAAGCGGTAGTCCGGCCAGGCCACCTCGGTGATGTCCAAGTCGAAGATCTCCCAGAGCGTCCGGCTCTGGGTTTCGGGCGACGTCGCGCCCCAGTCGAACCGGGACCGCTCCGGATGAAACACGAACGGGCAGCCGAGCTGCTCCCGCCACTGGCGCTCGGTCTCGAACCAGAACTTGTCGTAAATCGGGACGCGGTCCGGCTGTCGGCGGGCGAGCGTGCGGGCGACGCGTTCCTTAGACGTCATGGGCATCTCGCAGCCGGCGCGCTACGACGCCTTCTTGAAGCACAAGTCCTTCGCGACCTCCGCTCCCGTCGCGGCGTCACGGCCATACCCGTCGGCTCCGATCTGATCGGCGTACGCCTGCGTCACCGGGGCCCCACCGATCATGATCGCCGGCGGTGGATCCAGCCCCTCGCGGAGCTGCTTTACGGTGGTTTCCATCTGCGGCATCGTGGTGGTCAGCAGCGCGCTCATCGCCACAAGGTGTACCGGGCGCTCCCGGCAGGCTTCGATGAACTTGTCGGCCGACACGTCCACACCGAGATCGACGACCTCGAACCCGGCTCCCTCCAGCATCGTCCCGACGAGGTGCTTGCCGATGTCGTGCAGGTCGCCGCGCACCGTGCCGATGACCGCGGTCGCTTCGGCCTTGACGCCTTGGGCGACCAGATGCGGCCGCAGGACCTCCATGCCGGCCTTCATCGCCTCGGCGGCGATGAGCACCTCGGGGATGAAGAACTCCCCGTCGCGGAAACGCCGACCCACTTCGCTCATCCCGGCCAACAGGCCGTCCTGTAAGACCGCTTTGGCTGCCACGCCGTCGGACAGGGCCTGCTCGACCAGCTTGGGAGCCTGTTGTTCATCCCCATCGATGACGGCTTGCGCAATCTCCGGCAGCACACTCATTCGTGTCCTCGAGGCAAGTTGCTGATCCCGTATCGCGTGGCGGGCGCTCCGCCTCGACGCGCTACAGCCGGCCATTGTGCAGAATCTCCTCGCCACTGCAATTCGCTTGCCCCCGGGCACCGCGTCCGATACCGGTCATCGCGGGCGCGCGGATCAAAAACCACCGCCAGGCCTGTTCGATTGCGCGTTCGCGCATATGATCGTCCGCTCTCAGACGTGTGACTGGCAGCGACGAGGGCCGGCAGTACGATGAGCCCGCGGGAACGAGTGTTGACCGCGCTGGACGGGGGCACGCCCGACCGTATCCCCTGCGCGCTGGCCTTCTACCCCGTTCGCCTCGAGCGTCTCGTTCCGCGGAGCCTCCGTCCGGACAATTCGGTGGACGTGCACTTTGTCGAGATGCCGTTGTCAAGGGAGGAGAAAGCGCTGGCGGAGCGCGTTGGGAAGCTGCCCTACAACACGCGTCTGGGCTCGCCGGGGCAGGTGCTCACCTATCGTCGCTGGGGCTACCATCCCGAATCGCCGGAAGGGCGTAACCCGTTGATGCGTGCTCGGACGCTGAACGATCTGCGGGAGTTTCCGTTTCCTGACGCGCGCGGTCGGCGCCCGGCGGGTCGTCTGCACGCGGACATTGGCGCCTGGCACGCCCGCGGCTTGGTGGTGGGCGGCAACCTGCCTCACCTGGGCGGCGAGCTGTTTGAGTCCGCCTGGCGGCTGCGCGGCTTGCAAAACTTCCTGCTCGATATGGTGGAGCGGCCCGAGTGGGCGGACTACCTGCTCGATCGGCTGACGACCCTGGCGCGACGCAACGCCGAGACGCTCGCCGCCGCCGGCGTGGACGTGCTCGCCCTGGACGACGACGTCGGCATGCCCGGCACAATGTTCATGAGCCCCGCCCTTTGGCGGTGCTTCTTCAAGCCGCGCATGGCAGAGATCATCACCGCGGCACGCATCGTCAAGCCGGACCTCCGTGTGCTCTACCACAGCGAGGGCTGCATCGAACCGATCTTGGAGGACTTGATCGAGATCGGCGTCAACGCGCTCAATCCGCTTCAGCCGGAGTACATGGATGCCCGAAGTGTGCGCCAAAAGCACGGTTCCAAACTCGCCTTGTGGGGTACGGTCGGCGGCCATACGACTTTCAGCTTCGGCACGCCGCAGCAGATCCATGATGAGGTCAGAATGCGGGTCGAGACGCTGGGACGGGCCGGCCTGATCCTGTGTCCCGCGTATGATATTGACGAACCGGACATCCCAATGCAGAACATCGCTGCGTTCCTGGACGCTGTCCACCGATACGGTTAGCGTGGAGGTTATGGGTGGGATAAGCCGCCCTCCGCCCTGACAAGCGAGCATTGGGACGATGCTGCTGCTGCCATCCAACGCCGCCGTGCAGTCTGCTACGATGGAGGAGACGGGGCCGCCCGGTTTGTGGTACCAGCGGAGTCTGCTGTCATGATCGGTCCTGGGACAGAGCTTTTCGAGGTGTTGGGGGACCAGGTAGCTGCGTTCTGTCGGCAGCATGGCATTCGCAGGCTCGCGTTCTTCGGTTCCGTGCTGCGCGGAGACTTTGGCCCCGAGAGCGATCTGGATCTGCTCGTCGAGTTTGAGCCTGGGGTTCGAGTCGGCCTGATCCGCCTGGCGGAGATGGAAGCCAAGCTGAGCGAGCTGTTCCGGCGCAAGGTGGACCTTCGCACTGCTGGTGAGCTGAGCCGCTATTTCCGCGACCAGGTCGTGGCCGAAGCGAAGACTTGTTATGAACGCCGCTGACCACATTCGCATCCAGCACATGCGTGACGCCGCCCGCGAGGCGATAACGTTCGTCGAGGGGCGCCAGCGGGCTGATCTGGATCGAGATCGTGTCTTGGCGCTGGCCCTCGTGCGCTGCATCGAGATCATCGGCGAAGCCGCGGCCCAGGTCACCGGTGAGACGCGCGTTTCGTGTCCACAGATCCCGTGGCCCAGCATCGTCGGCATGCGTAACCGTTTGATTCACGCCTACTTCGACGTCGATCTCGACCGCGTCTGGGACACGCTCACGACTGACCTGCCGCCTCTGATTGAATCGTTGGAGGCCGTCTTGGGCGAGGACGACACATCATGATCAAACGCAGCGAAGTCACAAAGGCGCAGGCCCGGGCGGCGGAGATGCTCCGCAACGCCGCGATCGTTCTGACGCCGGAGGAAGTGGAGAACATCGAGGTCGCCGAGCTGGGCCTGGGCGAGTTGGAGCGCACCGGCCTGGAGCTGGTCGTCTACGTCAACACGGATCGCTACTGTGCCAAAGAACTGATTCTGTTCCCGCGGCAGACGTGCCCGGAGCACCGCCACCCGCCGGTCGCCGGCGAGCCGGGCAAGATGGAGACCTTCCGTTGCCGCTGGGGCAAGGTCTGGCTGTACACCGAGGGCGAGCCGACGCCGAAGCCGAAAGCCCGCGTCCCCGCCGGCAGCGAGAAGTACTACACTGTCTTCCGCGAGATCGAGTTGAACCCCGGCGATCAGTACACGATCCCGCCGAACACGCTGCATTGGTTCCAGTCCGGCGACGAAGGCGCGATCGTCTCGGAGTTCTCCAGCACCAGCCGCGACGAGACGGACGTCTTCACCGACCCGCGGATCAAGAGGATACCGGTGATCGTGGGGGATTGAGCACGCGAGGCGCCCGCCCAGGCCAGGCTGAGCCAGACGGCCCCACCGATCCGGGAGGCGCCGACGGGTTGCGGACGTCTGGGTGATTCGCTTGGCCAGCGCACCGGCAGGCCCGCGAGTGGCGGGTTGGGCGGCGTTGATCGGTGCGCTTGCACCTTTCGCCCTGTCCAAGCTAACTCGTCAGCTTGAGTAAAGCCCCGGCTCAAACAGATGGACCAGTAGGGCGACCAGCAAGATCGGCCCGACGACGAGGGCAAATCAGCACCAGGACCTTCAAGTACGATCTCATATAGCCATCCTCAAGATCGTTTGCATGCCGCAATTCTCGGGGTGCGGGGCGCGGTCGGGGGGCGACGGTCCGAAGTCGCCCGCACGTGACCAAAGGCCGGCCGCGCCCGCACTCCTAAGAAAGGCTTCTGCCCGCGCTCAACCGGGCGTTACGCTGCTCACTTCGGGCTGGGCTTTCTGGCCGGCGCCGACGGCGCAGGCTTTTTCGTCGGCGTTGGACCGCGCGTGGGCGGCTTCTGGGGAAACGCGGGCCTTGTGCCTGGCCTGCTCTTGCCTTTGTCGGGTGTTGATGCCATCGTCAAATCTCCTTGTTGTAGTGACTGTCCCGGGATACGGGACACGGTTCTGGATGGCCGGGGCATACCAGCGTGGCAACACCCGGCCACCCAGTTGGATCCATTGCTGGGGGGCGGGTCGCCACGCGCCCCGCCCCGCTCTGCGGGGGACTGGCGCAACGTTACTTACGGCTGCGGCCGGTCGGGGTCTTCGGGCTCTTCGGGCTCTTCGGGCTCTTCGGGCTCCCCTGGGGTCCTGGGCTTGTCGGACACTTTTGTGACCGAGGTAATGTCCAGGTACTTGAGGCCGCCTTTCTGGTAGAGCTTGCCACGCGCCTCTACCCGCTGGAAGGCTAGCGGCAATAGGGTCTTTGTAGGGCCGCTCAATCCCTGGCCCAGGATCACGAGGCCGGTCGGCGTCTCCAGGGCGGCCGGAACACCATTACGGATGCACTCCGCCGTGCACTTTGCGTGGTCTTTGGTCGGGTATTGGTCGGCCATGAAGCAGTGCAGGTCGATCACGCGACCGGTCAGCGTGACCTCGCGAGCAGTGGGTCTCCGGCCACCCCGCCGCTCCTGGGCCTGGGCTGACGGAGGGTTGCTAAACCACGCCAGAAGGGTCGGAACAAGCAGCAGCGCCCCCGCGCCAAAGCAGGCGCTGGCGGCACTTATCTTCGAAATTCTCCGAGTCATGCTGATTTCTCCATATCTCGCGCTGCATGCGCGCGACTCTTTTCTTGGGAGTAAGACACAACAAACCGTTTGCTTGAGCTTGGACCAGCGGCAATCAGGACCAACGTTAGCGCATCGTTTCAGCTCCTTCTGGTCGCCGAGCCTGCTTGCGTACCCGCTACGCTCGCGCCGCCGCGCTGAGCCGAACGAACCACGCGGCGTGCCGGGGCGGCGACGATAGCGTTTGCTGAGGCGTCCCTAATTCAAGCGAGAGTCTTTAACTCAGCAGGTTTGGCCTTTGACCGATCCTTGGGGAGTATTCGGGAGGGGTGTGACAAGCAGCCGGGTCCACGCTCCACGGTCAGACACCCACCGCTCCTCTAGGGATGTATTATAGCTTGGAATTGTGTCGCGGTTGCGGCCGATCGTGTCGAAAAATTTATACTCGCCCCCTGTGCCGCGCCCGCCCAAACACGGTTCGCCCGGTTTGCCCCAGGGGCCACGCAGGTGGATACCCCCGGCGATGCTGAGCTGAAGGAGCGGGTCGGCCGGCGGCTTGGGTGTGGGAGCCAGCCGCCCTAATACTACAACGCTAGAAACCGCCAAGACGCCGAGAGCGCCAAGGACGCCAAGAGGCCGAAAGACGTAGGGCAACGACCGGCTTTCGGAGCGGGCAGCCGGTTCGGCGGCTAGACCGCGATAGC
>Ga0114919_10002767_pt1 | contig 14152 bp, 11 predicted proteins | sample BlataG_FD_88682 | JGI IMG/M metagenome (GOLD analysis project Ga0114919, IMG submission 88682) | Deep subsurface microbial communities from Black Sea to uncover new lineages of life (NeLLi) - Black_00105 metaG | ecosystem: Environmental > Aquatic > Marine > Oceanic > Sediment | place: Atlantic... | reverse complement strand
GCGGTGTTCAAGCTCCTAGAGTCCCTCAAGATGAGCCACATCATCGCCTGGAGACGTCTCAAACGCAGAGTCAATCCTCCTGATGTACTCACTGTGAAGGACAGGATAGACGTGGAGGGCCCGGAGTGGATGAGGGTCGTCTACAAGAGGCTACGGGCGGTGGTGGAAGGCTTCAATGGCAGGGCGAAGAGCCGGCTGGCGTATCAGCGGCTTACCTGGCAGGGGCTGGATAATGCCGGGATTCACGTCGGTCTGGTGTTGATGGTGGTGTACGCTGTGTGCATAGCGGCTTACGGCATCGGGAGGCCGGAGCTTCGGCAGAGCGTGGCTTTCTTCTCCTGAGGGTGGAGATGGAGGAGGGGTTGGTTAGAGGATATCATGTGTCTGTTGGTGTCGGGGAGGCTGTTTACGGTGTTGGTTCTCCTCGGTTGATGGTCATCGTATGAGTCTTGAGCTGGATTCCCTTGGAGAGGGAGCTGAAAAGCATCTCATCGGATCAAAAACTCACAATTATTGAATCTGCATGCGCGCAAAGTTATTTACCTAAAAAGAGACTTCTTTTTCAATCTTAAAATCACGGGGATAGCAACACAGATAACTATTATCCATGCTATGGCAGACCAATATTGTTGCCACCAAGTTAACTCAGCCTTCAGTTGAATGACTTTACTTTCGATTATAGATTTTGAGAGATCCAAGCAATCTTCATGTGGTAGGTAACCCTTTTTGGAAACCGTTAACGTATAATTTACTCTAGGAATTTCAAATTCGGCTACACCAGACACATTTGTGGTTTTGCTGAAATTACCAACATCTACAGAGTCAAAAGTAACGTTTACATCGCTGATAGGCTTTCCGACATCATCCCAGATCTCCACTGTAAGTTTTATGCTTGGATATAAATGGATAACTTTCATCATAGTCGCTGGAGTAGACAGATCTAGTGACTCTTCATGAGTAGAATAACCCTCTTTAGAAACCTTTAGAGTGTAGTTTGCAGAGGGAATTTCAAATTCTACTGCGCCTGAGGCATTCGTGATTTTATCAAAAATTTCATCCTTTGAAATTAATGTAACATTAGCACCACTAATATGGTCCCATTTTTCATCTTTCACTTCGACCGTTACTCTAGAGGATGGCGTTGGACGGAAAGAAGTAACTAGTTGAATTACTTCAACGACAACTAATGGTTTAGCTAGATTTAAAGACTCTTGATACGGTTGATATCCTTCTTTAGAAATTTTTAATTGATAATTTTCGCAAGGCAGTATGAATTCTGCTCTTCCTAATTCATCACCAACTTTGTTGAATTTTCCAGATTCTGACTGAAGAGTAATGTTAGCACTAGAAATAGGATAGTCTTTTTCATCTTTGACCCTTATCGTTATTTTAGTTGTCAGGGTATAGCCATTTGTTCTGATCGAAACGCTAAAAGTTCCTTCAGGTGTAATGAAATAGGCAATTCCAGTAATATCCCAACTAGCCCCTCTTTCCAAGATAATTTCTCTTGTTTCATCATTGAATGATGAAAGGTCTACAACAGGGTTAATCTCTATTGTTTTTGTTTCGTTTGGAAGAATATCTATTGCCTCCCAGAATTTAGAAACTTGATCCCCTACCTGCGTTCCGTTAACATAGATTTTATACTCTATACGATATAATGTTACGTTCATATCGTCTGGATTATATATTTTAAATTCAACGTCCAACATAGCAGCGGGGATTTCGGGAGGTGTTGAATGAACTCTGAGTGAGGAGACAGTAACTAGCGGCTCTTCTAGGCCATGAACATTAACGATGCTATAAGAAGCAGCAAAAAGAATAATCAGAGTTAATAGGATTACGCATTTTTTTCTCAGATTGAATTGGTTCATACTTACATAGTACCCCTACCCTAAAATAATGTCAACTACCAAACTGCAGTTTTTCATAAAGTATCTCGGGTAATTTATTATATCTTCCAATGTAATAAGCCACGGCATAGTTCACTTCCTTCAGTTTGCCACTCTCATACCAGTGGTTAGTGACTGCATAAACATCGTAGCCGCCTTCTGTCTCTACAACTATAAAATTGACATAACCAAGGGACTCTGCTGTAGAGAAAATTAACTTATAACCCATTAACGCTCTACCAGACTCGGACAGTGAGCCTCCAAAGTAAATATCATCCCAATTTTCTCCTGTGAGAGCCTTTTCCATCAAAGGCTTTAAGAGTTTTTCAGCTTCCGGAGGAAAAATGACTATGCCAGTATTTGCATAGATCCCTATGCTCAAAGCCGTTTCTAAAACTGCCCCAGTGACTTCGAGGGCATTCTTTATAAAATAAATTGCGGCACTTGTTATCGGTGATTCTAGAAGCCACAGCGATATACCAAGTTGATGTTTATTCAATGATTCCCTGCTGATCGTGACTAAATGAGTTGAAGTGCCATAATTTAGTTGTCTCTCATGAATTCTGGACTCCTTTACATAGTAATCAAGAAAAGGAGCAACTACAACTTTAAATGCGTTAGGTATCTCTATAATATCCCCTTTATAAGGTTCAGTCCAAATAACGATTGATATACTATATTCACCAACCACAGCCCACTCCTTCTCGGGCCAATAGAAAATGATGGCGCCAGATGTTATTGGGTCTAAGCTTATGGTCTCATCAGGACCCGTAACCCAATTTTCGTCGGGGTCTTTAACATTGAGAACCCCGTAAAAAGTCCTTCTGGTATCATCGTTATTTTTGATAAGTACTGAAACTGAAACCTCTTCTCCTATCCTAACTTCACTCGGCGAAACAGAGTAGTCAGTTATTTCAAAAAGTGGCTTAACTGTAACTTCTCCAGAACCTTCTATCTCATCAGCTTCGACAGGATAGACAATAAGACTTCTTGTCCTGTCCGCATCGGACAATCCCGCTCCCAACTCTATAGCGGTGTTCCAGTTATTCTCGTCAAGGAATGCCCTTTCGGCCTCGGTGGGATTTCCGATATAGTAAGCGATAAAGAACTCGTATTCACCAGGCTCAGGCAAAGCCAAGGTGCCTTCATATCGATATGTCTCCCCTGACCGGAGAGTAACCGATTCGCGGGTAAAATCGGGGTAACCTCCGCCGGGCAGCTCGTCGCCGTTGAATCTGCCACCGAATAAAAGCTTATCTAGGGTGATAGATGCGTCGCCGATGTTTTTGACTGTAAAGGTGGCTGTAAGCGTATCTCCCACGAAGTAAGGTCCTGATGGAGCTATCTGCAAAGGTTCAATAAGGATGACCCGACCGGCTTCATTGAGAGGAAGACTAATGAAATCCGCCAGCCACAGGCAGTTGGGCCCGTAGCCGACGTATCTGTCTCCCCCAGGATAATAATCCCTTGTATGATAAATATCGTAAGAATCCACCTTATTCTGGGCGTAACCGCCGCGCATGACCTCGAAGTGCAAGTGTACCCCGGAGGGGTCGGAGACGCCGGTGGAGCCGGCCACGCCGATCTTTTCGCCCCGGCTGACCGGGGTCCAGTTTTCGTAATCAGTGGTAAAGCGGTCCGCCCGGTAAGTGATGTGATCTTCGATGCTTCCCAAGTGGCCGTAGAGGGTGAAGTAATTCCTGCCCTCACCGTCTGTCTCGGTGTGACGGATAATGACAAAGTCGCCGTAACCACCGCCGGAGGAGCACATGGCCACGCCATCTGCGGCGGCTACAACATCAAATGGCTGCCAGGTTGAGGGCTGGTTTACTACTCCCTTGATGTAGTCGATACCGTTGTGGGCGTAAGGATCGTCGGGGTTGGGACCGATGGGGGCAGTGTAGCGCCAGCCCTGCTGGATGGTTATGCCGGGATCGATGAAGGGGAGAGTGAGAAAACCGCTCGGAACCACGGTCAGAAATGATATCACAAAGTTATCTAGTTCATTCGAATCTCCATTAAATAAGTTGAGATCCACATTACCAGCAATACCCGGAACAGAACCTGCATCGCTATACTGCCAAAAAGCCCATCTATCCCATATTCCTGTTTTTAGTGTTATATTTAAATCAATTGTATGTTTAGCAATCCAAAGATCATACTGAGCTATTGACGATTCTAAATGATTCACGACGGTGTTCTCCGATACATAAATTATTGGTTCGATACCAGTTTCTTTCTCGACGGTAGACATCCATGTTGTGATCCAGTTTGATAGATATTCTTTACCTCTATCCTTTACAGTTTTATATGCAATATCATTTTCCAAGTCTAACGCTGGTCTGAGATAACCTAGTTTGAGATAATCTCCAGCTATGTGGACAAAGAACTGGGCTGATTCAACGGCATCATTGGCATATGGGTATACTACATGATAGGCTCCCATTACTATCCCAACAGAACTTCCTCCATCCATGTTTTGTTTAAAGTTATTATCTATCATCTGTGGGGGATCAAAATCACCTTGAGAAGCTCTTACAAATGAGAATTTACATCCAGACTCTGCGACTCTTTCCCATTTAATATTTCCTTGAATAAGAGATACGTCTATTCCAGGTATCATTGAACCAGGAATAGGTAGTTCAACCTGCTGTAGGTAGGCGTTCTTGGTGCATGTTGATATGATGCTTTGAGACCAGGTATTAGCATCGTAACCAGACTTTGAAGCAGAGAAACTCCAACTACCAGGTGCTCCAGCTATCGTCACATATCCCTGAGAGTTGGTGGTTTTGGAGAATGAGTTTCCATCGCCATCACTGCCTGTGACACTGACTCCTGAGAGAAGGGTTCCTGAGGCGCTGTCCTCGTGAACATACAGCGTCAAAGTAACATCTTCATGTTCAGGTTGAAGGATCAAGTTCTCTGTTGTCGAGGATGTAACTATGGCATGCCATGTCTTTGATTTATAGCCTATTTTAGATGCTGAGAGAGTCCATTCACCTGGAGCCCCTGTTAGGGTCACATAGCCGTTGGAGTCCGTGTTCTCCTCAAAGGCGTCCCCATCTCTGTATTCCCCTGTAACTATAACACCGCCGAGGGGCTCACCAGTGGAGCTTACAACATGCAGACATAGTGATACTAACATCGGTTCATCATCTATTGTTGTTAAGCTAACTAGGGTGACCTCAACCGTTTTGGTGCTCTTTGGCTTTACTTTTACGGATACAACTTGGTCAATGTAACCGTCCTTGGATACCCTGATGCTGTATGACCCCGTGAGGATGTCTTCCCAGACGCATTTCCCAGTTGAGTCGGTTACATCCCTCAGGGTCGACTGATCCTCTGGCTCATCTATTGACACCACCTCAGCCTCAGCGACCGGATCCCCGTTTTCGTCCCTGACGCGGACCCTCAGCCCACCGGTTTCAAGAATATATTCCTCGAGTGTAACTCTGAGAGTTTTTCGCTCGCCAGCGGCTAGAAGTACCGTGAATTTCCAGTCCATAAACCCGGTCTTGGCTATACGTAGACTGTGCTCGCCAGCTTGGACGTCTTCAATGATAAACATTGAGGATGACGATTCACCTAGGTAGTTACCATCTAGGTAAACCTTCGCTCCAAATGGCTCGATGTTTATCTCGATAGAACTTCGCTCAGCTGTATCGCTTACATCTGGCTGTAGGTAGGCGTTCTTGGTGCATGTGGACGTAATGCTCTGTTCCCAGGCCTCAGGCAGGTACCCGGTCTTGGAGGCGGTGAAGCTCCAGGTGCCCGGTGCCCCGGTGATGGTGACGTACCCGCTGGTGCTAGTGGTCTTATCGAAGCTCTTACCGGCCTCGTCCTGTCCGGTGACCCTTGCCCCAGCGATGACCGGCCCACTGGCACTGCCCTCACGGACATAAATCGTCAATGTGACTGACTTATCTTGGACTACTATGCCCCAGATGAGCACCTGGGAGGGATCGGGCTTCTTGTCCAGTAGATTGCTGGAGGTGTAAGGCTTCTGCTTCCAAGCCCCAAACTGCACCCGGTAGTCCCCTTCCGCCTGAACCGGGTGGCTCCAGCTCGCCGTGGTCTGCTGGCCCGGCTGAATGGTAGTTAGAGTCTTCTCGTAGTCAGCTACCAGAGACCCTGTGGCATGGTTCCACACGCTGGCCCCGGCGATGAACTGCCAGGCGGTGTTCCCCGTGTTTTTGATGGTGACGGACAAGCTGATACTCTTCCCCACCTCCACTTCTGTCAGGCTGGAGGGACTGTAGCTCACGATCTCCGCATCAGTCACCCCAGATGTCTGGAAGTGGAGAGTGCTGGAGACTTCGCTCCAGCCAGCGCTGTTGTGGGCCTGCATGTTCCAGCGGTACTTTTCTCCCTCCTCAAGGTAACCCGGGGGAATCGTCCAGGAAGTACTGGTTAGGCCCTGCTTATTGTAGATGACGTTTGATGACCCATACGGGTACTTGCTGACCGAGAATGCGTACTCATCAGCATCATCAACATCGGTCCACCAGAACAAGGGAGTAAGAGTGCTGATGGTTGGGCCGGGCTCATAGCTGGAGCCCGGTGATTGAGGAGTAGGAGGATCAGGAATAGAAATTGGTGTTTCTGTGGTGAAGCTCCAGCTTGATGAGCAGTCTCCCCATCCTGCGTCGTTGTAGGAGTTCATGTTCCAGTAGTAAAGTACTCTTGGGTCTAGCACTCCGCTGGGTACGGGGTACGAGGTCCCGTATACTGTCGTGTCGACGACGAGGTTACTTGAGCCGTATGGTGGCTCGCTTATGTAGAGCCCATAGGCGTCTGCGTCTGGTACGCTGCTCCACCGTATGGTTGGCGTGGTTGACACGGTGGCCCCGTTGGATGGAGACTGGTGAGACGGAGGCGGAGCGGTTGTACTGAATTTAGGTATTTTAGTGGTCACTGTGACCGTGTTGGAGTCGGTGCTCCCTTGTGCATTGGTGGCCCTTATGAAATAGGTGTAGGTGGTCCCCAGGGTCACCTCTATATTATCAAAGGTGGTGCCTAGCGTGGCCAGGTCGTAGTAGTGGCTCCCGTCACGGTAGACATCATAAGAAGTTGCCTCTGAAGACGCTGTCCAGGAGAGGTGGTTGTAGGGGTTGGAGCCATCAAGACGGGCCTCTCCACTAAGAGTGAAAGCCCCAGGCTTCTCAGAGATGGTTTTAGTGGTAAAGCTCCAGGATGAGGAGTACTCTCCCTGCTCTGTGACGCTGCTTCCACCCCACTCGTAGGCCTGTACTTGCCAGTAGTAAGTGGTTCCTTCATTCAGTGAAGTGCTGGGGGTGTAGCTGGTTGAGGTGAGGCTTTCTTCACTTATGACACAATTAGGGCAGCTACTCGCACTTGGGTCTGTCGGAAGATACGATTTGCTGGTTGATACCATCAGCCAGTAATGAGTAGCCCCGGAAACAGATGACCAACTGAAGCGGGGTTTAGTAGATATACCGGTGGCACCATTGGATGGACTGCTTAAAGAGGGAGCCGATAGCAGGCCCATAGTGCTTGGTAAGGCGGTAAACATCGACCCAACCAGCAGACACACGATGGCAATACTTAGAATCTGCTTAATCGCAGTATGTTGCCTCATTAATAAACGCCTTGCATAAAGAAGTTATTGTCAGTTTAGATTAAAAGGGTTGGGACACATTATTTAGGGTCTGAACTGTGCTAGGTAGCGACTTCTAGAGAGTCTCATCTTCTAGATGTCGAAGTAGCGAGGTCCCCTTCCAGTGCCTTATCGCATATATATGCAAAGTCTGCCAACCAGAATAGACTCTTTTCCCAAGTATAATCATTACAGCTTACGTTCCACGTGGAACTCTAGATTTTATATTCATGTGATTTCCAGCCGGGGAACCTGTACCCCGGCCTGTAGACGGAGACGTGGCGCCTGCCCAGGAACTCCTCGTGCTTCCACTCCAGGCCCCGCTCCTCCAGAAATCGGTTGAAAGTATCCTCTTTTCCCTCGAGGAGCCGTTCATCGTGCAGCATGAGGTGCCAGCCGGTGTCGTCAGGGTCGCCTGGGTTCGGTATGTTGGTGCAGGCATCCCTGTCGAAGCCCAGCCTTATCCCGGCGTCGTTCAGTGCGTCGAAGAGCTCTTCGGTCTCTTTGATGTTCATGTTTAAGCCTTGAAAAAGGCCTCATATAACCTAGACGCAGAGAGATAAACCCGAGAGACACCCAAAAACCAGCGTGAGAGCAGAAGCAACGAGATAATAGAGCCCGTTGAACGCAAGATAGATCGATATTCATACATTATAGAGGATTTCGAAAAACCTCGTTTTTCGTTAAATGCTCCTCCCGGTTGGCTCAAAGACCTGAGTAACGACTCGTGAAGCCCGCGGCGGCAGCCTCCACACCTCCCACAATACCATCCAGCCCTCCCAGAGAAACCCCAGAGGGCTCCGCCACCCAAATGATCGATAGCTTACGCTATGGCGATGCCCCGAAGCCGGAGCAGGTTAAAACAGAGACAAGCAAACACCAGTTTCACCCTGACCCTGGGCAACGACGTCACCAACACATGCCCAGAGCCAAACACACGTTTAATCACGGCGAACGGCCGCTCACCCGGACACCGTTTCCTGCTTATCCTCCGGTTCCTGAGCCGGTCCCAGATACATAGCGGGTGACCCCGCGACGCCCGCCTCATCGTCGCGTCCCAGCCCCGAGGCTCTACACCAAAGTACCCCTTATCTCGATACACCACCTCGCCCTCCCGGCTCAGGTCTACACGGCTGTCGTGGACGCTTGCAGGGGTCGTCTCTAGGCCCCGTATGAGGCCATGATCCAGGTCCATCTTCGCATGTAGCTTGTACCCGAAGAATGATTTGCCGCCTTTCTTGGTCCAGCTGCCATCCCTGCTCCTCCGTGTCTTCGCCTCTGTTCCTCTTGGCTTGTCAACCTTGGCGTGCCCCGGATCCGTGGTGATGAACGTGGCGTCCTGGACCACTCCCTTCCGTACCTTCAAACCCTTCGCGTCGAGCTGGCGCTGCAACTCAGCCCACACCGCCTGGTCCTTACCGGTCTCCACGAGACGCTCCCTGAACCGCCATACGGTGCTATAGTCGGGTGCCTTCTCGGGGAAGCCGAGGAAATGCATAAAGTCGATGCGTATAGAGGCCTGACGCTCCAGCTCAGGGTCACTCATACCGTACCAAGCCTGGAGGACGAGGAGCTTCACCATCACCACGGGGTCTGTGTTGGGGCGTCCTCCCAGTGGGCTCTGGTTGCTGTACATTGGTTGGATGATGGGTGTGAAGGCGTCCCAGTCGATGTGTTTCTCTGCTTCGGCCAGCTTGTCGTGATGCCTGGCTGTTTTATTGTATATTTTTCTCAGCAGGTAAGAGTCAAAAGAGTCCATATGTGAAGTTGACCGATGTGATCTATAAATCTACCCGAGGGGAAGTAGAAACACGAAAAACAAGAGGTAACTCAATATTCTCTATATTACTATTTTTATTGCGTTTCTAATATTTTCTTCAATTTCATTGACATAATTTTCTAAATCCCCAAATGTATTGATTATTTGCCTCATAATTTCCCGTATATCTGAACCATGAACATAATTATTTCTAATAGTATATGCCTTAAAAAACAGGTCTTTAATCTTATTTCTTTCATCATCATTTTTACCCAGAAGTAAAGATGCCGTTTGTGCTAATGCATATTTTTTTTGCCCATATTGTTTTTCATGAGTAAATAGAGCTTCTGCGCTGATCATTAGATCAATAAGTCTCTGTGTTAATTTATTCCCAAATAATCGAGTATATGAACTATTGAAAAAATAAATTGCTGTTTTTCTATAATCATTTTGAATATTAATTATTCTCTGTATTCTCCTCATAAGAGTTAGAACATCATCTAATTCGTTATAATGTAAGATATACTGAGGAAAGCGAGGTATTGGTGCTATACTTAATGAAAACGAATAAGGGTCTTTTCTAAATGTATGTGTAAGGTAAACATCACCCCTTTTCAACAATCGAAGAGCTGTAGAAAAAAGATTATAAGCATATTTCGTAGCGGGATTATGATCATCAAACACATATTTTCCTTCGTAAGGGTAACTATAATCCCCCAAGTCTATCGGTTTTTCATAAAAATGTCTTAAAATAGCTCTATCATCTACTGATAATGGTCGTATTGTAAAATTGAACTCATCATTTGTAATGCCATTTTTAATTAATTGATTTTCGGTATCAATCTGTTTTGGATCTCTCGTATTATTCGATGGTAAAAAAGCAAATGGATAAATCATGTGGATAAAGTGATCCAATCCAGACATACTAATCCTATTCTAGAAATAGGTATTTATATTATATTAAAAATTCGAAATCGTATGTAGACGTTTTATAATCAGGCAAGTGTGGGGAGTATCCAAGGATTTATACTGGAAAACTCTAATATTTTTAACCTTGATTAAAACGAGGTTTCCTTGATAAAATTATGGATTCTCTAACTAGCGAGTACTCGGTAATGTTATGAATCAATTAGCCCAAGTACATTCTATGTTTTGGCTCAACGTTGATATTAAGACAAACATGTGGAAGCTTCATGAAGAATCCTGTAGGTTCTGCGTACCCCGTGAATCCATTTCTAAAGGTTTAGATAAAATGAAGCAGGACGGTGGATGGTTCAAGTTCTCCTCAGTAAAAGAAGCATACCTGTTCTACGAAAAGAATACTCCTAATGCGGTATGGCAGCCATGCAGAGTATGCCGTTCTGAGTAGAAGCGTTCCCGCATGTGCGGGTTTATGTGGGGTCTGTGTTACACGGTTTGTAGGGCTTTTCGTGTCTCTTGCGGGTATTCTTTGAGTAGCTTCGTGATTATGAGGTCTGCGATGTGTTGTTTGAACTCGGTCTCGCCGTACTTCATTGTGTATACTCTCTGGTGGCCTCCCTTCCCCGTCCTCTCCTCGTAGTCCAGTATGCCTTCGTCCACCATGGCGTTGAGGCTGTTGATGATGCTGGCCCTGCTGATGCTGCCTTGAAGGCTATCGTTGACGTTGATCCAGACGGCTCTGCTGTTGGCGCCCCCGGGCTGTACCTGCCAGAGGTAGCATAGCGACTCCACCTGCCAGTCCTTGAAGAACATATCAATGCCGTTCTTGGATAGATCCATTTTAAGGGCCATGGTCTCTATGTTAGACATTCAGATATTTACTAAATATTCCAATTCACACATCTAGCCAAGCTAAATGGTACCATATTCAATCTTCATATTCATGGAGTTATTCTACACATTTCCTATATAGTCATGAATTAAGCATCAAACGATGCAGAGAAGCATCCTACTCGTAGACGACGACATCGACGTACTGGAAAGCATACAGATGATACTCGAATCTGAAGACTATACAGTCTATACTGCGATTAATGCATCTCAGGCTAGAGTCATATTGTTGGAGAACACCGTTCATCTTGTTATCATGGATTATGTTTTTGGTGAATGTACTGGAGACCATCTAATAATTGACTTGAAAAAGATTGATGAGAATTTTGTCATCATCTTTCTATCTGGCTGGCCTCTGGTTATTCGGGCGGTTGAAGACCTAGAATATGAGGTCTATAGGGTTTTCCTTAAACCAGTAGACCCTGAGATTCTTTTATCGGCTATTAAAAGCATGTTTACCGGGGATGTGGATCCTTATGCGTTTCTTGATACTCGTCAAATAGTGACTGAATTAAATCTATCTCATTAAACCTCATGCAGATTCTCAACTATACTCGTTTCTATCGATCAGAGGCTGATTTTCAGGTGTCTCTCGGGTTTACCTCCCTGCGGCTAGGTTATATGAGGGCTTTTTCATGGCTCAGCTATGAACATGGAGGAGGTTGGGGAGCTCTTCAATGCCCTCAACGACGCGGGGATAGTGCTGGGCTTCGGCAGGGACGCCTGCACCAACATACCGAACCCGGGTGACCCTGACGACACCGGCTGGCACCTCATGCTCCACGATGAACGGCTCTTCGATGGAAGAGAGGACGCCTTCAACCGCATCCTGGAGGAGCGGGGCCTGGAGTGGAAACACGAGGAGTTCCCGGGCTGGCGTCACATATCCGTCTACAGGCCAGGCTACAGGTTCCCCGGCTGGAAATCACACGGATACAAAGCCTAGAGTTCCACGTGAAACACTGAGACTATTGTGTCTCTTGCTCGAGAATACAGATACCCATTTTTAAAGAATCCAAAACACGTACCTGAATGTGTAGAGGAATAAAAACTCCGAAAATGAAGTAACGATGTACACCAGCAGGCTTACGGGTATAGGTTAAATAGTGAAGGGCTCTGGTACGAGCCAAAAAGAAAAGGGAAAACTCTTAACTCCCCGTAATATCGGAGCCTCAACGATTCTTGGAGGCCTCTAAAAATCTTTGAAACGTGCTGTGGTGTTTTTAGGGATAATTATATTAACCTAAATATTATAAACAGGATCGAATCACTATCGATATCATGGCAAACTCAACAACAATATTTCGAGTGGATTGCGATTATTCTCACGATGAGCTTGTTGAGCAATTACGTAGAATGAACTATAATGAGGTTACACCAAGAGGAACCGAGATTTCTGCAAAAATATCACATTTTACCCAAATGAACGACAAACTATGTTATGCGCTAATGACATATGATGAAGAAGATGGTCCCATAGAAATCGAAGGAAAAAAACAATGGTTTCCAATTTCTAATCAATCGACTATAGCAATATCAGAAAATAATTACCTATTTGTATTCGAAAAAAAATTAATTGCAGATAAACTAAGCCGTAAAATTGAACGATATTTATTCTCTGACAAGTCAAGAATATTTAATAATCAATTTCATGAGGATTTTATGCGGGGATTTGTTCAGGAAAATTCATCTTACGCACCCAACATTGCTTTATCAGGTATGGACACTCCCGGGCGCAGTGCGTCTTTACATTATGGGTCTAATGTCCTGGAATCTGAGGTGTACAAGAGTGATTTAAAACATAGAGGAAGGCATGCTTGGGCTCTATTTGTGGTATTACCTGAAAGGTGGACTATTGGTTTGAGTAGAAAAGGGAGTGTAGTGTTTTTTTCAAAGGTATCTGTTGAAAATCAACTTGATTTTATTATTAATCGAATTTTGAGTTAGTAGTAAAAAGCGATTATTTTCTTTAATAGTTTGATAACGTCTGAGCTAATTACGCCATAGATAGTTAGCTTTTTTTCACCGAATTCAATTCTGCTGCCATGAAGAGTCCCATCAAGACCGGCTATATCAAATTCGCTTAGTAAACCGGTGAACCGTGATACATTTTCAATTTTGCATGTAAGACTATCTGATTTAAGTTCTCCCATCTCTCTTTTTAAAAACTCTTTTTCCAATTCCGTTTTTATATTCATTAAATCCACAAGATCCTCAGAAAAATCGCGATATTTAATATTCTGAGCGGTTATTTCAATTTCTATTGAGTTAAGATAGTATTCTCCATCAAGAACCATGAAATCTTTTGGGAGATTAACTGGCTTGAATTTAATCGATGGTCGTATTTTCAAATCGTTTTTTAAGTAAGTTAACCAACCTACATTTTCTCCTTCAAACTTGTATTGTTTGATTACATCAAATTCTTCAATTATGTTAAAATTCAGTGTCTCATCTAGAAATTCATCTGTTTTTATTACATACTTGATGTCTACTTCCGTGTTTTTTATCCATTTGTATATTTTTAAAAAAAATAATTCAATCCTATAGCCAATACGTTCTGATAAGGGAATTCTTTCAAGAATTTTATCTAATAAAAACCCGCTAAAGAACACAATGATTGCCCAATATACATTCCATATGTTTTCAGCGATCCAAGACATGACAATTTAATCCTTGTTTGTAAAATATTAAAGTTAGTGTACTGCGTGCGTACCTTAGTTTGAATTAGTCATATTGTTATCAAGTCGGGTGTACAAGCTTTATTGAATCAATTTTATTTGAAATATAGCTTAGATTATCCGATCCCTCCCCCTCTTCCTAGGGCTTCACCTTTTCTGGGGCTTAGAGTTTGTGTCTCTATGGTGTCCACCTCTGGCCTTTGGTTGCAGGGCGAAGTGTGGATGTGTGGGGTCGGATAGCCTAGGGTCGTTTGGGCTCCTCTTCCTACTACTACAGGGTGGACGTTAATTGGGGCCCTGGGAGTTGATCGGCTTCTGTTTGTGGCGCATGTGTGAGTAGTACAAGCCCGTATTGAATAGTTTTGAATCATTTCCACAAGATCTAGATTATTTT
>Ga0114919_10002766_pt1 | contig 14157 bp, 9 predicted proteins | sample BlataG_FD_88682 | JGI IMG/M metagenome (GOLD analysis project Ga0114919, IMG submission 88682) | Deep subsurface microbial communities from Black Sea to uncover new lineages of life (NeLLi) - Black_00105 metaG | ecosystem: Environmental > Aquatic > Marine > Oceanic > Sediment | place: Atlantic... | reverse complement strand
GAGCCTTCTGTCAGCGGAGTTCCCCCTTGCGCTGCTTCCCACCGTGTAGACGCCGTGACGCGGAGTGTACTGGCCGGACATCAGGCATGCCCTGGTAGGGGCACAGTTAGCTGCGCAGGTGTATGCATTGGTGAAGATCATGCCCTGGCTGGCCAGAACATCGGTGTTTGGTGTTTCGTAGTAGCCGCTACGCATATAACTCGTGCCTGTCCAGCCCATATCGTCGATGAAGATAAAGACGATATTGGGCCGCTTGGCACCGATACTCAGCTCTATAGCCCGATTCGACAGCACAAATCCTCCTGCTCCGACTGCTATACATTTTTTCAAAAAATCACGTCGATTCATAACAATCTCCATCACTCTTAATGTTTTTTCTCTTTTTTATGTCCTTACATTTCTTTTATTTTCCGGTTAGGACTCACAAGCTGCCCTTATGTCTGGTAGCTGCGGGTCCTCGGTCTTCTCCGCCAGCGCAACAAGCAGCTCACACATTCTCTCCTTGGCTGTGGTATGGTCACCGGAGTTAAACAGATTATTCATCTCGTACGGGTCGTTCTTATGGTCGTAAAGGATGTCATATCCACCAACTGGCGAAAAGATATAACGTCCATCCCACACGGCCCGCCAGTTGGCACCGCTGAAGTACACTGCTTCATTTCTTTTGCCCCGACCGGTCAGGCACCAACCTGCCATGCTGTCACCCTGCATTACCCGCGGGATTCCAAGCCCTGCAAGTTCCAGAATAGTCGGGGTAATATCCACGCTGTTTATCAGCGCATCACAGACCTGTCCCGGCTTGATAGCGCTCGGCCAGCGGACAATCAGCGGAATCCTGAAAGCTGTCGCGTATGGTTTGCTTTTGCCGCGAAGTTTGCCGTCCACAGGGTCACAGTGACTGCCGAGCCGGTCACCGTGGTCGCTGGTATATAGGATAATGGTGTTGTTATCGAGCCCTAGGTCCTTGAGGCCCTGAAGAACTCTGCCAATCTCGAAGTCAATGGCCGTCACCTGGCCGTAGTATATCTGAAGTAATTCTCTTAGTTCCTGCTCTCGCTCAGGCGGAAACTTGCCGACAAGGTCCGGCGGAAGTGCAAACCCCGCAGGGTCGTACATATCCAGGTACTTCTGCGTGCACTGCAGAGGCGCGTGGGGCGGACCGTACGCAATGTAGTACAGCCACGGTTTGCCCGCATCGCGGTTGCGCCTCGCAAAGTCGAGCGCCATATCAGTGTGCCACGTCGGTTCCCAGTCATAGCCCTCAACCGGGACCTTGTTTCTATTGTCGTCGTACTTCCAGACATCGAAGTACTCGTAGGACTTTTCGTAGCCGTACCACTCCTGCCATCCCTGGCGTCTCTCGCCCGGTTCGATGAAACCGCCGGGCTGCTCTTCAGGAATCCCGCCATCGAGGTGCCACTTGCCGATATAGCCGGTGGCGTATCCCGCGGCGGCGAAGACCTCGGCAAATGTCGTGAAGGCGGGCTCCAGCAATATATTATTACGGACCACACCGTGCTTGTGCGGATACAGCCCCGTCTGAAGCGTGCCACGAAACGGCGAACATACCGGGCTTGAGCTTACACAGTGCGTGAAGTGAATTCCTTCGGCTGCAAGCCGGTCAAGGTTAGGAGTTTTAACCTCTTCATCACCGGCGCAGCCTATAATCGTGCCGCGGTGCTGGTCCGGTTGAATCACCAGCACGTTGGGACGCTTCGAACCAATACCGACTTCTAAAGCCCGATTCGAGAGCAGAAATCCTCCCGCTACGCCTGTACATTTGGTCAAAAACTCGCGTCGGTTCATATTTTCCCTTTCTGAATTCTTAACTTCTAATCCCTCTCACTCAAGGTGCACTTGCTTATCATAGCGGTTCAGTCCTGTGCACGTCAATTTCAGAGTTTTTTCTTTAGTCCTCTTTTTTTCGTTTACCAGAGCGGGTCAATCATCTGCGAGTTCCACTCAGTGTAGAGTCCTTCCAGCTCCTCCAATACCTCCGGTCGTTCAGTCGCCAGATTGTGCTCTTCACGGATATCTAACGCTAAGTCGAACAGTCCGGATGCGCCATCCTCGTGTGTCAACTTCCAGTTTCCTTTCCTCATTGCATAGTCCGCCTTCATCCGCCAAAACACTGTCTCGTGAGGCGCACCTTTGTTCCTGCCGGTCAGGTATGGAAGCAGGTTCACTCCATCAATCACCCGGTCGCGTGGCGGCTCGGCCCCAGCCACCGCCGCCGCAGTCGGAAGAATATCCAGCGCAATAACGGGATAGTCGTAGGTCACGCCTCGCCGCAGCCGGCCCGGCCATTGAACCATAAACGCAACACGGATGCCGCCTTCCCACATCGAGCCCTTCTTGCCCCGCAGCGGATAATCGTTTGAGCCATTCCCCGAGGCGCCGCCGTTGTCGTTGATGAAGAAAAGAAGCGTGTCTTCTTCCAGGTCCAATTCCCGCAGCTTATCAAGGAGCTTGCCGACTCCCTCATCCATCGCCGCCAGCATCCCCGCATAAGTCCGCCGCGTCGGGTCTTCAATGTGCGGGAAACTATCCTGGTATCGCTCCGGCGCCTGCATCGGCGAATGCACGGCGTTGTAGGCAAGGTACAGAAAGAACGGCCTGTTACAATGACGCTCCACAAACCCAAGCGCTTCACGAGTGAAAGCATCGGTCAGGTACTCCTGCTCATCCACTTCCTTGGTCCCACGCAGGATGGGGTTCCACGTTCCCACACCGGGGTCAATGTAGGAGTGATTGCCGTGAAGAAAGCCGAAGAACTCGTCAAAGCCGCGCTCGAAGGGATGGAATTGCGCGTGCAGTCCCAGATGCCACTTGCCGACCACGCCCGTGACATACCCTGCCGATTTCATCACGTCGCCAATCGTTATCTCCGTCAGGGGCAGCCCGACATACTCTTCGAATCGTTTGGAACCGAAATTAGACTCGTAACCAAATCGCTGCTGGTATCGGCCTGTCACCCACCCTGCGCGCGTTGGGCTGCACACCGGACACGAGACGTATCCGTTCGTAAAACGAATTCCTTTGGCCGCAATGCTGTCGATATTCGGTGTCGGGATGTCCGTGCAGCCATAGCAGCCGAGGTCAGCGTATCCCATGTCGTCGCAGCTAATAAAGATAATATTCGGCTGCCTGCCGATATGAACCTCTAAAGCCCGATTCGACAACACAAATCCTCCTAAGCCGACTGCTGCACATCTCTTCAAAAAATCACGTCGATTCATAATGACCTTCCCTCTTATCCGCTTCTGTTTTTCCTTCTACCTTCGTGTTTGTTCTATGCACCGGAGTTATCCGGTATAGTCCGGGTTGGGTTCGGTCGGAACCGGAGCACCTATTGAATTTTGCCAGCCAGTAAGCAGATTAAGCAGTTCATTTCTCTTGGCTTTATTAACATTTGCAAGATTGGTCGTCTCGCTGATGTCATTGGCAAGGTCATAAAGCTCAATTGCATTGTTTGTATCGATGGTACTCCAGCCACCGTCAAGCACCCACTCCTCAAAGTACTGCAGCAGTTTCCACTTGCCTTTACGAACCACACCGACCGGGCGCGTTCTGAACTTGTTGTCTCTGGAGCCCGGGTAATTGCCTTGAAGATAGGCAGGGAAATGCCAGAAGATTGCCTGGCGATTAAGGTTTGTTCGGCCTTCCAACAGTGGCACGATACTTTCACCGTCCAGAATTAAGGCTGCTGGTTTGGGTTCCCGCGAAGCGGGGTCCCTCTTAATATCTGCCATTTCCAGAATGGTGGGGAAAAAATCTGTGCTAATAACCGGCACATCGCAAGTACTGCCCGGTCTGACCTTACCCGGCCAGCGAACTATCATTGGTTCTCGGATGCCGCCCTCATAAAACATTCCCTTGAATCCTCGCAGCGGCTGCATAGATGTAGCACCGCCGTATCCTCCGTTATCAGAGAAAAAGAACACAACCGTATTGTCTGTCAGCCTCAACTCGTCCAGCTTTTCCATAATCCTGCCTACACTCTGGTCGACACTATCTATCATAGCTGCATAGGTTGGATTGTCGTGTCCGTTCCAGGGCGGCTTATTCTCATACTTGGAGATTAAATCGGACTTGGCCTGCAGCGGTGTATGAACAGCATAATGAGGCAAATAAAGAAAGAACGGCTTGCTTCTGTTAGCTTCGATGAAGCTGATAGCTTCGTTGGTCAGGCGGTCGGTCAGGTATTCACCATCCGGTCCATCAGGCAAATACGGATTCTTATAAGGAGAAAAGTACCTCCCACCATAAGGACTTCCTTTACTTCCACCTCCAATATTAACATCGAAACCCTGTCCAATAGGCCCAAGTTCCGGGTCGTCGCCCATGTGCCATTTACCCATACTGGCACTGACATGACCGGCTGGCTTTAATGCCTCGGCAATCGTTGTATGATGCGCATCAAGGGTCGTATCATTGGCAACAGGTATAAGTCGTCTGTCCTGGGAGTTGCCTCTGGCTGAACTGCCGACAGTATAGACTCCATGACGCGGAGTGTACTGACCGGTCAGTAAGCAAGCACGGGTCGGGGCGCAGTTGGCCGCATTGGCGTAGGCATTGGTGAAAACCATTCCCTGGCTGGCGAGCTTATCGATATTTGGGGTCTCATAGTACTCGCTGCCCATAAAGCCGGCATCTCTCCAGCCCATATCATCGATGAAGATAAAAACGATGTTCGGGCGCTTGGCACTAAGATGAACTTCTAATGCCCGATTCGACAGCAGAAATCCTCCAGCTCCGACTGCTGCACATTTCTTCAAAAAATCACGTCGATTCATTTCCGGTTTTGCATAGCAAATATTCGGTTCTGTTCCCATATTCTGCCCTCTATAAATCTATTTAATTCATACTGATAAAACAAAATCACGGAAGACCGGCGCAAGCGGGTCTTCAGTCTGTTCCATCCAGGCTAACAGTTCCTGACGCATCCGGTTTAACTGCTCTTCGTACATCGGGTCATTGGCCAGGTTAAGCAGCGCATCGGGGTCCTGCTCGAAATTGTACAGCTCCTCCGGCACGCGGTAGAGAAACAACTGGACCCGCGCAGCAATATATGGGTCGGTCTGCGCCGCTTCCTTCATAGCATTCATAGTCAGACCCGACTGCGACTCATTCTTGAATTCGGTCTGCCCATCGGACCAGGCGTTGTAAATATATCCGAACTTTTGGTTCTGAACGCACCGCATCTCGAAACGGCGTTTGGCCGAGGTCTCGTGGAAGACCGTGAAAACCTTGTCACGGTTTCTCTGAGCCGTTCCCCTCAGCAGCGGCAGGAACGAGGTTCCATCCATCTCCGCGACCTGAGTTAGTCCCACGGCATCCAGAATCGTCGGCATATAGTCAATGCCGGAAACGAAATGCTCACTGTCAACCATCCCTGGCCTGACAACGCCAGGCCAGCGCACTATCCACGGTGTCTTGGTACTGTTAAGGTAACAGTTGGTCTTGGCGAACGGAAACGCCATACCGTGGTCCGAGAGGAACATCACCAGCGTGTTGTCCTCGAATCCGGTATCCTTCAGCGCACGCAGCACTTCGCCGACTATCTCATCGCAACGATGGACGGACGTGAGGTACTCTGAGACCTCCTGACGAACATCAGGCAGCTCCGGCAGGAAGCCGGGAATTTCGGCCTCTTCGGGCGTTATCTGTCGGCTGTATGGTGGATGTGTTTGCCATTTATCCCATTCCTGCTGACTGCCGGCGAAAGGCCGATGAGGGTCCTGGGAATTGGCCATCAGATAGAACGGCTTGCCCGCCGCCCTGGCATTCTCGAAAAACGTCCTGGCATGCTGGTAATAAAGCGCGGGGTCTCGGCCTCTTCCCAGATCACTCCCCAAAATATAGTAATCCCAGCAGAACTTCTCTCTCGGCGCTAGGTGACCGTTCTTACCCATAATCCCGTTCATATATCCGGCCGCACGAAGCTGCTCCTGCAGGGTCGGAACATCCTCATCAATCGCTTCGAAGCCCTCGGCACCGTTGCGGTGAGGGTATCGGCCCGTCATCAGGACCGAACGACAAGGCTGACAGACGGCAATGGTAATGTGCGAATGGATAAAACGCATCCCTTCGCTGGCGAGACGGTCCATGTTCGGCGTAATATCCGAAATGCCACATCCGTAGGCTCCAACCGAGTTGTAGTTCATATCGTCGGCCGTGATAAAAAGAATGTTCGGCCGCTTAGCACTGATGTGAACTTCTAAAGCCCGATTCGAAAGCAGGAACCCACCCACTCCAACTGCCGCACACTTCTTCAAAAAATCACGACGTGTGTAACCTTCCGTATTCATATATTTACCCCTTGTTTAATAAGTTATAAGAGCTTACATTTTGTTAACAATTTGGGTTATGCCCTTATGGCGTTCTCATTCCATCGAATCGAGGACGGCCTGAAGACGTGCCCTTGCCTCTTCGGCTTCCGACCCGCCCTGGCCCGGCTCGATGGGATTTTCCTCGAGCGGGTCGGCCGGAACATCGTAAAGATTGCCGGCCCGCTCACATTCACCGTTGCCATAGAGTTTCCATCGCTTCTCGCGTGCGAAGATACTTAATGGCCATTTGTTGCTCGACTGCCTGGCGTCATAATAGCAATATATCCAATCTCTCGGATTACCCGGCTGGCCGCGAAGCTGAGGCAGGAAACTGCGACCGTCAATAATTCGATTCGCAGGGAGCGAAGCACCTGCTATTTCTGCGATGGTCACAAGTACATCGCTGAAATCCACCAAGTCTGTGGACACTTTGCCTGCCGGGGTCGTACCTTTCCAATTTGCAATGAAAGCCACGTGTGTGCCTGCGTCGGTCGTATGCCCTTTGCCTCCGTCTATAGAGCTGCCGTCTTTCAATTGCGAGGTAATAGACCTTGGAGTGCCGTTGTCACCGGTGAAAAGGAGAAGGGTTTTTTCTCTCAGGCCGAGCTCGTCCAGTTTACGGGCGATACGTCCAATGACCTTATCCGTATAGTTGACCATATCCGGGAAGTATTTCTCATCCTTTAGACCTTTCTGTCCCCAATCTTCGCTGTCCGGTGTTGGGCAGAAAGGCCCATGGGTCAGACACATCGGGTAGTAAACGAAAAATGGCCTGGTTTTATTACGTTCTATGAAGTCAGTGATGAAGTTGCAGAATACATCCGGGCCGTATTCACCTACCATATTCTCGTATAATACGCCATTTTTACGGTATGTCGGGTCCTCGTATCGGGAGCCTCTGTCTTCCAAGTTCCACAGGCAGTACTCATCGAAGCCGGCCTTATCCGCATAAGTGCCATCGCCTGCGCTGTACAATTGCCATTTGCCCGTGACGCAGGTGGTGTAACCGACCTTCTTCAGTATATGGGCAAAGGTCTTCTCCTTAGGGTCGAGAACACCAAATCTGACATAGTTGCGGTTGTTGTATCTGCCTGTCATAATCTGTACACGCGATGGAGTGCAAAGGGGTTGTGAATAACCGTGTTTGAACCGAATACCGGTATTAGCCAGAGCATCAAGCACAGGCGTCTGGTACGATGCGCTGCCGTAGCAACTGAGACACTCAAATCCGAGGTCATCTGCCATCATCACTATGATGTTCGGGTGCTTGGTACTAATACGGACTTCCAGAGTATTACTCGAGAGCACAAATCCACCAATTCCGAGGGCACATTTCTTCAAAAAATCACGTCGATTCATAATGGTTTCCACTTCTTATTTATTTAGTTTTTCTTATTTTTCTGTCCTTGCTCTTTTTTTTTCCTTTTCTGTTCGGGCTATACGCTGTAGTTATCCGGTATAGTCCGGATTCGGCAAAGGCATCTGCGCGTTGACGGATTGGCGCCAGGCCTTAAGCTGATTGTGAAGTTCGTCTCTCTTGTCCGGCTCGGTCTCGGCCAGGTCGTTTTGCTCACCGATGTCTTCCGCCAGGTTGTACAGTTGGACCCGGCTGGCTTGACCCTCCTCGAACTCAAAGAATTCCAGCAGTTTCCAGTTGCCCTGCCTGATGGCTCCGACAGGGGTCGTATGATGATAATGTGGATAGTGCCAGTAGATCGCATCGCGTTCAAAGCCACCCCTTTGTCTGAGCAGGCCCATTAGGCTGACGCCGTCAATCTCACGGCTTGGGGCATCCTTAACGCCGGCTATCTCCAGGATGGTTGGGTAGAAGTCGGCCCTGATGACCGGCTCCGTGCAGACACTGCCGGCTTTTACCTCACCGGGCCAGCGGACAATCATAGGCACGCGAATGCCCCCCTCGTATAACGTTCCCTTTCCCTCACGCAGCGGCGCGTTCGATGTTACCTGCTTACCATCCCTTTCATAGCTGTAGCCGCCATTGTCCGAGTAAAAGATGACAATCGTGCGGTCGTCCAGACCGAGCTCGCCGAGCTTGGCCATAACCTGGCCCACGCCATCGTCCATATGCTCAATCATTGCAGCGTAAGCCGCATTGTCCTGTCCACCGCTGGGTGGCTTGGCCTCATACTTCGCTATCAGCTCGTCACGGGCCTCGATGGGAAGATGGACAGCGTGATGGCTCAGAAACAGAAAGAAGGGCTGGTTCTTGTACCGCTCGATAAAGTCTATCGCCCTGCGGGTCAGTGTGTAGATGCTCTTCGGGTCGTTGTCCTCTTTCTTAATGAACTCCCCGGTATAATAGAAGCCCTGGGCCTGCGGCTGGAATGGCTCTTCTTTGCCCAGATGCCATTTGCCCACGCACGCTGAGACGTACCCGGCGGGCTTAAGGGCCTCGGCAATGGTCGTCTCTTCGAGCGGAAGCGCCTGGTTGAATTCCGGCCGCAGCAGCTTCATCGATGGCTTCGGTGTCCTGCCCGGAATATAGTCCGTCAGATTCAGCCTCGCCGGATATTTACCCGTCATAACGCTCGCCCGTGTCGGCGAGCAGACAGCAGAGGCATAAGCGTCGGTGAACCGCATCCCCTGGCGCGCCAGCCGGTCGATGTTGGGAGTCTCATAGTACGTACTGCCGTAACAGCCGGCGTCCCTCCAGCCCATATCATCAATCAAAATGAAAACGATGTTGGGACGCTTGGCACCAATACGGACGTCCAAAGCCCGATTAGATAGCACAAGTCCTCCTGCTGCGGCTGCACATCTCTTCAAAAAAACACGGCGATTCATCCCGTTAGAAACATCTGGTTCTTGTCTCATGTTTTTATTCTTACCACTATTGGAATTTCTAACGGGATTCATAACGGTCCCTACTTCTATTATTCGGTTTATCCTCTTTTCTTCCTTTTTTTTGTTACCTTCATTATTTTAGTCGCGCGAGTATCCAGCGGCGTAGTCGGCTCGGCAGCGCTGCTCGGTCTCATCCGGATTTTCGCCAAGCTCATTCACCAGAAAGGCATGCATTGCCGCGATTCGCTCACTTTGCTCCGGGTTGCCGGCCAGATTGGTGAATTCGCCCGGGTCCTCGCTCAGGTCATACAGTTCCCGCTCGGCTGGGTGCTCGGCATCGGCCGGGGTGTGATAGACATACTTGTACCTGCCCATCCGCAGCATTGCATTGCCCGAGGCGATGTTGTGGGCGTAGTATTCGCTCACCGCCCAGTCTTTCCACCCCGCCTTGGGGTTATCCAACCAACGGATCATAGAGTCACCATCCCAGTCACCGGGCACCTTGGCCTCGGCGATTTCGGCAATCGTCCGGTTCACATCCACCAGCGAGCAGACCTTCGTGCGCCGCTGGCTGCCCCTCCACCGGGCCGGCCAACTGACAATCAGCGGCACGTGACTGGCGTGCTCGTACATACAGTTCTTCCACCACAAACCGTGCTCGCCTATGTTCTCACCGTGGTCGGTGGTATAAATCACGACCGTACTGTCGGCCACTTCGCTGTCGGCCAGAACCCTCAGGACCTTGCCGAGCTCATCGTCGAGCCACTGCGTCAGGCCGTAATAGAGTTCCCGGCCCTTCCGTACGATGTCGTCAGGTGCATCCTCGACGTTAAAGCCGATGCGGAGATGCTGCCAGTTAAGGACCTGCGATTCGAGATGCCCAGCAGGAATCACGGGCATCGGCACCTTGCCTTCGTATGGCTGCCAGTACTCCTCCGGCACAATCAGCGGAAAATGCGGGGCAACATAGCCGGCTATCAGGAAAAACGGCCTGTCGGAGGCCTTGCGATTATTCAGAAACTCTATCGTTCCGGCTGTCACGTTTTGGTCGTGAGTCATAATACTCGAATCATCCCCCGTGTGAAAATCGTCGAAGCGACCGCTGAGCCCTTCCTTGGGAGTGAGGTTGTCTGCTGCCCGGCGGCTTCCGGTTCCCTTCTTGTAGCTGTTGTTCATATTGCCGCCGATTTCCGTGAATCCGTAGCGCCGGGTGCGGTCGTAGTGCATCTTGCCGCAAAGAAACGACTCATAGCCGACTGCGTTCAGAATTCGTGCCAGCGATGGGTAATCGGCGCTCGGAAGCCAGCAATTATTGCTCCAGGCACCCACACGCGATATGTATTTACCCGACGTGAACGAATTCCGTGAGGGCGAACATAATGGAGAGTTAGTATAGCAGTTCTCGAAGGTCACTCCTCGTTGGGCCAGGCCATCCAGGTTTGGGGTGTGAACAATAGTGTTGCCATAGCAGCCGAGCACTCCCGCGTTGTGCTCATCCGATATAATAAAGATGATGTTGGGCTGCTTCTGACCGATATGGATATCCAAAGCCCGATTCGACAGCAAAAATCCTGTTGCCGCTGTGCTCACACATTTTCTTAAAAATTCTCTTCTATTCAATTTATTATACCTCATACATAGTTTGTGCCGCTTCCGGTATATCGGGGAAGGGGTCATTTGTTTTTTGTTTCCACATCTGGAATTCAGCGGCCATATCGGCCTGGAGGGAGGCGTGGGCCGGCTGTTCGATCAGGTTGTTCAACTCGTAAGGATCTGCTTCGAGGTCGAAGAGCATTGTCGGAACCTCGGGGCTTGCTGATTCATCGGAATATACAACGTATTTATATTTGCCTTTGACGACGGCACGCCACCAGGATTTTATGCTCTCTTCTATATATACAGATTCGTCCGGCATGTTGCTTCTGCGGAGCGCTGCTTTGGATTTGTCTTTGCCTACACACGAGGAAGGGGTATCGAGGCCGCAAATGGTAAGAATCGTGGGCATGAGATCAACAGTATTTATCAGGTTAGAGGCAACTTCTCCTTCTTTTAGTTTTCCGGGGAGGCGCATAATAAGAGGGACGTGGCTTGACTCTTCCTCCGGTTCGTTCTTTGCACTTTTTCCATGTGAGCCGCCCATGTCACCGTGATCAGAGTTGAAGACAACAAGTGTGTTCTCTTCCAGACCAAGTTGTTTCAGGGTATCCATTAATCTGCCAAACTCATGATCCAGAGAGGTGCAGGAGCCGAAGTATTTTGCCTGCCTGTTACCGTTTTGAACCGTATCGTTGGGGCGAAAAACAACATCTGCACCATTGTAAATATCGAAGACTGGATTTGGAGTAAGCGGGCCGTGCGGCGGTCCCCATGAGACGAAGCAGAAGAAGGATTTATCCTTGTTTTGCGTTATAAAGTCTATAGCAAGGTCCGTCTGGAATGTTGGCTCGTATTCTCCTTGTGTGCCGATTGGTACGCCGTCATCAGAGAAAGTGCCTGTATTGAAATATGAGTGTCCACGGTTAAAGCCAATGAAGGTTTGAAAACCTCTTCGACGCCAGTTCTTTGGAACATAGCCCGGCTTTGCGGTTCCGTCCATGTGCCATTTGCCGATATAATGAGTTCGGTAGCCTGCTTCTGAAAATACTTCAGCGATGCAACGCTCACCGGGCGGCAGCATCAGGCTGTTATCTATCATGCCTGTCTGATGGGGGTAACGGCCGGTTATGAGAGAACCACGATTCGGACTGCAGCGAGGATGAGCGGTATAGCAGCGGGAGAAGTGGACGCCTTCTTCGGCGAGTTTGTCCAAGTGCGGCGTCTGCACAAGCGCATCGTTATTTTCGCCGTGACTGAGTGAACAGAATCGCCACTGGTCGGCGAAGACAAAAAGCACGTTGGGGCGACCCACATCGGGGGAAAAGGATACTTCAATCGCCCGATTCGACAAGAGAAATCCTCCCGCTCCGACCGCTGTACATTTCTTCAAAAATTCACGCCGATTCATCCCGTTAGAAATATCTGTTTCTTGTCTCATATTTTTATTCTTACTACTATTGGAATTTCTAACGGGATTCATAACTGTCCTCATTTCTACTATTTGGTTTACCCTCTTTTCACCTCTCCTTGTTGTTATTTTCATTATTTTAGTCGCGCGAGTATCCAGCGGCGTAGTCGGCTCGGCAGCGCTGCTCGGTCTCATCCGGATTCTCGCCGAGTTCGATGACGGAGATGGTATGGGGTTTATCATAGACATTGCCGCCGCCGGGCAGATCGATATTGGAAACGTATATCTTGTTATCGCGAAGGCAAACTTCGGAGGGTCTGTCCAGGAGCCCGCCGACGCCGCCTGAGTTATTGGCGTTTTTGGCTATTGTCGTCACCTTACCGGTTTTTGGATCAACCTTATGAACGGCATTGCCATCGAAATCCGCGATATAGATGTTACCCGTTTTGGGATGTATCTTTATCCCATCGGTACTTTCCATTGGCCGGCCCTTTGCCACGACCGTTTGTGTTGCGACGTTACCTTTCTCATCGAGGGTAATCTTAATCAGACTGGCCTCGCCAAAGTTGCAGACATACAAATTGCCGTTTTCGTCAATTCCCATTCCATTGGCACCGACACGCCTGTCAGTATGCGTCAGGAAGGTGGCAATGAGGTGCTTGTCGTTACCTCCCGGAAGAAGCTTGACAGGCCGGCCTTTAAACTCAGAATAGCGGAAGCGATACACACCGCTGGGCATTGGAGCTGCATCGACGTCAAGAGATGTTTCGGTGACGTAGACACTATCGCCATGGCAGGATATGGCGTTGGACTGGATAAAGCCGGTGACCAGAACGTCGCAGCCAACTGCCTTTCCATCTTTGATCACAACACGTAAAAGCCGCGATTTATAATCGTTGCTGTATGGCGACTGATTATCGGCAACGTAGTAGTTGCCGTCCGGGCCGATGTCAATACCGAGGGGGCCAGCTTTGTTCGTTTCCGGGTGCACCGGAAACGTGAAGACCTCGCTGATTTTGTCATCCGGGGTGATTTTCAGAAGCTTGGCAGGATACCTATCGTCGTTATAGTTGGGACAGCAAAGCAGGATATTGTTGTCAGCATCTAAGACCATCCCGTCAGGAGTGTTGTATTCGACCGGCAGATTGACGGCGATTGTGGGAGATTTCAAGCTCGAAGTTGCGCTGCAGCCGGGTAATATCAATATGATACTCAGTACAACTATACTATTAATAACGACACTCAAGTAGATGCGTTTGCTAATTCGCTTCATAATTTACTCCTTTCCAATTCAAAATAAGATGCCGGCGTTTTCCTCTTCCAGTTGCTTTATGTATGCGTCTTTGTCCATAGAATTATTATCGGACAAAAACAAACTTTTACTTCAACTATTTGAAATATGGTGAACGCTTACCTTTATTACTATTGTCACTTCCTTTCTACCAGCGTGTAATATGCGCTACACAGTTCTTTACCATCCTTATCATAAAACCAGGTGGACAACTGTGTTTTGCCCGCCTCGAGATGCAGGGTGAACGAAACTTCTTTTTGGCCGGTGACGGTTGGTTGCGAGATGTCCACATTGCCCACTTTTATTCGTGCTCTTGCTATGGGGACCGCTTTGCCCTTGCCCTGCGGACCTTGTAACGGCGCATCAAGGGCATTGCCTGCTGCAGGGTGCCAGCGAGATAAAGTTATCTTATATTCACCCTTACTTTCGACCAGTACATCCCAGTACCCAATCTGATTACCATTAGAAAGATTCCTGAAATTGTCAGCATATGAGCCCTTCCAGTCGGAAGAGTAGAGCATAACCGGATTTGCTTTTTCCGAACCAAGATGGATATATCGCTTTTGTTTAAACAGGGGGTTGGTCTTCGCCCACCATTGTTGATAATGTTTGCGCATTGCAGCGACAATGTCAGGATGTTCTGCAGCAACATTCTTATCCTGGTGAGGATCGCTGCTCACATCATAAAGTTGCTCTCCGCTTACCAGACGCCATTTGTTCCATAG
>Ga0114919_10002765_pt1 | contig 14158 bp, 18 predicted proteins | sample BlataG_FD_88682 | JGI IMG/M metagenome (GOLD analysis project Ga0114919, IMG submission 88682) | Deep subsurface microbial communities from Black Sea to uncover new lineages of life (NeLLi) - Black_00105 metaG | ecosystem: Environmental > Aquatic > Marine > Oceanic > Sediment | place: Atlantic... | reverse complement strand
CTTACTTTTTTATTGTAAGCGTCTAGTCTTTCCTTTTCCTGGTCTTGATGTCTCTCTTTCCAGTCTGCCCTATTATTTGTGCAGCAAGTTTTACATTGTCCTCTGTATCCTGATTTGGAAGTTTTACTGGTATTAAAGTTACCCTCGTATTGAGGATAACTTTTTCTACATTGTATGCATTGTATTATTTTACTCATCTGATTAGTGATTCTCCTAGGTTCTTAATAACTACTACGTCTTCTGAGTAGGTTACTTCTGGTAGTTCAGGTATCTCTCCTGTTTCTGCATCTGCTACAAGCTTTCCTTTCTCATAAAGGGAGTACATTTCTTTTGCCGTTTCTTCTATTTCTTTTTTCTCCTTCTCTTTTTGCATCCACTCTGGTATTCCTTTATAGTTCCATGTCCTTCTTCCGTTCCTTTGCTCAATCTTAAATCCATCCTTTTCGAATGTCTTATCGTATTTTGCAGCCTCCTGGATTACAATTGGTTTAATCTGTTTCTGGCACTCTTTTATTTCTGCAGCCAGTTCATTTAAAATTGCCATTGCTTTAAATGGACTCTCAGCACCGTTCTCGGTGTCTTCTACTAGTTTAATGTAATTAATCATTTTTAATGTATTTATTGGTTAATAATTTACTCAGCTTTTAGTTGTTCTGCAATCAGCATGATCTGTTTTGCACTATAATAAATTTTCTTTTCTGTGGTGTCGGCTGTCTCTGGTATGTCGAGTTCAACTCCTGCACACATCAAGTTAACAGCGTTGTTTATTGCGTGGCCTACTTCTATTCCTTTCACATAGTCATCATTATTCTTCCTTCCTCCAGAATAACCTCCTCCTGTATCTGGCTTAGAAACCTTACCACTCTTTCCGTAGGTTGGATGGTCGTTCTTTACTTCGTATTCCACTTCGTCTCCTATGTTAAACTTTGCTTTATTCTCTTTATGAGAAGCATTAAGCGTTACTCCGTCCTCGAAGGTGTACTCAAATTTGAATAATAATTTTTTTCCGTCTGGTTGCAATGCACCGTATTGGTTCTCATAGCTTCCGTTTCCTGTTACATGTTTTACTTTTGATACTGGCATTTTTATTTTGTTTTTAAATTAATACTATCCTATATTGGTTTCTTCCCAGTCAAATAAGAAGTTGGGACTCACTCCTGTTTTCATACATATTCTGATTAAATGTAGAGGCTGCATCTTTGTTAAACTCTTATCATTGCACCATCTACTTATGTAAAACTCAGCCTGTGCTTCATCAAGGCTTTCGAATACATATTCTGATAAGGATCTTTGAGTCATGCGAGGCTCTCCTTTTGGCTTCCTCTTGACATTGTAGTCCTCTATCGCTTCTTTGATTTTAATTATTGCCATTACTTATGTTTGTTTAAAAAGGTTAGTAATAATTCTCTTTCTTCGTCATCTTGATATTCATCAAAGTGTCTTTCTATCTCCTCTTCTACATGTTCTGCAGAGGCCTTTTCAAGAACCATGATTTTAACGTTGTTGAATGAGATTTGTCTGATTTTTACCTGATTGTATTCCTGCAGGTTGTTAATTTGTTCGAGTCTCATTTTCTCCTTAATTTCTTCTGGAGTGGGAAGTCCTAGTTCCTCTCTTAAATCTGTCATTTTAAATTGTTTTTATGTTTAACTTGATTAATTCTCTTTTAAGTTTGAAGTCTATGTACTCGTAAACTAGCACCGTCTTCTGGTATTCATCTACTCTGTTTAGCCTCCATCCTGTTACCTCAGCTATTTGCTTAAGTATGTCGATGTTTTCTTTTAGTGTTCCTTCCATTACTTAATGAATTGTTTTATTGAGATGTTATCTCCTGTTATTGATTTGGCTTTAGCCTTTTTTTCTCTTTCAAGTTTCTTGAAGTATCCCTTATAGAAGTTGTTCCAATACAGAGACTTTCCATTCTCTTGAATAGGGTTAAATAAATCAGTTTGCTTACTCATTATAAACTGTCTTTTGCTGTGTCGATTATTACTTCCACTTCGTTTTCTAGTTCGTGGTATTTTTCTTCCTCCTGGATCAGGTCTCTGATGAATGCTTTCAGGTTGTAAATGTCCCACCTTGATACGTTCTCGTTTCTCAGTAGTTTGTCTAGTAGTTCTCTAGCTCCTTTCTCTTGTTTTGTCATTGTTTCTCTTGTTTAATGTTTTGTAAATTACGACAATACTTTTAACATACTAAAACTTTTTTCAATAAAATATTAAAACTTTTTCTTTTAGGGTGATTTAGGGCGTATCGTCCCTTTTATAGTCCCTAATTAATATTAGACTGTAAAAATTCCAAGTTTGCCCTGTATTATCAATGGTTATCTATTGGTTATTGACTGGTTATTCTGGGTATAAAAAAAAGCCTCCTAACCGAAGTTAAGAGGCTTTACCTTTAATTATCAAGAGAAACAATTTTTAGGTTGGCTCAAATATAAGATAATTTTATAAGCTACATACTTTGTTACATAAAAAAAGCTCCTATTACCATCCAGTATGTTATAAATAAGAAAAATACCGCAACTGATCCCAGGAATAAATACTTCATTAATTTCTTCATTTCTTTTATTTTATTGGTTTTTAATAATGCTAATTTAAACAATAAATATTTATTTGATTATTAATCCAATTACAAAACCTCCTCCTAAAGCTATCGGTATTCCGTACTTGTTTAGTGTTAGGCTAAAATTGAGGCGTTTCTTTGTCTTTGAGAGTGTTTCTCCGAGTTCCTTTACTCTTTGTTCGTTTATCTGTTTTTGGCTCTCAAACTCGCTTATTTGAATTTCAAAGTGTTTTATCTCTCTTTGATGATTTTTAATGATAGTATCCTTCTTAATTTGATTAACCAGACACTCATTAGCTCTCTTATCTTGATTGTCTGTATAACAAATACAGCTATCTTGGATTATAGATTGCCCTGATGCTATCTCTATATCTACGATCAGAGTTCCAAATAATAACGCTATCGGTAGTAATATTCTTTTTGATAATTTCATTTTCTTTACGGATTAAATTTATACTGTCTCTTGCGAGTTTGATTACTTCATCTGATCTGGCTATCTTTTCCAGGTACACCTGTTCTTTTAATGCCCAGTCTGAATCATCAACTTTGAAAAAATCCATTATCTGGAAAAATAAGCCAACACAAACAATGGCTAACAGAATGTTATTTTTAGTTAAATACTGCATAAAATATTATTATTAGAGTTAACACTATTATAATTAAACAACCACCTCCTGCAGGCTCAATATAATTATTCATCTCTAAGAATTCCCTATCTATCTCACTCTTCATGACTACTGCTTTTTTATAGATGGACTCTTTGTTTCATCATGTGAGTACTTTGCTACAAGAGCTCCAATAGCAGTAATTCCTAGCGTAGCTGGTCCTTCCATTTTCTGGTACAATGCAGCTGCAGTTAATAACGACAGAACTATTCCAAATCCTATAACTATCTTTAGTCTACTTCTTTTTAGTTTGTTTAGTGCTTCCATAATCTTGCCACCATTTCTTTTTCCTTGGCTTAGGTTTAAAGTCTCTATCAGAACAGTATCCTGATAGAGTGCTTAATTTTAAGTGTATGCTACTTCTCGACATCTCTTATTCAATTTTAATAAATCCTTTCTTTGGTAATAATTTTAGGATCTCCTTCATTGTAGACTTACTACTTGTTACATCTTTCAGTCCGTCTCCATCTATATCCTTATGAGATTTACCTGGAGCAATGCATCCTAATAGTTGCCTTGAGAAATTTGCAGGGTGCATAAGTATCTCACTTCTATTTGGTACATTCTTGATCCATAAACATTCCCCAAACTTAGGAGACTTATGTTTCACAAAAGGATAAATACCTGAAGGGATACAATCATCTCTTCTCTGGTTCTTGTCTTCTTCAAGCTCCATTGTTTTAAAATCAAAAACTGGCTTTATCTGGTCCACATAAACAGTTCCGTTTCCTAATGTTTGGACTGGGTGTTTATCAAACCTTTGTACTAATATATCAAATCCTAAAGTTTCCATATTATACAAGTTGAGTGTTTCCTGCACCGATTAACTCATCGATTATTTCTTTTAACCAATCCTGGACTAATGCTCCTGAAGAACCTGATCCTTCAGTTAGGTCTGTCCATTCCTGTTCAGTACAGTCTTTTGATTGAACGTATTTGAATTCATTTACTGCAGGGATAGTATCCTTTCCTTCATCCTTAGCTGCTTGGCTAACAAATAAACTTAAGTAAAATACTACTTGTTTCTTTTCTCCTATCATTCTAGTTTGATAGTCTAATAGAGAGCCTGCAGCAACAGTTCCTCCATCTGGTCGGTTTAATTCTTTATTAATTTGAATCATGGCTTTTATTGTTGTTTAAATTTATTTAATGCATCTCTAGTTTGTATTGCTAGTGATATTTTATTTAAGTAATTCTGTTTGTCTTCTTCTTTTTGAACTGATGCCAGGGCATTCCCTAATGCATTAATCATTACTTCAGTTGACTCTTTTAATAATGCGATTTGTTCTTCATTCATGGTTTTAAATTTATAGTTTCTTCAAAGGTATTAAAAAAATTATAGCTTATTCCATGCACCATTCTCGTAACAGTACAATCCTATCGATGGAAATGTACCATCTGTATCACTTACAAATAACACTAATCCTTCTACTGGAGATATAAGTCCTGCTTGAGCTACTGTCATAGGAGTATATCTCACACCTTTTGTTGTGCTTGAGAATTCAACTATTGAAGATGCATTAGGAGTATTTGTTCCAAACCCTGTATTGTCAGTTCCTGCATTAAAATAAAAAGCATTCAAATTAGTTGCTCCTCTCATATTAAAGTCTGCAGTAGCAATCTGTGATACATTATGGAAGTGTTTACCTGTTGCATCTATGTACATTAAGTTGTTGTTTAATGAGTTTTGTACCCAGAAAGGTATTTGTGAAGCTGTAGAACCTACCGACTTTACAAGTAAACCAGTGTTACCTACATCTGGCCCACTACCTCTTACTTCTAATTGAGCAACAGCAGCTCCTGTTAAAGGACTAGGAGTAATTAAAACTCTAGAAGTTGGCTGTATCTTTATGGTGTCATGCAATGTCATTGACATATTAACATTTCCAGTAGTTGGTGGATTATCTACTCTAGCGATAATTGTTCCACCTACTGTTCTTGCTCCTATATCATCATTAAAATAAAACGGTATTGTATAGTTATCTCCACCTGATGCACCACCTACTCTATTTTCATAAAAAGAAACAGGACTAATACTTCCTTCCACAAATTCAATATCTAACATTGAAGTTGCTAATGGTGTATTTGTTCCTATTCCTACGTTAACTGTATCAACATACAATCTATCTGTATTTACATTAAAAATACCGTCATTCGCTGCAAAAAAAATGCCACTTATGTTTCTTAATCTTATCTCTCCTGATAAAGTTCCTTGATTATATCCTAGCCTAGCTTTTTCTGTTAAGCTAACATCTAAAGCTCTAAAATAATAACTACTAACCTCATCGGCCATTGCTACCTCAACATTACCTCCTGTCCATCTTGTATAGAAAGTTGCTGCAGTTACATCTCTGTCTTCTGGTAGTGTTCCATCTGAAGTATAAAGATTAACAATGTTAGAGTTTAAGAATGTTACTAATTCGCTAACTAGTATTTTTTTACTTACATCGTAACCTCCACCACCGTCTTCATTTGATAGGTCTAGGTAGTCTTCATTTTTAATTGGGTTACTTGTAGCATCTGCTACGTATTGTGATATCTTTTCTGCCATGGCTTTTAATTATTTCGTTTTCTTATGTTTTCAAATTTATCTGTAAATGGTATCTCGTAAATTGCACGAGTTGTTTTTCCTATATCTGGTTGATCAATAGATTCAGCATAAACCTCGACTCTTCTAAAGATATCTATATTAACAATATTGTAATCTGTAATCAGAACCTTGTTTGCTAGTACCGTATCTCTAGTAAGTGTTAAGCCTGTTGGCCTATCAATCCTTTTAGTTTTCAATAAAAACTGAGGTATCATTGTGTCCTGGATCTGGTTCACTTTATAATCTCTGTTGAGGTATCTATCTGATTGAAGTTTTCCTGCAGTCTCTGTAAACTTTCCAGGAACTCTATAAGAATTATAAAAGTTTAATGCTGTAAAATCAAAAGGACTAGCTATAATGTTTCCATTCTGGTATGTCTCAATCCTTACAGTTCCATTTGCAGCCTGGTCCGAATAAAGACAAAGTCTATATTTGTGGCTGTCCTGGTTTGAAGTGATTCCTATAATAACTAATTCTGTGCATATCTGGTATGTTCCTCCTCCATGAGCTAATAATACTTTTTGCCAATCAATTATAAAAACAACATAGAGTTGTTGTTCTGCAGTTGCAGGTGCAGGATATCCATTGATGTACTCTCCGTATGTATTATCTATGATCGTAGCTATCTCCACTCCATCTTTAAACAGTTTAATTGTAACCGTATCAGAAGGCAGTAGCTTTCTGTATAAAAATACATTCTTATCGTTCTTCCAGTAATCTGTGCTTACAGGATCTGCAAAGACTTTTTCAACGTATGTACATTCGTACTCGCAATAGCAAAAGTCATTAGTTGGCTGCTCTGTAGGTTCAGGTAGAACTTCTCCCTGGATCTTAGTTGCCATTCCTGATAGATAACTATAAGGAGTTGTGTTCGGTAGTTCTGTTATTATAATTCCTAGTATCATTCTATTATTTTTGTTACTGCAGCTTCTGTCTCTTTAAGAACTGACTGCTCTGTTATTTTTCCATCTACTGGCACATCTGGATTCTCTTCATGTAATCTAGACGATAGGTTGTATTGTGTTCCTGTTTGAATTAACGAACCATCTACTAAACATTCCGTCACAACATTCCCACTTATTGGATCAATCTTTAACTGTGTTTCTGTTGCTAGTGGTATTGGCTTATTCCCTGTTGGATATGGATTGATTGTGCTTAACTCGTCTATTGCATATCCGTTCTGGTTAGTTTCCTCTACTCTGTGGATTGCCCACATGTCAGCTACACTTACCACAGGAGCTCCTGAAGGAACCCATGTTGTTCTCATTAAAGTATCAGTCCCTATTAATAAAGCTCCGTTGAGGTTTACTAAAGTTGTAGGATGGAATGTCTCTATTGTTCCTACCCAGTCAGGTGTTATATTTGCGTCCAGGTCGTAGTCGAATATCGTAATGTTCGGACTAATGAATAAGTAATCAGTGTTACCTGCTACGTTAAAAGTATTAACTCCATCAAGGTTTGCAAATATTCCAAATCTTAAAGTGTAATCATTTAAGTTTGAGTAATTGCTTGATCTTAAATTCTTATTGTCGTTTGGCTTCGCTCCGTTAAAAAATACATTATTAACATTCAAGTTCTGAATCCAATCCTGCCAGGATACCTTTTGTGCTATCCTACCGTTATAAAATTGAGTTCCTGCCATAAGTACTCCAGTTGTCAGAATAACATCATTGAATTGATCTCCTGTTGCTAATGGATACCCTCTTGTAGTATTCTCGGCTAACTGTTGAACTCCTCCTGATACTGGAGAAGTTGCCACGTTAGGTATTGAGTAACTATCTAGCTCGAAGTAGTCGCCTGTCACAGTATTGTATGCAAGCCATTTAAATTCTAATGTATTAATAAATGCTTGCTGCAGGAGATTTAATCCAAATGTGAAATCTATAACTACACCGTCTTCGTTCCATCCTGTTAAGTCTGTGAATCCAAAATCTACTCCTATCTGTTTGTTGTGAGGGTAGATATCATATTTTGTAACATTCATCAAGTTTGGAATGTCTGCACTATCATCATACTCTCTTGCATCTGCTAGTATTATAATTCGATCTGAGTTCCCTGATGGAATTGTCACATCTCCTAGTTCAACTCCTATCAAATAAAGAATAGGATCTGTTGTGGCCTTATTTAATAATCTTTGCTTCTGTGCTGTTGTATATTCTACATCAAAGAACAGAGTCATTAAGTTTCCTGTTGGAGAGAATGTAGTTAAATTCGTTATAAAGTATTGGCCATTAATTCCTGAAGCAGACGCATTACCCATTGCATTATCATACAAGAAGTTTTCGTCCAGGTCTGTTAGTGGTGTGTTCTGGTATTCTACTTCTTCAGGTAAATAAGAAACGTAAACCCCTACTCTTTCTCCTACTACAAAGTTCCCATTGTTCTTTTGGACCTGCATCTGCACTCTTGTTTTACTTGCTACTAACAATCCATTTGCAGGGTTTCCTGTTGGTTGCTCTGTGTAAGTAATTGAGTTTACCTGGTAGTTGTTTTGAGTTCCATTAAATGATTCATTAAACCATGCTACATCTCCTAGTGTATCATAGTATGTAGCTCTTTTAGCTGTGTTCTGATTGTTTAGAACTCTCAAAAATTCCACATCAAATCCATATTTGATTGAGTTCTGGCCTGCTAGAATGTTTGGTATAATGTTATTCTGCAGGTTTGTTAGTTCTCCATCCAAATAGAAAGGAACAATAGTAAATTCATGCTCTATAATAAAACGCTGAGTGACTGGTCTTCCAAACACAAACGCTGTATCTTGTACAAATCTTGCACGACAGTTTCCTGTTACCCATCCTTGAGGAACTCCTAACCTTTGGAAATTCTGAAAGTTTGTGTCTCTTACTCCTCCTCCAGTATCAAACCCAATATTAGAACCATAGTAACCTTGATCTGTTCCTGATACGGCTGACTGAAAGTCTACAGCTTGTAAGTTGTTATCGTTTAATCCGAACCTCCATTTCATTGCTGTTAATGGAGAAGTGTTAAAAACAATTGTAGCGTTATTAATCCATCCACGTGATGCAGGTGTTCCTCCTCCTGGATATCCTGGCCAAGATAAAATCATAAACTCATTAGTGATTGATGTTACTGTTGCGTCCTGGTTTCTAGTTGGTCCTGATGAGGTTGCGTCTGCCCATCTTATAACTACTGTATCTCCTATTGCAAATCCATCATCTCTCCATTTCTTTCCAGGGTTTCTACTTAACTCTAGAACTCCTGGACTTAATTCCTGTACTCCTGCTAATCCATCTCCTCGGCTTGCATAAGATTGAAAGAATGAGGTTACATCTACTTGATAGATTATTTTCATTCGCTCCATGATCGAGCCTGCAAGGTTAGTTGTGAAGTCTGAAGGGTTAGAACCAAATCCTACCCCATTCTTAAATTCGTTATAGAATTTACTGTCTGTTATGATTATCTCTACTGGCATTATCTGTTAAAGTTTTTTAAGGCATCAGTTAATCCTTTCATGTTATTGCTAAAATCTACTAACTTCTCGTACTGTCCTGACTTATCATCTCCCATTACTTGGCCTATTGATTTCACTAATCCTTCTGGATCAATAGCTACTCCGTTCTCCATATTCATTTTAACCTCATTAAAGAACGCTTTTTGTTCTGGGTTATCTATCTTGTCTAGCAAGCTCCAATCTATTTTAGATGTATCTATTTTCATGGTGTCTCTATAAAGTGTTCTACTAAATTCGTTGTGTATGGTTCTTGTACCCAGTAATCAATCGTTGCAAAATCTCCGAACATGTTCCAGGTTATATTTGTTACCTTCCCTTGTCTCTGTTTGTAATCTGTAAAATAACTATTATCTACTAGCTTCAGGAAGTCTTCGAGTCCGAATGGTACACGTACTCCTTTGAAAACTAGCTTTTGTTGGCCGTAGTTGTTCTGTACCCACGATTGTTCGTTGTGGTATTTATCCCACATAACCTTTGCACTAAATAACGACCTATGATTTTTGGGTAGTTTAGATCCTGACAAGTATAAAAGTTTTGGCTTACTTGTATTGTTATCTGATACCTTAAGCATCCCTACTTTGTTATTAACCTTCTTTGCTAAGTTTGAAGAACCACCTAATGCATTAACAACGTTATCTAAAAACTGAGCTACCTCTTTTAAGAATCTTTCAATACCATTTAACTCGTCTTTTCTGTTTCCTAAACTCCAAGGGATATTTGTTTCGTTCAGTCCTGTTATAAATTTCGCTTTAACATCTGGAGTCTGAGCTGCATCTGTTTGAACTTCATAAGCTGTTCCTTTATAGTTATCAATGGTCCAGTCGTCTCTTGAATCAATAGCAAATAATAAAGCCCATCGAGCTCTCAACTCATCAGTATTAAACCTTTGTTCTTCTACTAAAATGTCTGGCATTACATAGGTTGCAGTCTTTATCCAGTATGGATCATTTTTAGACCTGAATTGTATGTCTCCATTTACTACTGCAAACTTGGAGTTTGTTATCTCTTGTACGTACTTAAAAAATGAAAGACAATTGTATCCTGGATCAGTTACATTTGGTATTCCTGTTTGAGTTCCTTTCAGTTGAGTAATTAACCCAGATAAAAAACTAACCTCATCCTGGTTATTGTTTGAAGGTAAAAAAACGACCTTATCTAATTCTGTGATCGGACTTACAAATCCATATCCTAGATGATTAGCCACAATTGTCATTGCTGTTCTTAGCTTGATTGTTTTATGTTTTCTTACTCTAGGTAGCAGTGTATTTAATAATTGGTTACCTAAGTTGATAACTGCTAAAGCTATTAAAGCTGTATAAAGCACTTGTATGATTGCTGTGGCCACAGTCCATGCAGCAGCAGCAGCAGTACCACTTATTCCACCTGTAAGGTGTGCAGCAGCGTCAGCGATTGTTTGAGCAGTCTTAGCAATTGATTCTTGTAATTCTTTAACTAATAAAAACAGGACGATGTTTGACATCAGTATCTCAAAGAAGTTGAACTTCTTTTCTACTACGTATTCCACATCTGTATAATCTCCTGATCCTACTTTACCAATCAATTCTAAATAACCGAATGTTAAAGCCTCTAATCTAATATTTAAGTCATCGAGTCCTTCCTTCTTCTGAATGTTTGCAGCTGTACTACCGTCCTCTAATAAAGCGACATCATTTGCCAGGTTAACGTATCCATCGAAAGTATTAAGGTTATTCTGATTGTTAAATCCTTTTATCTGGAAAGGTACACCATGGAAGATTCCAGGATTATCATTTGTAATCCAGTCTCTCAATATCTTACTTGCTTTGTCGGTGTCTATGTTTACAAATCTGAAGGATTCTGTACTGATGGATGCCTGTGTTCCATCATCATCAAATGAAGCATTGATTTCTATATCAGTCCACTCCTCAGGAGCATTAATGCCCTGACCGTTTAGGGTAAAATCTACGCGAGTATTTACGGAGCTTTCTGACATAGTGTGTGCTAGGAATCTGCACCTAGTTTAAGTTTATAAATTTACAATATTTTTTTTATCTATGACAATCTTTTAACTTTTGTTGTTGTTCTGGTTGTCTTATTACCCTTTTGCATTGTTGCTGTAAGGGTATTAAAAATTCTTAAATATTCTAAATCAGTTAATACTGGCTTGTTATCTATTGCTTTTTTAACAGCCATATTTGATTGTATCAATGAGTTCTCTAATGATTCAAATTTATTTAGGATCTGTTCATTAGTTTGCCAGTTCATTTCTACTGCTCTATCCATGTTCGGTGCATTGTATCTGTGTAAATCTGTTAGCATACCGTTATTGTAACCTTCTACTATTCTAGCTGCTTCATCATTACTTACTCCTCCCATCCTTTGGTTGTTCTTTTTATCTACTACTCTTTCGTTGTCATGTAGTATTGATATCCTTCCTCCTTTAGAGTCTAATGCTTTACGAACCTTTCCAGTGTCTTCTGTTCCTTCATAGAATGTAGGGATAGCATCTATTACTGCAGGTAAAGCTCCAAGGAGTACCCCTACTTCTGGGATTGCTTCCTGTGGTGACTTTCCTTGCTCAAGTAATGCCGATAATATCTTAAATCCTGCCGTTCTTAGTTCTTGCTTTCTGATTTCTTCCTGCTTCTGTCTCTCCAGTTCGGCCTGCTTTTTCTCTTCTGCAGCAAGTGATTGATCTGCACCAAGTACTCCCTTATCTGCTAGTTCCCTTAATCGGTCCTGTTGCTTTTCTGTTGCACTTATCTCTTCATCAATAGCTGCTACTCTTTTCTCGCTTCGCTTCTGGATAAACTCTTCTACTTTATTGAATAAAGCCTTTTGAATCTCTTCCTGTTGTTTAGCTGCTTCCTCTTCCTGTTGAACTTGCTTTTCGATTCGTGTTTGTTGTTGATCAAGTAATGCATCGTTTAATTCGTTTTGAATCTGTAAGAACTCAGCACTTCCTTCTTCAGCTAAGAACAATCTACGTCTTAGGTTTTCTATTTCGTTGTTCTCTCTATCCTTTTCTAATAACTCCAGAGCTTCTGCAGATTGCTTTGTACTTTCTTCTGTTATCTTTCCTAGTGCTTCTTCCTGAGCAGCGATATCCTTTCTTATGTCGATTGCATCCTGGTCTGCAGCATTCAGTTCTTTTTGTGCATCGGTTAGATCCTGGAGTGCTAGTTTTCTTTCCTTTATAATTTCAAGGATACGGCCAAGTGTCACATCATCAAAGTTAAATTTTTGTAGACTTGCTCTGATAGTCTCTTCATCTGATTCCCTAGCCAATGCATCAAGGTCTATTTTTTGTTTTGTATAATCTTGCACTAACTTGATCTGGTTCTTGAATGACTTATCTGTTAAAGCTACTGTTTCATCAAATATCTTTCTTCTAGATTCTAGATTTAATTGTTCGTCTGCTATTCGTCTTTCGTTTACTGTTTTAGTTGCATCAAAAGCATCTATAGCAAAGTCTAATTCTCTCTCGAATCTGTCCCTTGCATTTTCTCTCAGTAACTTCTCATTCTCTAACTGAACAACTAGAAGGTCATTTCTTGTTTCTTGTAGTTTAATTTCAGCATCTCTCTGGCCATCTAGCAATGCTTCGACTTCCAGACCTAGTTTTCTTCTAGCATCTAATCTTGCATTAATCTGAGCAAGTTCTTCTTTTGCGATACGGATCAAGATACCTGCACGTTGTTCTTCAGCTTTCTGAGCTTTTATAGCTGCCTCTTCTATTTCGTTAAATGAACGAGTACTGTCTCCTGCAATTGCATTTTGTACAGCTATCACTCCGTTGATTCTTGCTAGTTGAGTCTCTAGTCCTCTTAATACTTTTCTAAATGCTATAGCTCTACGAGCTGCTTCACGTTCTGCATCTACAGCTCCAAATAGTTTATCTCCGAAGTCTTCAGTTGCATTGGCAGTTCTTTGCATAAACTCCCCAGTTTCATTTAATTCTGGCTTTACAACATTTAATGCAGGTACCACTTGCGTAAGTATAGAATTTCCTATCACTTTCCATGCATCGTTGTTTCCTTTCAATGCTTCCTTTGTTAGGTCTGCTATATCCAGGCCAATTGCACCGACTGTTGATTTTACCACATTTAACGCACCGTCTAGACCTGCTGTAGCTTCCTCAGCCTCCTCAGCTCCTTCTTCTAGACTTGTAATTGATGAGTCTATTGCATCAAAAGCTCCTTTAGCTGCTGCTAATGTTCCAACTATTACCGTTATAGCTTTGGCAGCTTTGTCTAAAGTGTCAGGATAATTCCCTACATTCCTTTGAAATTGTCCAGCAGATGCATCAACATCTTTCAATTCTTTGTCTAATTTATCTATTTCACGCTTTAATTTTTGCGTTTCATCAGTCACTTTTCCTTCCTGAAGGAATAAATTCTTATACTCTTTCCTTAATGCATTAAGTCTTTTTGATTGTTTTTCGTATTCTCCTTCTAATTTCTTGTTAGCATCTGTTAGACCGAGTGTTTCCTTCTGGGCATTAAGTAAGTTTGTGTTGGCTGCTTTTAATTCTACGTTTAACTGAGCTCTTTTAGCACTTATTTCTGTAAGGTTAGCGTTTTCTTCTTTTTCTGCTTTATTAAGCGTTGTACGAGCCTTTCTTAATTCATCTACCCTCTTCTGTGCTTTTATTAAGTTTTCGTTCTCAGCGAGCTGTAATTCGTTTAATCTTTGCTGTTCTTTTGCTCTGTTCTTATCTAGTTTAACCTTTTCATCAAACAACTTATTAGTTTGCTCTATACCTGTGTTTAATTTATCAAGGGTTTTAATGTCTTTTGCTTCGATTTGTATTAAGTTACCTGTTGACTTGGATTGTTCAACTAGCACCTTGTTAATTGCATCTAATACTGGGAGTACTGATTG
>Ga0114919_10002763_pt1 | contig 14164 bp, 12 predicted proteins | sample BlataG_FD_88682 | JGI IMG/M metagenome (GOLD analysis project Ga0114919, IMG submission 88682) | Deep subsurface microbial communities from Black Sea to uncover new lineages of life (NeLLi) - Black_00105 metaG | ecosystem: Environmental > Aquatic > Marine > Oceanic > Sediment | place: Atlantic... | reverse complement strand
GGGATTTCTTTCTCCTTCGATCACTTTACCCTCAAGATTAATAATTAAAATATCATTCGGTTCCATCTCTTCGTAATTTACATTACTGGGGGTGATTAATACTAGTTCTTCGTCCCCCTTTTTCACCCTCATGCTCACATTTCCGGCTGATCCAATAACATGACCGTCATTTAATAATCTTTTACACACAATTACAATTTCTTCTTGATATTTTTTGATTTGTTGATCTATAGCCTCCTTTTTTTCCTTGAATCCTTCAAAAACTTCGGGATTTAAAACATGAGAAGGAATTCTTTTATCTAACCAAGCGACTATATCATCAAGAAGCATTTTTGATTGTCTGTCAATTACTTCAGTTGTATTACCACCAATATGGGGTAGTACTATAACATTATCTAATTCTAAAAACTCATTATCTTCATCAAGAGGTTCCATGGGAAAAACGTCTAAAGCCGCCCCAGCAATTATTCTATTTTTTAAAGCTTCGTATAAATAATCGTAGTCAACCAGGCTTCCTTTAGCCAAGTTTATTAAAAAAGCTGTTTCTTTCATCATTTTTATCCGATCCTCGTTAATTAAATTATCGTTATCATCTGTAGCAGCTGCATGGATTGAAACGAAATCTGCTTTTTTCATTAAAGTGTCTACATCAGTTTTTTTACCGTAAAGTTCAACGACATCATCAGATACATACGGATCATAAATAAGAAGATCAACACCAAATGGTTTCAATCGTTCAGCAACTCGTTGTCCTATCTGACCAAAACCAATAATCCCTACTGTTTTATCCAATAGCTCACTCCCCATGAACTTATTATAACATTTAATCCAATCTTCAAAATCAATAACTTCAAAATCATCAGAATGCAAAAACTTATCTAATTGAGTCAAATTTCTTGCCAACGATATGATTAATCCAACAGTTAATTCAGCAACAGCAACTACGTTCCTAAGAGGTGTATAAATTACGGGACTCTTATTTTTAGTAGCCGCTTCTAAATTAATATTGAATGGATCTCCTCGACACGACCCAATCAATTTTAAATTTGTTTTTTCAAATAATTCCGCTTTTTTTAAATCATCTGCAACCGTAATAAAGATATCGTAATCCTTTAACTTTTCAATCATCTCCTTGACATCAAAATAAATATTTCCAGTTTCTCTCCAACTCTCATAAGTGACATCCATTTTCTTTCTCAATTCCTTTAAAACTTCATCCGATATGCTTGCTGTTATAAAAGCTCTCATCATCTTCTCAACTCATTCAAAAAATAAGTAGTTAATTTAGATATTAGATTAATTAATACCAAATAATAAAAGTTAGAATCAATAAAAAGTATAATTAAAATTTTTTAAAACATTAGGCTTCTTAGTTTCATTAAATTCCGAATTTGACCTTCAACAACCTTTATTTTACCCGAAGAATACGCTTTTACTGCTCCAAGCTCCTTATTAAATAGCTCCAACATTATCTTTTCTGAGGTAAATTCGATCTTTACTGGAGCCTTCCCATCGCTAGTATTGTCCTTTACCTCAATTCCTTGATCGTTATTTACCAGAAGCATTACATTCCGGTTAGTATCTAAGAATGTTATCTGTATGGGTTCTTCGTAGTTAGCTAATTTTCTTCTAACTTTTTCAGAGTTATTGTAACGGTTTTCGATTTCCCTTAAACACGATTCAATACTATTAAATTCTGACAATTTATCACACCCCTAAAATACGAATACAACTTTAGTATGTAATAATTAAGTTTCCTTTATAAAAATTTAATAAACATATGAAAAAGAAATTACAAATTATCAATTTTATTTTTAAGGTTTTTCCATTCAAGATAAATGGATTTATATTTCTCTGAAATGCTAGGATTACTCTTTATCTTCTCATATGTAATGAGATCTTTAACCATAACTTTATAATCTGAATATATATCTAACGCTTTTAGAGTATTCATTGCAACTCCTATAAAAGCTGAGTCTTTTACTAATGGGATTGAAATTTCTGAATCTAACACATTTGCCAACAATTTGCTAAATTCTTCTGATTTAGCCATACCTCCAGCGCAAAAAGTTTTAGTATCTAAATCAGTATAGTTATTTAAAGCATTATAGTTTTCCAATATTCCAAATGCGATATTTTCAAGAACACTTCTACCAAAATCTTCAATCTTGGGGAGTTCCTCAGATATCATCATAGGAGGTTGAAAAGCAAATACACCTCTTTTTATTGAAGTTTGATTTTTAATGTTCATATTTTCGGGTCCTAAGTACGCGTAAGTTGATAAAGCTCCCGGTGGAGACAATTTTAAATAAGTATCCATCAAAAAGTCGGGATTTTCCTCTGAATTAGACAAAAAGCTTTTCTTAAACCAATTATAGGAAGCACCTGTGTTGCCCGCATTCCCTTCTAATAACCACTTTCCCTGTACAGAATGACAAGATGTCCAATAATTATTTGAAGGATCAATAATCGGTTTATCCACTACGAGATGAAGTGGGGCTGTTGTACCTAAACTGATACCGATATCTCCTTCTTCAATAACTCCCATTCCTAACAGGGTTGCTTGAGTATCTCCTCCTGCTTTGACTATAGGAATATTATTTTGATTAAAGATGAATTTTTTAGCTAATTCCGGCTTTAATTCACCAACTAAAGTTCCTGATTCCACAATATCTGGGAATAAATCGGGATTGAAATCAAAAGTATGTATTATTTCTGAACTCCACTCCTTTTTTTTAATATCTAATAACTGAGATTCCGCAGCAGATGAAAAATCACTAACGAAGATTCCACTAAGACGATATACTAACCAATCATCCAACATTAGCACTTTATTTATCTTTGCATAAGTTTCTTCCTCTTCTTCTCTGAACCATAATAACCTAGCTAAGCAAAATAATAAAGAAGGACTATGACCGGTTATTTCAAATAGATCCTTTTCTGAAAATTCATCATCTATTAGATAAGCAGAATCAATTCCACGAACATCTATATTAGGCCCTCCATAAACAACGTCCCCCTTTTCGTCTAAAAAAACAGATGCAATCCTTTGAGCACATGTAGATATTCCTAAAATTTTGGTATTTTGATTCTTAATTTTAATAAGAACTTGATTTATTCCATTAACTATTTTATTCCAGATATCTTCCATGTTAAAACTTTTAACAAAACCATCTATCCCCTCATTAATTATTTTAATGTTTTGACTATTGAAATGAACCAATTTCAAACCTTCTGAAACTAAACCAACTTTTACAGAATTAGATGAAAAATCTATTACAAGAATCAGATTTTCATTTTTTTCCATAATTCTCATCTGGAAAGTTTGTAAAATTATGATGAAGTTAGATGTTTCCGTACAACATTTCCTCGTGGAAATTCTTCTTCAAAAAGTATTGCTTGAAAAGAGTATATCTTTGTACTTTTTAAATCTCTCCAAGCTTCAGAAGTAAGCCATGCTTTATTACATGTGTGCTCTAAGAAAGTTTCCACATCCCAATTTCTATCGTGGTCAACAGGAACTTGTGGGAGCAATAAACCTCTTCGCATGCCTTTCTCTACTATCAGCCCATCTCTTCCAATTACGATTTTTTCAATATAATCTTTCGGATCGCTTACTTCTATCAATTTTGGAGGAGTCAAGATTGAAAGTTCAATAACAATATTATCCATTTCTTCAAGTGTGACGGGGGGAAAGCGTGAATCTTCTATAGCCGAACTTACCGACACCCGATGAATAGCATCAAATAAAGAGAATTTAGGTTCAATGTATCCGATACACCCTCTTAAGTGGTTACCGTCAACATTTTGAACGTTTAAAGTTACAAAAGCACCATATTTATCCGTAAATTTCTTCCTCAAATCATCCGGAACTATTATTCTTTTACTATTTTGAAGGAAATGCACGATATTCTCTCTCGCAAATTTAATTAAAACTTTTCCTTCTTCTAATGTAAATATTTCTTTTTCTGTCATGCTCAATCTCTTAGAATTTGCTTTCAGTATATAATAGGAGACGGTTAATTATAATAATAACTTAGTTAGAATGTTTAATAATATTTCCGTTAGGTTCAGCATCATCGTTATTTATTTCGATTCCGCTTAGAAATACTTTCCATAGTTGAACTGTGGTTTTATAACCCTCAAAGGGAGAAAATTTTGCTTTTGTTTTGAAAGATTCTGGCTTTATAGGATATTCAGGAATCTTATCAACTATGATTAAATCAGCATCGTAGCCTACTTTAATTAATCCTTTATTCTTAATATTAAAAATTCTTGCTGGATTTTCAGAAGTAACCTTAACAAAAGTTTCAAGAGAAATTTCACCTCTGAAAACTTTATCTAATAATATCAATGCATATGTTTCAAATCCGGGGAATCCCGAGGGTGCGTTTATATAATCTTGAGCCTTGTCTTTCATTGAATGAGGAGCGTGATCCGTGCCTACAAGGTTTATGTTCCTTTCCTTAAGTTCTTTGAATAAAAATAAGGAATGTTCTTCGTCCCTTAAAGGAGGTAGAACTTTCCCAAAATTAGGATTGCTTAATTGTATGGTATTTGCCAGTGTTAAGTGGTGTGGCGTTGTTTCGAAGGTGATTTTTAAATTTGGTTTCATATCTAAAGCTTTTTGTATTAAATTATAACTATCTTTACAACTTATATGGCAAAAATGTATAATTGGATAATTTTCAGCGCTCAAATCCATATCTACAATAATTTTATAACAATTATCGAGAACGAAGTTCACGTATTTAGCTTCTAGAGTGGTAGGGTAAAGATTATTATGTAATTCTAATATGGGCACATTATTCAATGTTCCACTAGTATAAATTTCCTTCTTTTCTTCTGGAGTTATGGGCCAATCTGGGTGAATAAATATGGGAATTTGCAATTTGGACGAAATATTAAGGATTTTCTGAACATTCAAATAATTTGTCCAATCTATGTCGTTTAAAGAGCCTAACGGATAGATTTTAAAACCAATAACACCTAAATCAATAATTGAAATAATTTCTTTGAGATTAATATCCTTAGGAATTCCAGCGATAAATCCTACATTCACGAATATCTTGTTCTCTGCTTTTTTCATCCATTTTTTAATTTGAGTTGGGTTTATCGCAGGAGGAATCGTATTCGGCATATTAAAAACTGTCGTAACTCCAGAAAAAGCTGCTGCTAATGTTCCAGATGAAAAAGTTTCTTTTTCACTCTGTCCCATGTCTCTTAAATGAGAATGAATATCGATTATACCGGGTAAAATTTTTCTCTTTTCGCAATCTATTTCTATCCCATCTTCATTTTTGCTTCGAATTAATTTTACATCATCATCAAAGTTATCATTTGTAACAGATGTAATCTTACCCTTAACGATTAATAAAGCTCCATCCTGGAGCGAGCCATTATTATATATTAACGCGTTTTTTAATATCAAAGATCTATGTCTATAGCTAAATTCTCTTTTTGGTCAATTAGAAAATTAACATACAAAATTTTATTTTCAATCCCTTTAATATTTGAAAGATTAGTATATATTAATTTGTATTTTTCATCAACTACACCCAAAAAATCAACTGTACACTGTGAATTTTTAGGAAAAGGAAAAATATAACAATACTCATTAAGCTTATACAAATCCTGTAAGTTGATGAGAGTGGTATGCGTATTTCCTTTTTCAAATTCGTCTATAATCAAAATTTTATCATTATGTAGATTTTTAATGTTTTCTAAAACCGATTTACCATTTAGGACTCTTTTAACAAAAATTCCTGGTGTAGATTTCTGCATTCCTATGAAATTTGTTTTTTCAACCCCAATTATCTTATCCAATGCTTTTTTTAAGAGTAAAGCTTGGGATCTCTCATCAGAGCCTAAATATCTTAAAGAATTACCTTCAAACTTTATTAAACATTGGATTGAATCAATATAGATGTATAAGTTATTGGTTTTCCTTATTGAATAAGAACAACAGAAAGACTCTCGTATAATTGAGCACAAGTTATAAATATCTAGAGGTGTATGTCCATTATCTATAACCTTCTTGGAATAATCGGAAATTTTTTCTATAAATAATATAAAATTTACCACTCGAATCAAAACAAAATAATTGGTTTAAAATCCATCGAATTTTTTAAATATATTATCAAAACCAGGTGGCAAGCCCTTTCCACCTTTTTTTCCTTTTTTTTGCATTTGTAAAGCCTTCTTCATAAATTTCTTCATTTGATTATATTGATCGAGCATCTTATTTATTGCAGCATAGTCTGTGCCACTTCCAATAGCAATTCTTCTTTTTCTAGTTTTTTTAATAATTTTTGGATTATCTTTTTCGGTTTGAGTTAAAGAATTTAAAACGACTTCCCACTTCTCTAGATTTTTTTCAGCATCATCAGTTAAAGCCTCAGGAATATTACCTCCTCCCATCATTGCTAAGATTTGTTTCATATTTCCAACTTTTTTAATACTTTTCAATTGAGACAAAAGATCATCCAGAGTGAATTTACCTTTCATCATCCGCTTTACTAAATCTGGATCCACATCAATTTCAGATTCCTGTACTCGCTTAACCAAGCCTTCTAAATCTGGAACCCCTAATAGGCTACCTACAAATGTTGTAGGGTTAAATTCTTCAAAATCCTCTAGTTTTTCGCCGACTCCTATAAATCTTATAGATTGATTAGTGGCAGCACAAGCAGAGAGTGCTCCCCCTCCCTTAGCCGTTCCATCCAATTTAGTTACAATAATACTTCCGATGTTTGTAGCCTTCGAAAACTCTTCCGCCTGTGAATATGCTTGCTGCCCTAAGCTTCCATCGATTACCAAGATTACTTCGTTAGGTTTTAAGCTAGCTTCAATTTTCTCCATTTCTTTCATTAATTCCTTTTCTTCCTTGTGTCGACCAGCCGTATCAACTATAACAATATCGTGTTCGTCATTAATAGCTTTTTTAGTTTCTCTAAACGCAAGTTTAATAGCATTTTTTTCGTTTGGATTTCCATAGCACTTTACACCAATTTGGCTTGTTAGTTGAACAAGTTGTTCGTATGCTCCTGGTCGCCATGTATCTGTCGTAACTGCAGCCACCTTATATCCCTTGCTCTTATAAAATCGCGATAACTTCCCAACAGTCGTAGTTTTTCCTGAGCCTTGAATTCCCACAAGTAATATTACATTACTTTTCCCCGGTTTAATTCTAATTGGTGCAGATTTCCCACCTATAGTTTTGACTAACTCGTCATGAACAAGTTTGATTATAAAATCTTTTCTTCTCGCCCTTTTAAGATCAGTATTCATAGCCTCTTTTTTAATATTTTCAGTCATCTGGAAAACCAACTCAACTTTTACGTCAGCACTTAGTAAAGCTCGTTGTAAATCTTGGATTATTGAATTAATTACTTCCTTGTCAATTTGAGGTAATCCTCGTAGCTTCCGCATTATTGACTCTAAGTCTTTCCCTAGTTTTTTAAATGCCATGATACATCGGTTTTTGCATTTATAATTTAAATATAAAAATATACAAAAACTAATATTTTTTTTTAAATGATTATAATATTATATAAAAAAGAAATGTGAAAATTAAAAATATTACTTATTAATATTTAGAGAAAAATAAAAGGTGAAAATAGATAATGTCAATCCGTAGAACTGAAATTCAAAAGTTAAAATCGGGCCAGTATATTATGGTAGATGAGGAACCATGCATTATTAAAGCAACTGAAAGATCTAAAAGTGGTAAGCATGGACATGCGAAAGTTCGTGTTGTATGTGTCGGTGTGTTCGACAATAACAAGAGATCTCTCACAATACCATCGGGTCACATGGTTGAAATTCCAGAAATCATCAAAGGATCAGCTCAGATAAATTTTATTGAAGATAAGTCCATTAACATTATGGATTTAGAAACTTATGAGTCGGTGGATGTTAATTGGCCCCCAGAAGAAGATTTAAAGACGAAATTAAAAGAATTACAAGCAGATCCAGGGAAGATGTCTTTATCACAAGTAGAATATTGGCAACTTGCAGGAAAAACATTAATATCTCGAGTAATTTTGAATTAAGAAGTTAATAAAGCTTTTTTAAAATATATAAAAATCATTTTCTTAAATTATCATATTTTTTAGACATATTATTATTGAGAAAAACCTAAAAATGAAGTCTGAGATTCATGGATAAAAAACCCGTTTCATTAGCTTGCAGAATGGACTCTGAGAGAGCGATTAAATTAACAAGGAAGATTTTTGAGTTTCTTGTGAAAAAGGGGGAAGTTGTTCAAATGGAAACCAGAATCGCTCCAAAGATTTTTCCACATGGTGCTAAAGATTTAAAAGAAATGACAGCTGAAAATACCAAATTTTTAATTTCTATTGGTGGAGATGGGACAATATTAAGAGTTGTAGGTAGTCTACCCCAACGTAACCCACCACCTATTTTAGGAGTAAATATTGGGTCAATAGGTTTTTTAGACGAGTCTAATGAGCGAACCATTTTTAACGATATAGTCCGCGTGTTGAAAGGAGACTTTTTAGTGGAGAAGTGTTCTAAATTAACTCCATTTGTAGTCAAAGATTCTGAAGAAATTAGATTGAGTAATGCATTAAATGAAATCTTAATTATTTCATCAAAGAGTTCAAAAGTCCTATTAGCGTCTGTTAAAATAGATGGATGTTTTCTAAACCGTAGCTATTTAGACGGAATAATTATATCTACCTCTGTAGGCTCTACAGCATATAATTTAAGTGCGGGAGGTGCAATTGTTAAATCTACAATGGATGTGATGCAATTAACTCCATTAAACAGTTTTGCTCGATCAGGATTGAAACCAATTGTACTTCCAATTGACAGTGAGATCGAAGTCCAACTTTTAAGACAACGTCTGAGCGCAAAGATCATTATTGATGGCCAAAGAACCATAAAAGAAATTCAACCAAAGACAATTATTAGAATACGTAAAGCAAATTCCCATACAAGTTTTATTCGCCTTTCCAAGAGTATAAGCGATAATTATATTAGACGTATAAGAAAAAAAATAATAGGTACAATTAGGGTTCCAATTGATGATAGCCCAGAATCAGAAGAAGAATTCAATTCTGGTTTTTGATACAAATATCTTTCTAACTGGTATAGATTTTAATTTTTTTAAGGAAACAATAGTATCTACTCCGGCAATAATTAATGAAATTAAAGTCAAAAAGTATAAAGATCAGAATAGAAATATATTACAAAGAATTGAAATTGCTATAGAACTGGAAAAATTAATAATAAAAAACCCCACTGAATATTATATCAAGTTAGTGGAAGAAAAATCTAAAATTACTGGAGATATTAACGCCTTATCAAAAACGGATGTTGAATTAATAGCTTTAGCTTTAGAATTGATGAGTACTACGGATAACGAAATCGTACTATATACAAACGATTATTCTATGGAAAACTTATGTAGTGAATTTAATCTTAAGTTTAAAGCATTATTTAAGAATGGGATAAAGTCTAAGATATATTTTGAGGTTTTTTGCCCATACTGTAAGACAATATACAAACCTGAAGATTTGAATGCCAATTGTGAAAGGTGTGGGCTAAAACTCAAAAGGCGTCTTTTAAAAAAAGAAAAAATATAGTGCAAAATATAAAGGGAAAAAACCAAATTAATAATGGATAAAAATATTAAAAGATAAACCATGGGCACTAAAATAAATGAGTTAGTGAAAGAAGTAAGGAGAACTATAACTTTTGAAAATCTATTAAATAAGCACATTGCAATAGACGCTTTTAACACGATATATCAGTTTTTAGCTATTATTAGGCAACAAGATGGTACACCCTTAAAAGATTATGATGGAAACGTAACTTCTCACCTGTCAGGATTGTTTTACAGAACTATTAACTTTTTAGAGCATAACATAAAACCTATTTATGTGTTCGACGGGATTCCTTCCGAGTTAAAACTAGAAACTATAAAAGAAAGAAGGAAAATCAAGGAAGTAGCTAAGGAAAAAATGATTACAGCACAAGAAAAGGAAGATTATGGAGATGCAAAAAAGTTCGCTCAGATGACTTCTAAATTAGATACTAGTATGATCAACGAGAGCAAAAAACTTTTAAAATATCTTGGTATCCCCATTGTTGATGCTAGCTCTGAGGGCGAAGCCCAATCTGCCTTCTTAGTTGAAAATGGTGATGCTTGGGCTTGCGCTTCTCAAGATTATGATACATTGTTATTTGGGGGAGAAAGGCTAATACGTAATTTTGCTGTCAGTAGGAGCAAAAAATTTAAAAATACAACAGTAACTCTTGATATAGAATATATTTCGTTATCAAAATTCCTCGAAAGTTTAAAAATTACTCGAGAACAATTAATAGAAATGGGAATTTTAATCGGAACAGACTTTTTTCCTGGAATTAAGGGAATTGGGCAACATAAAGCTCTCGAATTAATAAAAAAATACGATTCGTTGGAAAATATTATAAAAAATAATGTTAAAGTTGGTAGCATAGAAATTAAACTTGAAAAAGATCTAATTGAACAAATAAAAGAGATCTTTTTATTCCCCAATATAAAAAAAGATTATCCAAAGATAATCTGGGATAAAATAAAGTACGATGAAGTTGAGGAGTTACTGATTGAACAACACAATTTTTCAAAACAGAGAGTTCTAAATGCTATTGAACGTTTAAAGAAGCAAGACTCCTCCAAAACACAAGTGTCTTTAGATAGTTTCTTCAAAAAAAAATAATTTTTATGTTAAAAAAAAGCAAAAATTTTTACAAAATTATTATTTCTTAATTATATATAATCATATTTTTTTAAAACGATCGAAAATGACAGCTAAAGAAAACGACGAAAGTGATATTAATAGCAAGGTTATAGCTTTACGGGTCCAAGAAGCAAAAAAAAGGGATATAGGTCGAAATATTGCTAGAATTGATCAAGAGACTATGGAGGAGCTAGATATTAAAACTGGCGATGTCATAGCTCTGGTTGGTAAAAAGGAGAGCGCAGGGATTGCATGGCCAAGCTATCCTTTAGATAGTGGATTAGGAATAATTCGTATCGATTCCAGGTTGAAAAAAAATACGGGGACAAGTATTGACGATACAATTCAAATCAGGAAAGTAAGTGCACAACCCGCTCAAAGTATAGTTTTAGCACCAATAAGCGTTAAAATCAAATCAAATCCTCGATTTGAAACTTTCGTTAAGCGAAAATTACACAACTTCCCCGTTACAATTGACGATTTCATTTATATCTCTATTGGAATTAGTAGAGAAATCATGTTCAAAGTTATAAATATAAGGCCAAACGGAGTGTGTATAATCAAACCGGAAACAACTTTGCATATTAGTGAACATATTACTGAAGATGAAGAAAAAGGAGCAGATTATGTTACTTACGAGGATGTTGGTGGTTTAGATCGAGAAATACAAAGAGTTAGAGAAATGGTCGAGCTCCCTCTTAGACATCCCTCATTATTTAAACGATTAGGCATTGATCCTCCTAAAGGAGTATTATTAAGGGGGCCTCCAGGATGCGGAAAAACTCTTTTGGCAAAAGCAGTTGCTAATGAAAGCGAAGCTTATTTCATTTCAATAAATGGACCAGAAATTATGAGCAAATTTTATGGCGAATCTGAGAAAAAACTTCGAAATATTTTTACAGAGGCTGAGGAAAAGAGCCCTTCTATTATCTTTATTGACGAAATCGATGCAATTGCCCCAAAAAGAGAGACTGTAACTGGTGAAGTAGAGCGGAGAGTCGTTGCTCAACTATTAGCTCTGATGGATGGATTACATGGTAGAGGTAGAGTAATCGTTATTGGCGCAACAAATAGACCTAATAGTTTAGATCCGGCATTAAGGCGTCCCGGTAGATTCGATCGAGAAATTGAGATAAAAGTACCTAATGAAAAAGGGAGAAGAGAAGTTTTCCAGATTCACACGAGGAATATGCCTCTCGATAAAAAAATATCGTTAAAGGAGTTTGCTAATATCACCCATGGATTTGTAGGAGCCGATATTTCTGCAGTCTGCAGGGAAGCGGCAATGTCTGCGCTTAGAAGATATCTACCACACATTGATTTGGAATCCGAAATTATTGATCCTGAATTACTAGAACAAATTGAAGTCACTAAAGCTGATTTTGAAGAGGCTTTAAAGGAAGTAATGCCCTCTGCAATAAGAGAAGTGTTTGTAGAAATACCAAATGTTACCTGGGATCAAATAGGCGGATTGGAAGATTTGAAGCAGAAGTTAATAGAGTCTGTTGATTGGCCCTTGTCACATCCAAACATTTTTGAACGTATGGGGATAAGTCCTCCAAGAGGAATCTTACTTTACGGCCCCCCTGGATGTGGAAAAACACTTTTAGCTCGAGCAGTTGCTACTGAAAGTAAAGCTAATTTTATATCGATTAAAGGTCCCGAGTTATTATCCAAATACGTTGGAGAAAGTGAAAAAGCAATTCGTGAAGTTTTTCGAAAAGCAAAAATGGCTGCACCTTGCATTATATTTTTTGACGAATTTGATTCTATAGCTCCAAGTAGAGGTAGACATACCACTGACTCAGGAGTTTCAGAAAAAGTTCTCTCGCAATTTTTAACTGAACTGGATGGGTTAGAAGTAAAGAAAGATATCATAGTAATTGCAGCTACTAATCGACCCGACATTTTAGATCCTGCTTTAATAAGACCTGGAAGAATTGATAGAATATTACTAGTTCCCCCTCCTGACGAAAAAGGAAGAGAAAAGATATTGCAAATTTTCACCAAAAATATGCCACTAGCGAGCAATATAGATTTAAATAAGTTAAATGAGAAGTTAGAGGGTTATTCTGGGGCAGATGTAGAAACTTTATGTCGTGAGGCAGGTATGATTGCGCTAAGAGAAAATATGAGGGCAAGAAAAATTTCAAAAGATCATTTTGAATTGGCAATAGAATCAACTAATCCAAGCGTTACTTCAAAAGTAATTGAATTTTATGCAAAATTTGGAAAACAATTAAAAAGTCTAATCATTGAACAAGCAAAGGAAGATCGAATGGTTATCTAATATTAAAAAAGTTAATTTGGGAGAAATAATTTCTATTTATTGAATATAATTTTAAATTTTATGTAATTAAAAGGTGAACAATTATCGAATCACAAAGATGGAATCAAAAACCCGTAGTTAATTCATTAATCGACATACTAATTAAAAATAAGGGTGAAGTATTAGATAAACGATTAGAAGAACTACTCAAGAAGGATTTCTCTTTTATTAATCCATTAATGTTGGAGGAATTGCTGATGAAGTTAGAAAGTCGTGGTATTATTAACGTTTTTCGAGTCTCAAAAACTAAGAAAATGATTGTACTTAACAAAAGAAATCAACAAATTAAAAGCGAAATTATGGAAGAGTTAAACTGATTGGAGTTTTTTCCAATTTACACATTCTTGCGATAAAGTTATATTTTCAGACTGAGATTTAAATTTCCTTTCCCTGATATCTACAAAGATAGGATAGTTTACAGCATTTCCCATCACTAACATTTCTCCTACGCCTAAACTTGAGATCATGTCCGCGTAATCTTTAGTAATTGTTTCTGAGCTATCCATTAAGTGTTTTAAATCGTAAGGATTTTTAATGTTTAAAATTAACTGTGCATTTGTTTGAGATAAAGCGGTAGTACTTAGCTTTTTAGGTCTTTGGCTAATTAAGCATAAACAAGCCATAAATTTTCTTCCTTCTCTAGCGATAGTTTCAATAATATATTTTGATAATGCTTTAGAATGAGCCGCTTCTGGACAAAATTGATGTGCTTCTTCTATAATTAACAAAAATGGAGGAATTTCGTTTTTTCTTCTTAAATAAAACAGTTGATTACATATGTAGTCAACAATTATTTGTTTTTTACGAATTGATATTTCATTTTGAAGGTTAAAAATAGAAATTTCACCCTGATTTATGACATTTTTCATTACTGGATTTTCTTGTGGTCCAAAAAGGTTTAACCGTTCTAATTCAGACAGCCATCCAATTAAGGCTAGCTTTGTGCTTTTCCCGCCCTCAGGTTCTTTTTCAATTAATTCAATAATGTCATTAAGAGTAAAGTTTTTCTTTGTTTCTTTTCTTAGTTTCTTGATATATTTAGATAATTCTCTTATCTGAACATTTGAAATTTGTTCTTGATATTTTT
>Ga0114919_10002760_pt1 | contig 14181 bp, 11 predicted proteins | sample BlataG_FD_88682 | JGI IMG/M metagenome (GOLD analysis project Ga0114919, IMG submission 88682) | Deep subsurface microbial communities from Black Sea to uncover new lineages of life (NeLLi) - Black_00105 metaG | ecosystem: Environmental > Aquatic > Marine > Oceanic > Sediment | place: Atlantic... | reverse complement strand
TTGTGGAAATTTAATGGATGCAGATGTAAATGCAGCCATTAATATCCTCACATGGGAGACAAATATAGCCCCCATGCCAATAACTTGTAACATTTGTTAATGTTATGAGTAGCTATTTTTAGCATCCCTTTTCCAAGAAAAAAGCCCTTCCCATAATATACAGGGAAGGGCTTTTATCCAAATGAAACTTGCCTATTCAAGATTGGGATCAGGCTCCTTCAAGATTGGGATCATCCTCTGCAATAGCGGTTCCTACACCGCCCCATAAACCAGAATTACCGATCTCGAATGTAGCCCACGTATATGATGCAATCAATATAATACAAGCTCGCGCCATTGAAACATAACTTGTACTTGCCATTAACCATATCTCTACAAAATAAAAACCATCCGCAAAGGTATTCATTGTTATATTAAAATTCGCATTCCCCCATTCATCCCCTGAATGGATATAATGCGCCGTATGCTTAATCGAACCCGAAGCGTCCTTTACTCTTACCACCATAGTTGTATTTCCTAACGCATTTTCACTACGTACCTGCGCTCGTACACAGATTGTGTGCACGGTAGGCGATTTAAATACAGGGTACATTGCTTTCAATCTACCAATACCTTCTATCGAATCCGAAAGCATATAGGTATCTTCATCATCAAAAGCCTTTGCGCCGGTATTAACCGAAAACTCAATATTACCTTGCGCATATACACAAAGTGCGCGCTTATCATATTGATCACCAGTAGAGATTAATAGATACCATACACGAGAATCAAGCGTCTGAATTGCAGTTAGCATGGTTACATCATCCGCAAAAGTCTGAGGATCAACCCAAGGAGGGGGAAGCGATGCAGCCCCACTAATAACATTATACATACCCGTTAAATAAGCTGCCATATCAGCATTAATCTGAATACCGCCTGCTACAAGTTCAAGCCCAGCATTGGCTGCAATATCTATAGCCAGTCCATCAGCGGTTAATACCAAACCAGTATAACCTGGAGCTACCGCACCTAATTTAACCTGAAGCCCGCTAATAGTACGCTGTAATCCAGCAGAGGCATTTAATAGAACATAAAGACCGGTATTATCAGCAAGACATGGATTTTCAACAGAAGATAATTGTACCGCACTACCCGCAACCTTATTCGCCGCGGTTATCTGCGCGAGTTTTGTATCATATATACTAAAATTATCAAGACGCGAGGCAGACATTATACCAGAGGTAAGCAAGGCTGCCGAAATCTCATTGGTAGGATCAGTAATAATTTTATTCTTAAGTGTCTGTGCTGCATCTATCCCTACAACAGCGCCATCTGCGGCAGTGAGCCCGTGCAAAGTCGTACGCGTCGTAGCTCCTTCGTATTCAACCCGCCCCATATGATCAAGGAGATCCTGCCCTATAAAAAGTATGTTCTCGAACTCTGCCTGCTCCACACCGTTGATACGTACAGTACCCCTGCATGTACCACCTACGGTACCATCAATACTAATTCGGTAGGTACCATCACCGGCATTAATAAAGTCGTATGCACCGGCCAAATCAGCGGGGTAAGCTACAACTAAATCAACATCAAGTGTTGATTCTACCGATAAATCTGCTGCTTTTCTACAAAGCAACGTAAAATAAACTGCCATCTCTAACTCCTTTCAATAGCGAGATCATAACTAAGATTAACGTGGCTAAATATAGCACCCCGGGTAATAATTAAATCATCAAAAGCAGAACCAGACGGAGCCGATCCATATTCGTAACCTCTATAACCAGGCTGCACCTGAATCAGAGTATCGTAATCCCGAATTTTATGTGGATGTATTGTTTTAAATACCAACTCAAATATATCTACCATAAAACGCCGATCCTTTGGTGTTTTATGCGTTGGCTGTTCAACCGATACCTCAAATGAAATAAGGGGTTGCTCTCTATGAGGTTGTAATACTATGCACTCGTCATGATTAGCAATACGAACAAGCTTCGTCATACTAGCCTGACTCACATTTGTCCATTGAAATGTAAAAATGAAATAATATCCTAAAAATCGAGTACGGATTCTTTTTCCAGCTCTATTCTTAATCTCATCGGCAGCAAGCTCCAACTCCAATTTATGTACCGCAGGATCAGGCAAATCAATAATCGGACCCGCTAATGCCGAAGATGGATTTGCTGAATAGTATAGCTTTATCCTCGGTTTACCACATCCAAAAAAGCGTCCCATGACTAAGCTCCTATTGATTGAAAAATAACAGCCTCAATAATAGTTGTATCATCACCTATATCTATACTCTGTATTATACCTCTATACTTATTGCCAGGAAGATACACAGCCCACAATAGTTCAAACTCAATATCCACAATATCCATCGAAACTAATTCTATTGTATAAGTACGTATTAGTTGAGGATTAAATCTTTCTTTATAAAACTCCGCCAACGCATCATTATAGTATTCATTATTTATGATACCCGCCGATAAACTAAAATCACCCCTATCTACGGAGTACGAAAATTTTTCTTCAATCTTAACAATCCAAACTTCTTCGATATATAAAGCCCCTACAGGATAATTACGCTTAACAAAATGAAAAGCAGCTCTCGCAGAAGAAATTGGGGCTACTTTAAATATACTATTTGTAAGTTTAGCCAAATCTGTCAAAATTTCAGCACCCGTAGCATCCTCATACTCACAAGCTAATGTATCAAAAGTTACATCACCTCTAAAATAACCACGATCTTTTGCATACATAAAATAATTTATAGCAAAAGGCCACTCATCACCATAGCCTGATTGTGTATTTTCTATAAGATCTAATACCCCTCCACGAAAATAAAATCTATTACCTCCAAGCCAAACTTCTGATATTCTCATTTTTACCCAAGGACCTAAGGGAGCATTAGTTACATTCTCATCGTATCCCTGAACCCAACCCCAATAATAATCATATCCACTTCCTCTTAGTATTTGACCCTTAACAAGATATTCAGCTCTTTCATATAATCTTATACCTCTTACACCGGGAACCCAAGCTGCCATTTGAACAACATTTTGACCTATTAAACATTTATAAGTTCGCGGTTCACCAGCTACTGATGGGGCTGCAGCGGGCACCCGACCGCCACTATCAAAAGGTTCCCATCTACCATTGAACCACTCCATAATTCTAATACCATCATAATACATTCGCGTTCCCCCCTCACCCGCCATTTCTTGTTCTAATGTTCTTATTTGATACCAATCAGGATTACACTTAAAACGTCTACAAGCTCTACGCCATACCCCAATAACTCCCCCATTCTCACGTATAAAAACACCTGCTGCAACATCATCCGCTACCCATGTTTCCTCACGACCTGCATGGCCCGCACCAAAATATCCATATTCACTCATCCCTAAAGAATCATGTACATTCGCAGGGTGGCAGTCACTACCCCAATAATAAACATGACCCCCCCTCTGTACTTTTGCACGATTTCTTGGCATATCCTCACCAACAGCCTCGAAATCCGGAAAGCTGCCACTACTCAATTCCACAACATCGACACCATTTATAATTTCATGTAATGCATAATCTCTAAACTTCTCACTTTCACCAGCTACCCTGCCACTTGAAAAAGATGCAATGAAAATACGATTTACCCTATTAATGGTTACATAAAATATATGCGCCATTTCCAAAACACCGGACGCATTCAGCATACCCCCCGCTTTTATCACAGGTGGATCAAAAGCCTCCTCCGGAAAATCTACATCAAAACTAAAAAAGGGACACCAATTATTAAACTGCCCAATAATTTCATGGATTATACCATTATTACCATATATATTAGTGCCTACTGGATGATCTATTAACCAACGTGAGTAACCAAGGGGGGTAGTATTAGCCCCCATCCCATGATAACTTCCTGTTCCAAATACACGACTATATACTGAAAGGGCGTCTGGCTCTATTTCTAATGGTGAATCATCAAGTCCGTGTGTTGAAAACAAATAACGTTTTTTAAATAACATTTTATTATACTCTACATAATGCCAACCACCGCTACTAAAACGATACCGATAATCTCCTTCATCTAAAGTCATACGCGCATCATCACGATTTGCAAGATTCTCTTCAGTATGATATGAAGACCCAACAATCTCATTTCTATATCGTTTAAAATCCAATAAATAACGATACCGATAGGCAAAGCTATACTTCCTTTCTATAAAAGGTGTTATAGTCTCTCCCCACCAAATCGAATCATCCCATGTCCCCGCGGTTATAAATTCCCGATTTCTATAACCATACATCCCCATAATAAACTTTTTTAATAATAATGAGGTATCATAAATCACAAAATTTACGGTAGCTTTCTCATCATCATAACTAATATCACTTTCTTCCGAAAAACAAATTCCAACGTAGCGAATAATATCATTAGTATATATAACAAATATTTCCGCCCGCCAAGGTTCCATGACACCTAATTCACCAAGCCGAGAACCTATTATAGGATAATCCGCAATAAGACTTATCCCATATCTCAAATAATCATGAAGCCCCGGTCCCGCCCAATATTTTGTTTTATCTACATCTATTAACTCCATATTTATAGAATCCGCCTCAAAAGCAAATAATCCAGCCTCGCCACTAACGCATCTACGTATTCCCTCAATAGCCGCATAACTTAAATCATCTGTTACATCAACACTAAATGATTGTGTAGGATAATCGGCTATCCGACGATAGGTACAATGGTACATAACTTTTATAGGTAATTTATTTAGCGACATCTGGTACAAGCCTCCGCTTTTCCGCTGCTCTATCCTCTCGTTTCACCAGCGTATGTATACCTCTGGCTGATATACTTGTTTCGGCAGTTACATTAACTTGTGGACTAAAATCCCTTTGCTGAAATTCATTTAGAATCCCATTGAGCAATAACACCGTTTCCCTTTGTAAGGAAAAAGCATCCGAGGCAACCGACCCACTAACGGGAACAGAAGCTTCAACTCGCACCATCCCCCCGGATGCCATCTTACGTCCGCTATTGATTGCTTCAAGTAAAGGACGATTTGCGCGAGTTGCCGCTGCATTTATGACGTATTCACCATTAGATAACCAAGCAGGGATAGAATCGCTCGTACCTGTACCGGGACCGCGTACTTGACCGCCGGACGCAAATACCACCGCCTGACCTACCATCAAAGCTTGTAACGCAGCAAACTGAGCCATTACCGCAGCTATAATCGGGGCAATAAGAGCCATACTTGCGGGCCAAGGAGTTATTAAACTCATTTTCACTACCTCTTGCCCCGCAACCACACCCCCCGTACTTCCTACTACCCCTATTGCAGCGGCCCTTTCCAACTTTGATGCAGCTATCTTCACCGCCGCCACTTCTATCGCAGCAGCTTCTTTACCTTTAGCCGCTGCCATCTCAGCATTCATCCCCACCATTGCCATAAGTATTTCTTTTGTATGTAAACCTTCGCCTATTGCAAGCCGAATAGTTGCCATATATAGATATTCCGATATCAAACGCGCAATCAAACTACCCCAAGTACCTTTTAAGCTATCCCATGATTTTTCTAACCAACTACGATGTGCATCCTCATACTTCATTTGTTCATCTCTTCTTTTCTGATCTAATAATCCCAATTGAACATTATATGCCTCGTAAGACAATTCACGATTCAAATAAGATACTCTTATGGCTTTTTCCTCATCTCTTAAATTAAGTAAATTCATCTGATGTTGCGCTTCATTCCAATCCCGTTGCTCCTGCATAAACGAAAATATAGCATCGGATATAGCATCATAGGTCCCCTGAATTAACTGACGTAGTGGACCTAAAGAATTCTCAAAAATCTGAATACGTCTTTCAGTATACTGCTTATCTATTTCAAGCATACGCCGCATTGCTGCATTATGATCACGTTCAAACTCGCGCTGTCCAATTGTTTTATCCTCATAATATTCCTCATGCAACCTCGCCATTTCATCATACCAATATTTCCATCCTAATTTCAGATTTTCGAGTTCTTGTTCGGTCGTCAATGCAACGCCCTCAGTAGCACGTATAAGTGCCAAAGAACCTTTATCGGCAAGTTCCTCTTGGGTTTCTCTAATTTTATCATTAAACCCTACCACTATTCCACTCATTTCACCATATGTTTGTCCTAATTTATCTCTCCACTTTTCAAGATTTTCCAACAATACCTCAAGGGTACGCTCATCCGATTGACCCATTTCAGCCGAATAGCGTTTAGACGCGTCCACATGATCTTCCATATACTGTTTGTAGATTTGCTCACGTTTTTTCATCTTCTTTTCAGTACTTTCTGCTATATCTTCAAGTTCCATTATTTCAATTTGTCGTAACTTCTCTGCTACCTCAAGACTAATTTCAAGGCGTTTTTCAGCATCCGCAACATAGAAAGCCTCTTTTAATTTATTAATATCTTCCGTAAGTAAGCTGATTTCATATTGCCTTTGAGTTTCATAGGATAATTTCTCATATTTTGTTATAAGATCGGTACGTTGCTTATAGTGCTTTTCCACAAAAACAAGCATATTATCATAATGAATAGAAAGCTCATTAAGCATCAGCGCATCTAATGCAACCGCATCTTTAAAACCTTCCTCAGTAAGCTTCAATTTTTCAAACTCTAAGTTTTCTTTCAAGGAAATTAATTTACCTACGAGTTTCGCCATCTCTTCAGTAGGAACTTTTGTACCAGCTTCATCTGTAATCTCATATTGACCTTCTGCACGTAATGTAGCTAATGCGTCAGTTACCTCATCTATCGAAGTAGTTAAACTATGCATACCCCCGCGCCCGGACTCTATTATACGATTCACCACTACATTATACTTATGCCATGCCGCCGCTACGAGTTCGCGTTTTTTCTCTTCTATATCAGCGAGATTAGCTACTTCTTCCTGTTCATGCACTATACTACTTGTTGCTGCCTCCACAAGCTCTATTCTCTTCTTCTCAAGTGCAGCTATCTGTTTAAATTTCATCAATAGCGCATCCCACCTATCAAGTTCTTTCTCATGTCTCGCTATCTTTCTTTTTGCTGCTTCTTGTTCCTTCAAAAGTGTCTCATAACCCTTTTGGGTATAATTCTCGGCTTCATCACTTAATTTTTTACCGTAAGCTGCTACCTCAGCAACCTTAGCCCTATGCTCATCTTGATATCTACCATACTTTTTATAAAACTTTTCGGCTGCACCTAATAAAGTCTCAAAAGATTCCTTCATTTTTGCATTTCCTTCCATACGCGCCTCGACACCTTCAAGACTTCTTTTTTCCATAACCTCTATAATATCAGCATATTTAACTCCCTGTTCCTTAAGTATGCTTAAACTTTTTAACACAGAACGAGTAAGTGTCTGTTCAATTACCTTCGTATGCTTACCTATATCAGTCCTTTCCTCCCATATCGTAATACCTATATCCTTAAAAGTCTTTCTTACCGTCTTCCCAATACTATTCATAACTTTATCATATTCTCCCTCCATAGCTCTAAGCTGAACGCTTGCAAGCGACCTTCCCAGTTCAGATAACTCATGACCTAATTCATTAGTTTCCCCAGCAGCATCCTCCAATGTTTTCGTAAGAATATCTACCGCCTCATCAAGACTGTATGTTCCCTTTTTAAGGTCCATTGTTTCCTTCATTAAATTCCTAAATGATTCTTCAAGCATCTTTTCCTTATCATCGAGAACATCATTCGTTTTGCCGAGAACCTCCCGCGTTACCCTCAAATCAGCATACTTATTACGAAGAATGTCAAGATCCCGCACACGATCACGCCCTGCTGCTACCGCCTTATCTTTTGCTTGCACCTCCGCTGTTGCATACTCTATAAGTTCCCGTTTCATTTCTGCTAACATATCTCTCTTTTTCCTTGCATAATATGAAAAGGCACCTATTGCTAAACCAATTGCCATAATACCGCCCACTACGCTACCCATAATCAATCCGAGACTGCTCAATCCTATTCGCCATCTTCCAAAGATAGGTATCATTTTTCTCATTGATGCAGCTTGCTTATCCGCAGCAAGTCCCGCCGCCATTGAAGCCGTAGCAAATGTTGTTGAAGCTTTGGTAGCAACATTCTCCGCAACAATAAAGTTACGTAAAACACCGATAGTTCTTGATAGCATTCCATAAGCAAAGCCTAACGCGGTTACTACCGTAAGTAACACTACTGCAAATCCACCAATAACAGGTCCGGCTTTACCACTCATAGCAAGTAATGTTGACATTACCGTTACCACCTTCGCAAGAGACTCAATAAAGGGTGTCATTGTTTCGCCAAAATTTACCATTGCAAGCTGCATTGTTTGTAGTGCAATAGCGAGTTTATTCTTTAACGTATCTTCCATTATTGCAAAAGCAGTCGTAGTCGCCCCTGCTGAATCATACATTTCTTTAATAGCCTCATTAAACTCCTCAAAGCTTCCGCCGGCTAATGATGCAATCGCACGCAATGCCCGAACATTAGTTGCCAACTCGCCAAATACCTCAATAGCATCAGTACCCTCCTCTTCCATACGTAACAGAATCTTATTTAACTGCGCAAGTGCGTGCGCAAGCCCGCCCGAAGATAGCGCGGCAGCGGACAGATTCACGCCATACTTTTTCGCAGCCTTTGCCGCTTGCACACTCGGTTTAATGAATGCAAGCATAGCCTGATTCAACGAAATCGAAGCCATGTCCGCTTTAATACCATTCTTGGTAAGTACCGCCATAGCTGCCGCGATTTCCTCAAAGGGAACCTTACCAAGCGCGGCGGTAGATATTACCTTACCGAGAGAGTGCGCCAATTCAGGGAATACCACTTTGCCAAGACGAACTGTTGTAAATAGGATATCGGAGACACGTTCAGCATCGGACGCGCTCAATTTATAAGCATTGAGAACGGTGGTTAGCGCATCAACGGCAGTAAAGGTGTCGGAAACACCCGCTACCGCCGCTTTCGCCGATTGCTCTAAGACCGTAAGGGCTTCTGATGTTTCGGTAATACCGGCGGATATTGTCTGGTATAGACCTTTGGTAAGTTCGTTGAGGGATTGGGGTACTTCGGTAGCCATTTTTTTGAGGCGATTGCTTAAGGCATCTACCTCACCAGGGGTTGCGGTAAGAATGGTTCTTACTTCTGCAAATGCATGTTCAAAATCTGCTGCAAATTTTATCGCGGCGCCGCTTGCCGCAATCATAGGCACTGTTAAAAATATACTTAAACCCTTTGCAACACGAATCATCGCATCGCCGTTACGTACAAAATCACGCGATGTCTGTTGCCATGTACGTCCGAATTTTTTAACCGCTTGCCCACTTTTATCAACTTCGTTTCTTATTACCTGCTGGCCCTTACTAAAGCTACCCCCCAATACCTTTGCAGATTGATTAATCTCCTTCAAGGTTTTATTCAACTTTTTAAGTTCTTCCAGAGCCTTTTTATCCCTGAGTAAAAGATCAAGAATCACTTTTGCTGTAATGTCTTTAGCCACGTCCTTACGTCCCTTTTTCTCTCTGTATAACTTTTACCGCTTCAATAATAGAGCTCTGAGAAACGGACTCTCCTACTAAACCTAATTCTGCGGCGAACATCCTCAATCTTTTATTTATAGGCCATTTACGCCCTTTTTCATCTACATGGTACTCTTTTTTCTTAAATAAAGATAAAGGCGGAGGCGGCACGCCGCCTTCTTCTATCCCGCCCTCATAGTCCTCTTCAATATCAAGTTTATCCGGATCAACCCCATGAAGAGATGCTTGAAATTTCATCTCTTCGATACGTTCCCGCACAACTCTTCTCTCATCTATTATAATCCGGGTAAGATAAGAGCACACCACAGACAAAGGCAGTAAACGTATCTTCTGGTAATCCGCCGGATTCTTTGTAAGGATATAAGGAATACAAGTTCCTAAATATACAGTATTTAGACGCTTGCCTTCTCCGATATATCCCCGTTCGTGCTCGTAGTCTTGTTTATCGCGAGTTCGTTTTCCGCTATCTCGTTCAAAGATGAGAGGAAAGAAATTATCGAGCTGCGATTTATAACGAAAAAATTTACCAACACCTCGGCGATCTGCGAATTTTTCATACCGCCTACAACCATTTTAATCTCATCAACCGCAGTCGCATCAAATGCCGCTGTTTCTTCCGCAATAAGAATTATCGAAAGAAAGTCGCGTAGCCCGGAATCTTCAAATGCCGCTTTTGCAAACTTGCCAATTGAGGTAAGCATAGTAGCAAAAGCATCCTTTCCCATTCCGTAGTCTTCCTTACTCACATCAATCCCTGCAAGCGAAGCAAGCTCGGGTAAGACAGAACCTAAATCCAGTTTTTCAACGATAGGAGTAAGCAACTCATCCTGCGCTAAACAGAGCTCAACGGTTTTATACTTCTTACCGTTGATTTCATAAATCGTCTTTTCCGACATAATCGGTAAAACCTCCAATAAAAGGGCGTTTACCGCCCTCCGCCGTAAGGGACAGTAAACGCCAATGAATAAAGTACCTTCAATGTGGTACGGCGGTTACAAAGTTTCGTACATGAACTTTGCAAGGCCGTGCATACTTTCGCAAGTGGTATCGCCCACAAAAGTAGCCGCCTTTGACGGTAAAATATCAAAGGTCGACTCCATCTTACGAATTTCGTTTCGTACAAACTTCATCGCAGCGCTCGGATTCGCTTGGCAACGCGGCATGAATAGATAATCATTCAGCAATGGACTGAAAGCATTACACACTTTGAGCACCAATGCCAAAGTCGCCAGATTGGTTCGTCCACCAATCATAACAGCACGTGCCGCATAATCTCCGGGCATAAGACCCGATCCGATGTTTTCAATATCCGATATCTCCAAACCCATCCCAAGCGCCAGCTTTTCAATATCACCTGCACTATAAGTAATCTTGAAAGTTGCCTTCTCGCCAATGATCAATGTATCAATACGAGAAAGTTCCTGTGAAATATCATCGTCAAAGACTTCACGTTCCACAGAAAACTCGGAACCTGCCGGATCGGTACCACCAAAGGTGACATCATCCGCCATAGTTCCAATAACGGTAGGCTCGTTAGTACCTTCAGCCGTATCCGCATACGTTTTATAGAAGGTATAACCATCGCCCAATTTTCGGGTTGACTTATCATAATAAACTGCCATGCTATACTCCTGTGCAAATGTTTTCGACTTCTAACTTTGTTCCAAAACATGAAATTGCGAAAACATGATCGCCAACCCAAACAACATCCTCCAAGCAAGCAAACAACCAAACAGTACGAAACTCGCACAACCTTACCTTGCAAGATAACGTAATATTAAAGATTAATTCAAGAGCCTGCAATTAAAGATTCTTGAATTTTTTTGTACACCATCCCTACCGTTATCTTGTTCATACAATCACCATAACGATCTATACAATAAAACCCATTCATCTCTCGCGAATAGTAACAAGGAAAACGGCACTTTAAACCAGTATAGCATTCCACTACCTTAGCATCTTTATAATATTTAATGGTTAAAGATCCCGCCGTAGGACCAAACAACCATATGGTAGGTTTCCCAAGTGCTGCGGCGGTATGTAATAATCCGGAATCCGGACCAATCACTAAATCCATCCAAGATAATGCAGCGGTTACAGTTTTAATAGGTTGCTTAACAAAATGGGGGAATTCTCCTATTATCATATTCGGATGAAATACGACCGGTAGAATATCATTACGTAATAAAACATTGCAAAGCTTACGATAATTTCCAATAGCCCAATCTTTACTTACATTCTCCGATTGTATTTGGACGCCCACTAATGCCTTATACTCACCCCGTAGTTTCTTCTGCGTCCACTCACGTAGGGTAAACTTCATAGAGGGAACCTCCAAATCCACCACCGATTCCTTACCCCCAAAATTTGCCTCTGGTATCACCGGTGCCCGTGATGGTTCATCTAAAAGCCAACTAAAGCACTCGATCCGATTAAAAGTAGGTTGTTGTTTCGTATAATTTTCGTGAACACCCGCGGGACAAAACATATCCAAGCTTAAACGATAGCGTTCTCGAACCTCTAAATAACGCGTAGTGTGTTTCCTTTCAGGTCCAATAGATATGCCAAATAATTCGTGGTAATCAAAAAGCTTCGCATTTTCGATATGAGCATAAAGAAACAAAAACTCTTTCGGCACCGCAATATGCACTTCCTTCCATTGCATTGCAATATTCTCTATACCGGGCAACGCTGTTATAAGATCACCAAATCCTCCCCTATAACGAAATATAAGAACCGTATCGTCGTAAATAGGTTCTTCACTAATTTCATCCAAAGTACAATGTCGCCAACCTCTCTTGGATAAAAACTTTTCTATCGAGGGATCAAAAGCTCGCCACTTACGCCCTTGCCGATTTACCATAAAATCAAAATCAACATTTTTACCAATGCGAGGTCGTCCTTCTAAACGAGGGTCGGTTGCAGATTTCACCATTTCTTTTTCTTAGTTTGCATGAATAACCAAAGAAAACTCCAAATAACTCGAAAAAGAGCGAGTTCGATATGCATAGCCCGCGCTTTTACTCTTAACAAATCCGCAAAATTTTCAATCCGTGAACGTATCGGTCTATACTGCGTTTTCTGTTCATGAAGTCCTGCCGGACACCATATCCGATACAATGTACGAAAGGTCTTTGTAGGTATTTCCCTATACCTGCTATAATCCCTAAAATAAACCCAAGGATATTTCTTTAGAATAGCACGAAACAGAAACTTATATTCCTTTGGGAAACGCAGCATAATCCTTTTATACGAAAAACCATGCTCTTCTATAAATGTCGCCACCGCGGGTACAATACATATTATATCACCGATACCCCCACGGGGTCTACTTATCAAACATACATTTTTTGCATCAATTTGCGGATTCTCCGTATGCATATGAAGGGGAATAAAGCCCAATCGCCGAATATAAAACTGCCAACCTGTTTCATGCGCGCCTACTATACGACCTTCCGGGCTTATATACCAACGTTTCTCGGAGGGATCAAAATCAAGTGGGACAGGTTTCTTCTCGGGGAAAACCTCGCTCATACGTTATACTACCCTTAATTTGATACATAACCGCTTTAGAAGTTGTAAGGTGCAACTCTGTCGAGTCGACTGCGAAGGGCTTTTTTACTTTAAGACCGAGGGTATTACCCTCTAACGCATCGGTTATATCTTTTATCAAATCATACGCACCCGCCGCTTTTGTACTTAAAGGTTGTATCAAACCCGCAGCAGGGCCCCAACCCGCCCTGCGCATTTGGTCATTCCGAAGATGCGCGGATACCACAAATAGATAAAATATAAGTTCCTCATCCCTTGTCAGGTAATCATCATGCATATAAACTTCGTCGGCAAAAGATGAACCGCCATATATAAGTAATACCCCCGGCGTACGAGCCATAAAATCTTTCAAAAAGTCCGGTCCTATAGAACCGGATCTTGCATAAACATTTGGAGTCCCTATGTAAGTTACAAATTCTACAATACGGGCAATTATTGCACTCTCAATCTCGTCTATTCGGTATGTTTGTGGATCGCTCATTTATTTTGAACCCCCGCCAAGAATATCTTGCGCTTGATCGAGTACCCATTCTGCATAATATTCACCAAGTTCTTCAACCTGAGCACCCTCCAAATATAAAAACGGACGCGGCGGAATACCGGCACCTCCACCATACATCACACGGCTCGCGCCGGGTATAAAATCTTCTATACCTCCTCGAAGTGTTGTATTATCAGACTCCCGCCCATATTGTTGTACCGCAGCGTACATAACATTAGTACCAAAACGCATACGATTCTGTGCAATATCTTCTATATGATCGGGTCCGCCACTTATAGATTGTTTAAGAAATTGTTGCCATTGAAGTATGCCCCCTTCCGAAGTACCGTCCCTTACACGCTTACGCGCCCATGCACGCGACCATTCCGCCCATCCCGGACCCTCTTGTTGAAAACGCTGCTCTGTCCATTCAATAAGTTTAGCACGAACGATATTTTCAAAAAAAGACTTTCCACGACCTATAGCTCTAATAAATTGATTTAAGCGTGAAGGTAATTCGCTTAATGGTATCAGTATCATTATCCCGTTCCTTTCTCAATTCCATTGAATGGTAGGACTCTTTTCTATCAACCTACACTTACTCGGA
>Ga0114919_10002759_pt1 | contig 14183 bp, 9 predicted proteins | sample BlataG_FD_88682 | JGI IMG/M metagenome (GOLD analysis project Ga0114919, IMG submission 88682) | Deep subsurface microbial communities from Black Sea to uncover new lineages of life (NeLLi) - Black_00105 metaG | ecosystem: Environmental > Aquatic > Marine > Oceanic > Sediment | place: Atlantic... | reverse complement strand
CTTTACATCCCTCCGGGATATGCCAATGGCTTTATGTCGTTAACTTCAGATTTAAAACTGATGTTCTTTTCAACTTCAACGCTTGAAGAAAGCTCGACCGATGATACTCGCTACGATGCCAGGTACTGGGATATCTGGAACGTAGTAGAACGGTAAAGTGCCGAAGTGCTGTGCCTATAAGCATAGAGATAAGGAGCATTTCTTGTGCAGAACATCAACGATGGACGTTTAGAATCCCTGGCAGAGGCCATTAGTTTAATGGCTCGAACCGGCACAGGAACAGATGCTTGTTTGCGGCACAAATGCTTGCCTTTACCTGTACATTATTACTCTCCTGTGCCAGATATCGCGGACCTTGAAGAACGAAATTACTTCCGCCACCGCAGTTTGCTCCCAGGTATTTACTGGCGAGGGGAAGAGCAATTAGCATTCCTTGCTCAGCTTGGCCAGATGTTTGGGGATGAGTGCGATTGGCCCACGGAACCCACAAAAGAGCCTTATCAATATTATACTGAGAATGAATCTTTCGGGTACGGATGTGCAGCTGCTTTGCATTGTATCACTCGCTATTTCCGCCCTCGAAAAATTATCGAAGTCGGCTCCGGTTTTTCATCATTAGTTATTTCTTGTGCCCTTGCTATCAACGGAAGGCCTGAGAGTGAACATACAATTATCGATCCATACCCAAGACTGACTACAAACAGTCTACCATGGATGGCAGAGCTTATTAATCAGCGGGTCGAATTGCTTGATGTAGGTTTTTTTGAGCAGTTAGAAAAAAATGACATACTGTTTATTGACTCAGGCCATACAGTAAGAATAGGTGGCGATGTAAACTACCTGATTTTAGAAATCCTGCCGCGGCTTGCACCAGGTGTTATAGTTCATTTTCATGATATTCCGATGCCTTATGAATACGCTAAAGCCTATTTTACAAATCCGAAATTTCGAGTATTTTGGACAGAAAGCTATCTTTTGCAGGCGTTTTTGTGTTTTAACAGCCAGTTTGAAGTGCTATTAGCAATGGCATATTTAATGACAGAACGAAAAAAGGAGTTTTCTTCTGCCTTTAAGCATTATAGCCCTGAAAGACACCACGCAATCAGCGGTAGCTTTTGGATGCGTAGAAAAGTGGAATCATTGGACACTTAAAAACTTAAGGAGAGTGTTCACCTATGTCTAACCCAAAAGTTCTTGTTCTGGGTGCAAGTGGTATGCTTGGCTCAATGGTGACGGATTCTCTTTCCCGCGATGAACAGTTATCTGTTTCTGCTACAATGCGCTCGCCGGAACTTATTACCAGAGCCAGTGAACGCATAAAGAATGTTAAATGGCTGATTTTTGAAGTCAAAGACCGGCTCCAGACGACCCAACAACTTCGACAGTTGGGAAGCTTCGATTGGATTATAAATGCAATAGGTGTTATTAAGCCTTATGCCCGTGATGACCAGCCGAAGGAGGTTGAACGAGCCATCGCGGTAAATGCCGCATTTCCACACTGGCTGGCAACGACTTTCGAACACGCGCGCATATTACAAATTGCTACAGACTGTGTTTATTCTGGTACAAAGGGATGTTATGTGGAGAGCGACAAGCATGATGCCCTTGACACATACGGCAAAACCAAAAGCTTAGGTGAGGTTTCACTGCCAAACGTAAATCATCTTCGCTGTTCAATAATCGGTCCTGAGCCGAAAAGCTACGTCTCGCTGCTCGAATGGTTCCGGCGTCAGCCTCCCAATGCTAAGATTTCCGGCTTTACAAATCATTTATGGAATGGTGTAACAACCCTGCATTTTGCAAAAATCTGTCGTAGTATTATTAAAGATAATACAGCTTTAGATCATCTCCAGCATGTGATTCCAGGCGGGGACATAACGAAAAACGATCTTTTACGCTGCTTCGCACGATGTTACGGACGTTCTGACGTCAAGATTGCGGCTGCTGACGCACCGCAGGCTGTTGATAGAACACTCGCTACTGAAAATGAGCAGGGAAATATCCTGCTATGGAAAAATACTGGCTATCAAAACCCACCGAAGATTGAGGAAATGGTTGGAGAAATAGCAAATTTCGAATGTAGATTGGAAGGTTTGGCCAAATGAAGGTCCTTACCATTCTTGGCACACGACCGGAGATAATCCGCTTAAGTCGCACTATTGCTAAGCTTGACGAACTATGCGAGCATGTCGTCGTGCATACCGGCCAAAATCACGATTTCAACCTCAACGATATTTTCTTTCAGCAGCTTGGAGTTAGAAAACCGGATTATTTCTTGGACGCCAGAGGTACATTCGGAGAACAAATCGGTATTATTTTATCCGAGATTGAGAAAGTTCTGCGAAAGGAAAAACCGGATAAATTTTTGGTTTTGGGTGACACTAATAGCAGTATGGCAGCGATCATCGCAAAGCGGATGGGGATACCGGTCTATCATATGGAAGCCGGCAATCGGTGCTACGACGACCGTGTCCCGGAAGAGGTCAACCGCCGGCTTATTGACCATTGCAGTGACGTACTCTTGCCTTATACCGAACGCAGCCGGGCTAATTTGTTACGCGAAGGAATTCGAGGTGAACGAATTTATGTAACGGGCAACCCAATTTATGAGGTAATACAACATTATGATGCACAGATACGGCGTTCTTCTGTCCTCGAAGAACTGCAACTGGAAGCGCAACGGTATTTTCTTGTCACTATGCACCGCGAAGAGAACGTAGACGTGAAAGAGCGGCTGACCGGTGTGATTACCGCATTGGGCAGACTGCAGGAACAATATGATGTTCCGGTAATTGCAAGTACCCATCCGCGTATGAAAAAGCGCATGGAAGAATTTGGCGTATCGGCTGATAACGAAGACGTTCACTTTATGCCTCCGTTTGGCTTTTTCGAATTTATTACTCTTGAGCGAAATGCACTTTGTGTTCTTAGCGATAGCGGAACCGTTCAGGAAGAATGTGCCATCTTTAAGGTGCCAAGTGTCACCATCCGGGATGTGACTGAACGTCCGGAGACAATAGAATGCGGCAGTAATATCCTCGGCGGAACTGAAGCCGACACAGTGGTTCAATGTGTGCAGCACGCATTGGCTCTTGGTAAAGAGTGGACAGCTCCTCAAGAATATTTGGCAAAGAATGTGAGCAACACGGTTATAAAGCTCTTATTAGCATTTTGGGATTTTTATAGGAAGTGAGGTGGAGCCTTGAGTACACGTAAAGAATATCTGCCTTTCGGCAAACCTGTATCAAGGCCAGACGTCGTGGTTATAGGGATAGTGTTGAGAAAGAAGATGGAAAGCGGACAGAGGTATTTACCTATTGGAATAACAGGCTATTAAATATTTCTAATATGGTCGCTCTGCAATTGCTATTTTTAAGAGGAAAAGCTGTGAACAAATATAACATTCCACAAGTTACGACATTTGAATACACGAAGATAATTGGCTTGGAAAATATTGAATTTGGAAAAAACATAATAATAGATGACTTCGTTTTGATTTATGCCAAGAAACACATGAAAATAGGGAATTACGTTCATATTGCCTGTTTCACTTCAATAACGGGCGGTGAAAAATTCACCATGAGCGATTTTTCAGGAATATCGCAAGGCTGTCGAATTTTCACGGGCTCTGAGGACTTTGTTGGATGGGGATTTGGAAATCCTACTATTGATGAGAAGTACAGAAACACCAAAAGAGCTCCGATTAGTATGGGCAAATTCGCAATCATCGGTGCGAATAGTGTGATCTGTCCCGGCGTGACTATAGGAGAAGGGGCAGCTGTAGCTGCCAACTCCCTTGTGACAAGAAACTTGGGGCCCTGGGGGATTTATAGCAACAGCAAAAAAATAGGCGAAAGAAACAAGAAAGCAATACTGGAGAATTATGCAAAATATCTTGAAGAAAATAGCTAATAAAAGCACGATAAGCATAAAACCTTTCGATAAGCCAGTATTTATAACACGGCCGTTTTTGCCGGACCTGAAGGAAGTGAACGAAAAACTTAAAGAGGTCTGGACGTCCGGCTGGCTGACAAATGACGGCCCGCAACATGCAGCTTTGGAGCAGGCATTGCAAGCGAAATTGGCAGTTCCCTATCTCTCTTTATTCAATAATGGGACAATCGCTCTGATAGTAGCTTGCCAAAGTCTTCGCCTTTCAGGAGAGGTTATCACAACACCCTTTACATTTCCTGGAACGGCACACGTTTTGCCCTGGAATAATATAAAACCTATTTTTTGTGATATTGATCCGGTCACGATGAATATTGACCCGGAGAAAATAGAAACTCTCATCACACCACAAACAACAGGAATATTGGGTGTTCATATTTTCGGAACACCTTGTGACATAATGGGAATTCAGGCGATAGCTGATCGTTATGGTTTAAAAGTTATTTATGACGCTGCGCACGCGTTCGGAGTTGAAATCAACCAAACAGGGATAGGAAACTATGGTGATATCTCTATGATGAGCTTTCACGCAACTAAACTTTTCCATACTGCTGAAGGAGGGGCTTTGCTTTTACAGGATAAAAATTCAAAAACCAGGATAGACTTTTTGAAGAACTTCGGAATCAAGAATGAAGAAGAGGTCGTAATGCCCGGTATCAATGGGAAGATGAATGAAATTCAGGCTGTCCTTGGCCTAATAAACCTGAAATATTTCGATGACGAAGTTAGCAAGCGGGGAAAACTTGTTGCTGCTTATGAATACTTTCTAAAAGACATTGAAGGCATCACCTTGCTGAAAAAGCTACCTGGAATAAAAAGCAACTATCAATATTTTGTGATTCGCGTCGATGAAAGACTTTTTGGGTGTTCACGCGATTTTATCCACGAGAAATTCAAAGAATACAATGTTTTTACCAGAAAATACTTTTTTCCGTTGTGCAGTGATTACCCCTGCTATCGTTATCTGCCGTCAGCGGCACGTTCTAATCTACCGATTGCTCAGAGAATCTCAAAAGAAGTCCTATGCATGCCCCTATATGGCAAGCTTACTATCGATGATATAGAACGAATTTGTAATATGTTAAAGAGTTTCAGGTTAAGTAATATTGTTTGTACCCGTTCACAGGGTTACGACACTGCTTATGGTTCATTAGGGTAATTTCAGTTGTAGAGCAAAGGCATTTTTGATGAGTTTTCACGAAATAGTTAGTCCAAGCACCGATAACAGCTCAAAATCGGCATATTTACCCCGTGAACGGTTACCGGAAAAGTTTGTCGCAGCCGGTATTCAACTTGAATATAAGTCGTATCAATGTAGAGATTATCCGCAACTGTTGGAGGCCTTTGAACCGGCGGTTACTATTTCGAGTCTTTTCTTCAGTTGCGATGAACATTCACGAGAATATTTAAGAAGTCTGCGTGAAAATGAAAAATACACACAACTTCTTAAATTACATACGAACGGCTGAATATCATGATGGATTTTGACAAGGTCCTATCACGCATTGTAAATGGGGGACACGTCGCCCCATCCGAACTATTACCCTATCTGTGTTTAGAAGGTAAAAAGCAACGGGCCGAGGTCAACAAAGCATTGGCGGAAGCTTACTTCCAAATTGAAACTGAAGAAAGTCTTGAGCAAGCCAAAGTATTTATTCAACGCGCATGGGTCCTATCCGGATTTTCTGCTGATGTGCTGCCTCTTTATATCAAAATTTCCTCTGCTTTAGATGATATTGCAGGCATTCGTGATGCATATAAACGATTGGGAATGAAAATGGCGGCACAGGGAAGTATCTCAGAGACCATCAGGTACTTAGATTTATGGCAAAAAGCTTATGCCAATTTTAGTCATTTGGACCGATATGAATATGACTTCGATACAATAGACTGTATGGACCGACTGGCTGAGCCGCATCGATTTGCTCCCACCTTAACAGCGGAGCCTTTGAAAGGCAGAAAGATACGTCTTGCATACCTTGTGAAAGGTATTACCGAGTTGAACTCTGTACTTGTTAAAATAAATCTCTTGTTTGCGAAATATCACGACAGGTCACGTTTTGAAATTACATTCTTTGTACCTGAATCAGAGTCGCTCGTATTGAATTCCTCGCAGGGAGGCGACCACATTAAACAATTCGAGAGCTATAAATGCGAAGTAAGAACGGCGCCCAATCTGAAGAACACAAAGCAAAGACTTGTTGCTTTAGCAAAAAAGATTTATGAATCGAAGCCTGACATATTGATAACCAGCGCATCACTCGCCGATTTCAGCCACTACTTTATCACAGCTCTTAGGCCCGCTCCATTGATTATCGGTTTCAATCAGGGACCTCCACCGCAATTTGTTTCCCCAAATCTTGATTGGTGTATTTCATGGACGAAGCATCCACTTATAGATTGTCCGGTTGGTTGTTCATTAGTTGATCTTGAGATTGAATTACCAAAGCGAAGCGATATTGCCGTATACAGCAAGGAAGAGTTTGATCTTCCTGAGAATGCCTGCATTCTGTTTACTGGCGGACGCCACCCTAAGTTTCAGGATATGGAGTTTTGGAAAATGATTCTTGATGTTCTCTGTGGCTATCCGAATGTGTATTACCTTGCCGTAGGTGTGGAGGAACATCAGATTCCTTTCTTGGAAAGTCTGCTTTCGCCGGAAATTAAAACGCGGATTCGATTTCTCGGGTGGAGAGAAGATTATCTAAGAATTCTTGGGATGGCGGACATCGTCATTGATACGTATCCTTCGGGCGGTGGGATTGTCCTATTTGATGCTATGGCACTGGACATTCCCGTAGTGTCGTTTGAAAATAACTATATGAGGCCCTACGATCAGACGAAATGGTCTCCTGCTGAAGAGTTTATTGCTATTTCAGATATTATCGTTCCCCGAGGTGATTTTGAGCAATTCAAACGTGTAACATCAAGATTAATTGAAGACAAGGAATATCGAAGCAGCATAGCGCATCGTTGCAGGAAGAATATTCTTCAAGCACGTGGAAACCCTGCACAAACGGTGCGACGATGTGAAGAGATTTATGTCAAAGTTCTTGAAGATAAACACCAGAAGCATAAATCTGTTAACAACATAAGAGCCGAAAAAGTCAACGATTTTGAAAAAGCTCCAATAGCTTACAGTATGGGGTATGGTCGCAACCCGTCCTTTTCGCCTTTTACCGAAGGTTCGAGCAGAGTATCACAAAAGACCGCATCGCTTTCTCAGTATGTACCTACGCCAAAACAATATGCAGACAAAGACAAAGGAATTTCCGTTTTATATAAAGAAAACAATGATGTCATCTCTGCTTTGATACCCACGCCTAAAAAATCCGTTTTAAGAGAAAGTACCTACAAGGCCAAAAGGGCGAAGCTGGTCTACTGCTGGTTTGGAATACGACAGATAGAGGATAAAAACGAAACGTATTATTTATACTTTGTGTTCAGCGATAATGGCAAGAAATGGGAAAATGCAAAAACCGCGCTACTTACTGAGGAGTTTAAGGAGTTTCTGGTTCTTAATCCCGACACTAAAGAGGAGCTGCTCATAACCCCCAAGGACATTTATCAGTTCTTAAAGCAGGATTACGATTTCGCTGCTGCCCATAGAGCTTTGCGGCAAAGCCGCATTGGTAATAATTCAAAACCCGCTGTGGCATTTATCGTGGCGGACTCATCGGTTAAAGGCGGTGGAACAGAAAATGTATTCAGATATGCGAACTGGTTATCTGATTTGGGTGTCGATGTGGCTGTCTATTCTAATGACCAGCCGCCGGATTGGGTGAATGTTAAGGGCAGATTTCATTATATCAAAGATTTGCAGGAAAGATACGCGGCAATAAAGGAACCGGTGGTAATAGTCTACTCGATAATAGGATTGCAGGGTCTGTTGTTATTTGGTGTTCCCAAGGAAAAAGTAATATATCATCTTTGCCAGGGAATCAAGGAATACCATTATGGTAGTTCGGATTATTCGGCTTTAACAGCTCCCAAGCCGATGTTTGACTTTCTTTTCTCGTTACCGGTTGGGCGTTTAGCGGTCTCGCCCCATATACAGGATTATTTTGAAAAGAACTACGGCCAGAAGATGCATAATATCTTCAACGGAATTGACACTAACTTTTTTAGCCCTCAGCCCAAAAGTACACTAAACAAAACCATAAATGTCCTTAGTTGTGGGAATCCTTCGCATGCGCTGAAGGGAAAAGCCGATATCAAAGAAGCGTTAAATATCATAGCCAGGATAAGCCCGAATCTAAAATTCAACTTTACAATTGTATGCGGTCAAAAACTTAATGAAGGGTCTTTTTCCTGCGTAGGCAGCAATTTCGAAGTCACATTAAAGCTTGGTTTGTCCCCGGAGCAGATGCGCCAGGCCTACTATGATTCCGACATTTATATAAATTCATCCTGGTATGAAGGGTTTGGTTTGCCGAGCCTTGAAGCTATGGCCTGCGGAGTCCCCGTAATCCAGGCGGATAATCAAGGCTTAACAGGTATAGTTGTCGACAGAAAGAACTGCCTTTTAATTCCGCCCAATAATCCGGAAAAGATGGCGCAGGCAATTGTAACACTTATTGAAAACGATGCTCTTCGCAATAACTTGATAGAAAATGGTATTGAGACGGCGAGAAAATTTGCGAAAGTAAATCAGTATGAGATGTTTGTTGAAGAGTTCGAGAAGATTCTCAACTGTAAGTTTGATAGAACTCTCGTCGAAGCCGAGAAGCAAAGATTGCAATCAGCGCCGAATACAAGCTACTTAAAATCTCTCCAGAACCGAACAAGTATTGACCGCGTTGATCGTAGTGTTAAAATCAGCGCTGAAACGGCTCGTACAAATGAATCTCAAGAATCTCATCACCCTTTCTTTTCGGTCCTGGTCCCGACCTACAATCAGGCCAAATATCTCCCTACGGCTTTGGATAGCCTCATCAACCAAACCTACGGTGACTGGGAGGCGATAGTGGTCAATGACGGCTCAACAGACGAGACGAGAGAAGTGATGGCTTGTTATGCAGGAAAGGATAAGAGAATCCAGACTTTTCATAAAGAAAACGGCGGCGTAGCTTCAGCTTTAAATACAGGCCTGCGAAATGCTCGAGGACAGTGGATTTGCTGGCTTTCTTCTGACGACTTTTTTGAACCCGGTAAGTTGAGAGTTCATCTGCAGGCTATAGAACAAAGGCCTGATATAAAGTTCTTTCATACACATTATTTTGCTTTGCTTGAGCAAAAAGATGTCAAGGTCCCGCTGCAATTGGACTTAGATACATTCATCCCACCTGTAGAGCTCGAAGTATTGAAATTTTTCGAAATCAACTATTTCAACGGGATTAGCATTGCTGTTCACCGCGAAGTATTTGACCGCGTGGGCTGTTTCAATGAGCAATACCAAAACGCCCAGGACTTCGATATGTGGCTTAGAATAAGCGCGCGTTACAGGTCCCTTTTCATCAATTGCAGAACTTGTGTTACTCGCTTGCATCCGGGGCAGGACAGCAATAGCTTTCCGCTGGCCGGCAAGTTGGATTCTGCCAGGGCTTGCTTGGACTTCTTAAATAACCATGAGTTTTCGCAAATTTTCCCAACCCTTGACTTATCAAAACAAGAACATGCTTTGTTTGCAATTAAGAACACCTTGCGCATTCTTGCTAATCCGATTGCTTTCATAAATCTTTGCGGCTATGGGCCTGCCCTGATGGACCGTCTGCGCCAGTGGCTGGCGCAGGCGGCCCCTGTGAAACTAAGGTCAGAGATCAAGCCGGAACTTGCCAAAATAGCCGATAGTATTCAAAGAACAAACTTATCAGAAGAGATTAAAGCGGCATTCCAATCAATGTATGATTCTTTGGAAAAACCTTTTCGGTACAGAACTTACGACCCTTTACAGGAAATAGTACGACACATTAATAGGCTGGAAAAAAGAGGCAGGACAGAAGACGCATCTATTCTGAGACAATATATTGATAGGATTTCGCCAAGAATAAGTGAACACATTATCGATGTGTCACAGCCGGTGTTAACCAACTGAATACGCTATGCAAATGCATAAGTTGTTAAGTAAAAGGCACTCTTTGGCGATAATAAAGTGGCAAAAACGGTATCCGTAGGTAAGTGTGAGAATTCTAAGCGAAAGAGCAGATAAATATGTCAACTATACAGCTTCCAGGCCTCCTAACAGGCATTGATACGACCACGCTTATCGCCCAACTAATAGCTATCCAACGCCGTACGCTCAATATGTACGAAGCTCGCAAGAGCACCTGGGATGAAAGGAAAGAAGCCTTAAGCACACTCGAGACCAAGCTTGATTCTTTGCGAAGCTGCCTTCGGGCTCTCTCAGATGCCGATGAGCTTCGTGCTTTCACGACCGCCTCCAGTGACACCGATAAGCTGACTGCTGAAGCGTCCTATAACGCTTTTGAAGGCAATCACACGGTCGTAATCAATCGGTTGGCCACCGCCGAGCGATGGGTTCACACGAACGGGCTCGAATACGCCGAGGATTACGTCGGCGCCGGAACTTTCATTTATTCCTACAACCATAAGGAAACGGTAATAACGACCACTGCAACCACAACTCTTGAGGACCTGGTAGGCTTAATCAACAACGATGCAAACAATCCCGGTGTTACTGCCGGCCTGCTGAACTTCAACGACGCCTACCATCTGGTACTAAACGGAAACGATGCTGGCACAGATTATGAAATCTCCATCAACGCGAGCAGCACCGAGGTCTGGCAGGCAGATTCGGCCTTTACTGTTAATAGTGACAACGCAACACTGAGTTCCAAGATAATCGACCTCGACCAGTTCAGCGGAACGCTCGGAGGTGGTGAACACATTGAAATAACTGGTACTGACCATAGTGGCAGTCCAATAACTCAAGTAGACCTTACCGTTACCGCAAATACCAAAGTTGGCCATCTTATTTCAGAGATTAACGATGCTTTTGACGGAATTGCTAAAGCAACTTTTGAAAATGGTAAAATCATCCTGACTGATGACACATCTGGTTCGAGCAGCCTTTCAATTGATTTAACCTGGGATGACAATGGCTCAGGAGCGACGCTGACATTGCCTACTATGGCCTTTTCAACAGAAGGCGGTAGCACAACAGCATCGGGCCTGAACAACGATTTTGAACCAGCGGACTTTACCGAAACCCAATCGGCCCAGGATAGCGAAATAAGGGTTGACGGCTACCCCATCCCACAGGGAGGAATTGCCGAGATACAAGCGTTGACCCCTACTACGCCGGCGAGCAGTGGTACCTTCACCTTGACTTATGAAGGAGAAACGACTGCTGCGATTGCTTATAATGCTTCGACTGGCGCAATTCAAGCTGCGCTTGAAGCATTGTCAAACGTGGATGCTGGTGATATAACGGTGGGTGGTACGAGATTGAACCAGGCTGATGCTACGACATTTACATTCCGCGATACTGCGGGTGATGTTAACATGATTTCAATTGATCCCGGTAACCTGACTCCGAGTGACCCTTCGAATTATGTGTTCACCGAGCAAACAAAAGGTGATAATTACGGTTGGATCAAAAGAAGCTCTAATACGATAGATGATGTTATCAGCGGCGTCACTCTGCATTTGCACGATACAACTGACGCCGGTGGAGAGGAAGTAACTTTGACCAGAGATATCGCTTCGGTCAAAGAAAAACTAACTTCTATGGTCGAGGCCTATAACACTGCTGTTACCTATATTCAGAGTAAGACCGGCTACAACGATATCCTAAAAACTGCCGGCGTGTTAATGGGTGATTACATCGTTTCAACTATAAAGTCACAGCTTCGAACGCCTCTTTACTTCCAGACCAGCGGATTCATAGAGGATATCGACACTTTCCTGATGCCCGGCCAGCTCGGCCTGGAGCTTGACCGCGACGGTATGTTAAGTCTCGACACGAACGTTTTTGACGAAGCAATAGCTGAAGATTATATGGGTGTTCTGGCCATAATAGGGGCGGATAAAACAGGAAGTTCCGACAGTAATACTATCGAGTTTTATGGCGCCAGCGGTAACTATACCACCGCGGGCAATTACGACGTTGAGGTGGTGGTAAACGCCAGCCAACAAATCACCAGCGCCAAAATCAAACTCTCAACAGAATCCACGTACCGAGATATGACAATCGACGGCAATATTGTCACCGGTGACAGCACCTTCAATGACGATGGCGACCCCGTCTACCCTGAGAATGCTCTTCAGCTCAGCATCGACTTAAGCCAGCAAGGAACTTTCACCGCCACAGTCAGAGTGAAGCACGGCTTTGCCGGTGCGATGGAAGATGCGCTCGATAGAATGCTCAAAACGACAACCGGCTCCATCCAAATCGACCAGGAATATGTCAACGACCAGATAGAAGCACTCCAGGATAAAATCGAAGCTGAGGAAGACCGCCTCGCAAAAAGAGAGGAAAGACTAATAGCTCGATTTGCCCGCCTCGAGAGGACATTAGCTTTGCTGCAAAGCCAGATGGCTGCCTTGGGTTTTTTTAGTACGTTCTAAAGGCAAATGCTTCTTTATAAGGCCTAAACGGACCCAGCAAAGACTTTCAACGCTTTAAATATATATTTTTCAGTTCTGATTCAGAGACGCCTCTTTACTTTCTATGCCGCAGACGATAGATCATAGCCAGCACCTCTGCCACCGCAACATATAGTGCTTCTGGTATAGGACCGCCGATATCCACCGTTGAATATATCGTTCTGGCCAGCTCCGGTCTCCTGACGACTGGTATGCCATAAGCCCGTGCAATTTCTCTGACCTTCTCTGCCAGGTGGTCCGCTCCTTTGGCTACTACTACGGGTGCTTCCATCGTCTTGGCCTCGTAGCGCAGTGCAACAGCCACATGCCTGGGGTTCACCAGAATCACATTCGCCTTCGGCACTTCCTGCATCATACGCTTCAAGGCCGTTTGGAACTGTATCTTTCGGACCCGCGCCTTTACCTCTGGAGAACCCTCTGTTTGTTTGTGCTCTTCTTTCACCTCTTGACGTGTCATCTTCAGGTCCTGGATGTATTTCCATTTCTGGTAGAAAGTATCGGCAATCCCTATGACCAGAAGTGCGGCGCAAATACGTATCATCAGCCCCAATATAACCCTTGCAATAACTGCCATTATTTGGGCAGACCAGGCCCATCGAAGCGAGGCAAGAACATCAAGCCTGCTCCGAATATACAGCCAGATGATGACGGAGACAAAAAACAATTTTAGTATGGATGCGCAAAGATGTACCATAGACTTGGCATTGAATAGCTTTTGGAGTCCTTTTGCCGGATTTATTGAACTCAATTTTAGCTTTACAGCTTTCGGTGCGAAATTCAGGCCGCTAACAGCGACACCGGCCAGAACAGAACCTGCGACAAGCGCCGCGAGAATAGGGCAGATAACAAGTGTCGAATCTACAATCTTTGCGTTCACGAACTTTATAAACGTCCTGCTGTCGGAAAAAACGGAAACTTCGCCCGACATCCCTTGCGTCATTTGCATAGCCAGCCATTGCATCAGCTTCGGAGCTAATAGGCCTACCATCGCTACCAGCACCATAATTGACGCAACAGACATCAGTTCCTGGCCCTGCGGCACCTGCCCTTCCTGTCTGGCCTTGTTTATTCTCCTCGGCGTCGGTTGTTCTGTCTTTTCGGCAGCCGGCTTCTCTGCCATACTCTGTACCTAAAATGGCTTTAAGTTTTTGGTGTTGAGTTTTGAGCTCACTAAAAACTAAAAGTTCAGCACCCAAAACTCACAAAGGTAGCAGTCTGCCCATCCAATCGGCGAATTCAGACACAAATCCGTTAATAAACGGCAAAAATATCGCTACCATTAACAACCCCAGTCCTACGCGCAGCGGCAAACTGATGAACAGAATATTCATTTCCGGAACTATCCGTGCTAACACAGCTAACGCAACCATCAACAACAAAAACGCTGCCAGTATTGGTGCCGCTAATCTTAGGCCGAGCAAGAACATAGTCGAACTGGCTCTAATTACTCCGCTGGCAAGCACCGAGATTGTCGGGATACTGCCCGCCGGAAATGCCTCGTAGCTTCGTGAGATAATCAGTAAAAACGAATGGTGACCGTTGGCAGCCAGAAACAGGATCACAAATATCATTTCCAGCATACTACCCAGTGGCTGAGTTCTCTCACCGGTCAATGGGTCTAAAATCTGAGCCATCGCCAGACCCATTTGTCGTTCGATAATCCG
>Ga0114919_10002758_pt1 | contig 14187 bp, 16 predicted proteins | sample BlataG_FD_88682 | JGI IMG/M metagenome (GOLD analysis project Ga0114919, IMG submission 88682) | Deep subsurface microbial communities from Black Sea to uncover new lineages of life (NeLLi) - Black_00105 metaG | ecosystem: Environmental > Aquatic > Marine > Oceanic > Sediment | place: Atlantic... | reverse complement strand
ATTGCGGGCACCGGGCCGATTGTCGGGCCTGCTATCGGGATTATCTGGGGCTGGCTGCCGGCAATACTCTGGCTGTTGCTCGGCAGTATTTTTATGGGCGCCGTCCACGATTTCGGCTCGCTCGTAGTTTCAATGCGAAACCAGGGCAAAAGCATCTCGGAAGTAGCAGCTAAATACATAAATATTCGAGTGCGGTTTATATTTTTCTGCATTGTGTTTTTGAGTCTGCTCATTGTTATCGCAATATTCGGCGTTGTTATTGCGGCGGTATTTACGAGGTTTCCCAGATCAGTCATCGCGGTCTGGCTTCAGATACCCATCGCAATGACGCTGGGGTATGCGGTCTATAAAAAAGGCGCAAATATCCCTGCTGCAACAGTTATTGCTGTGGCTGGTATGTATCTGTGTATTGCGGTTGGTAGTCGAATGCCCGTTACGCTGGGTACAACCTTTGGAATTCCCGCCACAGGACTGTGGGTGATAATTTTACTGATTTATGCATGGGCGGCATCGACACTGCCGGTGACGATACTTTTGCAGCCGAGGGATTATATCAATGCCTGGCAGCTATTTATCGCTATGGGCCTTCTGGCAAGTGGGGCAGCGGCAGCAGCATTAGGAGGCAATCTATCTCTTGTTGCACCTGCCATTAACCACTCACCACCGGCAGACACACTTCCAATATGGCCTTTTATGTTCGTGATAATCGCCTGCGGTGCTATAAGCGGCTTTCATTCCCTCGTTGCCAGCGGTACAAGTTGTAAACAGATTGCCAGAGAACCGGACAGCTTATTCGTGGGTTACGGCTCAATGCTCCTGGAGAGCACCCTGGCGATGCTGGTTATTATCTGCGTCGGAGCCGGTATTGGTATGGCTTTGAAAGTTGATAACGGAACAATCCTTACAGGCAAGGCCGCCTGGCTGCATCAATACAGCTCCTGGATGGGAGCCAAAGGGCTGTCGGACAAAATTGCACCGGTAGTTATTGGTGCAGCCAATATGATGGGTTCGCTCGGTCTGCCGAAAATGGTCGGCATTACGCTGATGGGTGTATTCATAGCATCGTTTGCCGGCACAACGCTCGATACCTCGGTACGAATCCAGCGTTATGTGGTAAGCGAACTGGCGAGCGATTTGCGAATTCCATATTTGACCAACAGATGGACGGCAACCAGTTTCGCCGTGCTTACAGCGGCAGGGCTGGCCTTTGCCACGGGTGCAGACGGAAAGGGAGCTATGAAGCTCTGGCCGCTGTTCGGCATATCAAACCAGCTCCTTGCCGCCCTCGCCCTGCTGGTGATTACACATTATCTCAAACACAAGGGCGGATTAAAATTCCTGTTTACCGCAATACCCTGCGTCATAATGCTGGTAATTACCAACTGGGCAATGGTGAAAAACGAAATAACTTTTCTTGAAAACCAAAACTGGCTTCTCGTTATAATCGGAGGATGTATCTTTGCGCTGGCTTTGTGGATGACAGTTGAGGCATTGATAACTTTCTGTACCGGCGAACAAAAGCGAGATGAGGTGGCTATTTAGTTCCTGTTGCGGAAAGCGAAAGCCGACAATGTCACCCCCGCGAAGTCGAAGATACTGTTTAGCCGGGCGGCCCCTTGGAAGCCTCAGCAGAAGATATAGGTATCAACTTAAATCGAGCTGTATCAGGCGGCTTCTGCTGCCGATTTAGTTTTATTTCTCCCTTTCGGACAAACTCTTCGGGGAAGTTATAAACGACTTCTCTTTTTAATTGTTCCTCCTTATTGTCTTTTGGTTTATCACTATCAAGAATATACAGTGTCATTTGGGGAAATGGTTGTAGCCTATAAGCCCGTTCTGCCTCAGGAGTTGCCATGATAGCAATGGGAAGCAGTACGTCAGCCAGATTGGTTACCTCAACGTAGTAATTGCCTTGCAAGGTCGGACTTAAGGCGATACTTAGCGTTGGTGCCTTTATTGTGTAATTACTAAGGCGGTCGGGTTCCGGCGGCATTGTAATTTTGACAGGTTGGGGGGCCTCTCTGGTTTGGCCGGCTGCCAGCCTGATGTAGGGTGTTTCTTCGACAGGTGAGACTCTTGCCTGCTCGATTTCCCTGGGTGTCAGGAAAACTTCCGCAATGCGTTTTTCGGCGCCCCAATTTTCCGGCACAAGCATTTCCACCTGCTCCGGCTTAACGGCTGCTTCGTCTATTGGGTTTTGGTCCTCATCTACACACTTTACATCCAACAGCCTGCTGACAAGGCCAATAACCTTGACGGAGAGCATCTCCGGCTTGCAGGATTCGACTTTAAGGCCAAGGTCATCTATTTGGGCGGCTTTCCGCAAGAATGGCAACAGTGGTAAGGAATATGAGTCGGGCTTATTGATTTTTTCTTTTGCAGCATCAAAGTCGAGCTTGAGTCCACCTTGCTCTTCTATTTTTTTGCTTAGATCAGTAATTCTTCGTAAAGGGCCTTTGACAATTAGTTCCTCAATAGAGAATAAAGATGAGCCGTTGAAACTTACCCAAAGTTTTGGGTCGGAATTGACAACACTTATCGCAGCATTGGAAACGGGCAACTCTTCGTCCAGGGCCAGGTCGGCCCAGACCCAGATTAAGATTGTTATGAATACAACAACTGCTATTTTGCCGTACTTGAGGTTTCTTTTCATTTTTGGCCCATTTATTATGTAAAATCTTTATGGCCTTGGCCGGTGTCTTTACCGGGATGCCTCGCCAGAAGCCTCTCGACAATTGGTACATACTCAGCCATCGTGCTGGTCAGCAGCTTTCTTAGCTGGGACTCGCTTATGTTTCGGCTTAACTTTCCCTTCTGGGCAAACGAAATGATACCGGTTTCCTCGCTTACGACTAAACAGGCAGCGTCCGAACCTGCCGTTATGCCTATAGAAGCGCGGTGGCGGGAACCGAGCTCAACGCCGTCAATACTGCCGGCTTCGGCCAAAGGCAACTGTACCCTGGCGGCAACCACTCTATCGCCTCGTATAATAACGGCCATATCGTGAAGGGCGGTGCCGGGGTGAAAAATAGTCTTGAGCAGCTCAGCCGTAACCGCGGCATCGACTCGAACGCCGGTTTCTATAAACTCACCTAAGGCTACCCGCTTCTCAATAACAATGATAGCTCCGGTTTTGGTGGCGGAAAGTTCCGTTACGGCGGTGACCATTTCTTCGACGGTTTTTGCTAACTGCTGCGAAGACGTTGCCCAGAACCTGGGCTGACCTATTCGTATAAGTGCTCTTCGAATTTCGGGCTGAAATGCTGCGACAGTAATGACCAAAACTCCAATCAAAAAGCCCCTATAAAGATGCTCCAGGCGTTCTAATCCAAGCTGCTCGGCTACCAGGTTTAAGATGAGCACGCCTGCAATGAGAATGAATATTACGCTGCGGAATAACCTTTCTCCGCGAGTGCCTTCGAGGAAGTCCACAACCCAGTAAACAACCAGGCCAATAAGAAACAGCTCGATAACAACACGCCACCATTCATACCCTGCCACCCTGTTGAAATAGTCCAGGAACATATCCACAAGTCAAATCCTTTTTACAAGTGCACAAGAGCATAGGAGCACAAGAGGACCGATGATTTACACAACTCTCACTTGTGCCCTTGTGCCCTGCGTATCAGGGTATCCTTTTATCCGTGAGCTTGCTGGGTTTATCCAGGAGCAGAACCTTGTCTATGTCTTGCATCATCTCCTGCTGATTAATACGAAGATTGCGAAGGTGCCTTCTATGACCTTCCGCTACAGTTTCACCCGGCTGCTCGAAAAAAGCACAACTGCAAGGCAGCACAACCAAAGCACACAAGATAATACCCAGCATCATTTTATAGACAAAAACAGAAGTCTTTTTCATCATTTTCCCTTCTTCTGAAATCCAACGAGTCAGCGGCAGCACTCAAACGGTCGTTTTTGTACCCGTCAGTTGGCACGTTTACTATTCTGCCCGGCACAAAATCCACCATCCACTTGTTTTATTATAGCAGCTATGGAGCCGCCTGTCAACTCAAAAAAAAACTTCCTTGTTAGTCCGAGAAAACCGGCTAAAATCCACATTTGAACTTGACTTATAACAGCCAAAATGGTAATAGATAGTTCGAGACAGACAAGAGGAAATAAAAATGGAAAATAATCGACGTGACTTTATTAAGATGGCGGCCACCGGCGTTGTGGCGGCGGTACTGCCTGTGTATGCACGGCAACCAAAAAAAGAGGAAAAGAAGGGCAAATCCGGGGCACAGACGATTCTGCCCCGATGGCGGGGATTCAACCTGCTGGATATGTTCACAATGCGAAGCAAAGGTGATTTCCGGGAAGATGATTTTCGCTGGATGCGCGATTTGGGCTTTGACTTCGTTCGTTTTCCGATGTGCTACCGACTGTGGATAAAAGACGGCGATGACTACAAAATCCACGAACCAATGTTGGCCAAGCTCGACCGGGCTGTGCAGCTCGCCAACAAATACGGTCTCCATGTAAGCCTGAATTTTCACCGCGGACCGGGCTATTCGGTCAACCGCGAATTCAAAGAACCGCATAACCTCTGGAAAGATGCCGAGCCGCTCAAGGCATTCTGCTTTCACTGGCAGATGCTGGCGAAGCGATACAAGGGCATATCGAAGGACAATCTGAGCTTCGACCTTATTAACGAGCCGCCTTCTATCGGCTCTCGTATGAGCCGGGCCGACCATGAGCGCGTAGTCCGTGCGGCGGTGGCGGCGATTCGAAAGATAAATCCCGACCGTATTGTCGTGGCCGATGGTATGAGCTGGGGTAAGGAGCCGGCACCGGAGTTAGCCGACCTCGGCATCGCCCAGAGCTGTCGGGCGTATCAGCCGATGTTCATAAGTCACTATAAGGCCTCCTGGGTCAACAGCAAGAATTATCCCGAGCCGGCCTGGCCCGGCCACGGCTGGGACCGCAAACGCATGGAGCAGCATTATCAGAAATGGGCTGACCTTGCCAGGAAAGGTGTGGGCGTGCACTGCGGGGAAGGCGGCGCATTCAGCAGGACGCCACACAAGGTGGTATTGGCCTGGCTGCGTGACGTCCTTGAAATCCTTACCGGTCACGGTATCGGCCTGGCGCTTTGGAATTTCCGCGGCGCATTCGGCATTCTTGACTCCGGCCGAAGGGACGTGCAGTACGAGGACTTCCACGGCCATAAGCTCGACCGCAAGCTATTGGAACTGCTGCAGGAGTTTAAGAGGCTCTAACAAAACCTGACTTCAAAATGAGGAGCCGCTTCGCGGGATTATCTGAATAGATTCCTCGGCTGCGCTCGGAATGACAAATTTGGTTTTGTTAGAGTGCCTAAATAGTCACGCATCCAGACTGGTTTCTGATGATTGAGAATCTTCATCCTCATATTGGAATATGTCTTCTATGGGCAGACCAAAAGTTCGGGCTATTTTGAAGGCAAGAGGCAGCGAAGGTGCGTACTTGCCGGCTTCGATGGCGATAATCGTCTGGCGGGTTACGCCTACTTTATCAGCCAACTGCTGCTGGGTCATTTCGCCATTTTCAAAACGCAGCCGGCGAATCTGGTTTTTGACCTCATTTTTTGCCATCTTTACCTCCCCGGCCGTACTGAACCAGAACAACCAATGACAAGATGAGCATAAAACAAATAAATGCAACATAAATAATGGCCGACAGTAATGAAATCTTAATGGAAGCTTCTGCTCCGAGCAAAAAAAGTGCAACCAGGTAAGAAATACATAAAATGGTAAATCCGGAAACAGAGGCGGCTATAACGGACCTTTTAATGATAACTCTGTCACGCTCATCGAGTTCTACCTTAGACTTTTTTCTACTTCTATTAAGCCACACGATCGGCAGAACGAAAAAGACAACAGCTAACAACATATGCCACACAATAATTCCTGGCGTTGGAAAACCTTTGTAATCCAAGATACCGGCTAAATCAACTACAGCCACAGCAACCAGCATCGCTGATAAATAAACCCCGAACCAGGCACCTTTCTGTGTCATATTCATGATTTTTCTCCTTTACCTCCCCGACCGTATTGAACCAGAATCGCCACTGAACATACAATTTTCATAAATAGAGCTCCTCCAAAAGCCATCAGCGGCAATGTTATCGTCGGGACAGAGCTCTTTGGCCCCATACCCATGGAAATATGAATTGCTAAACTGGATACAAAAAAACGATCCAGAAGGTTGTATAGGCAAACGATACCGCTCTTTTGACAATAAATTTGTCACGCTCATCACTGACAACCTTGTTCTGGCCCTTTGGTTTTTTAAACAAAAAAGGCTTGAACTTTAAAAGTACTAAAATTCCCACAAACAAAATCCCGATTGTTGAATAACCGCGTATGTGGAATTCTATTGCAACCGCAGTTGAGGTAATAATAATTGTTGCAGTTATGACGATTAAGTTAAACCACGCTAATTTTTGGAATCTATTCATGATTTTTCCTTTTTCAAACTGCGATTTTACTTTCTTTCAATGTAAAGCATACTATACACAATGTAAAGAGAACTATACTTTATGTCAAGTATATTCCACATTTTTTTTTTGCAAAAATTTTTTAAAAAAAATATGCTGTGTCGGGGATTCTTTTGCAGTAAATCATTTGAAAATAAGACGTTAAGCCAAGCAGGGAAGTAATGTATTTTTCGTAAATTTAGGCAGAAACGGTGTTTTTGGCACTTGTACCTGTATGTACTTGAGAAATCGGTTGGCTTGAATTTGTAAGGTACTAACACTGACCATTCTTTGTTGTCATGCAGAGTCGAAGCCGAAGATGCGGCCTTAACAACAGAAAATGGCATTTAATCGCGGGCCAGATTCTTCGCTTCACTTCGTTGCGCTCAGAATGACAAACTACTATATGTGCTTGTATATAAAAGAGTAACGACTATTGATGCCATCGGATAGGTCAGTTTGAGCACAACAGTAGATTGAAGAATCTGCTGCTCAAATTCGCCGGATATTTCCGATATACCTCTTATGACAGTAGTCGATTTGCAGACAAAACAGTGCATATTTTGCGCCGAGACGATTCAGGCTCAGGCCGTCAAGTGCCGGTTCTGCGGGGAATTTTTGAACAGCAAGAAGGCCAAAGCCCTTCAAAACAGTTCAGAATCGAATTCGCAGTCGTCCGAGGACGAAGAAGCCGATGATAAAATCCTGTTCGCGGGTAAGCCATCTTTGTGGGGGATGGCGCCGGCGGTGGTCAAGGGTCTGTTCTTTCTCGTTATGGCAGGTTGTTTGATAAAGCTGCCTCTCGAAAGCATGGCTGATGACCTGCTGGGTTTGAAACTTACCGACAATCAGGCGTTGGCGTTCGGTCAATACAGGGTACTTGCCGGATTTGGGCTTACCACAGTTGTTGTCCTTATACTTATTATAAAGATGGTCAGGCTCAAGATGATATACTACGAAGTTACGCCAGAGAGGATTGAGTGGGGACGGGGTATTTTCGACAGAAGAGTAGACAACCTGGATATGTTCAGAGTGATTGACCTGAAGATGCGCAGGAGCCTGTTCGACTGTATTGTCGGGATAGGCACCGTGGGTTTGGTAACAACCGACAAAACGGACCCGGAGTTCGACTTCGAAAAGATACGAAGGCCTCGCCAACTCTACGACATTATCAAAGAAGCCAGCCTTGATGCAGACCAGCGAAACCGTGTCATGCACCTGGAGTAATGAGTTGGCAGGACCTTTAGATTAGCTGCTTGCAATCAATTATCGCTGCTTGTTCGTGTTTAAGTAACTTTGTTTTTAAGGCCTTTCCTCCGGCGACGGAGAAGCCGCCGATTTTGCCATCGCTGCGGACTATGCGGTGGCAGGGAATAATCAAGGGCAGCGGATTTTTGGCAAGTGCGCTGCCGACGGCTCTGGCAGCGGCGGGTCGGCCTATTTTTTTCGCTAATCCGGAATAGCTCATCGTCCGGCCAAAACCAATATTTCTGCAGGCATTCAAAGCCGAGCTTAGAAAAGAACTGAATCCATCCAATACGATGGGGACATTCACGAAATTTATGCAGGCACCTTCAAAATAAGCGATTATCTGTTCCTGGGCCGTCTTGAAGAAGGTTTTGTCAAACTCGATTCTGGATAGTTGATTCTGGATACTCGATACTCGATTCCCGATAGTCGGTTCTCGATTTACAGGTGGCAAGCTCTTTAGAAGCTGACCTTTTATTTTCTCTGGCACCGGCCCAGGCAGACAAGTTCGCAAAAGCCCATATTCTGTGCCGGCAAGGCCGAAATAGCCCCATCTGGTCTCGAAAATCGTATATTTTATCGTTTTTTGCATTTTTTACTTATAATTCACCGATGAAATATTATCTAATGGGCCAAATTCATTGACGCAAGAGCAAAATTCTGTTAGATATGTTGGTTTTTATAAAAATTGTCGACGGTGTTCAGTAATAAAGATTTGCTTATAATCTCGTTTTTAATTAGTTCCAGTTGCGGAAAGCTGAAATTGGCAATGTCACCCCTGCAAAAGCAGGGGTCTATGGCCTAAAAACTGGATTCCCGCTCCGTCTAAAGCCGGATCTGCGATTTCGCGGGAATGACAAAATGTTGTTTCCGCAACAGGTACTAATTAACAAAAGGAAAAAATCAGACGCAGATTACGCTGATTAACGCAGATGTTTAATAATTTTTGAACTTTCAGCGTAATCTGCGAAATCAGCGTCAAAATTGTGTTTGGGCTTTGAGCTTATGTCACTTGAAGAATTGAGAAAACGGATAGACGAACTCGACCATCAGCTTGTGAAGCTGCTTAACGAGCGTGCGCACGTTGTGGTAGAGATAGGTAATCTCAAGAACAAGGCCGGCAAGGCGGTTTATGCCCCGGACCGCGAAAAAGAGGTGTTGGCCAAGATTGCCGAGGCTAATAAAGGCCCGCTGCCGGACAAGTGCCTGGTGGCGATTTGGCGTGAGCTGATGAGCGGCTCTTTTGTGTTAGAGAGGCCGTTGCGAATCGGCTATCTTGGTCCCGGCGGCAGCTTCAGCCACACTGCGTCCATGCTCAAATTCGGCCAGAGCGTCGAATATGAGCCGCTGGCGGATATCACAAGTATCTTTGATGAAGTCAGCAAGGGTCATTGTGATTTGGGTCTTGCTCCAATAGAGAATACCATGGGCGGCGGCGTAATAGAGACACTCGATGCGCTGATAGATTCAGATGTGAAGGTCTGCGCCGAGGTTCTAATGGCAATTCACCATAATCTTCTTGCGAATTGTTCGCTGGAAGAGATTGAGAAGATTTACTCGAAGCCGGAGGTATTTGCCCAGTGCCGAAACTGGTTAAGCGCCACTTTTAAGGAGGCTCAGACAGTGCCGGTTGCTTCCACCGCCAGGGCTGCGCAACTGGCCGCAGAAGAACCGGGCGCTGCAGCGATTGGCTCCAGAGTCGCAGCGGAGCTGTATGGTCTGCGAATCATCTGCGAAAATGTCGAGGATATTGCTAATAATGTAACCAGATTTCTGGTGCTCAGCCGAGAGGATGCGAAGCCGACAGGTGAAGACAAGACCGCTATACTGTTTAGCACGGCTCATAAGGCCGGCGCCCTGGCTGATGTGCTTGATGTTTTCAAGCAACACGATATCAATCTGACTAATATAGAATCCAGGCCGAGCAAGAAAAGGCAGTGGGAATACTATTTCTTCGTGGATTTTGTTGGACACAGGACAGAGAAACAAGTTCAAAAGGGAATGGAAGAGGCCCGTAAGCATTGTCTGCAGCTTTCGATATTAGGCAGTTTTCCGAGGGCAACCGAATTGCTTTAATCGTGTTCGTAGTTCATCGATGACCTACGGACTATGAGCTGTTTTTAGGAGAGTTTTTATGAGAAAGCCATTTGTGGCCGGCAACTGGAAAATGAACACCGACAGTCACACCAGCGTAAATCTGGCTGAGAAGATTGCTTCCGTGTCTTCTGAGACAGCGGACCAGAGCGTTAGCGTGGCGGTTTTTCCGCCTTTTGTTTATTTGCAAATGGTGTTCAAGGCCCTTAGCGTATCGAACGTTGCGGTGGGCGCGCAGGATTTTTACTTTGAGCAAAACGGGGCTTTTACCGGCGAGATAAGTGCGTTGATGCTGAAGGATATCGGCTGCACCTATGTCTTGTGTGGTCACTCGGAGCGCCGGCACGTTATCGGCGAGACTGACGAGTTAATAAATAAAAAAGTTACCGCTGCAATTTCCGGCGGTCTTCTGCCGATATTATGTGTGGGCGAGCTGCTTGAAGAGCGCAAGGCTGATAAGACAAACGAAGTAATAACTCGACAGATAAAAAAAGGTCTGGCCGGCCTTAATGCTGAGAAGGTGTCCGCGGTGACCATGGCGTATGAACCTGTCTGGGCCATTGGGACAGGCCTGACAGCAACGCCGCAGCAGGCGCAGGAGGCACACGATTTTGTACGGAAGCTGCTTGCTGAAATGTACGATGCCCAATTGGCTGAGGAAATCCGCATTCTTTACGGCGGCTCGGTGAAGCCCGACAATGCTGTGGAGTTGATGCGTCAGCAGGATGTAGACGGTGTGCTGGTCGGCGGGGCAAGTCTGAAGGCAGATGATTTTTCGGTGATAATTCGGGCGGCAGTGTAATTGACAATTGACTCTTTACTATTGAAAAAGAAGGGACAGACGCTCCATGTCCGTTACAATGGTAAGAAAATGGTAAATAGTCAATTGAAAGGGGAACGAATATGACTGTTTTTCCATTGTTAGCAGTATCTTTTATTATGAAGGTCGTTGCTGTGCTTTTTATGATTTGCGCGGTGGCACTTATTCTAATCATTTTGGTTCAGAAGGGCAGAGGCGGTGGTTTGAGTGCGGCGCTTGGCGGCGGCATAGCTGGCGGGATTCTGGGCTCCAAAACCGGAGATTTTTTGACCTGGGTCACAATAGTGCTTGTGGGTATATTTCTTACTCTTGCAGTAGTGATGGCCAAATTCTACAAACCATCTATCAGCGATTTTGGCGAAGGTGCGCCACCGGCAGCTACCGTCCCTAAAGAACCGCCGCCTACAGTTCCTACGGAGCCTCCGCGAGGTCCGGAGCTGCCATCGGTGATTGACGAGGTCGGGACTACAGCAGACAGCGAAAGTAGTGATGCAAATTCGCCCGGCGTAAGGTGAAAAGTTACATAAGCGCGCCATAACAAAGGGAAGCGCATTTGGCTGAATTAGCGTGAAAGTGCAGCGGCTATGATAAGTAGTATGACCGGATATGGAGACGCAGAGAGTCAGTTCGATGGCATAACCTACACGGTGGCAATCAAGACGGTCAACAACCGTTATTTCAAGGTCAATATAAAATTACCGGAGGCGGCGGCGTTTCTGGAAGAAGATATTGAAAAGCTCCTGCGAAGTAATTTGTCGCGCGGGACAGTAAATTATGTGCTTCGGTTCAAGAATGCCTCAGCGAAAGTGCTCTTTGATATAGACGAGACGGCTTTGCGTGCCCTTATGGAAAGATTGAGTCGGATTGCCTCCTCGGCTGATATAAAATGCCCAATTGACGTTGGCGGTTTGCTTAACCTGCCGGGGATATTGGAGCCGGCATCGCCGGATGAAGAAACAGTCGAACAAATGAAGAAGGCCGTCCTGGAAATCAGCGGGGAGGCAATAGAGAAGCTCAAACAAATGCGCGCCGCCGAAGGAGCTGCTCTTGAAGCTGATTTTAACAAGCACTGCAGTGCTATAAAACAGGACCTTGAGCGAATACGCGCTCGCAGTGCGGTTGTCCTGCAGGGATATGCCGAGAGACTAAAGAAGAGAGTTAATGAACTGCTCGCGGATGCGAAACTGAAATTGGATGAAGAAACGCTTGCCAGAGAAGTGGCGGTCTTTGCCGAAAGGTCAGATATATCTGAGGAGATAGCTCGGCTGGATTGGCATCTGCGGCAACTGCAGCAGAGCTGTCAGACGGATGGCCCGGCCGCCGGGCGCAAGTTAGAGTTTATCAGTCAGGAGATGCTTAGAGAAGCCAACACCATTGCCAGCAAGGCCTCTGATACCGAGATTTTCAGTTGCGTGGTCGACATAAAATGCTGGATAGACCGGATAAAGGAACAAGCTCAGAATGTAGAGTGACATTTCGTACTGCGTATATTATTCGCATAATACATCGCACGCGACGCACAACTAAAACATGAACGAGACAAAGGACAGATATGGCAAAGTGGTGATAGTGAGCGGCCCGTCCGGTGTTGGCAAGAGCACTATCTGCAAAGAGGTTGCTGGGCGGCTAAATAATGTTTATATTAGCGTTTCGGTTACCACCCGGCCGAGGAGTCAGGCCGAAGTTGACGGGCGGGATTATTGGTTTATCTCGGAGAATGAGTTTCAGCGGCGCATTGATAAGGGCGAGCTTTTGGAATATGCCGAGGTGTTCGGCCATCTATACGGGACACCAAAGGACAAGGTAGAAGAGGCGTTGCAAGACGCACGCACAGTTATTTTGGAAATCGACGTTCAAGGTGCGAAAAAGGTCAAGCGCATATACCAGGATGCAGTGATGATTTTTGTTTTCCCGCCGAGTCAAAGGGAGTTGGCGGAGCGTATGAAGCTCAGGGGCAGAGAAAACGGTCAAAGTGCCGAAGAAAGATTGGAAGGGGCGAGTGGAGAAATGGCTGCCGCCTGGCAATATTATAAACACATGGTGATAAACGAAGATTTGCAGCAGGCTGTAAATGAGATGGTAGAAATTATCCAGGGACTCCAGTGATAGAAGGTGTTTGGTAACCAGCCGGCAGAATTGAGAAAAAATAGCTGTGAATTAGTACGAATTTGTGTAAATTTGTGTTTAGGCTTTGAAGTAAACCGGAGAAAAAATAATGATAGAGGAGCTTAAGAGCACCGAGCTAATCAAAAAAGTTGGGGGTAGATTCAAATTAACGGCACTGATTCAAAAACGCCTGGACGAGCTGGTGCAGGGTTCTCGGCCGCTGATTGAGGATGCCGAAGGCCTAACAATGCTGGAAATCGTTATTCAGGAAATTCTGCAGGACAAAATCACCGTCGAGACCAAAGACAGCAAGATTAAAGATAAAGAAAAAGATTAACCGCATTACGCAGCTAACGAAATCGAATTGACAATGCCGCAAAAAAGATAAATATGAGAATTAAAGATTTAAATATTTTACTGGGTGTCAGTGGTGGAATCGCTGCATACAAGGCGGTCGATTTGGCCAGTAAGCTGACCGTTGCCGGCGCGAGGGTGAAAACGGTGATGACGGAAAACGCCTGCCGGTTTGTCGGGCCGAAAAGCTTCGAGGCGGTCACCGGCTCAGCGGTCTTTACGAGTTTGTGGAGTAAGTCTGAAGAACATAGAATCAAACATGTAAGTCTTGTCGACTGGGCTGATATTGTTGTTGTGGCCCCTGCGACGGCCAATATTATTGGCAAAGTTGCAAACGGCATCTGCGATGATTTGCTCAGTGCAACTTTTTGTGTTTGTTGGCAAAAGCCGATACTTCTGGCGCCGGCGATGAATGGTAATATGTGGAACAACCCCGTTGTGCAGCGCAATCTAAAGCTTCTCAAGGAAATGGGATTCAACTCGATAGGTCCCACAAAAGGCCGGCTCGCTGACGGGACAATTGCAGAGGGCAGGATGTCGGAGCCGAAGGATATTTTAGAGCGAATCGAAAAAATCGCCGAGAACATCAAACGCCAATAGTCAAGCGTGAGGCGAGATACGCTTCACGAGATACGAAATTATGCGGTTTTTAATCACAGCAGGCGGCACGCGGGAATACATTGACCCTGTCCGTTTTATTACCAACGCAAGCAGCGGCAGGATGGGTTATGCACTCACCGGTGCAGCTCAAAAGGCAGGCCATAAGGTAACGCTTATCAGCGCTTCGGATTTACAGCCGCCGGTCGGTGTCGAATTTGTCGGCGTCGATAGTGCGGCCGAGATGTTCGTGGTGGTAAAAAAACATTTCCCTCGATGCAATTGTTTGATAATGGCAGCGGCGGTTTCTGATTACACTCCTTTCCGGCCGGCCAAGGCGAAAATAAGAAAGACCAACAAGCCCTTAGCCATCAAACTAAAGCCCACAGTTGATATTCTGAAATGGGCAGGCCGGCATAAAAAGAAAAATCAAGTTGTTGTTGGTTTTGCCCTCGAAGATAAAAATCTTCGGGCAAATGCGGGGAAAAAATTAAAGGAAAAGAACCTCGAT
>Ga0114919_10002754_pt1 | contig 14198 bp, 10 predicted proteins | sample BlataG_FD_88682 | JGI IMG/M metagenome (GOLD analysis project Ga0114919, IMG submission 88682) | Deep subsurface microbial communities from Black Sea to uncover new lineages of life (NeLLi) - Black_00105 metaG | ecosystem: Environmental > Aquatic > Marine > Oceanic > Sediment | place: Atlantic... | reverse complement strand
TTAAAAAGCGGTCAGACGACTTTGTCAAATAAAATATAAAAATTAAACATCATATAATCAATTCATTAAAAAAGTCGTCAGACCGCTACATCTGGTAATCAAACCTTTTTATACCGGACTCATCCATTATTTGCTCAAGTTCAATCCAGGTTTCTGCCAACAAGACAAATTAGTGAACATGTAAAATATCATATAAGGAATGAAGCACCAAAAGTAAAGATGCAGAAAGTTGATATTCAAAAATTATTGGAAGAAGATAAAAAGGAATCAAAATTGGATGTTCCAATGCGCTTCGGAACTGCACTTGATGTTAATCTTGATATTTCCTCAAGTGGTGAATGGTTTGAAATTGATTCAGGTAGGGTTTGGAAACTTGAGGTATCAAGTGATGGCGCATACTCTATCAATATGATCTTCGACAAGTTTAATATACCTGAAGGAGGAGAACTATTTATTTACAGTACAGATAATTCAATGGCCTTTGGCCCAATAACTTATTTACAAAACAATGATAGAAATCGATTTTCAACTGACTTAATAAAAGGAAGTAGTGTGATAATTGAATTATTTGAACCTTATGCCGTAAAAAATAATACATTACTAAGAATTGATAAAGTAATTCATGGTTATATAAATATGTTTAATGGTTATGTAATTTCAGATCCAGATCATGATTCTGAAAATTGCAATAATGATGTTGATTGTCCAGAATTTAGCCCTTGGCAAGAACAAAGCGATGCAGTTGCCCTTGTTATATTAGCCGATGGTACAAGATTGTGTTCAGGCTGCTTAATGAATAATACTAACAATGATTTCATACCATATTTTTTAACAGCGTTCCATTGTATAGATATCGGCGACCCTCATATTCCAAAATGGACATGGAACGGCTATACATGGATTCATACTGATCCTGATGAAGCAGATGGTGTACTTCTAACCTACGAGATAGATGAAGCAGAAGATTGGTTATTTAGGTATCAATATAAAAGCCCATCTCCAGTTTGTGATGGAAGTGAAACAATGTCAGATGATGCAGACTTTTTTTCTTTTAATGGTTCGACTTTTAGAGCTGGTTGGGGCAATACTGACTTTGCCCTTGTTGAAATGAATACCACGCCGCATAGAGGCAATAGATTATTTTTTGCTGGTTATTCTAGGTCAACTTCAGGAGCTATAACGTCAGTTGGTATTCATCATCCAAGAGGTGATGTTATGAAAATATCAAAGGAAAATGGTTCAGCGGTAGCAACCGATTGGGATGGAAATGGAGTGAATAATCATTGGTTGGTTAATTTTGATGATGGAGTTGTACAGCATGGTTCATCAGGTTCACCATTATTTGATCAAAACCGAAGAGTTGTTGGACAATTGCACGGAAATGATGAGTATAATGGAAATTTATCTTATTGTTCACAACCTAGAGCTTTGTATGGTCGTTTTGATATATCTTGGAATGGCAACAATACAAATAATACAAGATTAAGAAACTGGCTTGATATTCATGGGATTATTGGCGTAAACGGGACCTTCAATGGTGCTTACATGCCTTGCCCATGTACAACGCTATCAAACCTCACATGGAGTTCAAATGCCAGCTATAGCAATTGCCAGATTAGTATTACAAATGGTACTGTTAATAATAATGCAACCGTAACTTTCGATGCTGAATCAGAAGTAATTATTAATGGTAGTTTTAATGTCCAATCTGGTTCAACATTAAATTTAAGATAATAATAAACAAGTAATTAACTTTTAAAGAATAAAGAAATGAAAACAAATAAAATAGTTTTAATCATTGTGATGTTTGCCTTCTCTGTTCAAGCATTTCCTCAATTAACATATACAAACAATGGTATGCTTGGTATAAGAAGAACTCCTTCTTACAATTTAGATGTTGAAGGAACTACCCGTTTAAACGGTTATGTAGGCATTAATGGTCCTGTTCCTGCGGGATATCCTTTAGGTATAAGAAGTTACTATGGAGAAGAAATAAGGATTAATCCAGGTTATAGTTCAAGTGAGATAGGCGCTAGTACTGACAAGATAGACTTTTGGTGGAATTCAACAATTGGTCATAATAGCCTTTATGCACACAGATTTTATCAAGTGTCTGATATAAAGTTGAAAAGTAACATTATGCCAATAACGGAAGGACTTAATAAAGTGATGAGACTTAAAGGAGTTCAATACAATTTTAAAAACGACTCAACAGACATGAATAATACTACACTAAAAAATATTGGATTCATTGCTCAGGAATTAGAAGGGGTTGTACCTGAAGCTATATCGGAATCTCACGGATATAAGATGATAGATTATAATACAATCATACCATTACTTGTTGAGGCAATCAAGGAACAGCAATCAATTATTGAAGATTTAAACGAGAAAATAAATTCGATTAATGAAGAAAGTTCTTCCAATCTAAAAAGTGCAATGATAAACTCAACCAAAAGTGAGAATGAAAATACCGGGCAGGCTGTTCTATACCAGAATAAACCAAATCCATTTATGATTGATACGGAAATAAACTTCTATATACCTGATGAAATTGTTGAAGCTTTAATTTGCCTATATGATTTGCAAGGCATACAAATAAAAAGAATATCAATCGAAAATAGAGGACACTCGAATATAAAGATATTTGGAAGTGAATTACAGCCTGGAATGTATTTGTACACATTAATGACAGATGGACGAGAAATTGATACCAAAAGAATGATCCTTACTGATTAAGATATATACTTGTTAGCATGTATTAATATGAAAAACAAACTTACAGTAATATTATTAATCTTTATGATTCCAATAATGAGTTGTAAAAAAAAGGAGGTTGATTATGTCAAGGGTGAATTAATTTTCTCAATTTATGATTTTATATCTTTCGAAAGAACATACAGCCTAGTCGACTCACTGAATTTGAAAATAAACTACATATATGATTATACATATGAATCAGTAACTTCTGAAGATAGTATTGAAATATTAGAAACAGTATTAAGTACAAAAGTTTATTTGACTTCTCAAGGCAGATCATATACAGTTACTCAAATTGATTCTATAACTAAAATAAATGTTAATTTTTTTGATTTTGATAACAATGACGCTATCGACTGGTTCAGTACGGTTGTGTCGTTTAGTTTATTTGAAAACGTTACGGAAAGCTCTAATAAATGGGGGATATTGAAAGTTCCAGAAGGAGAAGAACAATTTTGGGTTGACGAATTGAAAAAATATGAAATAGTACAATTTGCAAGTTTAAACCATAATAATATTGTACTAAGAAACTAAAATAACACCTGCTAATATTTGTAAATAAACCTGACCCTGAAATCAGCAACCAAAATCCAGTATCCAGTCAAACGAGTATCAAACTAAGCAAAGCGATCTCATGAGCGTAAGTGAATAATGACCAAACAGGGAACCGAAAACTGTCCGCAGGTGGATGCTTTCGGTAAAAACCCGGAACCCGCAACCCGTAACCCGAAACAGAGAATCATTAAGTCCAAAGGTAATCATTGATTATTTTTTTTATCTTTAGAGATAATATTACCTGAACCTGACATGAATTTACAAAATCATATTTTTTATATAATCAAGTAGAGTCTGTTTATAAAATCAGCTATATTTTAAACAAAGCACCTGCCAAAGGCATGCCTTCGGCAAAAAAACAATATTCTCCGAAGGAGTCCTTCGGACAAATAACAAATAAGCTCCAATCCCGAAACATCGGGACAAATTCTAAAACGTATACTAACCCATCTCCTTAAAATATGACCGTAAAAATTATTGAAGTCAAAACCAAGAAAGATCTCAGAAAATATATCCATATTCCTGAAAAGATCCATGTAAATGACAAAAATTGGGTCCCTCCCATTTATGCAGATGAATGGAATTTTTATAATCCTAAGAAGAACAAATCGTTTTCTTATTGTGACACAGTACTCTTGCTGGCATTAAAGGATGGGAAAGTGGCCGGCCGTATCATGGGTATAATCAATCACAGGTACAACGAAATTAAGCAGGAAAAGCATGGAAGGTTTGAGTTTCTCGAATGCTGGGATGATCCGGATGTTGCCCATGCTTTGATCAGCCATGTTGAAAACTGGGCAAAAGAGAGAGGGATGAATCATCTGGTCGGCCCTCTTGGTTTTTCCGATAAAGATCCCCAGGGTTTCCTGATCGAAGGATTTAATCATATGGCAATAATCGCCACCACCTATAACAGGGAATATATGGTAAAATTGACCGCCGGTGAAGGGTATACCAAGAATGTCGATCTGATCGATTATTTAGTAAATGTTCCGGGTGATATGCCCGAAATATATAAAAGAATATACAAACGCGTTTCACATAGGGCCGACTTTAAAATCGTTGAGTTTTCCAGCCGTAAGGAAATCAAACCGTATATTATACCTGTTCTTCAGCTTATGAACGAAACCTATAGTGAAATATATGGTTTTGTTCCTCTTGATGAAAAAGAAATGGTTGATCTTGCAAAACGTTACCTTCCTATTCTCCACCCGGATTTTATTAAATTGGTCCTTATCGAAAAAGAACCGGTTGGGTTTGTAGTTGGCATCCCTGACTTGAGCACCGGTCTTAAAAAAGCAAAAGGTCGTTTATTCCCTTTCGGAATATTTAAGATCTTCAGGGCAATGAAAAAAAGCAAACGGTTGAATCTTCTGCTCGGAGCTATCAAACCAAAATACCAGGGTCTTGGAATCGATGTTATGATGGGGGTAAAAATGCTGGAGACAGCTATCCAACATGGCATGACTGAAATCGAAAGTCATCTTATACTGGAAAACAATCACAAAATGAATGGAGAGGTGATAAAAGCAGGGGGTAAGGTATATAAACGTTTTCGTATTTATAAAAAGGCATTGTGAAAGAATGCGTGCCACGGTTCTCCCGAAGGGATACCTTTGGTAAAAACAAGGATGCGTGCCACGGTTCTCCCTGCCATAGGCATTCTCCCGAAGGGATTCCTACGGAGCTTCGGAAGAAGGGATACCTTTGGTGAAAACCGTGACACGCATTATAATTTGTATGAAAATCCAATACTGAATACCTCTTTAAACTGTAGCCGTGGTCCGGTTCCTATTTTTACTCCTTCATTATTAAATAAAGGCACTTTTACATCATCATCATAAATGATATGGGTGGAGATAACAGCATCCATATAAAAAGTGATTTTCATTCTCAGAATAACCTCCCAATCAATATCGATGTTCTGTGGATTTTTCACATAATTCGTAAATAATGACAGCTTGTTTTCAAGGGATATATCGTCATTGAAGTTATACTTGAATCTCGCTTTTATAAATGCTCCCATTTCGTTTTTTGCCTTCCGGTCCTTGTCGATACCGTATTTTGTTTGGTCGATCAATGCGGTATCGGTTACAAAAGTAGATATTGAGGTTAACGGAGAAACCAAAAGTGAGGTTTGGATATTGGGTTTATAGTCCAAACCCAGAGCAAAGACAAGGTATCCCGGCGCCAAAAAAGTTGATACAGCAACCGAATCATTTGGATAATTATATCCTCTGGCAATCTGGCTCTTAAAACTAACAAGGAAACTGTAATACCAGTACTTTATCCCTTTTGCACCATTTTTTTCCATATTCGAGTAGGTATGCATAGTTTCTGCTATTTCTTTTACAGATTTCCCTTCATAAGCATATTTCCCTAAACCGCCAAAAGCTTTTTGTCCGAATTTTGAGTTGATCTCAAACATATCCTCATTTTTCCGTAATCTTTTTTCCCCCGATTTAATCAATCCATATTTAAATCTGGCGTTATTATCCCATTTTGTATTGCCACTGGAATAATTTGCAAACATATTAACCTCGGTAAGAGTTGAGATTGAACTTTCTCCTCCTTTTGCCCAATTTGAGATAACACCTTGCGCCAGATTAATGGATCCGATGCCGCCTGTTTTCCAGTATTGTGATTTTATGAAAATAGGGGTCATTTTCCGCAGGGCTTTATCCTCTTCTTCCGGTAAAACAAAACTATCAATTTGCCGGTGTTTTCGTAATTTTCCGAAATATACATTATCATCCAGCATAAACTTAAGGGAATACCGGTTATCATTTTCAATCCAAATACCAATCGAATCCATCAGTTCATTCTTAAGCCAAAAACGGGTGAAATCACTTTCTCGTCGTTTTAACCAAACATTCGTTGAATCATTAGCCAGGTTTTTTAGCCAAATTTGAGCCGAATCATTTTCAATATGGCCAATTAGCAAATCAACAGCATACCGGATCGAATCACCTGTTCCAATACTAAAAAGGCTCCTGACCGGTAATACGATTGAATCTCCAACTGCCAGACGGATCGTGTCATTAATGGTAAGCCTGGTTGAATCAGTAAAAATTATCTGAATGGAGTCTGTTTCCGGTACACTTAACCCTAAAGAAGGGATTGAGTCAGGCTGAAAAACACCTGATGTATCCACTTCGGGCAGGAGGGTTGTGTCTTGTGGAGATATAGCTAATGTGTCCTGATAAGCAACCTGAATAGTATCCGGTATTAAAAAAATGCTGTCAAATGGAAGAATCTCAGGCAGTATTTCCTCCGGTACAAAAGCCGTATCCTTTTTCTCCTTTACCGGTACCGGCGGTACTTGCCATGTCGAATAAGAATACTTTTTAAAATAATAAATTACCGAATCAATCGGATCAATTTCAACATATGCTATTAAATTCCCGATGGCATTGCGTAAAGGATCATCTTTGGCCTCCCAAAGACTTCCATTTTTATATAAATCCTTCAGATAATTCAGGGCGAATTGGATTGAATCAACCTCATATGTTTCAATGGTATCGATCCCCGGTATATTCAATGAATCAGGACTTATGCCGACTTCAATTGAATCCGTCTGCTGAACTTTTACAGTATCCTCCTGTGCAAAAAGATTTAAAAAACCAGTCTGCAAAAGCAAGAATATGACAACCTTTTTCATAATAAAAATTATATAATAATGATATTTTAACGCTATATCAGTTATCTTTGTTATATAGTGCAAATTGAATGAAAATACTATTCAGATATTCCTTTATTGTAAAATTTCTCTATTTGAATATCAAAAATAGAGACACCTGTCATTTTTTCAAATAATTTTGTAATTAAAATTTCATTTTCCCCTGATTATTTTTTCGAATCTTTCCGGACACGAAATACCCTCAATTCTTAATCTTCCCATTTATAAGAATTTACCGGCTTTACTTCGATTCAGGATCGAAGATTATATTTGAACCCGCGAAAAGCAGTACAAAAGAAAAACCATAAGAGAAATAGCAAGGGAAATGTTTAGCTATGCTGATGGCATGACCATATGGCTGATCGTGATCCTGTTACACGGCATAACCGTTATCCCGGCCTTGAGTTGGTACGGCTTGCCATTCCCAGAAGAGTCTATACCAATAACCATATGGATGTGGTAGCTGTTGCACTGAAAAATGTATTCGATAAACGTTTAAATATTAAAAGAGGTGTGAAAATAACCAAAGAAGCTCCTATTTTGAGGCATTTTACAATCGAATTGGAAAGGCTCTGAAGAATTTAAGATTTGTGATTTGTGAATAATGAATTGTCCTTTATTAATGTGAATGGTGACAGGTGAATGGTTAGGATGCTGGGTACTGGGTGCTGGGTGCTGGGTACTGGGTGCTGGGTGCTGGGTACTGGCGAAGGAGCGAAATGTAGAGCCGAATTGTATTCGGCTGGAAAAAGACCTGCCAGGGTCTGCGGGCAGGCTAGCAGGGAAGGAAGACCTGGCAGAGTCTGGGAAGGAAAGGTTGAGGTTCGAGTGGTTTGTGTGTTAGATTGTGGGAACGAGTAATTTTGAATTTTATGTTTAACCTGTAGACATATATTAAGATAAGACACGGAGAGCAAAGAGCCATGTTCAATGGCAGTAGCAGTGTTAGTTAAAAATCAACAGAAGGCAGTTTTTAATTTGCAAAGAAAATATCGAATATCGAACACCGAACTAAACGAAGCGATCTCATAAGCGATATCGAATAATAATGAATGATGAAGTGAAAAAGACAGTAGCAGTAACAGGAGGCAGGATTGAAAGGATGAGTGAGGAAAGATGAAGGACTGGGTGACGGGGAGATGGGGAGACTGGGTAATTGGGAGAATTTAGGGATTTCGGATTAGCAGGAAGCAGGAAAAGTAGGCAGAAGGAGCAGGGCGCTGAGCGAGGTGAGAAAGATAGAAAGAACCTCGGAGAGGTTCGATTATTGTAGAAAACAGAGTCTGTAAGTAAAAGCGCCGGAACTACCGGTTTTGATTAGTGTTACAGCCGTTTCATCCGGCGCAAAATGACAGACAAGGCAATAAGTAAAAAAGTAAAAAGGGTGCTGGGTATAATGAATTTCTGCAATAGGTATCCCACAGGAGACTATCGAACTAAAGCAAAACGATCTTATTAACGTAAGCGAATAATGACCAAACGAGGACCTGAAAACTGTCCGCAGGTGGATGCCTTCGGCAAAAACCCGGAACACTAAACTCGCAACCCGGAAATCAATTACAACCTTTCCTTTTTCAAAATCCTTGTATTATTATTATGTTTATGCTTTTATAAAACGATTTGATTTAGAGTGAAGGATCTTACCACCGGTAAAGAGAGTGGAGTTATTTTTCAGTTTGCATTACCTATGATACTTGGCAATGTATTCCAGCAATTTTATAATATTGTCGATAGTATCATCGTTGGAAATTTTATTGGAAAGGAAGCTCTGGCTGCCGTGGGTGCTTCTTTCCCAATTATATTTACCCTGATCTCATTGATAATAGGAATAGCATCAGGAACGACCATTGTAATCGCACAATACTTTGGTGCTAAAGATATTATCAGTGTAAAAAAAGCCATTAATACCTTATATGTTTTTCTTTTTTTTGCTGCTATTTTCACAACAATCGTTGGAATATTAATAAGCGAACACCTTTTCAGGCTCTTACAACTCCCTGCAGAAATCCTGCCGCAGGCAAAATCATACCTTAATATTTTTCTTCTGGGTACCCTGGCTTTTTTCGGATATAGCGGTACAAGTGCAATTCTCAGGGGGCTGGGGGATTCTAAAACCCCTCTCTATTTTTTAATTATATCAACAATATTCAATATTGCCTTCGACCTGTTATTTGTATTGGTGTTTAAATGGGGGATCGCTGGTGTGGCAATTGCCACAATTATTTCACAGGCAGGGGCATTTATAACAGCCATCCTGTACCTAAACCGGTACCATAAGATCATTCAATTTTCGTTCAGGGAATTAAAATTCGACAGGGAAATTTTCCTGCAAAGCTCCAGGATCGGACTGCCAACCGGATTTCAACATACATTTGTAGCACTTGGCATGATGGCATTGATCGGAATTGTCAATACTTTCGGAACGGATGTAATTGCAGCATATACAGTTGCAGGCAGGATTGATTCCATTGCCTCTTTACCGGCAATGAATTTCTCAGCGGCGCTGGCAACTTTTGTGGGACAAAATCTTGGTGCTAACAAACCCGGCCGGGTGAGAAACGGATTTAAAGCAACCCTGCTAATGTCATCTTCTGTTTCGGTAGCAGTTACCATAATGGTAATCCTTTTTGGCAACTTTCTTATGAGTCTTTTTTCCCCCGACCCTGAAGTAATCCGGATCGGAAAAGAATATCTTATTATTGTCAGTGCATTTTATATTGTCTTATCCACGCTATTTACAACTCATGGAGTATTAAGGGGAGCCGGCGACACACTCATCCCAATGTTTATCACCCTGGTCTCACTTTGGCTTGTCCGAATACCACTTTCCTGGTATTTATCCCGGAGAATGGGAGAAACCGGTATCTGGTGGGCTATTCCGATCGGATGGTTCTTAGGAATGTTTGTATCCTATATTTATTACCTTACAGGGAAATGGAAAACAAAGGTTGTGGTAAAATATACAAGATAAAAGGAAAAGGAAATATTGAATATCGAACACCGAATTACGAATGTTTTGCGCAGCAAAACCTCACGCCTGTCCCGTTTTTTCAGGGAGTGGCATTTGTGTTAGATTGTGGGAACGAGTAATAATGAATACCCAATATCGAATGATGAATGATCGGGTAACTGGGAGAGACCTGGCAGAGTCTGGGAAGGGAAGGCTGAGGTTAAGGTGACTGGGGAACTGTGTGACTGTGAGAAAGGGAGAGAGGAGACTTAGAGACATGGTGACTAAGAGACGGGGAGAACCTGTGAAATAGTGGCGGAGCCACTGCTGCGCAGCAGCATTTCACCCCAGAGAAATAGAAAGAATTTCACGGGGTAAACATGGCAGGCCCGGAATACAGCATCGTGCAGTTAACCGTTAACATATAACATATAACTTATAACTTATAACATATAACATTTTATTACATTACGTCTTTTTTCATACTAACATAATGCTTAGTTTCAATCCTGAAGTTGAACTTTTATTCTATTATCTTAACTTTGTTCGAGACAAAACCCGAACCCTATAACCTACTAGCAATAAAATTTTGATCATGATCCAATCCATGACCGGTTTTGGTAAAACCATTCTCGAGATAAAAAATAAAACCATTACCCTTGAAATAAGTTCTTTAAACAGCAAACAACTGGATGTGTCTGCCAGATTACCTGTTCTTTATAAAGAAAAAGAACTTGAATTACGAAATATCATCAGTCAAAGCCTTGAACGCGGAAAAATTGACATATCGATATTTATCGATACAATCGAAAAAGAAAAAACACCAGGCATTAATCAGGCAGTTGTAAAAAACTACTATGAGCAGTTAAAGCAAATATCGGGTGAACTGTCCATCGAAAACATTGATCAGATCCTTCCTGTCATCATGCGGCTTCCTGACACGCTTAAGATTGAGAAACAGGAATTGGATGAAAAAGAATGGGAGCAAGTAAAAACAGGTGTTAAGGAAGCTATTCATGAACTCATTTCATTCAGAAAGCAAGAAGGAAAAGCTCTCCAAAAGGATATACACCATCGTGTAACTCAAATCAGTAAGTTACTTGATAACATAGAACCATATGAAAAAGAGAGGATCGGAAAAATTAAAACAAGAATAAACCATAATTTGAGTGAGTTTCTGGCTACTGAAAGCATTGATCAAAATCGTTTTGAACAGGAAATGATCTACTATCTTGAAAAGTTTGATATAACGGAAGAAAAAGTCCGGTTACGAAATCATTGCAATTATTTTTTACAAACCCTGAAACTTAAAATAGCGGCAGGGAAAAAATTAGGATTTATTGCACAGGAAATGGGTCGTGAGATCAACACCATCGGCTCCAAAGCAAATGATTCCGATATTCAAAAGATTGTAGTGCAAATGAAAGATGAGCTTGAAAAGATTAAGGAGCAGCTTTTGAATGTGTTATAAAGAGCGGAGAGCAAGGAGAAGGATGAAGGAAGAACGACGAACGATTAAAGAGGTTAAGGTTGAGATTGAGGCTAAGGTGACTGGCAGACTTGGAAACTGAGTGAGACCTGCCAGGGTCTGGAAGACCTGGCAGAGTATGTGAAAGGAATAAAATAGGAATTGTTAAATGGCTAAATTGTTACTTGTCCCTTTGGGAAATTGTTAGATAAAGTTGTTGTGTTAGAGAGTGGGGCCATAGGATTTAGAGACGATAAAATTGACAAATAACGAACATTCGATTAACGATTAACGATTTATGAAGTGAGTTTTTAACCAGAAACAAGGAACCCCAGTGAAATATGTTCCTTTGTCGCATTTTACCCCGTAGGATAAATCAATAAATCCAACGGGGTGAACGGGGCAGGCCAGAAACCAGTTCAGTAGAGCCGAATTGTATTCGGCTGGGAATGGAACAAAGAACAATGAACAGTAAAAGGTAAAACCTGCCAGGGTCTGCGGCTAGGCTAGAAGGGAAGGGAGACCTGGCAGAGTTTGGAGAAAAAAGCATGGAGCATTTGGAAGGATGAAAGATGAAAGGGTAAAGAGCAAAAGGCGAAGAGCGGAGATCGGAGAGCAGGACGTTGAGGACAGGATTGTAGAACGACTCTCCGAGTCGTTATTATTTGGTTATTCAGTAGCCATTCAATGGTCATTCAGTTGTCATTCAGTGGTAATTCAATTGTAATTAAGTTGTAATTAGGTGGTAATTAAGTAGTTCTTCTTTTTGATTTAATCGCCTGGTTTTTAATAAATTGAGAGTAATGTATTTTAAACAATTAACCCAAAACATATCAAGAGTACACATTGCTTTGCAAAAAGTTGCAACAAATGCAGTAAACAAATCTTTAACTGTTCGTAATTGGTTGATTGGCTATTACATTGTAGAATATGAGCAAAATGGTGAAGATAGGGCAAAATATGGTGCAGCAATTGTTGATAAACTTGCTGAAAACCTCAATGTAAAAGGACTTTCTTCAAGAAACCTTAAACTTTTCAGACAGTTCTATTTATCTTATCCTCAAATTAGTCAGTCACTGACTGACTTTTTACAAAAAAACGCAATAATGCAGACGCTGTCTGCACAATTATCTGAATACAAATACATTGAAAAAATGCAGACACTGTCTGCACAAAATGATAAAAATTTAAAAGAGGTACAAATACTACCGCAAAAGATAATTTCGAACTTATCTTTTTCTCATTTGTCTGAACTAATAAAAATTTCTGACACCCTGAAACGAACTTTCTACGAACTGGAATGTATAAAAGGAAATTGGAGAAATACCTAGTTCAATTACCTGATAAAAAACAACTGGAAGAATTTATTAACCGGGAAATAAAAGAATTAAAATAGCTTATGGAACAATTAATCAGAAACTTTACTGAAATTCCTTTTTATAATGCGTTAAAACCAAAAACAGAGAACAGTATCAAGCAACAGTTGGCAGGAGCACGAAGTTGCTGTTTCATAGGGTGAGCGACTTAATGATACGAGCGGCAGCGAATAAATGACCATGAATGACGCGAAGCAAATGACAATCGAATGATCCCGGTAAAAAGTATTTTACGGGGCAGGCAGCGAAGCAAATAACAACAGAATACCGTAAAAAAGACTAAAATGCATTCAAACGGCAAACTAATCATCTTCTCAGCTCCTTCGGGTGCGGGAAAGACAACCATAGTTAGGCATCTCCTGCGCCAGAATCTGGATCTGGAATTTTCCGTTTCAGCCTGCAGCCGTCAGAAACGGGAAAAGGAAACAGATGGTAAGGATTACTATTTCCTTACGGTGGATAAATTCAGGGAAAAGATAAAAAACCATGAGTTTATCGAATGGGAGGAAGTTTACAAAGGCCGATTTTATGGTACCCTGAAAAGTGAGATAAACAGAATCCGGGAGAAAGGGAAACATGCAATTTTCGATGTGGATGTTGTAGGCGGATTGAAAATAAAGAGGAAGTACAAGAAGCATGCCCTGACTGTTTTTATTATGGCTCCTTCCATGGAAGAACTTGAAAAACGGCTAAAAAAACGCTCGGCCGACAGCAGCGAAAGCATTAAAAAACGACTCGCGAAAGCAAAAAAAGAAATGAGCTTTATGGGGAAGTTTGATATAATTATAATAAATAGAAATCTACAAGAAACCTATAAAGAAGCAATAAGAGTAGTAAAAGAGTTTATTAATTCCTAACGTAACACAGGACCATGCCCCAAGGGCAATTACCTGAGACAATCAAATAATAAATTGTTAAATTGCTCAATTGTTAAATTGTTAAATTGTTAATTTAATTTTGCAGCAATATAACCATTTAACAACTTAGCCCCGATACCCGATACCCGATAGCTATCGGGTATCGGGGCGATCTCATGAGCGAAGCGAGTAATTTAGCAATTCACTAAAAATCGTACTAAATCCCGTCCGACCACTGGCGGAAAACAAAATTCTGCAGGAAAATAACATAATAAATGAACGTAGGTTTATATTTCGGCTCGTTTAATCCGATTCATATTGGTCATTTAGCCATTGCCAATTATATGGTTGAATTCACCGGTCTGGATCAGGTTTGGTTTGTCATCAGTCCGCAAAACCCCTTAAAGCAAAGATCTTCCCTTTTGGCAGATTATTTTCGTTACGAGCTGGCGGTAAGGGCAATCGGAGAAAATTCGAAATTAAAGGTTTCCGATATTGAATTTAAACTGCCAAAACCTTCCTATACCATCGATACCTTAACTTACTTAAAAGA
>Ga0114919_10002753_pt1 | contig 14198 bp, 9 predicted proteins | sample BlataG_FD_88682 | JGI IMG/M metagenome (GOLD analysis project Ga0114919, IMG submission 88682) | Deep subsurface microbial communities from Black Sea to uncover new lineages of life (NeLLi) - Black_00105 metaG | ecosystem: Environmental > Aquatic > Marine > Oceanic > Sediment | place: Atlantic... | reverse complement strand
TCTTCGAGATAAGCTAAAGCAGCCGCTGTGGCTCCCTTTATCTTGTGAGGAAACGAAAATCTGCTAAGCTCATCGGCGACCATCAACCTAAACTTGGAAGTGGCTTTGCGGTGAAGTGCGTGGGTTAGGATTAAAGCCTCATGCTGAACAAAATGTCTATCTAACCTCGCCATAAGCTTTGACGCGATAGGACCATCCTCAAAATGGTCTGATACAGCAGCGTAAACAGCTAGCCTTGCTGCTTTCCAATCTAGTTTCCCCTGGTGGTGGCTGAATAATAAGACACTTGAACAGTCTAGAGGGCTGTAAACGACAGTTACTCCAGAATGCTGGAGTCTTTCAATTACTTCAGCATCTGTAGGGTGGTGATCCACAAATGTAACACTTGAAAATTTAGTTATCCTTTCAACTTCTTGGCAAAGTTCCTTTCTAATGTTAAGATCACAGATGTAAACTTCCTCCACCGGTGGCCTTACACTCTTCAACGCTTCTTCAAGATCGTCGTAAGTAACCAGCAAAGTAGAAGCATCCAAGAGATGTTTGAGGACAGCTGCACATACCAACCCATCAGCATCTTCCGCATGCGAGATACAAACCGCCTTCACACCAATCACACGTCCCACACAGATAGCTGCACAGTATCATATTAATGACGGGAGCGCGCGCAAGTTAACGTAATTTACGAATTTCTAGAATTGCAGAAAAATAGTGTAAGGAAAAAATGTGTGTGGGATTCGAACCCCCAAACCCAAAAATCAACGACGACTGCGCTTTGACCTGCCTGTATGAAAAGGCAGGTGAGGTTGGGTTGTCATTATCGTTATAATAGTATACGGATACCCGGATACTTTTATTGAGGGCATGCGATAGAAAATCACTTCTACCCAAAGACTTCGTTAACCATAAAAAAATGCGTGCATTAGTTTATACATGGAGAAACAAGGGTGAAGGTTAAAAACTGAAATGCGCGCGCGAGATTTCGCGTAAGTTTCTAAAGAGAAGAATTAAAAACATACGAGTAGTCAAACTACTAGAGATTTTTCCATGCCAAGAGCTGATGTAAAGCTAGAGGATATCAAGCAAGCCTCCCTCAGAATTAAAGACTACATTACTAGTACTCCTTTACAATTATCACCTATCTTAAGTCAAAAAACTGAATCAGATGTTTATCTGAAACTTGAGTGTTACCAATCAATCGGAGTCTTTAAAATAAGAGGGGCTTTAAACAAAATTTTTAGTGTGCCTGAATCCAAGCTCAAAAATGGATTGATTACAGCCTCCTCGGGAAACCATGGGATAGCAGTCGCGTATGGAGCTAAAGTTACTCAATCGAGAGCCAGCATCGTTGTGCCCGACAATGCAATTGAGGAAAAGATAAAGCACATAATAAGTTATGGGGGCAAAGTCATAAAACACGGAAAGAACTATGATGATGCATATTGTAGAGCCATGGAAATTCGCGAAGAGACTGGGGAGGTTTTTGTCCACCCATTTGATGATCCGTTTGTAATAGCGGGGCAAGGAACTATCGGATTGGAAATATTGTCAAAGATTTCAGATTTAGATACAATTATCGTTCCAATAGGCGGTGGTGGTCTAATTTCAGGAATATCAATCGCAGCGAAAACTCTAAGTTCAAAAATTAAGATTGTTGGAGTTCAATCAGAGGGAGCACCAGCAACATACAATTCCTGGAAAGCTGGAAAGATAATAGAATCAGACTCCATTAAAACAATTGCAGACGGTCTAGCTGCTCGGAAACCAAGTAATCTAACCTTTAGAATTATCAAAAAAAGAGTGGATGACATCCTTCTGGTCTCTGATCGAGAAATTAGCAAAGCTGTAATGAAGCTTCTGAAAGATTGTAATATTCTGGCTGAACCCTCGGGTGCAGCTCCACTCGCAGCGCTACTATTCAAGTATAAGCCAAAACCAGATGAGAAAATCGCATTAATAATCACAGGGAGAAATATTTCAATTAAATATCTAGCAGACTTATTCAAGCAGGCATAATTTAAAACAACGGATTCGAAACAATATTAGCTATAGTAGTAATGGGTCTACTCTATGTGAAGATACCTATTCAATCTCATCTCGAGCTATAAGTTGTGCGCGCGCATGAAAAGTTTATGAGTGCTGACAACGCAAGGCATTTTGGGAGGTTCAGGGATGCCCACTGTTGAACAAGATGCATACAAGAAAACATGCATGCATGCACACACAAATCTAACTGACTCTACCAAATCCAATCAAACTAGCCAAACCAAACGCGTGCACTCAATGTGATGCATATAAATGCCTTTTGAATGCTTGCGCCAGACATTGAATTAATCCTATCAAAAAGTAAAAGTGTTATCGCGCGCACATGGATTACGAATACATAAGTTTAAATAATGCAGCGCACAACTGTGGAATTCGCGAGAAATAGAATTCAGATGAATGCTAGTTTTTCGTTGATTATTACATGGAGGTGTGAAACGAGTGTCCTATAGAGAAAACAGGGAAATGCATAAAGCAGTCTGCGCTGAATGTGGAAAAGAATGTGAAGTTCCCTTCAAACCTGATTCAAGTAGACCCGTATATTGCCAAGATTGTTATCGCAGTAAAAGACCAGCAAGACGAAGATTTTAAGCTCATAAGCTAAAATCTAGCCCGTTTTCATAACCTTTCCTTTTTCTTTTATATTTACGTTTTCGCGCGCGCGCTTGCTAAGGAAATACATCTTGGCAATCGCCTCAATGCATGCTTGATAAGGGTTCAAACCTAAAACAGAAACTTATAAACAAGCACAATTCACATGGGAAACAATTTTCCTTAGTTGGGCTAATATCGCGTCACAGCCATAAAGACGCCCGCACTTTGCTGTCTTAGCTACATCTTTGATTGCTGCATTGGTTGGGTTCGAATCCCCACACACGTTTTTTTACGGTTATATGCCCGCGCGGAAGTCACGGTTTGATCTTGTAGGAGTTATTTACTATTGTTTCAAGCAGGGTGTGATGTCTGTCTTCATCATCAGCAATGTGTTGAAGCAACAGTTTAATGCCTTCGTCATTTGTTTGTTTTATCTCTTCTTTCACTAGGTTCAGGGTGTCCTGTTCGATTTTAATATGTCTCTCTAGTTCCCTTTTGACCACTATCTTGTCTGCATATGAACTCATTTTGTAGTCCCACAAAGGAACATCAGAATCGGCAATCACGTCCAGTATTCCTTGCAAAATTGAGGCATGTTTTTTAGCGTCATACTTCATCTCTGTCAGCAAGAGTCTAGCCGCTGCAGTATGGATCATTTCCAACTGTTTCTCAACACTTTTCCCAACTTGCTTCTCTATTTCTAATTGTCTCTTAATCAACTCAATCAGCTTATCTCTTGACTTCATTTCACATCACATTTCTATAGGCATGAATCTTTAGCTTAAACATATCCCGAAGAGTTAAGGGGGATCTCAATGCGACGCTCATGGGATGAACCTTATCACGTAAATATTGAGATAGTAAATAGGCAATGCAGATTTATGGGAGAGCAATGTGCGGAATCCACGTTTTTCTTTCCTCTCTCAGGACCATTGCGAGCGACATACATGCCGAAAAGTTGAATTATAAGAACTGCGGGTTTTCCTTTTATGGACTCAAGACTTTTGCTTGGCACTATCATCATTATTATTCTCTTCTTCTTTGGGATAGTGTTTTCGCTTGCTTCCGCATATGCGCCCATTAGGTTGGCAGTTGCTGCCATTTTGTTTATCGCAGGTTTTGGAGTAATAGCCACTCTACACATCGTTACTAGGAAACCATCTGAGATAATCCAGAAAGTTGAGTTTTCGGGGGAGATGAAGGCTGTCCCTATCAAGTGTCCTAATTGTGGTGCTTCAATTCAGCCGGATAAGATAAAAATTTTGGAGGGCGTACCATATGCGACTTGCAACTATTGCGGAAACACGGTTGAGGTGGTCGAGGAACCAAAATGGTAAGGCCACAACTTCTTATGCTTTGCATGTTAATTCTCGCTTTTTCAATCGGGATTATCACTGTGGAAGCTCAAAATCTCGTGTACCATCTGGAGCACGAATGGGTTAAAATCTGGATAAACCAGGATGGAACAGTGGACGTTCTCTATGACATCACAATCGTTTGTGATGAAGGAGTACTGCACTGGGTTGAAGTAGGTCAGCCCAATTATGACTTTACCATCGGCCAAGCCTTTGATGAGAACAACAATGAATTAGACGCGACGGATTCAAGTTATCAAGACGATTACAAAGTGCGGGTTGACGTGGAGGATCTTGATGCTGGGGAAAGCGTTCGATTTAATCTCACAACCAATGTGGGGCACATGATATGGAAGGACACGCAGAATCTTGGCAACGTGGGAATGCAATTTACACCGACGTGGTTTCCTGTAGGGATAGATAATCTTCGCGTCCGAATTGTCACACCTCCGGGAGTCACGGAGAGCAACCTTAAGACATTGACAAGTGTGGAATGGGATAATGCTGATTATGAAGATGGTGACTTCGCCGTTTATTGGGAGAGACACAACCTAGCTCCAAGTCAGAAATACACTTTTGGAGTTTCATTTCCCGAGGAGTTCGTTCAACACTACGAGGTTCAGCCGGATTTCCGGCAAACATATGGTCCATGGATCGCTGTTCTGATAGTCTTATCCTTGGTAGTTGTGGTCGTGGCAATTGCCATTCGAAAGAAACCTTATCTTAAACCATTAATGAGTGTGGAAGCTCTTGGGATAAGACGCGGCCTCACAGCCGTAGAAGCCTCTTATCTCTTGGAATTAAAACCAAACCGGATAGTGACCGAGATTCTTTACAGCCTCTTAAAGAAGAGAGCCGTCTGGGTCACAGCCACTAAACCGTCAGTGACACTAAGGATTATGGAGCCATTCAAGAGCAAAAAACCCAAAGAACTAGACGGGACACCACTTCGATACTATGAAATTGATTTCTTAGAAGCGATAAAAAAAGACGGCATGCTAGATGAAGGAATGTTAGCTGAAACCATCTTATTCCTGCGTCGCTCTGTTGAAGAGAAACTTCGCGGCTATTGCAGACGCGACACCATCGACTACTACAGAAAGATCGTTGAAAAAGCCTGGAAACAAGTAGAGCAAGCGGGGACATCGGAGCTAGCATCCAAAGCTTATGATGAAGAACTCCTCTGGCTACTTCTCGACCCACAACACCGTGCAAGAACCGAAACAACTTTCAGGAACCAAGTCTTTGAACCAGCTCCGATCTGGTTCTGGTACTGGTACAGCTATCAACAGTATCATCCCCAACCTACATACAAACCTAACATAGACGCACCAGCCAAAGCAAAATCTCCACCCAAAATCCCAGGAGCAGACTTCGCCAACAACATCGCGACAGCAGTAGAAAACACGTCTAACAGCATTGTAGCAAATCTTGAAAAATTCTCAAATGCAATAATCCCAGCAACTCCACCTCCGCAGACTTCACATAAACCTGCACACCGCAGCTCAAGTTGCGTATGTGCCTGCGCAGCCTGTGCCTGCGCCTGTGCATGCGTCTCATGTGCTTGCGCCTGCGCCGGTGGCGGTGCTGGATAGGAGATCACAACGTTTGAGTTTCCTTCGAAAAGCCTTCAAACATTCTAAGATTCCTATAGGTCGTTACACGTACAGAGGAGTTGGAGACTTTGCCAAAATGGCCTTGCAACTTCGAGTGGAACCTAATGGTCAAGGACTATTAGTCATCAACGCCAACACCGTTCTGTATCTGAACGAAACAGCAACAGCTCACGCCTACTTTCTAATGCAAGGAATGTCACTAGGAGAAGCTGTTAAGAACATCAGGAAAATATATCGGGTAAAAGTGGAAACGGCCCGCGAAGAACATGAAAAACTTGTTTTTTCAATAAGCACCCTTGCGCAAACTGAAGAAGTTTGTCCGATTTCATATCTTAACGTAAAGCAGGTTGAACCATTCACGCAACCGCTGTCTGCCCCCCTAAGAATGGATTTGGCATTAACTTTTCAATGTCAAAACAACTGTATCCACTGTTATGCTGGAGGATCCCATAAAACTTCTGAACTCACCACCCAACAATGGAGAATGATCATCAAAAAGTTGGAGCAGATTGGAGTGTTCATTGCAACCTTCACGGGTGGAGAGCCAACTTTGCGAGAAGACCTGGCTGAACTGTTAAAACATGCCCAAGAGACAGGTATAGTGACGGGGCTCATCACGAATGGAAGAAGACTTCAGGACAAAAAATACGTTGAATCCTTGGAAAAGGCAGGGTTGGACTTCACTCAAATAACCCTAGAATCGCACAAGGCTACCATTCATGACAAAATTACTGGCGTGAAAGGAAGTTGGAAAGAGACCGTGGCTGGAATCAAAAACGCGGTGAACACACAAGTTTATGTTACAACAAACACTACGCTCAATAAATACAATGCAGCCAATTTCTTGGATACTATAGATTTCCTTAAGAAACTAGGTGTCGCAACTTTTGGCTGCAACAGCCTGATATACTCTGGAAAAGCCATCAAAGTAAGCGACGAATTCGCCTTGTCAACTGAAACGTTGAAAGAGCTTCTTCCCAAGATTAGAGAGAAGGCAGGTCATGTTGGATTGAAATTTCTGTGGTACACCCCGACTCAGTACTGTCGCCTCGATCCTGTCAAGCTAGGTTTAGGCGTGAAATCCTGCACTGCTGCATTAGTTAACATGTGTATTGCGCCACACGGCGAAGTTTACCCATGTCAAAGTTATTTTGAGAGTCTAGGCAACATTCTTAAAGATGACTGGAAGAAAATTTGGAAACACCCTCTCGCCTTGCAACTTAGAAGTAGAGCATATGCTGAACCAAAATGCAAAGACTGCCCACAGTTACACATTTGTGGAGGAGGGTGCCCCTTAGAACTCCAAAAAGACAAATACTTATGCGCCGAAGCCTAACAACATTCGTTCACAGACCCAGATTATACGTAAAACTTTGTCAATTGAAAAGACTTGTTTTTAGTGTCTTTTTCTCTACGAGGTGTCTCAACTAGTAGCTTGTAAGCTGAGCCTCTGCATGTGTAGTACACGACTTCTCCTCATTTCAACATCTACAAATTATCAATTCCCGAAAGTCAACAATCTTTTTCCTATGTTTTGGAGATTCTTCGTGTATTCCAGAAGTCTTGTCCGAGCTCTGCTTGGTGAAGTCTGCGAGAATTTGACTTCGTCGTTCGGTTTGACCTGCCCTAAAAGTGAGACGTCCGAGGTCGTGACGACACCTATTTTCGGGTAACCTCCTGTTGTTTGGGCATCCCGCATTATTATTATAGGTTTGCCACTTTCTGGCACTTGAATTGAACCTACGGGGATGGCATCTGAGATCATGACCAATGAATCTCTACGCTCAACCTCTGACCCATCAAGTCTGTAACCCATTCTATCAGACTCCACCGTCACCACGTAGTCGCTTGACAGAAAAGCTTCCCTTCCTTCATTAGTGAAGTATTCTGATTGAGGCCCAAATACAACTTCAACCTCCAACTTGTTATAGTAGAAGGGGACAAGTTCTTTTGGAAGCCGAAAACCCTTCTTCAGCCTCTCAGTTTCAAATCCTTCCACGATATCTTCTGCTCTTAATTTCCTTCCTCTGAAACCGCCGAGCCCACCTCGCACATGAGTAGACCTACTGTTCATCACCAAAGGCACATTGATCCCTCCCCTAACAGCCAAGTACGCTCTGCATCCACATCGTGGTTCTCCAAACGACAGCATGTCTCCCTTGTGAACTGCTAAGGTTTGCCAGCAAGCAACTTCTTTACCGTTCAGGGCGGGTGATAGGTTGGCTCCCGTAATTGCAGCCCAACTATCGCTTAGAAATTCAAGTTCTGGACCTAGCAGGGTTATTTCAAGACATGCATCATTAGATCTATTGCCTATCAAGTAGTTGGCTAGTGTGAAGGCGAAGCTGTCCATTGCCCCGGAAACTGGCACTCCATACCTTTGGAATCCATAACGCCCCAAATCTTGTACTGTAGTGAAGAGACCCGGCTTGTTCACCTTGAACAGTTTCATTTTCTCCCACCAACATAAGCCTCAAACTCCTCCTTGCCAATTGTTTTGAACTTCACTGTGTCGCCGGGATGAATCAGAGCTGGCGGATGTTCCTTGGGGTTGAAGAGTTTAAGAGGGGTTCTGCCAATTATCTGCCATCCTCCAGGAGCCTCACAAGGGTATATTCCAGTCTGTTTCTCTGCTATCCCAACAGAACCCGCGGGAACCCGCAACCGCGGCGTTTTCAGCCGCGGCGTAGTAATCTCGTCAGCCACAACTCCCAAGTAAGGAAACCCTGCTATAAACCCAATCATATAAACTGTGTACTCTCGACCGCTATGGAAACGAACAACTTCGTCCTCGCTGAGATTATGGCTTTCAGCCACATACTTGAGATCAGATCCATATTCTCCACCATAAATTGTTGGAACCTCAACAACCCGCCTATGGATGGAAACCTCAAACTCGTGAAGTCTAGCTTCGACATCTTTCAGTCTGAAAACGAGTTTCTCGTAGCTCGTTTTCAAGGGATTATAGTAGACAAGAAGCGAGCGGTAGGTAGGCACACATTCCAATACACCGCGGAGTTGAAGCTGAGCTAATGCACGATCTAGAGCGTGTACCTTTCGGTTGACATCTAGGCTGATCGAGTTTCCGAACTCAACTAATAAGGCCTTGTCGCCAACTGGTAGATACTTGGCAGCCTTGTACAAACTTAATTTCCCTACATGAGTCTGCTTATAGGTACAAGTTCAATTCTTGCGGAGGTTAATGCTTTCCTGAGAGATTTTGCCAGTTCTACAGCGTTCAACGTATCGCCATGAACACAGATAGTGTGTACCTCAGCAAACTCAACAGTTTTTCCGTCAACAGCCATAACCTTCCTCTTTTTCACCATCTTCACTGCTCTCTCAGCAACTAACTCTGAATCCTCAATCACCGAGCCCTGTAAACCTCTCGAAACTAGGGTTCCATCCGAATTGTAGGCTCGATCTGCAAAGACTTCATAAGCAACTCTTAAACCTGCCTTAACCGCCATTTTAGCCAAGCCAGAGTTTGCTGGTGCAAATAATATCAACTCAGGGTCTATAGCCTTCAGTGCTTCAATAACTGCTTCTGAATAATCCTCATTAGTAGCTACAGCATTATAGAGGGCGCCATGAGGCTTAACATGCTGCAACTTAACACCGGCAGCTTTCGTGAAGGCTTTGAGAGCGCCCACTTGATACACAACAATGTTCTTGACCTCTTCCTTCGACAGTTCCATCTCTCGCCTGCCAAATCCCATTAAATCCGGATAACCTGGATGAGCCCCTACCGCAACCCCATTCCTCCTCGCAAGCTCCACAGTCTCCGCCATAACATTCGGGTCGCCTCCATGAAATCCACAGGCAACATTAGCGGACGTTATGAAAGGCATGATTTCAGCGTCACACCCAACTTTGAAATGGCCATAGCTTTCTCCAAGATCGCAGTTAACGTCAATCCGCGCCTTCAAACCGTTAACCTCCTCTAGTGAATGAAGTTGAAGATGTTTCCTGTTGCTGCAGAGGGAACGGGTAAGTCCTTCATCGTGAAAAGGCCAGGTGGAGCATTGACGACTTTTGGAATCGAGTTCACAATCATGGCTACCGTGCTTATGTCCCCGTGAACGCAAGGCGAGATCTTCTGGTTTACGTTGGGAAGCCCCTTGATTAATACGGAGTCATACTCCTCCTCAGCCCCTATGTATGCTTGAAAATCGAGTACAATAACCTCTCGTCCATCTCGAATTCCTCTTGCTGTCTGCCTCAGACCAGCCGCATATCCCTCTCTAACTCGTATAGCTTCGCTTCTCACAGCTTTCTCAGCGAGCACAGGCTCCACGGAATCAACCTTGATCTCTTCCAGCTTCCATCCTAGAGCTGCTGCGATCATCGAGATAGATTGCTCCAAGCCTACATGCCCCGTTATGCGCCCCTCAGTAATGGCTCTGCGGAAATCCTCTACGCTCAAGCCTGCCCCGATCTTCTTCTGAAAAGGTACTCGTCTAGTCGCAGCATTCATCACTCTCACCGTCCTTATCGCGTCTACCTTCTGGCAGACAGATGTCAACGTGATCACCAAGGTGTCCATCAGAAATCCAGGGTTGATCCCTGTACCTAGAACGGTGGCTTTGTGTTTCTTAGCTAACGCGTCCAGTTCCTCCGCCAGCTTTGGCTCCGAGTAGTACGGGTAAGAAAGTTCTTCACAGGTTGAGACGACATTAGCTCCACACTTCACGATTCCCTCAAGTTGAGGAAATACATCCTTCAAATAGGAAGACGTGGCATGCACAACGACATTCGGCTTCGTCTCCGAAAGTACAGAGGCAGCATCCTTAGACACTAGAACCCCAACATCCCTTCCCAACTCTAAGACAACCCCTAAATCTCTGCCAACTTTATCCTCAGCCATATCGATGGCTCCAACAACCTCAACACCTTCCCTCTGCAAGAGAAACCTAGCAATCATACCCCCAACAGCTCCTACCCCGTACAAGACTGTCTTAATCTTCTCCAAACCCTTCAACCTTCAGCTTCTGTTCATATTCCTCAGGATATAGATGTTTCGCGAAGTGAAACCTAGCAGCAGAAAACGCAAAGAATCGATTCTTTGAAACCCTTTAAATATGCTGAACCGTAAATTATTGATAGAACTCTTGGAGAAAGGGACTAAATGAAAAGAAGGATAACAAGCGTATTCCTTCTGGCAGTAATCCTTACAAGTATGCTGAATCTTGCTCTTATTGTACAGCCATCTAAAGCGGAAACCGTCTCTAGCAGTGAAGCACTGCCAGATGAAGACACGGGTTTTGCTGACTATGAGTACAGCACGTTGGAAGGATCAACGGGCACGCAAGAGAAGCCTTCAGGCGTTCTCTCTGAGGTTTTCCAAGGAAGAGAAGATCGCTGGGACTTTCAAAATATTAGTGAGTGGAGCAGCTTCATCTATGCTGACGGTAATAGGACGAGGCTGATTATTGGAGTGAGAGCGAATGGCACCACTAACCTTTTTGAGTTAGAAGGAATTGTGGCCAAGCACAAAGCTGAAATCGTCAACACTGTTGCATTCGGAGGCGAGATTCGGGCATTAATTATCGAGCTCCTATGGGTGTCAGTCGGAGGTTTTGTGGAAGATGTACGTTGTGAAGGCTCGGCGGCGTACATTGAACCTGATGTCAAAGTGAAAGTTCAGTTTGTTCCAAATGATCTCTACTGGAACTTGCAGTGGGGTCCACAGGTAATAGAGGCAGATTGGGCATGGAACACAACTACGGGCAATCAAACAGTCCTTGTAGCAGTAGTAGACACCGGAATAGACTATACTCATTCCGATCTGTCAAACTATGTCTCACTTGGTTATGATTGGGTTAACAATGATACGGACCCGATGGATGATTATGGGCATGGAACCCACTGCGCTGGAATCATCGCTGCAACCCTCAATAACAGCGTTGGAGTTGCCGGACTTGCGCAGGTGCAGATCATGGCCGAGAAAGTCTTGGATAGTTGGGGTTATGGCTACTGGGATTGGATAGCGAACGGAATCATACATGCAGCTGACTCGGGAGCCGACGTCATCAGTATGAGTTTAGGCTCTTACTCTGACAGTGAACTAGTCCATGAAGCAGTCAGGTATGCCTACAACGCCGGAGTGTTGATTGTCGCTAGTGCAGGAAACGACAATGTAAACATAAACGCTTATCCTGCCACCTACGACGAAGTCATTGCTGTGGCTGCAACTAACGATGGTGATCATAAAGCTTCCTTCTCAAATTGGGGCGAATGGATTGAGCTGTCAGCCCCTGGCGTTCACATATACTCCACTGTTCCTTGGGGATATGAATACGCTAGCGGCACTTCTATGGCGTGTCCCCACATTGCCGGTTTGGCAGCTTTAATCCTCAGTCAATACCCAAACAAGACTAGAGATTGGCTAAGGATTTGGCTTCGATACACTTGTGACGATCTTGGCAGCGAGGGCTTCGATGTATACTTTGGGCACGGAAGAATAAATGCTCGCAACGCCGTTGAGCAACACCCGCCAGAACACGAACTGATAGCCTTCAGATGGGATACTCCACTCTACGTCAAGCCTGGAACTGTAGAAACCATAAATGCAACTATACTAAATTTCGGGCAAGCAGAGGAAACCAACGTTTCAGTGCATCTTCTTGTAAATGACACATTAGTGGACTCAGCAGCGATTGGATCTCTAGCTCCAGGAATCTCGACTGAAATAAGCTTAAACTGGAATGCAATAATTGAGGGCTTGTACAATGTTACACTCTTTGTTTCATCTGTTCCAAACGAAACAAACAAGGAAGATAACGTCCTCTTCAAGTTTCTCTTCGTTGGACTTCCCGTGAAAGCCTTAGTCTTGCACTCTGCAGGAAATATCATAGGAGACACGATTACCAATTGGCAAGTATTGAACAGTGAATGGCGCCGCTTCGGTAACAAAATGGTCTACATCGACTATACAACACTTAACAAGGAAGACATAACCTATGACGATATCATCGCCACTAACGCTGATGTGTTGATAATCTCGTGCGCCTTCGACCGATTCTCAGGGTGGGAATTCACAGACTCGGAAATCGAAGCCATAGAACGATATGTCCACGAAGGACATGGGCTGATAGCCACTGCGGGAACACTCTACTACCAAGTCCCTAACAACAACAAGTTGGCACCTTTCTTCGGCTTAGAAGAGAGTACAATGTGGGATGCAACGGGGACAGATCTTTTGCATCTGATGAACGCGTCCCACCCAGTGTTCACGGACGTTCCAGACCCCTTAGTATTCTCCTATTGCGGCACAGCGCTTCCTTGGGATGGCAGTTGGGATTCAAACGAGTTGACTGGCGGCGAATACCTTGCCTTTGGGCATTATCTGGAAAGCTCAATTGTCGAATACAGAGGCCTCATCTATATCTCACCATGGCTAGAAATCATCCCTGTCCACTATCACCATCACCTGCAGCTCTTATACAACGCGATAACTTGGTCTGAATATCAGAAACCCGAACATGAAATAGCAGTTTCCCTACAATGCCCACCCCGTCTAGAACCAGGAGAAAGCGTCACAGTGAACGCTTCAGTAATGAATCTGGGGTTGAACAATGAAACAGACATTGAGCTCTTTCTCTCAATTGATGGAGAAGAAAAAGCAAACATGACATCGCTGACTCTAGAAGTCGGTCAAACTGTAACTCTCATTTACTCTTGGACACCCCCAACGGGGAAATACAATATCACAGCGTATGCTACCCCAGTCCCCGGAGAGGAAGACGTCTACAATAACGTTAAGACGAAGATCTTGAGAGTCTCATATCCTGCAACAATAGGGTTCGTTGAAACCCATGACGAGAACCTTCACGGCGAAGACCTAAACATCTTCTACGAAAACTTAGGTCATAATGTCACAACTATAACCTCTCCCTTGACACCTCAACTACTCGAGGATTTTGACATCATCGTGGTGGGAGAAGACTGGAGTGACAACTCGTGGTCTCCAATGGAGATCGCCGCGGTTCACGATTTCATCAGCTCGGGAAAAGGTTTCATAGGCATTGGAGATGAACTATCCCACTCAGTTCAAGAAATACTCTCTAACTATGGCATAGCCTGTACTGACCAATGGGGCTATCCAGGCTCATCAAATAACCTTGACCATTCACACCCAATCATGGAAGGCGTAGACTCCATATATGCCTCCAATCCAGTAAACTGCCTAGAGGTAGATCCCCCAGGATACTGGCTTGCCTACGACTCTTACAACGAAAACATGTTGATTGCAGGCGCTGAAGTTGGAGGATACGTTCTTTGTCTATCAGATGATTTCGCTGCGACCATCCACTATGATGACAACGATGTGATGTTAACCAACATTATTGATTGGATGACAGTAAAATATGAGCATGACCTCGCAGTCTCTTGGAATGTCCCAGCTTGGGTAGATCTTAGTAGCTCAACCTTGTTGAACGTTTCAGTCTGGAATAATGGCCTAAACAATGAAACCAACGTAAACCTACACCTAATAATAAACAACACAATAATCCAAAACGAAACCATCAACCAACTAGCACCAGGCCAATCCCACACCATCAACTACACCTGGACACCAACAGAAACCGGA
>Ga0114919_10002752_pt1 | contig 14198 bp, 7 predicted proteins | sample BlataG_FD_88682 | JGI IMG/M metagenome (GOLD analysis project Ga0114919, IMG submission 88682) | Deep subsurface microbial communities from Black Sea to uncover new lineages of life (NeLLi) - Black_00105 metaG | ecosystem: Environmental > Aquatic > Marine > Oceanic > Sediment | place: Atlantic... | reverse complement strand
TGCCCGAACACGTCGGGTACGCCAGGGTGGTGCCAAGCTCCCGTATCCGACGCTGAGGAAACCCTTGCTGTGGGCTATGCCACTACGGGCACCCCTCGCCCCAGTGCGCCAGCAGGATGCCCAGGTCCTCCTGATCGGTATCACCGTCGCCGTCGCAATCGCCGGGGCAGTCTCCGCCGGTGCAGTCCCAGTCGGTGAGCAAGATGCCCAGATCTTTCTGATCGACGCAGCCGTCGCCGTTCAGGTCACCGGGGATCTCCTCCTCGCACACGTAGGCGACCAGCTCGATGTCGTCGATGTTCCAGCCGCAGTAGCGCCAGCCGCCGTCGGTCGTTCCCATGGTCCAGCGCAGATAGACGGTGGGTTGGTCGTCGGCCACGCCGGAGATGTCCACGTCCATCTCGACCCACGAGTAGTCGGTGATTTCGCTGCCGTTCTGCCAGACCGTCGACCAGTTGCTGCCATCGTGGCTGGCGCGGACATAAGCGTGGTCATAGATCGGCTGCTCAACACCCAGCCAGCGCCAGAACTTCAGGTGCACGTTGTACAGCTCGGAGCAATCAATTGCGGTGCTAGTCAGGTGGTACTCCGGCATGTAGTCGGGATAATCGCCGTTCAGGTTGTACCCGTATACGTTGCTGCCGGTATGGCCGCTGGTAGGATCAGGCCCGCCGTACTCGCCGCCGCCACCCGTGGGCTGACCGAAAGCCCATTGCGCCTCCGTCGTCCAGCCCGGGTTCGTGTCGAAGTCATCTGTGAAGACGGTGACATACTCCATCACCGCCACCTTCAGCGTATACACCTCGTCCGGCGCACCGCGGGGCATATACACGACCCCGCTTTCCACGCCCTCGGCGCTGAAATAATACTCGGGCGTGTCGCTGCAGCCCGCCGGCGGCAACGTCGCCTGGAACAGGTCTTCGCTCACCCGCACGAGCGGCGACGTCTGGAACTCGCCGCCATCGTAGCGGTAGTACAGCGTGCCCGAATCTTCAACGTATTCGTCGTTGGTCGCCGTGATCTCCACGTCAACATAAGTGGGCTCACCAGGCGGTATGATCTCCGGCAGCCCGCTCGGGAAGCGGATCCATATGCCGGTGCACATGCCCTGCGCCATCAGCACCGCCTCGTAGGCGTCAATCATGCCGTAGCCGTAGTCGTTGTCCTCGCCCGTGGGCCCCAGATCGTAGGCCGTGTCGTACACGATCTGGAGGATCTGTTCGGGACCGAGGTCGGGGCAGGCTTCGCGCATCAGGGCGACCACGCCGTTGACGTGCGGTGACGCCATGGACGTGCCGCTCATGGTCGAGTACCCGCCCCCAGGGACGGAGGAGCGCACATTCACTCCCGGCGCCGCGATGTCCGGCTTGATCGCCTGCTCGCCGCCAGGCGTGCAGTCGCTCGGCCCGCGCGACGAGAAACTCGCCACGGGCCAGTTCGAGTCGTTGGCATCCACCGCCCCGACCGCGCAGCACATGAATTCGGTCGTGGCCCGGTCCGGCGGACGACCGATGGTCCAGGAACTAGGCCCTTCGTTGCCGGCGGAAAACAGAATCACGATGCCGGCCGCTTCGCAGGCATCCAGGTAGCTCCAGAACTCATCCCAACAGGGCGGATAACCGTGGTACGTCGCCAGCCGCCACGAATTGGAGCACACGTCCGGCACATCCCAGTTGGTCGAGGGATCTTCGTCCGGATCCAGCATCCATTGGAAGGACAGCTTGGCGTCGGCGATCGTCTGCGGAATGCTTACCCGGTCGATCACGGCGGCGTGAATCCACTGGGCGCCCGGGGCCACGCCGACCTGGTCGCCCGGCGGCCCGCCGCAAACCGTGCCCATCGTGTGCGTGCCGTGGCTGCCGAAGGCCTGCGGGAAGGTGGTGTTCGTCACCGGATCGAACCAGGCCCATTCCGGGTTATCGGCGTAGCGTGGGTCGGCCACGCCGCGCCAGCGGTCGGCCAGCGCCGGATGATTGCCCTCAACGCCGGTATCCAAAGTGGCCACCAGGACGCCCGCGCCGGTGATCCCCATGGCCCACACTTCCGGCGCCCGCACCGCTACCACCCCGATCTCCGGCCCGCGCAGGCCGCCGGGGCCCTCGTCGCCCTGCTCGACGGGCGTGGTCGATTCGATCTCGTAATTGTAATAGACCGTGCTCACGTCCGGACGGGCGGCCAGCTCGTGGATCACGTCCGGCGTGGCATCGACACGGATGGAATTGTCGATCCAGAACGGCTGGAACCGCTCTACGCGCTTTTCGTTCTGAAGCGCGTTCAGCCGGGCCAGCAGGTCGCCCTGCGTGGCCGCGGCCCGCTGCTGCAGCGCGACAACCACGACTTCGTGGCGCTCGCGCAGGGTTGCCCGTTGCGCGCGCATTTGGGCCGTAATGGCCCGCGGATCGACCTGATCGTTCAGGAACACCAACACCGATAGGGGTTGGCCCACGGGCGTCTCCGCCAGGATCCGCTCCAGATCGGGATCGATCGCGGCCGCCGCGGGCTCCTCCTTGGCCGGTGCGGCCTTCTGGCCGGTGGCCGTCAGAGCGTGGGCCGGTGACTGGACCCTGACCGGGGCAGCCTGGTCCAGCGCATCCGGCTTTCGGCTCGCGTCCTGTCCGCGAACCGCTTGCAGGGCAGCGGTCATGCAAACGAGTCCGACGACCGCCACCAATCCGTAGCGCCAAGTTCGCTTGGCAATGAGCGTACGCGTTGTGACTGACATAGTTGACATCTCCTGTGAAACGATGAGGCCCCTTTCGCGCGCCGCACTCTCCTCCGCTCGCTGGGGGCTGGGTGTCGCCCTCCTCCAGGTGGCGGAATCACGAACGCGGCGTTACACACTTCCTCTCGGCTCCGGCCGCGACATCCCGTCGCAATAGCCGCCGGAGCTCCCCACGGCCCGCCCTGACTGCAACTCTCATAATAGCGGATTGCCCGGGCAAAACCAAGCGCTATTGGCGTTGGGTCAACCGCCGACCGCCAAAACCGAGCGCCGGGCTCAGCGGCGCAGAGAGACGCCTTGGCAGGTTTTCCTGTTGGGCCGTGGCGATTGTTCGATTCGGGCGCGTTCGGCGTTACCCGCAGCCCTCGCCCCAGTAGGCCAGCAGGATGCCCAGGTCGGCGTGGTCGGTGTCGCCGTCGCCGTCGCAGTCGCCGGCGCAATCTCCCGAATCGCACATCCAGTCGGCCAGCAGAATGCCCAGATCAGCATGGTCCACGCAGCCGTCCCCGTTGAGGTCGCCGGGGGGGAGCGCGGTCAGCGTCACGCCGTCGGCGTCGTAGGTGACCGCGAAGTTGCCTTGCCCGGTCACGGTGAGGAATTCACCGGTCACCGAACCGGCGGCCAGAATCGTGAACTCCTGCCCGACCTCGGGCACATAATCGTCAATGAGTTCGATGTGCAGTTCGCCGTCAAGATTCGCCATGCCGGCAACCCCGAGGAGATCGAATTCGCTACCTGGCGTTGTACCGCCGATGTCGATGGACAGGACCCCAAAGGTGCCCTGTGTGTAACCACCTAGAATGGTCAGGATGCCGGTCGGGCTGCCGGGCGCAAGCGCCCCGTCACTGACCACGTTGCCGGTCAGCGCCCCCTGACCAGCCAGCGTACCGTCGGGGTACACCCGGGTGCGATCCGGCGTGGTTTCGGCGGGTCCGGAGCCAACGGTGACCGAGCCGCCGTCAAGCGTGAGCGCCCCCTGGTTCCACAGGCGCAGCGTGTCGGCGATGACAAGCGAGCCGCCGGCCGCCACGTTCACGTCAGCCGTCCCGCCGTTGCTGGTCTCGTCGCCGCCGATGTAGAACGACTCGGTCACCGTCCAGGCCGAGTCCGTCCCGGTGATCACAGCCGTGCCGGCAGCGCCGACGCAGCGCGCAATGAACCCGTCGGTGCTGCTGATCGCTCCGCCGGCTTCGATACCGAGTGTCCCCTGGCCGTAGAAGCCGATGGACAAGCCGCCGTCCTGTTCCCAGAGTGAACCCGCGTCGGTCACCAGCACACTACCCGAGCTGCTCGCATCCCCGCCCACGACCCCGCTTGAGTTCGTCGGTGAACCCTCCTTGGTCGTCACGACGTATCCCCCGTCGGCGATGAGAAGAGTGCCGGATCCATCGCGCCCCACCTGGAGCTGCCCCGCGCCGTCGTAGGTTGAGCCGGACCTGGTCACGGTCAACTCGCCAACAGATCCAATACAATTGCCGACTATACCTGGGTACTCTATCGCTAGATTCGAGACCAGCCCGCCCCTCTCGATGAGCAGTGTGCCTTGCCCGTGGTAGCCGACGTACAAGTTATGGTCCGCAGCGATGCTCATTCTCGAGCCGGTCCCGGTGACAGTCACGGAGCCGATCGATCCGGTCCCCTTGGCAATCCCGCAGTTGATGGCTGTGAAGAGACCGCCGTTCTCGATGCGGAGTGTTGCGATTCCGTCGACGCCGACGTCGCACCAGTAGTCTAGCGTCAATGATGAGCCGGCCCCGCGCACGATCACGGAACCGTCGGCAGGTTCGGTTCCTCCGCCTCCGCCATGACCGCCCCAGCCGATATGGAAGGCAGCATCCGGCTCATGACCGACGCCCACTGACGCGCCGTCGGTGATCGTGAGCGTTCCCTGCGCACCGAACGCTTCACCAACCACCATACCGTTAGCGTCAAGCAAAGTGCCGGAACCGGCCACGTTCACCTCGCCGACGGCATGGTCAAAGGTGCCGATGGATATGCTCGCCGTGAGCAACCCACCTCCGTTGACGAGGTTGAGCGTGGCGAAGTCCCCATTGTTGCAGGCCACATCCGCGGCCGGCCAGAACGGGAGGGTGTAGATCCAGCCGTTGAGATCGAAGGTCTCGGTGTCGGCGCCCACAAACAAACTGTTATTGGTGACGTCGCCGTTGAACAGCACGGTGTAGCCATCGGTATGCAGGTCGAATATGGCGGTGCTCTCCTGGCAAGGCACGTCGTTGCTCCAGTTGTCCGGTTGCTCGAAGTTGCCTCCGCCGGCACCTATCCAATAGGTGCAGGGTGCACCAGGGGCGCAGACGGTTATGAAGCTGCTTGTCACGTCGCTTCCGCCCGGTCCGACCACGTTTTGGGTCACCTCATAGAGGCCCGGCTCATTGAAGACGTGGTACGGGCTTCGCTCCGCCGAGCCGGTGCCGTCGTCGAAATCCCACCACCAGCTCGTGCCGGCGATAGACTGGTCGGTAAACCAAACATACATCGGAGCAGAACCGGAAGATGGTTGACCAGCGTAATAGGCAAACACCTCAGTTTCAGAACTGCTCCAGCTTCCGGATGAACTTTGGTAGCCTTTTGTGTATGTCCCAGAAGCGTTGGTGACGTATACTGTTGCGTTTACTATTTCCAGCTTTTGCTCTGATGTGACTGGGTAAAAGGAATCCATTTCCCATGAGCCACGACTTGCATCATACACCGAACAAAGAACCGCATTTTCCTCATTCCAAGGGTTCCAAGCTATGACACCATCCTCACACACCATCGGGTATACATATGTTGTCTCATAGCCCATCCAGATATATGTATGCCAGTCACCATCTTGTGGATCGTAAGTTGCACTGCGAACATCCCAAAGTAATGGATTCTCCTGCCGTCGGGATGCCACAACACCATCGTTTCTATAGATGTGATCGAGCAGGAAATCATTATCTGGATATCCCGCCCGAGACGTCATCCAGTTTTTACGGTAGGGATCATATACCGCATAAAAGTGATCGACATATGCATCGGGTCCTGTTGTAATGGTTCCACGCCATGATACTATACCGCTGTCGTCCGTTCCCAAACCCGATATGAACCAGAATACTTCCCCCCATTGTCCCTCTACATCTTGTCCCAATTCCGGGTCGTATACACTGAAATGAACGTCGTCATCCTGTATCCATGCTTGCACATCCCGTAGCGGCGGCCAGAAGGCCTGAGCTTGCGAGACCCAGAAGAAAACCACTGGAATGCAGGCCGCAATCGAAACCGCAATGGAACCTCTACGTCGCATCATCACTCATACTCCTTCCGCGCCGAGCGCCACGAAGTCCGCGCTCAGGTCTGCACCGAACACTTGGTGGCCCCAGCCCGCAATCGAGGCGTGGCCGTACTGTGCCTTGGCGACCGCCACGCCCATGACCGGCACCACGCCAAAACCGACCACGACACGGAGCATTGCGGCGTTGAACCGAGTGTACACGTCCTCGTCCTCCTTCTTCAGCGGTGCGCGCTCCTCTCGACTTGATGGGCCCCTAGTCAGGGTCACAGACGCACTGCTCATAGTATACCCGCTGCCTGGCCCCGCAATCAAGCGAGTAAGGTGGGCAGCAAGCTTCCACATCAAGCTGGGCCACGCGCCCCCCACGTTCGGAGAGCGTGGGGCACCCGCCGAGATTCTTCGCTACGCTCAGAATGACCGCGGGTCCGATGAGCCATGTAGGGCGGGCTGTGCCCGCCGGCTGCTTGGGCTGTCCCGCGAGCCTGCTCATGTCGGGTCGATGACCCGACCTACTACTTCGCCCTCCCGACTATCCGCAGCCCTCGCCCCAGTGGGCCAGCAGGATGCCCAGGTCGGCCTGGTCGGTGTCGCCGTCGTCGTCCACGTCGCCGGGGCAATCGCCGCCCGCGCAGCCCCAGTCCGCCAACAGGATGCCGAGGTCGGCCTGATCGACGCACCCGTCGCCGTTGAGGTCGCCTTCCGGGCCGGGCGGCTCATAGGTGATTCGGGGGTTGTCCATCCCGAGGTCCCAGACCTGGAAGATGAAGAACATCTCCGGATCGCCGTAGAAAAAACGCAGTTGGACCACGTCCGTGATGAGGTCGTTCCAATCGGGCTCGCTGGGCGAGTCGGGGCCGAAGGCGATGAACGACCAGTCCGGCGGCAGCTCCGTTGCTTGCGCAGGAATATCGAAATCGTACGAGAGCCAGCCCTCACCCGGGCGCGGGACGTTCAGGTCGCCGATGACGTAGGCGCCCCAGTCGTCGTAGTAGTCGTAGGGCGTGTCGTTGTCGCTGACGAGTATGACCGAGAGCGGCCGACCGTCGGCACTGAAATCCACGTAGAAGGTCTTGAGGTCGATCCCCACCGACATTACGCCCTGGGCCCGGTAGTCGCCGGTGAACTCGGAATCACCGACAACCGTCGTCCGCGGCTGCGGGGCGAACGTGTCGAGGTAGGGGTCGTGGAAGAACGCGCCGGGGTTGCCGCCGACCGAATCGATGAATCCGTTCGGTGAGCCAAACGTCCAGTCGCCCTCGTTGCCGCCACCCTCGAAAGTCTCGACGAAGGTGGTCTCGGCGAATGTGGTCGTGGCGGATCCCCACACGGCGAATGCGATCAGCAGCCGGATCGGTCGGATCATGCGTAACCCCTTCCGTGCTCACTTAGGGAGGAGGCCGGCGATACGAGCCACGCGGCTCGACATCCTGCCCTTAATCGCCACCCGTTCTCCAGCTCAAGTATACTCGTGACGTTGCCGGCGGGCCAAACCGTTTTCGGTCTTGCGCGGTTGCTGTGGTTCCTTCGGTGCGGCCGACGGGACAACGAGGACCGGCCGCGCCGGCGGCTTCGCCAATTGAACGTGTCGTCGGCTGCGCGTATTCTCCCGTCGAACGGTAATTGTCTTGATCGGCCCGGCAGTCACGCCGGCAAAGGCGAGGGCGGAATGGCTACGGCGTCCGTGCAAGCACGCCCCGAACAGCAGCAGGCTGAAAACCATCCTTTGCTGCGCATGACCGGCATCAGCAAGTCCTTCGGCGCGATCCGCGCGCTTAAGCAAGTGGACTTCGATCTGCGGGCCGGTGAGGTCCACGTGCTCGCCGGCGAAAACGGCGCCGGCAAGAGCACGCTGATCAAGATCCTCGGCGGCGTCCACCAGCCGGACGAAGGCCGAATCCACCTTCGCGGCCGGCTGCTCCGCTTTCACTCCCCGCGCGAAGCCGTCGCACAGGGCGTCGCGATCATTCACCAGGAACTCTCGCTGGTGCCCGCCATGTCGATCGCCGACAACATCTTCCTCGGACACGAGCACACTACCGGCGGGTGGCTGCGCCACCAGGATCAACGGCAACAGGCCGGGCGGGCACTGAAGCGTCTGGGGTTGACGGCGGACGTCCGCCAGACCGTCGGCACGTTCCCCATCGCCACGCAGCAGCTCATCGAGATCGCCAAGGCCCTGGCGCTCGAGGCCGAGATCATCGTGATGGACGAGCCTACCAGCGCCCTGCGCGAACCCGAGGTCGAGCGCCTGTTCGCCTGTATTCACGATCTCAAGGTCCGCGACTGCGGCATCATCTACATCACACACAAGCTCGAAGAGGTATACCACATTGCCGACCGCATCACCGTGCTGCGCGACGGCGATCACATCATCACGGCGCGGGTGGCCGAACTCCCCGCCGCCGCCCTGATCCGCTCCATGGTCGGGCGCGATCTGCCCGAGTCGGCCAGAGACGCAACCGTCCCGGCCCCCTCCGGCCGGCAGGTGCGCCTTGCCGCCCAGGGCTTCTCCGTCCAAGCTTCCCGGCGCGGCCTGCGGCCGTTGGTGGAGGGGGTTTCGTTGGAGGTGCGGGCCGGCGAAATCGTCGGCCTGGCAGGTCTGGCCGGCTCAGGAAACAGCGATCTGTTGTCCGCGTTGTTCGGGGTTCACCGCGGCCGCGTCGCGGGGCGCGCCTGGATCGACGGCCGGCCCTACCGACCCACCTCGCCACGCGCCGCGATCCGGCGCGGCATCGCCCTGGTCACCAACGACCGCCAGCGCACCGGGCTGGTACTCGGCATGAACATCGCTGCCAACATGACGCTGGCGTCCGTGGCCCGGGTGTCACCTGCCGGCTGGTTAGACTTCGCGCACGAGATGCAGCTCGCCGAGCGGGTCGCCGGCGATCTCGACCTGCGGGCCGCCTCGCTCACGCAACCCGTCGCCACGCTCTCGGGCGGAAACCAGCAGAAAGTCGTACTCGGCAAGTGGCTCAACGCCCAGCCGCGCGTCCTCCTGCTCGACGAGCCGACGCGCGGCGTGGACGTCGGCGCGAAGCAGGAAATCTACCAGCTTATGAACCGGTGGAGCCGGGCCGGCCACGCTATCCTCCTGATCACTTCGGAGCTGCCAGAACTGTTGATGATGAGCGACCGCATCATCGTCATGCACCGCGGCAAGGTGGTGGCCGAGTTTGACCGGGCCCAGGCCACGCAGGAGCGCATCCTGCACGCCGCCATGGGAGGCGCAGCAGCGAGCAGCGAGTGATGAGTGACGAGTTGAAGTCCATCCCGTCGCTGAGCCCCGCGCACGCAGCGTGGTGGCGGGAGGCGCTGCGCAATCCGGTCTTTACGGCCGCCGCCGCGTTTGGGCTGGTGCTGGTGCTTGGTTTGATCTTCTCGGGCGACGGCGCGTTCTACAAATGGGGCACACACCGCGACGCCCTGCGCCAGGCCTCGGTTTACGGCATCCTCGCCTGCGGCATGACTGTCGTCATTATTAGCGCCGGCATCGACCTGTCCGTCGGGAGTGTGTTGGCCCTGGTCGCGGTTAGCTTCTCGATCCTCAGCATTCACTGGGGCTGGTCGCCGTGGGTGGCCATCCCGGCCTGCCTGGCAGTCGGGACGGCCTGCGGGGCGGTCACAGGCGGGATCATCGCGCGCTTCGCGATCCAACCGTTCATCGTGACGCTTTCGATGATGGTCTTCGCGCGCGGGATGGCCAAATACGTCTCGGGGGGCATGAAAGTCTCGACGGCGGTGCAGGGTGCCGACGGAACGTACAGCTATGTCGATGTCCCGGAAATCTTCCGGCTGATCGACTCGCGTCTGCTCGGCGAAAACCTCTCGGTCGTCAGCCTCATCTTCCTGGCTTGTGTCGTCATCTCGTGGATCGGGCTCTCCCGGCTCCGCTGGGGCCGCTACATCTACGCCATCGGCGGTAACGAAGCCGCGGCCCGGCTCTCCGGCGTGCCGGTCGGCGCGATGAAGGTGGCGGCCTACGGACTGGCCGGACTCTTCGCCGCCGTGGCCGGCATCTGTCAGGCCGCACAAGAACAACAAGGCGACCCCGAGGCCGGCATCGCCTACGAGCTCAGCGCCATCGCCATCGTCGTGATCGGCGGGACGAACCTGATGGGCGGCCGCGGCGGGATCGGCCTGACCCTGTTAGGCACGCTGATCATCGGCTATATTGAGAAAATCCTCAGCATCAACGCGGTCCCCGAAGCAAATCGGCTGATGCTGACGGGTGTGATCATCGTCGCCGCCGTACTCATCCAGCGACGACGGGTCTGAACAGAACTGTAGCGCCGGACCTCCGAGTCCGGCGCGAATCAGGAGCGACTCCGCATGAAAGCACGTACGCGCACAATCATCTCGATGAGCGGGCTGTTCGCCCTCTGTCTGACCGTCGGCTGCGAACGCACGCCCCATGAGAAGGTCTTCACTATCGGCATGAGCCAGTGCAACCTCGGTGAACCGTGGCGCGTGCAGATGAACGCCGACGTCAAAAACGCCGCCGACAAACACCCCAACATCAAGGTGATCTTCAAAGACGCCCAGAACGATACGCTCAAGCAACGTGCCCACATCGAGGAGTTCGTCAGCGCCGGCGTTGGCCTGATCATCATCAGCCCCAAGGAGGCCGCCCCGCTCACCGAGCCCGTTGCCAAGGCGGTGGACGCCGGCATTCCCGTGATCGTGCTCGACCGGCGCGTGCTCGGCGACAAGTACACCTGCTTCATCGGCGCCGACAACAAGCTCATCGGGCGCGAGGCAGGCAAATGGATCGTCAAAAAGCTCGGCGGCCAGGGCAAGGTGGTCGAGCTGAAGGGCCTGATGACCTCGACGCCGGGGCAGGACCGGCACACCGGTTTCCGCGCGGGCATCGAAGGGTCGCAGATCGAGGTCATCTTCGAAGCCGACATGAAGTGGCTCGAACCGGACGCGCGGAAGGAGATGGAATCCGCCCTGGCCCGCTTCGATGAGATCGACCTGGTCTACGCCCATAACGACCCCGGCGCGCACGGCGCTTACCTGGCCGCCAAGGCCGCCGGCCGCGAGACGGACATCATGTTCGTCGGCATCGATGCCCTCCCGCACGAAGGCGTCATGTACGTCAAGCAGGGCATCCTCGACGCCACGCTCCAATACCCGACCGGCGGCGCCGAGGCGATCGACATCGCACTGAAGATCCTCAACGGCGAAGAAGTGCCCAAGGAAATCACGCTCGGCTCACGCATCTTCACCACCGAAAACGTCGAAGCCGGAGGAGAGTTAATTGGATCGTAAGCCGCGGCATCACAGACACGGGGTCAGTCGTTGCGGATTCCTGAAGGTCGTCGGAGCAAGTGCGCTCCTGCTGTCCGCGACCGCAACACAGCCTTCCGGGTTGGCAGATTCACTCATGCAATCCTCGTCGGAAGTACAGCACTTCGTCCCCGCCGACAAGCAACTCTCGCCCGAGTGGGTTCGCAGCCTGTTCGAGCAGGGAACCACCCGCGTTTACCGCGGCGACGAGCTCGATACGATCGGCATGCCGTGCGGCGGCATTGCTGCCGGTCAGCTCTACCTCTGCGGCGACGGGACGCTCGGCTGCTGGCAGATCTTCAACCGCCGCTATTTTTCCGGCTACGGACGCGACAACTATCAGCACCGCCCGCCCGACAAGCCGGTCGAGCAGGGCTTCGCCGTCAATGCACAGGTCGGCGACAAGACGTTCATTAAGCGGCTGAATCGGGACCACTTTCCCGACGTCGAATTCATCGGCGAGTATCCGATCGGCCGCGTGCGCTATGCCGAGCAGGGCTTCCCCGTCAAAGTGGAAATGGAAGCGTTCTCGCCGTTCATCCCGCTCAACGCCAAGGACTCGGCGCTGCCGGCGACGCTCTTCCACATTGCCGTTGAGAACATCTCCAACGAAAAGGTGAAAGCGGGTCTGCTCGCCTGGCTTGAAAACGCGGTCTGTTTCCACAACGCCCGCGACGTGGACGGCCTGCGCCACAGCCGTATCGTTAACGAGAAAGGCCGCACACTCATCGTCCACACGGCGGAACCCGCACCGCTCACAGAAAAAGCGGCGCCGCGCCCAACAGTCGTCCTGGCCGATTTCGAGGGCGGCAGCTACGGCGACTGGAAGCCCGTCGGCAAAGCGTTCGGCGACAAGCCCGCCACCGGCACACTGCCACAACAGCAGCGCGTAACCGGTTTCGAAGGCGAGGGGTTCGTCAACACGTTTCTCGGCGGCGACGCGTCGCTGGGAACGCTGACATCGCCGCCGTTCGTGATTTCCCGACGGTTCATCGGTTTCCTCATCGGCGGGGGCAACCATCCCGACCAGACTTGCATCAACCTGCTCATCGACGGCGAGGTCGCCCGCACCGCCACCGGACGCAAGAGCGAGCGGCTTACCTGGCATACGTGGAACGTGGCCGAGTTCGAAGGGTCGGAAGCCACGATCGAGATCGTTGACTACAGCTCGTGGGGCTGGGGCCATATCAACGTGGACCAGATCGAGCTGACGGACGAGCCGCGCGGCGGCACGGCCCGCCCGCTCGAAGCGCTCGAAGACTTCGGCTCGATGGCCCTGGCGTGCTCGGAGGAAGGCCAAGCCATCGGCGGGCTTCAGCGCATGACGCTGCCGCGATTGTCGGGTGCTCTCGGCGTCAACTTGCAGTCCGAGGCGGACGTTGCCTATCCGCTTTCAGAGAAACGCAGCAACGTGTTCCACACGGCGCTCGTCGCGCTCGCCCCCAAGGAGAGGCGCACTTTCACGTTCGTGCTGGCGTGGCACTTCCCCAACCACGAACACGGCCACGCGTACGCCGATCGCTTTGCCGACGCTGCCGCGGTGGCGCATTACGTGCTCGACAACCACGACCGCCTCTCCGGCGACACACGCAAGTGGCACAATACGTACTACGACAGCACGCTGCCGCACTGGCTGCTCGACCGGCTGCACTGGCCCATCGCCAACCTGGCCACCGGCACCACCCAATGGTGGAAGAACGGCCGCTTCTGGGCCTGGGAGGGCGTGGGCTGTTGCAGCGGGACGTGCACGCACGTGTGGAACTACGCGCACGGCCTGGCCCGGCTGTTCCCGGAACTGGAACGCAGTGCCCGCACGATGCAGGACCTCGGTGAAGTCTTTCACGACAGCGGGCTGGTCGGCTTCCGCGGGCAGAAGAACAACGGGTACGCCGCCGACGGCCAGGTCGGGACAGTCCTGAAGTGCTACCGCGAGCACCTGAGCTCGCCCGATGACACGTACCTGAAGCGCAACTGGCCGCGTATCAAGCAGGCCCTCGAATACTCCATCAAGCAGGACGAGAACGACGACGGCCTGATCGAAAACAGCCAGCACAACACCTATGACATCAACTTCTTCGGCCCCAATACGTTCGTCGGCGCGCTCTACCTGGCCGCGCTGCGGGCCGGTGAGGAAATGGCCCGCGATGTCGGCGACGACGAGTTCGCCGCCCACGCGCGCAAGATCTTCGAGAGCGGCCGGCAACTGTCGGTCGAACGCCTGTGGAACGGCGAGTACTTCACCCAGATCGTCGATCTACAGAAGCACCCGAAACATCAATACGGCGAGGGCTGCCTCTCCGATCAGCTCTTTGGGCAGGGTTGGGCCCATCAGCTCGGCTTGGCTTACATCTATCCCCAGCGCCACGTGAAGCAGGCACTGGAAGCGGTGTTCAAGTACAACTGGACGCCGGACATCAACCACCACAACGCCGCCCACAAGCCCGAGCGCTGGTTCGTCAGCGGCGACGAGCCCGGCCTGTTCACCTGCACGTGGCCCAAGAGCAAGCATCTCGATCAGGGCGTGCGTTACAGGAACGAGGTGTGGACCGGCATCGAGTACCAGGTTGCCGGCCACATGATCTGGGAAGGCCTGCTCGACGAGGCCTTCGTGATCATCCGCGGGATCCACGACCGCTATCACCCGCTCAAGCACAACCCCTACAACGAAGTGGAGTGCGGCGATCACTACGCGCGCGCGCTGGCGAGTTGGGGCGCGCTGCTCGCGCTGTCCGGCTACGAGTACCACGGCCCCAAGGCCCATCTGGGCTTCGCGCCGCGCATCACCCCGGAGGACTTCCGGGCCGCCTTCACCGCGGCCGACGGCTGGGGGACCTTTGCCCAGTGCCGGGAGGCCGACCGGCAAACCGAGCTGATCGACGTCCGCTGGGGCCGACTCCGCCTGAAGACACTGGC